>TARA_R110000782_G_scaffold30348_7_pt1 | contig 57260 bp, 54 predicted proteins | sample TARA_R110000782 | Tara Oceans TARA_R110000782 (sample SAMEA4397859) | marine metagenome | biome: Polar Biome; feature: [SRF] surface water layer (ENVO:00010504); material: water (ENVO:00002006), including particulate matter (ENVO:01000060) such as... | depth 5 m | reverse complement strand
CCCCCGCCGGCGCCGAGAGGCTCGCGCTCGGCGGCCTGTGCATAACGCGTCGGCGTCGCTGACGGTCCCGCATGGGGACTCAGAGGTCGGCATCGCCGATCCGGGCCGGCCGGGCACCACCCGGCCGGCCCGTTTTCTGCGCCCCGCGCGGACGCGGCGAAACGACGCCTGTTACCCGCTCTCGATAGACTGACCGGTTCGGACGGCGTTGATGCCGGTCCGGCCGGTCCATCGAGACGGGAGACGTGTTGGAATCAGATCAGCCGGACACGCCCCGCGCGAAAAGTCCCCGGGGCGCTGGCGACGAGAAAGAGCCCCAACGGGCCGCCAGCGAGGCGGGGCTGCTCACCCGGCTCGCCGGGCTCTGGCGGTCCGGACGCGTGGTGCTGCAGATCGGCCTGCCGCTGCTGGTGATCTGGCTGGTCTGGCAAGAGATCCGTTCGCTGGACATCAACAGCGTGCACCAGGGCCTGGCCGACTCGGACGCCGGGCTGGTCGCTCTGGGTGTTCTTGCGGCGTTCGGAGCCGTGATCGTGATGGGCCTCTATGACGCCCTCGCGTTCCCGCAGGGCGCCAGGGGCACACTGGGCTTCGGCAAGCGATGGCTGCTCGGCTCCGTGCTGTTCGGGTGGACGAACTTCATCTCGATGGGGCCGATCGGTGGGCCCGCGATGCGCCTCCTCGCCTACCGGCGGTTCGGGCTGTCCGGGCCCGAGATCACACGGGGCTTCGTCGGCCACACCATCGGCGGGATATCGGGCTTGCTCGCCTGGCTGCTCGCGGCCTGGCTGCCGGGCATCCCGGGCCTGTCGGGCGGCTGGGCGCTGGGCGCCCGCGTCCTCATCGCGCTCGCGGGAACCATGGTCTTCGCCGACATCATCGGGCGATCGATCGTGGCGATGCTCGGACGCCATCGATACGGGTCCGAACTCAAGGGCATCCCGCTCGCCCGGCTGGGCATCGTCTCGTTCGCCGACTGGGGGCTGACGCTGCTCTCCTTCTCGCTGCTGGTCCGGGCCGCGGGGGTCCGGGCGGGCATCCTCGGTGAGGCGCGGACCGTGTTCACCGGGCAGTTTGCCGGTCTGGCCAGCATGATCCCCGGGGGCATCGGCAGCGCGGACGCGGTGTGGTTCAAGGGATTCGATCTGCTCGGCATCGCCCACGAACCCGCGGCCACCGCCGTGGTGCTTTTCCGGGCGGGGTACTACCTGGCTCCCTGGGTTGTGGCGGTCGCGGTGATCTACACCGTCGTGGCCACCCATTCACAGACCCTCCGCCTCTGGCAGAGAAGGCTGGTCGCGGGCGCGGTGCTGCTCAACGCGATCCTGCTGCTGCTCAGCGCCGCGACCCCCTCGGTCCGGGAACGCCTCGACGTGATCGAGAACGTCGTGCCGCTGGGCGCGATCGAGGTCTCCCACATGCTCGCGGCGGTCTCGGCCGTGCTCATGGTGCTCATGGTCCGCGGCCTGCTTCGTGGTTACCGAGCGGCCTACTTCTTCGTCGCCGCGCTGCTGGCGGCGTCGGCCGTCGCGCACCCGATCAAGGGCGGCGACATCGAGGAAGCGATCGCGTCGCTCGTGCTGCTGGGGCTGCTGGTCGGCGTGCGGGGCGCGTTCACCCGGCGCGGACGCGTGCCGGTCGGGTGGGAGCTGGTACTCGCCGGCGGCGTGGGTTCGCTGGCGTTCTTTCTCGTGGTGGGCCTGGCCGGGTTCGAGCGGGTCCCGTACCGCAACGAACTCTGGACGACTTTCGCCGAGAAGGCCGAGGCCAGCCGCTATCTGCGGGCCGGCGTTCTCCTGGCGATCGTCACCCTCGCGCTGGCGGTCCGCCAGGCCACCAAGCCGGTGCGTCTGTGGGTGACCCCGACCGGGGACGAGATCGACCGGGCGGAGGCGTTCATCCGGGCGCACGCCGACGCGGCCGGTCCGCTGCTGGTTTCGGGCGGCGACAAGGGCGTGTGGTTCTGGGAGCCGCAGCCGGGCAAGCCGCCCGCCGGACTGGTGCTCTACCAGCGCTGGGGTGACAAGATCATCGTCTTCAAGGACCCGTTGCCGGCCGGCGGCGCGGACCCCGCGGCGTTGATCGAGGCGTTCCTCGCCTTCGCGGATACCCTGGACGTCGACGTGGTCTTCTCGTCCGTCTCCGGCGCGTGGATGAACCACCTGCACGACTTCGGATTCCATTTCCTCAAGATGAACGAGGAGGCGATCGTGCCCCTGGTCGGCTACAACCTCCAGGGCGGTAGAAACGCCAACTTCCGTCGGCATCTCCGGGAGACGGAGAAGCTCGGAGTGACCTACGAGCTGCTCGAGCCGCCGCACGGCGCAGCGACGATCGACCGCCTCCGCGTGATCAGCGACGCGTGGCTGGAATCCAAGGGCGGCTCGGAGCTGCAGTTCACGGCCTGCTGCTTCTCGCCCGACTACATCCGGCGGCACCCCGTCGCCGTCGCCCGGGACGCGGAAGGCACAATCGTCGCCTTTGTGAACGTCCTCATCACCCGCCCCGACGGCCCGGCGACCCTCGATTTCATGCGCTCCGTACCCGGTCGGTTCGACAACATCATGGACTACGTGCTGCTCAAGACCATGCTGCTGCTCTCCGAGCGCGGCTGCACCTCGTTCAGTCTCGGCGCCGCGCCGCTCAACGACGTCGGCGTGCGCCGGGGCTCGCGCTTGTCCGAGCGGTTCCTGCACTTTTTCTCGACCAGGGCCGAGCGGATCTACAACTACCAGGGGCTCGTGAACTACAAGAACAAGTTCCACCCGCGGTGGGAGCCGCGTTACCTCGCCTACCAGCACCCGTGGGACTGGGCCGCGTCGCTCGTGGCCAGCACCCGGCTGGTGCAGGCGAGGCGGCGCGAGGACCGCCGCCGCATCGCCGCGGCCCGTCTCGGCGTCACGGTCGATCTGGTGGGAACGGACCCGCCCCAAGCTCACACGGACCAACCAGCCCGGCCGACGGACGAGAGACAATCCTGAAAACAATCGCCCCAGTCGGGCCGCCGAATCCGGGCGTCATCGACCCAGCGACCAGCGCACGGCTGTCCGGGGCGTCGGCCCTCCGCGGCCTTGGCGGCTGATCCAGCGCTTGAGCGACCCGGTGACGTACGCCGCGTCCCGGCCCGATCCGCGCAGCGTGGCCGACGCCAGTCCGCTCTGTCCGGGTCGGCCGACGAACGCCAGCCCCGGCACCCGCTTGCACATACCCCGGTGGTGTTCGGCCGCCCCGGGCATCGAATCCAGAAATGGGAACGACTCTCGGAAGCCGGTGGCCAGCACCACGGCGTCGACCTGCTCGTGGGATCCGTCCGCCCAGACCACACCCTCGGGCGTCGCGCGGTCGAACATCCGCCGGTTGTGGAGTTCCCCCGTGCGGATCATCCGCGCGTACCCCCCAGTGTCCATGACCGGCGACGCCCCCCGGCCCAGCAGGCGCACCCGCTCGATGCCGGTCCATCTGAGCCAGAAGTAGGTATCCATGCCCAGCATCCGACGGCGCATGAACCGGACGCATCTTCGCGTGGCCAGGGTCACGTCGGCGCACGCCGCCAGCTCGGCGGCGATCTGCACGCCGGAGTTCCCCCCGCCGACCACCACCACCCGCTTGCCCAGGAACGGGCCGGGGTTGCGGTAGTTCGACGAGTGCACCACCGGCCCGCGGAACGCGTCCAGCCCGGGGATCGCGGGGACGTGGGGGGTGCGGAACGCGCCCGTCGCGACCACGACCGCCCGTGCTCGCCAGGCGTGTCCGCGCTCGGACCGGACGACGAACCCGTCGCCGGCCGCATCGGACCGCTCGACCTCGCCCACCGGTGTGCCGGTGCGGATCGGAAAGCCGTAGTGCTCGGCGTAGCGTCGCAGGTAGGCGGTGACCTCGTCGCGTCTGGGCAGCCGGCGGGGATGGCCCGGGAAACGCAGCCCCGGAAGGGACGAATAGCGCACGGCCGAGAACAGGCGGAGGCTGTCGTAGTAATCCGGCCATGAGCCGCCCGGGGCGTCGGAGGCCTCGAGGAGGAGGAACCGCATGCCCGCCTTGCGGAGGTGGTAGGCCGTCGCCAACCCGGACTGGCCCGCCCCGATTACGATGGCGTCTCTCACGTCTGCTGCCATGCGGTCTCCGCCGGGGCCCCGATGAGGATAGAGCCCCAACCGAGCCGCGGCCCACCCCCGGACCCTCGCCGACGAGCACACCGCCGATGCGGACACGCCCGTCGGGTCCTCGGTAGCGCAACCGCGGATGTATAGAATGATTCCGAAAACACCGCGAGCGAGCGGTCCGGGCGGATATCGCGGTTCCAAGGCGGCCGCGGGAGAGAGGTGCGGCGTGCAGACAAGTTGCCTGATCGACGGACAATGGGTCGGTGCGGACAGCGGCGAAACCGTCGACGTTGTGAATCCCGCCACCGATGAGGTGATCGCGTCCGTTCCCCTCATGGGCGGGGTTGAGACGGAGCGGGCCATCGCCGCGGCGTTCGAGGCCTGGGACGCCTGGAAGGCGCGGACCGCCGAGGACCGAGGCAAACTCCTGTCCGCCTTGGCGGACGCGATGCTGCGCGACGCCGACCGGCTCGCCGCCCTAATGACCGCCGAACAGGGCAAGCCGCTGGCCGAGGCCAAGGGCGAAATCACCTACGCCGCATCATTCCTGAGCTGGGCGGCCGAGGAAGGCAAGCGGATGTATGGGGAGATCGTCCCCGCGTCGTCGCCCGGGAAACGGATCCTCGTGCTGCGTCAGTCGGTGGGCGTCGCCGCAATCATCACGCCGTGGAACTTTCCGGCGGCGATGATCACGCGCAAGCTCGGCCCGGCGCTGGCCGCGGGATGCCCCGTCGTAATCAAGCCCTCCGAACAGACCCCCCTGTCTGCCCTGGCCATCGCTGATCTGGCGGTGCGGGTGGGCATCCCGGCCGGCGTGGTCAACGTCGTGACCGGGCACTCGAAGCCGATCGGCGAGGCGATGCTCGGCGACGACCGCGTGCGCAAGCTCTCCTTCACCGGATCGACCGGTGTGGGTCGCATCCTGATGCGTGGCGCGGCCAACCACCTGCTCCGGCTCTCGCTCGAGCTGGGGGGGCACGCGCCCTTCATCGTGTTCGACGACGCCGACCTGGACGGGGCCGTGGCCGCCGCGGTCGCGTGCAAGTTCCGCAACGCCGGACAGACGTGCATCTGCGCCAACCGGTTCATCGTGCAGGACGGGATCTACGACGCGTTCATCGCCCGGTTCGGCGCGGCGATCAAGGAGCTCAAGGTCGGCGAGGGCACCGGCAAGGACGTGAAGGTCGGCCCGCTGATCAACGACGACGCGGTGACCAAGGTGGAAGAGCAGATCGCCGACGCCCGCTCCAAGGGCGGCGAGGTGCCCGTGGGCGGCCAGCGCGTGCGCATCGAAGGTCTCACCGACCGCTTCTACGCCCCCACCCTCGTCGAGGGCATGACCCCCGACATGAAAATGTTCCGCGAAGAGACCTTCGGCCCCGTCGCGCCGGTCTGCCGGTTCAAGGACGAGGACGAGGCGATCCGGCTGGCCAACGACTCGGAGTTCGGCCTGGCCGCCTACTTCTTCACGCAGAATGCCTCCCGCCTGATCCGGGTCGCCGAGCGCCTCGAGTACGGCATCATCGGCGCCAACGACGGCGGGCCCTCGACGGCCCAGGCCCCCTTCGGCGGGGTCAAGCACTCCGGGTTCGGGCGCGAGGGCGGCAAGTACGTGATGGATGAGTACACCGAGTTGAAGTACGTGTCCTGGGGACTCTGAGCCGGGCCGAACGCCCGCGCGCCGGCGAAGGCCGGTAAGGAACGACGATGAGCAAGAGTGAAGATCTGATCCGGCGGCGGAACGAGGTGGTCTGTCCCGGCGCCGGCCGGCTTTCCGACATGACCGCCGCCACCGCGAAGGGCGCCACGATCACCGACCTCGACGGGCGGGAGTTCATCGACTTCGCCGGCGGCATCGGCGTGATGAACGTCGGCCACTGCGACGAGGCCGTGGTCGCCGCCATCCGCGAGCAGGCCGGCAAGCTCCTGCACGCGTGCGTGCACGTTTCTACCTACGAGGGCTACGTCGAGCTGTGCGAGCAGCTCGTGCGCCTGTTCCCGCACGACACCGGCGGCGGCAAGACCAAAGCGCTGCTGGTCAACACCGGCGCCGAGGCGGTCGAGAACTCGATCAAGATCGCCCGCCAGGCCACGGGCCGCCCGGCCGTGATCTGCTTCACCGGGGCCTTCCACGGACGGACCCTGCTCTGCGCCACACTGACCTCCAAGGTCGGTTACAAGACCAACTGCGGCCCGTTCGCGCCCGAGATCTACCGGCTGCCGTACCCCTGCGCATTGCCGGGGGAGCGGATCTCCGAAGACGAGCTCAGCGAACGCGAACTGGCTCGCCTGCGGGACGCGTTCCTCAACACGATCGCCGCCTCCTCGGTGGCCGCGATCATCGTCGAGCCCGTGCAGGGCGAGGGCGGGTTCCACGTGCTGCCCCGGGCCTACGCCGAGGGGCTCCGCCAGATCTGCGACGAACACGGCATCGTGCTGATCTTCGACGAGGTCCAGTCCGGCTTCGCCCGCACCGGGCGCTGGGCCGCCTACGAGCACCTCGGGGTGCTGCCGGACCTTTCGCCCTGGGCCAAGTCCATGGGCGGGGGCATGCCCATCGCCTGCGTCATCGGCAAGGCCAGCGTGATGGACAAGGTTGCGCCGGGCACCGTCGGCGGCACCTACGGAGGCAACCCCGTCGCCTGCGCCGCCGCCCTGGCCACCATCCGGCAGATGGAGAAACTCGGGCTCAACGCCCGCGCCGAACGGATCGGCCGCACCATCCGGTCGCGGTTCGAGTCCCTGGCCGCCCGCGTGCCCGACGTGACCAGCGTCCGCGGCCTGGGCGCCATGATGGCCATCGAGCTGCACGTCGGGGGCAACACCGCACAGCCGGCGACCGAGACGGTCAAGAAAGTCATCGCCTCGTGCCGCGAGCAGGGCCTGCTGGTGATCCCCGCGGGCACGCACGGCAACGTGATCCGTGTTCTTTCGCCGCTCGTCATCTCGGACGAGCAACTCGACCGGGGACTCGGTATCCTCGAACAAGCCGTCCTTTCGCACACCGGCGTCGCGGGCGTGCCCGTGCCCCAGGGAGCCTGATCATGCGTCCGTACGCCATCGCCGGCCTGCAGCTGAACGTCTCCGGACGCGAGCCCAACCTGCCCCACATCCTCGACCGCATCGAGATGCTCATGCTCCTGTACCCGTGGGTGCAGATGGTCGTCATCAGCGAGCTGGCCACCTTCGGCGGGTGGACGGGCAACGCGATGCCCGTCCCCAACGACGTCGAGGCGGCCTACCAGAAGATCGCCGCCAAGCACGGCATCTGGCTGGTGCCCGGGTCACTCTATGAGAAGACCGCCGAGGGCATTTTCAACACCTCGCCCGTCATCGACCCCGCCGGCAACATCGTCGCCCGCTACCGCAAGATGTTCCCGTTCATGCCGTACGAGTCGGGCGTGGAATCCGGCGACCAGTTCTGCGTCTTCGACGTGCCCGACGTCGGCCGCTTCGGCGTGAGCATCTGCTACGACATGTGGCTGCCCGAGACCACCCGGACCCTGGCGGCCATGGGCGCCGAGGTGATCATCCATCCCACCCTGACCCCCACCATCGACCGCGACGTCGAACTCTCCATCGTCCGCGCGAGCGCGGCGACCAACCAGTGCTTCATCATCGATGTCAACGGCATCGGCGACGGCGGCAACGGACGCTCGATCTTCGTCGCGCCCAACGGCGACGTGCTGTACCAGGCGGGCAGCAACGAGGAAATGCTCCCCATCGAAATCGACTTGGAGCGTGTGCAACGCACGCGAGAGGTCGGCCTCAAGGGCCTCGGCCAGCCGCTCAAGAGCTTCCGGGACCGCAAGGTCGATTTCCAGGTCTACGACAAGACCCACACCGGCTTCCCGTACCTGGCCACGCTGGGCCCGCTCGAGAAGATGGCACGGGGCTCGCTGGCCGGGCTGAAGCCGCCCGCGGCCGCCGCCGCGCCGGCCCACGCCGCCCTTCCGTCCGACGTGCCGCACACGCCGCCCGCGCCCCCTCCGGCCGCCCCCGCGCACCGCCCGGAACCGTCCAACGGCATCGGTGCGGCCGATCAGGCCGCGGGCTTCCAGACGCCCATCGGAGGGTTCAACCCCGCAGCCCATCCCGGCTCCCACCACCACGGATCCCACCACCCCGGGGGTATCACATGAAACCCCGCCCGCCGCTGACCGAAGAGACCAGCCGCGCTGTCCGCAAGTACAGCGCCCCGCTGCTCAGAATGGATACCTGGAACGAGCTGCAGCTGCGTTGCAGCTGGCTCAAGGAGTTCTCGGGCAATCGACAAGACATCAGCGAGCCGCGCGAGCTGGTCGCCAAGAGCCTGGCGGTGCTGGCCTCGCTTGAGCCGTACTGCGCCTTTCCCGGCGCCGCGCGGATGGAGCGGCTCTCACGCCTGTTCGAGCGGGCCGACTACGCCGAGCTGGCCGCGGAGGTCGCCGAGATCGCCCGGCTGCTCATCGGCGACGCATTCCGCGAGCGCGGCGGATCGATCCACGACACCGACACCGGCCGACGCGACGAGTCGCCCCAGGCCGACCGCAAGAAGCGGCCGCATGCCAAACCCTACTTCGAGGTGCTCTTCGTCGACGGCGTGGACGCGTACGAGCACGACGACCTGCGGACGAACCTCGCCGGTTGCCGGCGCGAGTCCGACGAGTTCCAGTACGACGTGCTCGCCGTTCCCAGCGTGGAGGACTGCATCATCGCGGTGCTTTTCAACCCCACCATCCAGGCGGTCGTGCTCCGATACAACTTCGCGTTCCACACCACCAACAAGCACCCCGCCCTTCGGCGCTACCTCGACGTGATCAACAGCGAGTCGATGCCCACGAGCTTCGGCCTGGACCGCAGCGTGGCGCTCGGGAAGCTGATCAAGAAGCTCCGCCCCGAGCTGGACCTGTACCTCGTCACCGACTCGCCGCTGGTCAACGTGGCCGGGAACATCGGCAAAGACTTCCGCCGCAGCTTCTACCGGCTCGAGCAGTTCATGGAACTGCACCTGACAATCCTCAAGGGCGTGCGGACCCGGTTCGACGCGCCGTTCTTCGAGGCCATCCGGGCCTACAGCGCCAAACCAACCGGCGTCTTCCACGCGCTGCCAATCGCACGCGGCAAGTCCATGACCAGCGGCCACTGGGCACGCGACCTGCACGACTTCTACGGGGCCAACATCTTCCTCGCCGAGACCTCCGCCACCAACGGCGGGCTCGATTCGCTGCTCCAGCCACGCGGCCCGATCAAAAAAGCCCAGCAGGCCGCCGCCCGCGCCTTCGGGGCCCGCCAGACCTTCTTCGTCACCAACGGCACCTCCACCGCCAACAAGATCGTGCTCCAGGCGCTCATCCAGCCCGGTGACATCGTCCTGATCGACCGCGACTGCCACAAATCGCACCACTACGCCATCGTGCTCTCGGGGGCCATGCCCGTCTACCTCGACTCCTACCCGCTGACCGAGTACTCGATGTACGGCGCGGTCCCGATCCACGAGATCGAGAAGCAGCTGCTCGAACTCAAGGCCGCCGGAAAACTCGACCGCGTGCGGATGCTCCTGCTGACCAACTGCACGTTCGACGGCATCACCTACGACCCCGAGATGGTCATGCGTCGCATCCTGGCCATCAAGCCGGACATGATCTTCCTCTGGGACGAGGCGTGGTTCGCCTTCGCCCGGTTCACCCACACGCTGCGGCGACGAACCGGCATGGACGCGGCCTGCCGCCTGCGCGAGATGTACAAATCCCCGGCCTACGCGCAGAAGTTCGAGGAAGCCAGCGCCAAGGGCGAGGCCGACACCATGGCCGACCCCGACCGCGTCCGCGTCCGCGTCTACGCCACGCAGAGCACCCACAAAACGCTCACCTCGCTCCGCCAGGGATCGATGATCCACGTCTACGACGAGGACTTCGAGCAGAAGGTCAGCGCCTCTTTCCACGAGGCGTTCATGACCCACACCTCCACCTCGCCCAACTACCAGATCATCGCGTCGATGGACGTGGGCCGGCGCCAGGTCGAACTCGAGGGCTACGAGCTCGTCGAGCAGACTATCGACCTGGCCATGACCCTGCGGGCCTGCGTGGCCAACCACCCCGACATATCGCGGTTCTTCTCCGTGCTCCGTCCCGAGCACATGATCCCCAAGGAGTTCCGACCCTCGGGCATCGAGTTCTACTACGACCCCGAGCAGGGCTGGGGGCCCATGGACCGCGCGTGGAAGATGGACGAGTTCACGCTGGACCCCACCCGCGTGACGCTCTCCGTCGGCTCCACCGGCATGGACGGAGACACCATCCGCAACATGCTGATGGAAAAGTACGACATCCAGATCAACAAGACCTCCCGCAACTCCGCCCTGTTCATGCCCAACATCGGCACCACCCGGGGCGACGTGGCCTACCTCATCGAGGTCCTCGCCTCGATCTCACGCGACCTCGCAGACCGCATCTCCACCGAGAGCTCGTCCGACCGCGTCCGCCACTCCGAACGCGTCGACTCGCTGCTCAACGGCCCGCCCCTGCCGAACTTCAGCCGATTCCACGACGCCTTCAAGCCCGCCGGATCGACCACCCCCGAGGGCGACTTGCGCAAGGCCTTCTTCCTCGCCTACGACGACGAGAACACCGAGTGCGTGCCGCTCTCCACCCGCACCCTGGGCGCGATCCGCGACGGGCGCGAGTACGTCTCCGCGGCCTTCATCACGCCCTACCCGCCCGGTTTCCCGGTGCTCATGCCCGGGCAGGTCATCAGCGCCGAGATCATTGCCTACCTCCTCGCGCTCGACGTCAAAGAGATCCACGGCTACAACCCGACACACGGCCTGCGGATCTTCAACGAGGCCGCGCTCCGCGCCGCCGCCTCCCAGCGCGCCGTGTCCGCACAAACCGAAAGCAGGTGACCGAGATGGGAAACACCAAGCCAGCTACCAAGGGCAAGAAGACCCCGGCCCACTCCGGGGATAAGCCCGCAAGCAAGCCCGCAAGCAAGGCCGCGAAGGGCGCCAATCGCACCCCCTTCAACGCCGGACGCCCCCTGACGGCCGACCGCGCCGACGCCGCCAGGCCCGCGATCCTCGACGGGATCTCCGCGATCCGCAGGCACTTTTTCCGCAACACCGAGCCGGTCTACTTCATCAGCGCCACGCCCATCAACCTGCTCGGCATGGACGAATGGGTCCGAAACTTCACCTTCATCAACGCCATCGACTGCTTCGACGGCCAGCACCCCAACATCTTCGTCCCCCCGGAGATCCCCCACGAGCCGTTCACCTCGATCGAGGACATCAACAACTACCTGCTCTCCCACCCCGACGTCATCGAGTTCATCAAGAGCCGCGGCCCCGGGGGCAAGGCCATGTTCTTGATGTTCGACGAGAAGACCGAGGAACTCTGCAAGAAGATCGGCCTGGAGGTTTGCTTCCCCCCCGCCGCCCTGCGCACCAAGATCGACGACAAGGTCGAAACTACCCGCATCGCCGACCGAGCGGGCGTGGCCAGCGTGCCCAACGTGCTCGCCCGCGTCGATTCCTACGAGACCCTCCGCAAGGTCTCCAAGGACCTCGGCCCCGACCTGGTCATCCAGACCGCCTACGGCGACTCGGGCCACACCACCTTCTTCGTCTCCAGCGAGGCCGACTACGACAAGCACGCCGAGGAGATCACCGAGGCGCCCGAGGTCAAGATCATGAAGCGCATCCGCTGCCGCGGATCCGCGCTCGAGGCCTGCGTGACCCGCAAGGGCACCATCGTCGGACCGCTGATGACCGAACTCGTCGGATTCAAGGAGCTGACCCCATACCGCGGCGGCTGGTGCGGCAACGAGGTCTTCGCCGGCGCCTTCGACGCCCAGATCCGCTCCAACGCGCGCGCCGCCGCCTTCGCCTTCGGCGAGGAACTCCGCAAACTCGGCTACCGCGGCTACTTCGAGATCGACTTCCTGACCGACCTCGACTCGGGCACCGTCTACCTCGGCGAGTGCAACCCGCGCATCACCGGCGCCAGCTCGATGACCAACCTGGCCTGCTTCGCCCACGCCGACGCCCCCCTGGTCCTCTTCCACCTGCTCGAATGGATGGACATCGACTTCAACCTCGACGTCGACGAACTCAACAAGCGATGGGCCAACCCCGACAACATCGACACCTGGTCGCAGCTGGTCATCAAGCACACCGAGGACTCGGTGGACCTGATCAACCAGGCCCCCGCCTCGGGCATCTGGGAACTCACCGACTCCGGCCACGCCGAGTACGTCCGCATGCAGACCCACCGGCGCACCGTCCAGTACGAGAACCGGGCCTTCTACCTCCGCATCTCCGGCGAGGGCGATTACCGCTACGAGGGGGCCGACCTGGGCATCCTCGTCAGCCCGGGACGCTTCATGGACGACGAGTTCAACCTCACCGAGCGGGCCGAGAAGTGGATCAAGGCCATCCGCGCCCACTACGCCGGAACGCCCCTCGAGGCCCCCGCCGAGTTCGTCCCAGAGCCCGGCGGGTTCAAGCTGCTGTGACCCCGCGGCCGGCCGCCAGCCCGATCCGTCTGCGCGTCCGGGCCATCGCCGAAGCGAAGCCCGGGCCCGTCTTGGGCGCGGTGCTCAACGCCTACTGGCCCGCCTACCGGCGTTGGATCGCCCGCGCTGATCCGCTGACCGCCGGCGCGTGCCGCGATCTGATCGCGCGGCATATGCCCGAGCTGGCCCCCGTGCTCGAACGCATCGCGGCGCTCGGCCCGGAAAAGGACCGGGACAAACTCGTCCGCTTCCTCTCCCTCTACCGCCCGCCCCGCGTCGTCCGCGGCTGCTCCCAGGCGATTCTCCGCACCGACGACGGCCCGGTCCTGGTCCGAAACTACGACCACGCCCCCCACCTCTGCGACGGCATCGTGCTGGCCAGCTCCTGGCTGGGAACCCGCGTCGTCGCCGTGACCGACTGCCTCTGGGGCGCCCTCGACGGCATCAATGAACACGGCCTGGCCGTCGCCCTCGCTTTCGGTGGCCGCCCCGACACGGGCGACGGCTTCGGCGCCCAGCTCGTCGTCCGCTACCTGCTCGAAACCTGCCGCACGACCGCCCAGGCCCGCGCCGCCCTGGACCGCCTGCCCGTCTCCATGCCCTACACCTTCGTCACCCTGGACCGGGCGGGCGACTTCACCACCGCCTTCTGCGGCCCGGGCCGCCCCGCCCGCTTCGAGCACGCCAACGCCTCCACCAACCACCAGGGCGCCGTCGAGTGGCCCGCCTACGCCGCGCACTGCCAGACCGTCGAGCGGCTCGACCGGATCCGCGATCTGCTCACCTCCCAAGACCCACGGGACGCCGAGGACGCCTTCCTCCGCCCCCCCCTCTACCGCACGGACTACGCCCGGGCTTCGGGCACGCTGTACACATCCGTGTACCGCCCCGCGGCCGGAACGCTGACGCTGCGCTGGCCCGGGCAGGAGGCGGCGTTCGGGATCGACCACTTCGAGCCCTCCGACCGCACCGTGACCATCGGCACACCGCAGCCGGCGGGAACCTAACCTCACCCGGGCGCAGGCCCCCTCGGAGCACCGACCGCCCCCCGCCGACCCAAGACCATGAAGTTCCTCGTCTCCCAGATCATGACCATCGCCGTCGACGGCAAGGGCCGGCGCAACCTGCGGGTCCTCGCGCGGTTCTTCGCCGTGCTGATGGCCATGATCCTGACCTACAGCGTGCTGTTCCACTTCATCATGGCCTACGAGGGCCAGCAGCACAGCTGGCTGACGGGGCTCTACTGGACGCTGACGGTCATGTCCACCCTGGGCTTCGGGGACATCACCTTCGAGAGCGACCTCGGCCGCGCGTTCTCGATCATCGTGCTCGTCTCCGGAACGGTGTTCCTGCTCGTCCTGCTGCCGTTCACGTTCATCCAGTTCTTCTACGCGCCGTGGATGGAAGCCCAGGCCGCCGCCCGCACCCCCCGCACGCTGCCCGAGGAGATCAGGGGCCACGTGCTGCTGACCAGCTACGACCCGGTCACCGAGTCACTGATCCGCAAGCTCGATCAGTTCGGCCACCCCTACGCGGTGCTCGTGCCCGATCTGGAACGCGCCCAGCGACTGCACGACCAGCACATCCACGTGATGGTCGGCGCCCTCGACGATCCGGAGACCTACAAGGCAGCCCGCATCGGGACCGCCGCCATGGTCGCCACCACGCTGAGCGATCAGGAGAACACCACCGTCGCCTTCACCTCCCGGGGCGTGAGCGACACCACCCCGGTGGCCGCCACCGTGGACGAGCAGGTTTCCGCCCAGATCCTCGAAATGGCCGGCGCCACCTCCGTGCTCCGCTTTCCCGACATCATGGGCCAGGCCCTGGCCCGCTGCATCACCGGCGGCGACGCGGTCACCCACGTGGTCGCCCGCTTCGACGAGCTGCTCATCGCCGAGGCCAACGCCGCCCGCACCCCCCTCGTCGGCAAGACCCTGCGCGAGAACCGCCTGAACGACCTGGATATCAGCGTCATCGGGCTCTGGGAACGCGGCGATTTCAAGCACGCCCGTCCCGACACCGTCATCGGCTCCAACGCCGTGCTCATGATCGCCGGCAACGCCGAGCAGCTCCAGAACTACGACGAGCACTTCGCCATCTACGGCGTCTCCGGAGAGCCCGCGGTCATCATCGGCAACGGACGCATCGGCCAAGCGACCGCCGCCGCCATGGCCGAGCGCGGCATCGACTACGTCATCATCGAGCAGAACCGCCGCCGCGTGACCACGCCCGACCGCACGGTCGTCGGCAACGCCGCCGAACCGGACGTCCTCGAGGAGGCCGGCCTCGGGAAGGCCCCCACCGTCGTCATCACCACCAACAACGACGACACCAATCTCTATCTCACCCTGCTCTGCCGCAAGCAGCGTCCCGACATCGAGATTATCACCCGCTGCACCATGGACCGGCACGTCGCGGCCCTGCACAAGGCCGGGGCCGACTTCGTCCAGTCCTACGCCTCCATCGGCGCCCAGAGCATCTTCAACCTGCTCCAGAAGAGCCGCGTCGTCACCGTCGCCCAGGGCCTGGACGTGTTCCGCGTCGGCGTGCCCGAGGAGATCGCCGGCCGCACCCTGGCCACCTCCGGCATCCGCGAGAACACCGGCTGCACCGTCATCGGTTACCGCGACGCGAGGGGCCTCCACGCCAACCCCCCCGCGGCGACCATCCTCCAGCCGGGTGACCAGCTCGTCGTCATCGGCGACTGGGAGTCCCGCAACCGCTACTTCGAACACTTCGACGACCGCTGATGAACCCGCCACACCACGCCCGGGATCAGCGCTGGTCGGCGTCGACATGAAATGTATTGCGTGCTACATTATGTATCACCCACTACATTTCTCGCACGCCCAGGACACCCGCCATGCCGCACCGGAACACACTCGACCGCGCCCGCTCCGCCCTCCTGCTCGTCACCATGGCCGGCCCCGTCACCTTCGCCCCCGCCGCCGAACCGCCTCCCGCGCACGCTCCCGGACAGTCCCCCGGCCTGCTCGACCGAGACCGCCTGACCGGTGACTGGCTGGGCCTGCGCCCGCGCCTCGAGGACCGCGGCCTGACCATCGACGCGTCCTATCTGGCCGAGTTCTCCGGCGCAGCCGGGGGAGGAATCAACCAGCGGGGATCCTTCCGCAACCTGCTCACCATCGACGTCCACCTCGACCTCGCGGTCGCGGCCGGCCTGTCCGGGGGCACTGTGTTCGCGCAGTTCTTGTCGGCGAACGCAAACACCGGCGGCTCGGCCGACTCCGGGGACATCCAGGCGTACTCCAATATCGAGCACGATCGCTCACTCGACGCCATCTACGAGCTCTGGTACGAACAGCGCTTTCTCGATCAGCGCCTGCGTGTGAAGATCGGAAAGATCGATGCCAACTCGGAGTTCGCCTTCGTGCATGCCGCGGGAAAGTTCTCCCACTCCTCCGCGGGATTCAGCCCGACCGTCTTCGTGTTTCCCTCCTACCCCGACCCGGCGACCGGTATCAACCTGTTCGCGACCGTCATCAGGACCAACACCGCCGACCTGACGCTCGGCTACGGCTTCTACGACGGCGCCGCCGGAGCCGACGGCGTGGCCACCGGCCGACGCGGCCCGTCGACCTTCTTCAGCAGTGATCTCTCCGACGACTACTTCCACATCGCCCAAGCCGGTTTCTCGTGGCGCCGACCCGGAAAAGCCCGCGAATCCGACCCGGGCGGACGCGTGGCAGTGGGCGCGTGGTACCACGACGGGACGTTCGAACGCTTCGCGGGCGGGACGACGACAGGCACCGCCGGCTTCTTCGCCACGGCGGAGCTGCACCTCTTCGATCCCGAACTCACCTCCGCAGGATCGGGCCGCGGGCTCTACGCCTTCGCGCAGTACGGCTGGGCCGACAGCCGGATCAGCGAGATCGCCCAGCACGCCGGCGGCGGACTCGTGTGGCGCGGGCCGATGGCCTCACGTCCCGAAGACAGCATCGGCCTCTACGCCTCCCTGGCGTTGCTCTCCGATGAGCCCGCGGCCGGGTTCGATCGCGACGAACTCGCACTCGACGCCTACTACTGCGTACACCTGACGCCGGCCGTGTTCATCCAGCCTGAAGCGCAGTACATCATCAACCCCTCGGGAGACGCGTCCGTCGACAACGCCCTGGTCCTCGGCCTCCGCATCGGACTCGCGTTCTGACCGTAAGTCCGTTGCGCCCGCCCGCCGAATCGGATAGATTCTCCGAGATGCAATCAGCCACCCGTTTGACTGTCCCCGTCCTGCTCGCGTTCGTCCAGGCCGCCCACGCCGCCCCCCCGGTCGAGGACCTCCTCCGCGACGTCGCCGCGATCCAGTCCGGCGGCAACCCCGCCTCGCTCGTCGCATGGGACCGAGCCGAGCCCCTCGTCGTCGCCCCGGACGGCACCATTTTCGCCGCCGCCACCGAGATCGGCTCCGGCCGCGTCGTTGCGGTCGGCCACGCCGGATTCATCTCCACCGAAAACGCCGACTCCGAGATCCTCGCCGCCAACGTCATCGCCTGGCTCGGCGAAGGTCGATCCAAGGCAGGGCCGATCCGTGTTCTCGGCCTGCCCGACCCGGTGGCCGAAGAACTCAAACGCCGCGGTACGCCCTTCCTCCGCGTCCAGTCCCGCCCCGCCGAGGCCCGCCTCGACAGCATCGATGTCATCGTCTCCTCGCCACAGGCCTTCGCCAACGCCGGACGGTTCGACGAACTCCGGGACTGGCTCCACGCCGGCGGCTCAATGCTCGTCACCGAGACCGCCTGGGGCAACCTGCAACTCAATCCGGGGCTGACGCTCGACGAACTGGCCGCCAACCGACTGCTGACCGAGGCCGGTATCCGCTTCACCGGCGACGCCAACTCCGCCTACGGCGCCGACGCCGACTACCCCATCGACCGCGCCCTGCTCGGCCCCGCCAACGCCAACTCCGCCCTCGCGGTGCTCGCCGGGGATCAATCAGGCGACACGGTCTTCGCCGCCCGCATCGTCGGCAACGCGTTCGGCGCCGTGCCGCTCGATACCTCGATCATCCGCGATGCCCGCTCGATGGCCGAGCAACGACGCGACGAACTCGACGCCATCTACGGCGGAATGACGACCCAGCGTGTCACCGCACAGCGTCATCCCCTCGCCCGCGCCCTGCTCGATCTCGATTCCCGCATGGCCGCCGAGACCCCGCCCCGCGCTGTCAAAGCCCACCCCTCATCGCTCGCCTTCCCCGGCCCCGTCGGCCCCGACCGTGCCGGCCCGGTCACCCTGCAGATCAACCCCCGCGTGCCCGGCTGGCACACCACCGGCCTCTACGCGCCGCCCGGCGAACTCATCACCGTCACCCTGCTCGATCAGGCCCGCGCCGCCGACGCGATCACCCTCCAGATCGGCGCCTGGCGAGATCCGCACACCCACCCCCACCGCGTCCGGCTCCGCGACGCCATCCGCCGATTCCCGATCACCGACGAAACAACCGAAGCCGCCAGCGCCATCGGCGGACCGATCTACCTCGACCTCTCGACCACCTTCGCCGCCGCACCCCACCACGGCCCGCTCACCGTCGTCATCGACGGCGCCGCCCGAGCCCCCCACTACAAGCACGGCCTCACGGACCCGGCCGCCTGGCGCGACTCCATCCGCCATCTCGACGCGCCCTGGGCCGAGTTCGAGTCGGACAACCTGATCTTCACCGTGCCGTCCGATGCGATCCGTGGCGTCGAAGACCCCGCGTCGGTCATGGACCACTGGGACAAAGTCCACGACGCGATGCAGTCCCTCGAACCCCGCACGCCCAACCACTGGGCCGACCGGCCCTACCGCTACGTCGCCGACGTCAGCGTGAGCTGGGGCTACATGTACTGCCCCTCCGACGGCCCCATCGTCATCCCCACCTCAGCCGCCGCCGACATGTTCGACCCCGCCAACTTCGACGCCGAAGGCGAGAACAAGCTCTGGGGCCACTACCACGAGATGGGCCACGCCCACCAGAACCCGCTCTGGACCGACCGCGCCACCGGCGAGGTCACCGTCAACATCTTCACCGTTTACGCGTTGCACACCGTCAACGGCTTCCCCCTCGACCACCCCGCCACCCGCTCCACGCCCGAGAACGCCCGCCGCGTCTACGAAATCCAGCAGGAACGCGGCAAGCCATTCGACCAGATCGGCGGCCCCTTCGACCTGCTCCAGTTCTACGCAATCCTCTGGCACCACTTCGGCTTCGACCCCTTCCACGCCGCCTTCGACACCATCCGCGCCCTGCCGGCCCAAGCCCGCCCGAAGGACACAGACGCCGAACGCAACACCTTCCTGGTCCACATGAGCCGGGCCGTCGGGCACGACCTCTCCGACTACTTCCGCACCTGGGGCATCGCGGTCTCCGAGGACGCCGCGGCGACCATCGCCGACCTGCCAGCCTGGATGCCCCCAGAGCCCGGGAGCTAGATCAGCTCCCGCCCAGCACCTGCCTGCGGCAAAGCCCGCTCGCACGGACGCCGAACGACGTAAGTCGCCCCACGCCAGCGTGTTCAGACTGCATGAACCGGCGCGATCCCCCTTCCCTCGGCACCCCGATCCGGGTAATCTTCCGGCCCCCCATTCCTACCCCCGGAGAGAGAATCCCATGCGCCGCACCCTGACCGTCACCGCCCTCGCCGCCGCCGCCTGCTCGGCCCACGCCGCCGACCTGTTCGTCCTCAACTTCGAGGCCGCCGGCGGCTACACCACCTCGATCGCCGAGTTCACCGACGGCGGCTCGGACTACTTCTTCCGCACCAACGGCAGCGGCATGGCCGCCTCCAACGTGTACAACGGCGCAACCGGCTCCTTCTTCGCCGCCCACGACATCGACGGCGAGGGCGCCACCCTCCCCGTCAGCCTGACCACCAGCACCTTCTCCATCGCCAACCACGACAACCTGCGGTTCGCGGTCGACCTCGCCGAGGACGACGACGGGGCAAACCAGGACTGGGACCTGCCCGACTACGTCAACTTCGAGTACTCCATCGACGGCGGCTCGTGGCAGAGCATCTTCTCCGCGATCAACGACGGCAGCACCTTCAACTCCGCCGCCTTCATCAACGGCGTGGAGATCACCAGCACGTTCTCGACTTTCTCGGCCGATCTCAGCGCGCTGACCGGATCGACGCTGGCCGTCCGCATCGTGTTCAGTCTCGACGCGGGCGACGAGGACATCGCCATCGACAACATCCGCGTCACCGGCGACGCCATCAACGTCGTCCCCCTGCCCCCGGCCGCCTGGGCTGGGATGGGCCTGCTCGCCACGATGGCCGGCGTCCGCGCCGCCCGCCGCCGCTGATCCATCGATACAGAGTCACCAAGGCCGCCGGATGAATCCGGCGGCCTTTTTCGTCCACCCACGGGACCCACTCACACCATACCCGCCACGTGCCGAGCGACGTTGTCCATCTGCTCGCCCCAGCCGCGCTCGTTCCGCCCGAACGACTCGGCCCGCACCCACTCGGGGATCGCCTCCCACCCCGTCTCACGCACGGTCAGCAGCGTCCCGTCGGCCGCCGGCTCGAGTTCGAACTCCACCAGCGTCGTCGGCTCGTTGCGCGGGTCCACGTCCGCGTCGAGCACGTGCGGGCACCAGCGGAACGCGAACCGCCGCGTCGGCTCGACCGACTCGACGTGCATGTCGAACTCTAAGTGTTCGTACCCCGGCGTGGTGACCCACGCGTGCACCGTCTGCCCCGCCCGGAACGGATCCTCGATCCGCGCCCCGAACCATGCCCCGAACTCGCCGGAATCTGTCACCGCCCGCCACACCCGCGCAGCCGGCGCGGCCAGCACCACGCGCTTTTCGATCCGGTCCTTTGTCGTTCCCATGCTCGAGCCCCGCATACCGGCCCGGCCACGCGACGTCTGACGATGGGCCCGCCGCGGTGCGTGTCCGGTCCGGATCACAGTCATGGTAACTTCAAGCCCACCCTTCCACAACGACTCCGGGGGCCCGCGCCACCGCATCCGCGCCGGCATCGCCATTTCGATCCGGGAAACACCGCCCTTCCCACCGGCCAAAGATCCGGTCCGTGCCGCGAACTGTCCGCCTCACCCCAAGGGAGAACCCGTGAAACGCACGCTCGTCCCCAGCACCTGCCCCTTCGCCGCAGCCATCGGATTCTCGCGGGCGGTCCGCGGCGAGTCTTTCAAGGACATCTGGCCCGTCGACACGGTCGTGGCGGTCAGCGGATTCATCAACCCCGAGTGGCTGCTCGAGATCGAGGCCGACGCCGTCATCGCATCCGGCTGAGCCGCGGGCATCCAGCGTCGCTCCGGGGGCGGCCCCGCCGGAGCACCCCGTTGACCGGACAACGCGAACAAGAGCCCGGTTCCGCGCGGCCGCAACGCGGCGACCCTGAGCGGGCCGCGGCCCCGAATCGGCCCGACAACGGGCCCGACGCACTACCCCATTCGCTCCGACCGCGCCCGCTCGTCCAACTCACCCAGTTCGACGAACATGTCGCAGAGCGCCTGGACCTCCTGCGTCATCGCGTCGTGACGTTCCTGAAACGTCTCCGGGTCCGCCTGCGATCGGGGCATGCTCCGAAGCGTCAGCTGCACCACCGCCAGTCCGTTGCGAATGTCGTGCATGAGCTGCTGGCGTCGATCCATAGTCATGCTGATTCTCCCTGCAGCCCGCGGCCTGTCGCCGAACAGCCCCGTCGCCGCTCGACCGCTCGACCACGCCCGCGGAGAGTCGCGGCCAGATGCCCGCCTCGCAAACGCCCAGCGTCCCCTCAACGCCCCGAGCGTTGGCGACCGCAACGGAGCCATGCGACGCAGAGGCCAGCCAGCCCACCGCGAGCGGGGCCCAGTCTATCACAACGACCGCGTTTCCCAGCTCCAGCCGCCCAGCGTCCAGATTACGCCTCCGCCGCGGTCCGAATCCCGAGCGTACCCGCGACTACATACCCCGATCCCGCGCCGGGCCCCGGTAGCCCGCCCATAGTGTGCCCGAGCCCCCCGCCCGATCCGCCGCCACCCCGTGCTCCACCCAGCCGCCCCCCTCCCCCCCAGCACCGAGGAACGCCATGACATTCCCAAGAACCTTCTCGCACATCGGCCTCTCGGTCACGGACCTCGACCGCGCCGTCGAGTTCTACACCAAGACCCTCGGCTGGTACGTCATCATGCCCCCCACGGAGATCGTGGCGGACGACTCGGCGATCGGCGTGATGTGCAACGACGTGTTCGGCGAGGGCTGGAACCGCTTCCGGATCGCGCACCTGGCGACCGGCGACCGCGTCGGCGTCGAGATCTTCGAGTTCGAGAACGCCCAGCGGCGCGAGAACAACTTCGAGTACTGGAAGACCGGCGTCTTCCACTTCTGCGTCCAGGACCCCGACGTCGAGGGTCTGGCGAAGAAGATCGTGGAGAACGGCGGCAAACAGCGCATGCCCGTGCGCGAGTACTACCCCGGCGAGAAGCCCTACCGGATGGTCTACTGCGAGGATCCCTTCGGGAACCTCATCGAGATCTACTCGCACAGCTACGAACTGACCTACTCCGCCGGCGCATACCGAGACCGCGCCGACTGATCCCGCACCATCCGGTCACCACGGTTCGATCCCCGAGCACGCGGCATGTGACGCGGTTGCAGACGCCGGCGGCGTCATACGCCCATCCGCATCGCCCAATCCGGACAGTCCTGAACGCCCGGCCGAGTCGAACGACCCGCAATCGGGCTGTGGGTCTCGTCCCAATCGTGAACGAATCTTCACCACACGTTCAGTCCCGCCTCATAGCCGTGGTGCAGGATGTGTCCGCCTCGACACTGTTTGTTCTCTGCGCACCCGCGCACCGCAGTGGACCCATTGCCGACCACACCGCCCGAAGCGCGAGCCCTGAGGGAGGAACCCATGCTCGTTTTCAAGCGCTGGCTGACCGAGGGAATCGCCCAGCTTTCCTACCTGATCGGGGACGACGACACCGGCACCGCCGCGGTCATCGACCCACGCCCCGACTGCCGGATCTACGTCGAGTACGCCCGCGAGCACGGGCTGGCGATCACCCACATCCTCGAGACCCACATCCACGCCGACTTCATGAGCGGCTCGCGCGCCCTGGCCGAGCACCTCGGCGGCGTACCGGTCTACGTCAGCGCGGAGGATGAATCGGACTACAGCTTCGACGCGGAACAGCTCCGCGACGGCGACACCTTCGAGTTCGGCTCGGCCCTGCTGCGCGTGAAGGCCACCCCCGGCCACACGCCCGAGCACGTCTCGTTCGAGATCTGCGACGCCGAAGAGCCCGACCGACCCTGGGGCGTCTTCACCGGGGATTCCCTGTTCGTCGACTCGGCGGGACGCCCGGACCTGCTCGGCGACGACAAGACCGAAGAGCTCGTCGAGCAGCTCTACCACACCCTGCAAGACTACTTCATGAAGCTCGATGACGAGGTCATCATCTTCCCCGGCCACGGCAAGGGATCGCCCTGCGGCCCGGAGATCGGCGAACGCCTGAGCAGCTCGATCCGCTACGAACGCAAGAGCAACCGTTTCCTGCAGTTCGACGACCTCGACGCATTCAAGGAGTCGATGCTGTCGGACCAGCCCGAGACGCCGACTCACTTCCCGCGCATGAAGAAGGTCAACGCCAAGGGCCCGCCTACGTGGCGGGACCTCCAGCCCCCCCGCCCGCTGACCCCAGAGCAGTTCAACCGGCGGATCGAACAGGGTGACGCGCAGCTCGTGGACGCGCGCCACATGCTCGCCTTCGGCGGCGGGCACATCGACAACGCCATCAACCTCGGCGCCGACAAGGCGGAGATGTCGATCTTTGCAGGCTGGATGCTCGATCCCGACCGGCCCATCCTCCTGGTCCTCGACGACGACGCGGCGTTGCACAAGGTCGTCGCCCTGCTGCTGCGCACCGGCTTCACCCGGCACGCCGGGTATCTCGCCGGCGGAATGACGGCGTGGAACAACGCGGGACTGCCCATCCGCCATCTCCGGCAACTCGACGCCCAGCGCGTGGACGATGCGGGCAAGGACATGGTCCGCCTCGACGTCCGTGCGGACGACGAGTGGGAAGACGGCCACCTTCCGGAAGCGCAGCACTTCTTCTTCGGGCGCTTCCTCGACGAGTCCCCGGACCTGCCCAAAGACAAGCCGGTGGTGACGTACTGCACCACGGGATACCGGGCGAACATGGCCGCGAGCATCCTGCAGAAGCGCGGCTGGGAGCACGTGCACAGCTTCCCGGGCAGCTGGAAGGCCTGGACCTCCGCGGGGCTCCCCGTCGACGGCGGAAGGAAGAAGAAATGAACCCCCCGCTCCTCGCCCAACTGACGGTCCAATCCATCGAAATGACCGGCGAACCGGCCCAATGGTCGCCCTACCTCGCCGGCGCCCTCATCGGCGTGCTCAGCTGGCTGACCTTCCTCGCGTCCCAGCGCCCGATCGGGGCCTCGGGCGCCTACGCCGCCACGGCGGGCCTGATCGGCCGGATGATCGGCCCCGCCCACACCGCCCGCCTGAAGTACTTCGCCGACAACCCCCCGCGCATCGACTGGGAATGGATGCTCGTCATCGGCGTGGTGATCGGCGCCCTCGTCGCCGCTCAGACCGGCGGCGACGCGACCGGCCGCTGGCTGCCCCCCATGTGGGCCGAGCACTTCGGCCAGGCGGTCTGGCTCCGGCTGCTCGTTGGATTCGTCGGCGGGTGCGTCATGGCCTACGGCGCACGCCTCGCGGGCGGGTGCACCAGCGGCCACGGCATCAGCGGCGCACTGCAGCTCTCCGTCGGTTCCTGGGTCGCGTTGGCCTGCTTCTTCGTCGGCGGCGTGGCCGCTGCCTTCCTGATGTTCCGCCTGCGCGTCTGACCCCCCACCCCCAGCGATCGGGCCCGACCATGAACAAACGAGCTGATCCCGAGATCGTCAAGCAGCCCGAGGGCGAAAAGCCCCGGTCCAAGTGGACCCAGCTCGCGTTGGGGCTCGTCTTCGGCATCGCCTTCGGCTTCCTGCTGCAGAAGGGCGGGGCCGCCAAGTACCACATCCTCGTCGGCGTGCTGCTGCTGGAAGACTGGACCGTCATCCAGATCATGCTCTCGGCGATCGTGGTCGGGATGGTGGGCGTGTTCCCGCTCGCCGCGTGGGGCCTGATCGAGCTCAAGCCCAAACCCACCCGCTACGCCGCCAACGTCATCGGCGGCTTGCTCTTCGGAATCGGCTTCGCGCTCTCCGCCTATTGCCCCGGCACGAGCGCCGCGGCCCTCGGCCAGGGCAACTACGACGCCCTCGCCGTCATCGCGGGCATGATCGCCGGGTCATGGATCTTCGCCGAAACCTCGGCCTGGACCGCCCGCCACATCGACCCGGTGGGCAACCGCGGAACACTGACGTTCGTGGACATCTTCGGCAACCGCCGCGCCGCCACCGTCGCCATCGCGGCCACCGCCCTGACCGCCGTGGCCGCCGCATTCCACTGGATCCCCACACTCTGACCACGAACCCCATCCCGCGCACGCCCTTGCGATAGAGCGCGCTCAAACCAACCCGACGCCCCCGCCCCGGAAGCCCTCCCCCCCGGATCCCATCCTCCAGAACCGACAATCCCAAAAACGAACCAACCCTCTTCGATATCGAAGAGGGTTGGTTTCAGAGCAAATAGTGGTGGATACAACGTAATCGTCAATCGTCCCGTAAACAGTTGACACTCAGAATCGCCCGCGCCTTCGCCGGACTCTGCAACACCAAATATCATCCGTACCTACGGGGTCTCTGACCCGCTTCAGAGACTCTGATCGGGCATGAAAGCCGCGCCACTGGCGGCTAGTTCAAAGTTCGACTTTCAAATAGCCGCATCGGTTGCCAGGCCGCCCGTGTCCGGGGCCTGCCCGGCTTCACCTGCGGAGCCGGTCGTTCTGGAGGAGGAGAGCCGAGCCCCGAGAGTTTGAACGCGGGGAGTTGCTCAGCCTTGGACTCCGCGTGGATGCGTCCTTTCCTGGCTCGCGGTGTCCCCTAAGGACCGGCTACGGCGGGTCCTGGACCGTCGTCACTCATGAGACCATGTCCGCCGCCATTTGCACTCGACGGCGAAGCTCTAGGAAGTCCTCATTTGCCGGCCCCTCATCCAAGTGAGGTTGGAGTTGGTTGTACAGGGCGTGGACTTCGACGCGCGTCAGCAGCCGTCCGAACCCGTGTCGAAGTGCCAGTTGCTCCGGTCGATCAAATCCCTCACGCAAGCAGGCCGCAGAAGTAGCCAGCGTCAGAGGGATAGATGAAGCGGAAGGTTCTCCGCCGGCACGCAAACGCACAACTTGCGGGAACAGGCCCATCACATACGACAAGTCGATCACCAAACGTCGAACAAGCCGGCGGGCACGGGTGCAAGTCCTGAGTTTGGCTTCTGGCGTTCCAAGCGCACGCTCGATCTCGCAAAGAGGGTGCCCACCGACCCAAAGCTTGATCGATTCTCTTAGAGGGCTGCAGATCCGCTTTGCGTCGCTGCATTTCGAGGCGGGAATCAAGTTCTTAAATATGCTTTGCAACTCTGAGACAGAAAGAAAGTAGGCAAGACGGTCATCGTTTCTGCAGAGCCAGTCGATGCATGTCTCGATCCATTCCAAAGTTGATACGGCGGGTGGCGGATCATCGATCGATTCGTCGATGTTCTGAAGGAGTGTTGCCGGGATGCCCGTCGACGAGGCGAGTTGGTCGTACCACGCTTTGTCCTGCACATTAATCAGCAATCCTGCACGCAACTTCCACGCCTCGGCCGTCTTTCTGTCGAACTCCGCCGTGTACTCGGCCTGCCTTGCCCGGAATGCACCAAGCGATCGTTTCAACAGGCGATTGAAGCGATCTTCGCCATGTTCCAGTTGGTTTGACGGCAGCCGGTTTAGAAAGTACAGAACCGTCCTCTGGACGGGGTCCTGGGTCGCCTGCAGCCGGTCCAGCAGATGCTCGACGGGATCGTCGATGTGAAGGCATTGGTCGGGCCGAGCAAAGGCGCCCTCTCGCAGCAAGTTGCGATCCGGCGCGGAGTTGGCGTCCGGGATGGTCATAATCTCCCCAGGAATCAGGATGACGATCCCCATCGCCGCGTACCCAGCCCTGCCCGCGCGTCCGGCGGCGTTGAGCAGTTCATGCGCAGCCACCTGCTCGCTTGCTTCCGCGTCAGCGTCGAAACGACCGTCTCCGGCGATGATGACGGCTTCGGCAGGCAGGTTCATTCCCTGAGCGAGCGTTGGGGTTGCGACGATCACATTCGCCCCATTCTCGCGTGCGAAGAGGCTCTCGCTGAGCTCACGCTCATAGGAGAGCATGAGTGAATGGTGGCACATGCCGGATCCCGTCGTCACCCCGATAACATGCTGAGAGTTGCCCATCTCGAGTTTCGCCTGCTCCAACAGCCGGGCTTCATCACCATTGAGGTTCGGCTCGCCCAGTTCAACCTGCTGTTCGATAGAGCGTGCGATCGATTCCACGTGCTGACGATTCTGGGCGAACACGATGGTCTTCATGCCGATCTCCGCAAGACGCTCGGCCAGCGCGGTAGCAACAACATTCTTGTTCGCGGTGATCTTCCAGGAGTTATTGATTGCGAGAAGCACTGTCTCGTTGAGGAGGGGGACGACGGTGAAGTCCTCTTGATCTTCCGTGTCCCAGGTCTGACGAAGGCAAAACACCGCGTGCGACGATGCCTGAAGGGTCTTCTTCAATGCAGCGGGCGGGTTTTTCGTACGCTTCTTTCCCTTCGCCCGACGTTGTTTGAGAGCCTTCTTCTGGAGCTGTTGGACCTGTTTGTTGGGGTACACCACGCATCCACGCGCCTGTCTCGTGGGCTTCCAGTCTAAACGAAGCCCTAGGGCGGGACGCCCGGTCGCGTCGCATAGCCACTTGGCAAGCTCCTCGACGTTCTCCATCATCGCCGAGAGATACAGATGGTCGGCATTTGGTGCGTTCTCGAAGATGCTAAGCACGCAGAGCATCGCGTCGATCGCCCGCCGCTCGTTGCGGTCTGGATGCAGGAGATGACACTCATCGAAGACAAGGAGATGCACATTTGAGAAGATGTCCGGGTACAACCCGAGAAGAAAGAGGCAACGCTCAGGTGTCATGACAGCGATGTCCGGCAGTTCTCGCTCGTCTATGTCCGCAAAGTACCCCTCGCCGACCATGGAGTCGGCGACGCGGTGTTCAGGGAATGCGAGGCGGAACGTGCGGACCGTCTGTCCGACCAAAGCAAGCGTTGGTGCGAGGAACACGACCTTGCCACCCGTCGCCAGCGCCGCGGCAATGCGAAGCTCAGAAAGCGTCGATTTGCCGGCTCCGGTCGGGAACCCGAGGACCGCGGAAGACCCAGGGCGGAGCAGACCCTTTGATATCGCATCACGGTGGTTCTGCCAGAGGTAGGGCCGCCGGCTGGCGAGCCCGGAGAGGATGGCTATCCACGCGTCCGGGTTCGTTCCTGGAGGCGGTGGGACATCGATCAGCGCGGCATCGCCCAGTTCGGCGGAGGCTCGCAGAAGTAGCGTCGCAAGGTGGTGAGGACCAGCAAAGGTCGTCAGTACCGTCCTGCCCTCGAACTCCGGAATCGCCATCTCGTTCATGGCCGCGTTTTGAACGGCGAGGAAGATTGCCTGAGCATCCTGTAGGCTTGGGCGATCTTCGCTTGGCATCGAGAGTATTCGCTGCGAGAGCAGGCGAACGCCATGGAAGACCTGCCGCCACAACGCCTGTAGTGCGCGTTCGTGTGGTGCATCTTCGTCATCGCCATCAAGTTCTAGGCCCCGGTCTTCATTAAGCGTTGATTGTTGTTCGCCGCGGACGAGCCGGGCAATAGCGTCCATAAGAGCCTTCTCTGTCGCAGTTCCGGGCTCCGAATCCACGCCCCGAATGGCTTCATATGCATCGGCGTGATACCCTGCAATGAGAAAGAGCAGCGAGGCTGACACGCACGATGGGATTCCGGAGCGGGTCAGACCACGCCCGAAAGTGCTTGTCGAAAGACCGACTTTAGCTGCACGGCCGATTAGGTTGAGGGCCGTTGCCGATACGAATGCCGCCGGTTTGACTCGCTCCGGGCGGTCCGAGAGCGATGCCTGAATGCCGTAGATGTTGGCCGCCTGAACGAGAAGTGGCTCATGCGTCCTGAACGCATCTGTGCTTTCAGTGATTTCAAGCCGGGCGCTGACCAGCGAGGCGAATATTCTCGTGAGGGTCTCGGGGAGCGCATCGGGATCGATGTTGAGCACCCGCTGTGCGTTGCGCACGAGCTGTGCGGTGGCCGGGTCATACATGGGCGGCACTCTCTAGTGTCGACAATTGATCTAGGACGAGCCCGCAGAAGCCGTCCATCCATTCGCGGAGCGGCGCCAAACAAACCGTCTCGCCGTGCCGTCTGTCGATGCACCCCGGTGCCACGTTGTCGTAGCCTTTGAATAGAGCTGCATGACCTTTGACATTGTCGCGGGAGGTCTCGATGGTCACGGAAACGCGATAGACCCTGTGCCGGCTCCAGTCGATTGCGGCCAGCGCGCCGTCGATGTCGAACGCGGGATCCGTGGCTTTGAGCTTGTATAGCAGCGTGGTGACTTCGGAGAAGAGTTCCCCATCTCGCTCTCCGGCCTCGAGCTTGCGGACCTCCGGCCAGACTTCTTCGCGAACGGTGTCTCTGGGATTCTCGGTAGCCTTCTCCTCACAGACGATGATGCCCCGCAGCTGTCGCTTGTCGTCAAGCGAAATCATCAGCCCGTCGAAACCCTTGTCAGCCATGCGACTCTGAGGCGCTCGGATCACGGCCATTGGCGGGTCTAGCTGATGCGCGGCGACCCAGGCGATGATCTGCATGATCCAGCCATCTCTGTGATAACGTGCTACGTCCGTAGCCGGAGGTCCAAGTTGCCGCCGGATACGCGCACAGTCTGCGGCCGCAACCTTTCGACCTGCGGTCGTCCCGCCGGTCAATACGGCCTCGGCGTGGGCGTGCTCGCCCAAGACCACGCGAACGACAAGCGCCGCAAGTTCGGTCCGCTCTGCAATGGCCCAGCGATGGCCATGGCAGAGAGACGGGTGTGAAACCGGTTCGAGAGTTATCGGCAAGGCTGCGGCTCCGTGACGACAGATCCCTCGGTCGGGGCGTGGTGCAGGATACGAGAGAGACACGGAAAGTGCATCCCAACAAATGTCTGGTTACACCACTAGATCCGTCCTCGACAGAGGCCGCCCACGTCGCTGGCCTGGTCGAATTGGCGGATCGGAAGGTCTAGTCAGTCTTAGTGTACGGGGGTTGACAAGCCCCGGCAGCGATTGGCCAGGGCCGTGCTCCCATGGGGACGCCTGCACCGGTAATGGGTGGGGATCGGGGTGGTGCGGTGACAACGCGCTGAAAACGGTCCGCGATGAGCTTGGTCGGTCTCAGGTCTCATGGCTGAGACCAGTCAGTGAGACTCTGGAATCACCCTTCCTGCGTTCTCAGGCGGGCAAATCTGGCCCGAGTCTCAAAGTCTCACGATCTGGAGGTTGCGTGTGGATGCCCCGTTGACGCCGACATCAGCTTTTCATCCTGAGGATGTCACGATCGGCGGTTCCTGCCGAGTCTGAGCCGGCGTGCCGTCGCACGCCACGGGTGCCGCCCCAACACGGAGGCATCCGATGGAACGCCACACCCCCTCATCCCTAGCCACAGACCTCCTGAGCATCGCGCGGTCACTGCGTGATCTGGCCGACAAGATCGAATCTGCAGCGATCGATACGCCAAACGCGTCGGTCGATGAATCCAGCCTTAGCCATGCTCTGATCGTCGATCCCCGCACGTTGTCGGTCCGGTGGAACGGGCACGAGTGCGTTCTCGGCGCATCCATCGGTTTCCGGCTGATTCAGCGACTTGCGCGGCGGCCGAACCACTACATCTCACACTCCGACCTCTTGGACGACGTGTGGGGATGTCGGCGCTCGACATCGACGGTGCGTAGCGCCGTCCGCGACCTCCGGCGGCGTCTCGTCGAAGCCGACATGCCGGAGCTGGCACGCAGAATCGACGGCACCCACCGTGGCTACTACGTGCTGATGCTGGACTGATTTCCGCCTCAGGAACAACGCCCGGACGAAATCGGACAGCTTTCGCACGCGCACCCCACGGGAACTGCACAGCGGCAGCGCAGAGTGTGTTGGAAGTCTCACCGCGTGGTGTGACCTGACACCGATCCGGCCCTATCCCCGTGCGGTACCGCTCAGAGGAGCAGCCGCCCAGACCACCACCCGACGTGACCCATGCACAGCGACGATGCCATCCCTTCTACGCCTCACATCCGGGCCGCGCAGTACGTCCGGATGTCGACGGAGCACCAACAATACTCGACCGAGAACCAGGCCGACGTGATCCGCGAGTATGCCGCAGCCCGCGGCTACGAGATCGTCAAGACCTACGCCGATGACGGTAAGAGTGGCCTACGCCTCGACGGACGCGAGGGCCTGAAGCGGCTCTTCGCTGACGTCGAGGCCGGGGAGACCGACTTCGAAGCCATCCTCGTCTACGACGTCAGCCGCTGGGGTCGGTTCCAGGACACCGACGAGAGCGCCTATTACGAGTACCGGTTGAAGCGGGCGGGCATCAAGCTCGTCTACTGCGCCGAGCAGTTTGAGAATGACGGTAGCCCGGTCTCGACGATCATCAAAGGCGTCAAGCGGGCCATGGCGGGCGAGTACAGCCGAGAGTTGTCGGCCAAGGTCTTCAAAGGCCAGTGCCGACTCATCGAGATGGGGTATCGCCAAGGCGGACCGGCGGGCTTCGGGCTGCGGCGCCAACTCATCGATCAGAGCGGCGAATCAAAGGGCGTGCTCAAGAGAGGCGAGCACAAGAGCCTGCAGACCGACCGCGTCGTTCTCGTCGCGGGCCCGTCGGAAGAAATCGACGTGGTTCGGTCCATCTACAGGATGTTCCTCGAGGAGAACCGCTCGGAGCGTGAGATCGCCCAGATTCTCAATGACCGCGGCATCGCCACGGACCTTGGCCGGGCCTGGACCCGTGGCAGCGTCCACCAGATCCTGACCAACGAGAAGTACATCGGGAACAACGTCTGGAATCGGGTGTCCTTCAAGCTCAAGAAGAACCGGGTTGTCAATTCGCCCGACCAGCTCGTCCGCGCCGACGCCGTATTCGACTCCATCGTCGAGCCGGAGTGGTTCTTCACCGCCCGAGGCATCATTCAGGAACGGAATCGCCGCTTCACCGACGAGGAGATGCTCGAGCGGCTCCGGGCCGTTCTGGACACGCACGGCTACCTCTCGGGGGCTCTTATCGATGACGCCGACGGCGTTCCCTCCAGCGCCTCGTTCCGGTATCGATTCTCAAGCCTCGTCAACGCGTACCGCTTGGTCGGGTATACCCCGAACCGGGACTTCGAGTACATCGAGATCAACAAGCGGCTCCGGGACAAGCACCCCCACCTGCTTGGCGATGTCATGCAGGACCTCGAGGCGGTGGGTGCCAGCGTCGATCATGACCCCGAGTCTCGTCTGCTCACGATCAATGAGACCTACACGGCCGCGATGTGCCTGTCGCGCTGTCGTCACACGGACAGCCGCTCGCCCCACTGGCTGGTCCGGTTCGACCGCGAATCGGCGGCCGACATCACCATCGTGGTTCGCATGGATCCGGCGAACGACATGCCGTCGGATTACTACCTGATCCCGAGGCTGGACATCGAGTGGTCGAAGCTCGCGCTCTCCGAGCACAACGGGGCCAGGATCGACACCTACCGCTTCGACACGCTCGGCTTCTTCCGTGACATGGCCACGTGCGTCAGTGTCGAGGGGGTCGCATGACCGCTGGCGAACGCGAGATTGTGATGATCCCGATCGATCGGATCACCGTCGTGAACCCGCGGTCCCGCGGCCGCGAGAAGTTCAAGCAGATTGTCGGGAACATTTCGAACCTAGGACTGAAGAAGCCGATCACCGTCGCCGAGCGGCCGACCAACAACGGATCTCCGCGGTATGACCTCGTATGCGGCCAGGGCCGGCTTGAAGCCTACAAGCTGCTCGGCGAGACGGAGGTCCCCGCGTTCGTCGTCGAGGCAACAAAGGACGAGCTCCTTTTGATGAGCCTCGCGGAGAATCTCGCTCGCCGCTCGTACCGGTCGAACGAACTCATGCGTGAGATCGCCGCGCTGAAGGATCGTGGCCACAACTACGCCGAGATCGCGAAGATCACCGACCTACAGCTGTCGTACGTTAAGGGAATCATCCGGCTGGTGAACAAGGGCGAAGACCGGCTGATCAGGGCGGTCGAGAAGAACCAGATCCCGCTGAGTATCGCTGTCACGATCGCCAGCTCTGACCACGAGGAGGTCCAGGAGGCGCTCCGCGAGGCGTACGAGAAGAGCACGCTGCGTGGGAAGGAGCTACTCCGGGCCAGGAAGTTGATTGAACAACGCCGCGTTCGCGGCGTTCGGAGCACTGGCGGCCGGGCGTCCACCATGACCGCCGATGGTCTGATGAAGCGATACCAGGAAGAGGTCTCCAAGCAGCGCCGAGAGATCAACAAGGCCAAGGTGACGGAGACTCGCCTCCTCTTCGTGCGTTCGGCCCTCAAGCGTTTGCTTCAAGACGCTTCCTTCGTCCAAGTCCTGCGAGACGAGGCGCTGGACGAAATGCCGCAAGTGCTTGTCGATCAACCCGAAGTCGGGGAGCGTGGCTGATGGGGCAGTCCGTCCGAATGGCGTTCAGACCGGAAGGCAAGATGATCGCCCTGACGCAGCTGCTTCCGCTGAGGACGCTGCCGAAGTCGACGCGGACGTCCTCTCGCTACCAGAGGATCGTGGCCTCGATGGGGCAGGTTGGGATGATCGAGCCCATCGTTGTGTTCCCGCAAGCGGGATCACGCGGCCGGGGCCAGAAGTACCTCATCCTCGATGGGCTGCTGCGGTATGACATTCTCAAGGAGCAGGGCGCGACTGAGGTGTTCTGCCTCATCGCAACAACGGACGATTCGTTCACGTACAACCACAAGATCAACCAGATCTCGCCGATCCAAGAACACTTCATGATCGTCAAAGCGATCAAGAACGGTGTCTCCGAAGACCGGATCGCAGCCACGCTCAAGCTCGATGTCTCGGCGATCCGCAAGAAGCGCGACCTGCTCGACGGGATCTGCCCGGAGGCAGTCGAGTTGCTGAAGGACCGCCACGCCACGCAGGGCACCATCCGCGAACTCCGGCGCGTGGAGCCGATGCGGCAGATTGAGATGGCTGAGTTGATGGTGGCATCGAACAACTTCGCTACGCCGTATGCCAAGTGTCTGGTGGCCGCAACGCCTCCGGATCAGCTCGTTGAGCCGGAGCGCGGCAAGGACGCCGATGGACTTCGCCCTGAGGATGTTGCACGGATCGAGCGCGAGATGGCCTCAATCGAGCAGGACTTCCGCTCTCTCGAGGAGTCGCACGGTCGGAACGTCCTCAACCTCGTCCTGGCAGTCGGGTACATCCGGCGATTGCTCGGCAATGCCGCCGTCGTGAAGTTCCTGTCGCGGAAGTACCCGGATATCTACGCCGAGTTCGAGAAGCTCTCGGAGATCACCGAACTCGGGCAGCCCGAGGCGTAGTACGTGACCAAGCCAAGTCGCCAACCAACCGCGCCGGGGGATGCGATCTCCGTCGGCACCTACGCGGAACTGGATCGGTACATCTGCAAGGTTATCGACGGCTCGCTGTACGTGCTCCTGCTGCTCGGACGCCCGGGAACGGGGAAGACCGAGCGGGTGCGTCGGGCCATCCTCGAGCAGTGCAACGGTGATGCGCTGTATGTCGAAGGCCATGCCCAGCCCTTTGGGATCTACCGAGAACTCTGGGAGCACCTAAACCAGCCAGTGATCCTCGACGATCTCGACCGTCTGTACGCCAACCCAGACTGCGTACGCCTCCTCAAGCCGCTCTGCGAATCGAAGCCCGTCAAGCGAGTCGCTTGGCGGACGCGCGTGACCGACGACGATGTCACGCTGCCGAAGGAGTTCGAGACACGGAGCCCGGTAGTTCTCATCGCGAATGAGTGGAAGACCATCAACGCCGACGTCCAGGCTCTGGAGGACCGAGCCATCATCGTGCACTTTGATCCGGATACTGCGGAGGTTCATCAGGAGGCCGGACAGTGGTGTACCGACGACGTGGTCTACGAGTTCGTCGGTCGTCACCTGCATCTGGTGTCGCACGTCTCGATGCGGTGGTACGCCAAGGCGGCGCGGCTGCGAGAGGCCGGATTCGTTGATTGGCAGGAGAGCCTGCTCCAGATGATGTGTGGGAATCGAACAATGTCGATGGTTGCCGCCGTGGTGTCTGATCCCCGATTGAGCACCGAGGTTGAACGCCTCGCCGCGTTCCAGGAAGCAACGGGTCTCTCCCGGGCAACGTACTTCCGCCTCAAGAAGCGTTTGCTGCTTGAGGCGGCTGAGCCGGGGGAGTGAGCCTGCGGGTGCGGTCGGCGAGATTCGACGCCCAGAGAGCGCGATAGTCATGCCGCCGGCCTTCTACCCACGATCCCGCAAAGAGATGGGCCTGCATGAGCAGGCGAACCCGGTCGGGATTCGTCGCCACCTCCGCAACGGTCGGGTGGAAGCACGCCGGCGGCCAGAAGGCCACGTCGTCGTGCTCGAGCATCATTCGGGCGATGAAGCCCGGGCCGGCCTGCTCGCCGACAGCCCGTCGTTCGAAGAACGACTCCTCGATCGCGTTCACCGCCCGCCACGCTGCCGGGTGGTTGGGTGCGAAACCCATCGCCGCGTTCGAAATGATGTCTCCCTGCTCGCAGGCGACCCAGGCGTTGACGCCGGGCGGGCAGCAGGCGTCCAGCGGGCGGACGGGTTTGATGTCCGTATCGAGGTAGACGCCGCCCACGCGGGCCATGAGTTCGAGGCGGAGAATGTCGCTCCGCATGACGCAGCCGGGAACGCCGCCGAGGGCGAGGCAGGCGTCCCACGCCCGGCGGTTCAGGATCGGGAAAGGCAGGTGTTCATCGGTCCACAAGTGGAGCGTCCAGCCCGGGTTCATTTCGGCGAACCGGCGTCGCCACCGGCGCTGCTGGACGGGCATCTCGCCGCGGCCGAGCCAGATCTGGTGGAGCACCTTTGGGATGGGGGAGGTGTCGGCCATCAGGCGACGCCCTTCGCGGGCTGTAGGCTCGCGTTGAAGAGGTACGCACCGCCATGCTCGCGGGCGTCGGCGTCGGCCCGCTCGAAGAGGGCCCAGTGAAAGGGGACCACATCGCGGAAGTGGCCGTGGTCGCGGATCACGCGGCTCAGGAACCCCGGCCCCGTCTGATCCCAGACGCCCCGGAACGTCGCGATGGAGTGGGCGAGGTCGCGGACGCAGTGCCAGAGGGCGGGATGGCACGGGACGGCGCCCAGCACCGCGGGCGAGAGCATGTGCGGGCGGCCGTGCTGCTGGGTTGTCGAGCAGAACGCCCGGACGGCGGTGACCAGTTCATCCATCGGGCGAAGCGGCAGGCGGTCCGGATCGACGAACACGCCTCCCTCGCGTGCGAGCAGCTCGTAGCGGAGGATGTTGAGGCGCGACGCCGCGCCCGCGGGTTCTGGCAGCTTGAACGTTTCAGTCCACTGCGTGTGGTTGAAGATCGGCTCGCGGTCGTCGAGCGTGATGACGCGCACGTCCCACTCGGGGTGATGGTGCTGCCACTCGGACTGCCATCGACGGAACGTGTCGGGCACGGGCGACTCGGCGAGGTGCGCGCTGTAGACGATCCTGGGGATCACTTCGGTGCCTCCTGCGTGGTGATCGATTCGACCTGCCACCCGGCTGGCGGCACGCCCTCCATGCCGCCCTCGATGAACTGCTCGCCGAACTTGCCCAGCGCGGCTGCGTCGTTGCCCGAGCTGCCGGACCCGGAGCCGGGGTCGATGGTGACCTCCGTGCCGACGATGGTGCCGCTCGGATCGGTGGTCCACGTGCCGGTGAACGAGTCGGAGCTCGTGCCGATGGTGATGGTCGTGTTCTTGATGGTGCCCTCGGAGCCGAGGGTGAGCGTCTGGCTGAAGCTGTCGCTCGGCGACTCGACGGACGAGCTCTCACTGCTCGATCCGGAACCCGAGCTTTCGCCGCTCGACGCGCCGCTGCTGGCGCCGGACGAGTCCATGCTCGACTGGTTGGAACTACCGCCGGAACCTGATCCTCCGGGGCCGGACCCGCCCGGACCACTGCCACCGGGCCCCGAGCCCGAACCGCCCGGGCCGCTTCCACCGCCGCTCGATCCGCCACCACCGGAGGAACCGCCGCCGGACGAGCCCGGGTCGTCGGTCGAAGCCATTGAGGACTGGAACGATGAGCCGCCAGACGATCCCCCGCTCGAAGCCGCCGAAGAACCGCCGCTGGAAGCGCCCGTCGATCCGCCGCCGCTGCTGGAGCTCAGCGGTGCGGTCTCGCTGACGCTGGGTGAGTCTGTTTCGCTCGGAGGCGTCCCGCTGTCGCTCGTGAACGCGTCGGTGGTGTAGGTGGTGAGCGTCGGCGTGCCGCTGGGGCCGGTGGTGTAGATCACATCGCCGGTCGTCGAGTAGCTGGTGCCCTCCGAGGGCGTCGGCGTGCTGCTCGCCGGCGTCTGGTACGACGAGTCCGGCGTGCCGGGCGTCGAGTAATCGCTCGAGCCGCCGCCCTGCGGGGCGCGGCCCGTTGCCCAGACGGGGATGTAGAGGTAGTACCGGGTCGGCTCGCTCATCCCGCGGCCTCCTTCGGCGCGTCGATCGGCGTGTACCACCCCTGCGTGTTGACCGGCTTGGCGCACTCGGCGGTGGCCGCCGCGATCGCGTCCTGGTAGGCCATCCGCTCGAACACGCCGAGTTCGCTGCCGGGCGAGCAGTTCACCACCCGAAACCTGTGCTTCTCGAAGTGCGGCTTCAGCGCTTCGAATCGCCGGCTCAGCGAGTCGTAGAGCGTGTTGTTGTGCTTGATCGCAGCGGCCTCGCGGGTCTCGTCGAAGACGTACTTGCGGTCCACGGCCATCCTGAAGTCGCAGCCCAGCAGGTACACCGTCCGGAACCCCAGGTGGTGCAGGAGCCGAAGCGCCACGAGCATCACGCTCCGCTTGCCCTTGATGCCGAGCGAGTCGGTGGACCTCGGGTCGTTGCCCCAGGGGACCGTGTCGCCGGTGAGGAACCGCTCGTGGTCGAAGTGGTTGCTGCGGCGGAAGAACAGCACGCTCGGCATCTGCGCCACGCGGAACGCGCTGTCGCGCAGGGTGCCGTCCTTGGCTTGGATGCGGAGCTTGCGGCCCCAGTGGCATACGGGCACGAACTTCAGCACGCCCGGGTCTTTCCACCCCGTGTCGATGAAGCGACCCGGATCGTCGACGCAGGTCCAGAGTGTCGGGCGGTGCACGGCCCACGAGTTGTTCACGCCCATGGTCACGATGCCACGCCGGTTGAGCTGCGTGAGATCGATGTCGTTCAGCGACGGGCCTGACAACACGAGGAACGCCGAACGGCCCTTGTAGAACCCGCCGAGTGAGATCGAGTCGAAGTCGCTGGTGTAGAACCGCAGCCCGCTGCGGGCAGCGGCTCGCGTCTTGATGCCGCGCTGCAGGGCGATGATGTCGGACTGGTTGGGGTTGTTCACCGGAACCTCCCGGTGATGTAGCGGCCGGCGGCGCGTGTGTCGCTGATCACGCCCACGCGTCCGATCGTCTCGATCCACCAGGCCAGGGATCGGACGGTCGGGTGGAGGTTCTCGCCGGCGACCGTGATGCGGCTGGGTCGGGTGCAGACCGAGACGCAGAACCACCCCCGCGGCCGGGCGACTCGGCGCATCTCGTTCAGCACCGGGACCACGTCCTCGGTGAGCAGATGCTCGAGCGCATCGAAACTGGTCACGACATCGGTGACGCCCTCGACAAGGCCGGTGTCGTGCATCGGCTTGGCGATGTCCGCCTCGGGGAACGCGAAGTCCACGCCGAGACCGTCGATGCCGTGGCGGCGCAGCTCGGTGATGAAGTCGTTGCGGCCGCAGCCGAAGTCGATCACGAACCGGGGCTTCCAGCGTTTCACGATCACGATGGCATCGCGGCCGTGGTTGGTCGCGCCGTACGCCGAGCCCGGGCGCGAAGCGAGGGCCACGTACTTGCTGCGCTCGTGCTCGCGGCGTGCGTCGAGGTCGTTGGTCGTGGCGCTCGTCGGAGCGGTCATCCGGCACCCTCCACGAACAGGTTGAACTTCCGGTCGCCGTCTGCTGGGTCGGCCAGCTCCATCAACGTCATCGCCTCGAAGACCCAGACAGGCCGGCCCTTGCTGTTGCGCTCGCACGTGAGCTGGACACAGACACCCTCGGGGATGGGGACGAGCTTCGGTTGCAGCGAGCGTGCTGGCGGGCAGTCGGGCAGCACGCCGGGCAGGTCGCAGACCGGGCCGAGGCCCAGCAGGCCCTCGAAACCCGTGCCCGGGGTGCCCTCGTTCATGTGGTGTGCCTCGAAGCGGTTGATCGCGAGCTTGGTCGGGTCCTCGCCGCCGCTCGGAAGCTGCGATGAGAGCCCCTCGGGGACGGCGACGTAGCGCAGGTAGGTCTCGCTGCCCGGGTCGCCGTCGAGGCGGGCTTCCTGCCACGGGTACCGCCACCGGTTGCTCTCGGTCGGGATCGGCTGGGCCGCGCCGAGGATCGCGGTGACGCGGCCCGATGACGGCCGACCCATCTCGATGACCGCCCACTTCTCGCCGACCCCGGCTTCCTTCCACAGGATCGGGACGCCGCCCATCGGTGTGCTGGTGAGCACGGTCTCATCGGGCGCGAGCTCGCAGGTGGTATCGAGCTCATTCGCGACATACACCCGGGCGGGCGTGACGCCGGTGAGCACGCAACGTGCAAGTTCGCCCGCCTTGATCGGCTGGCTGGCCAGCACGAACGCCAGGGGGATCGAGTCTTCGGTCGCGATCTCGCCCGTCAGCGGCGTGCGGCTGTGAAACGTCCGCTCCTGGTCGTCCTCGCCCGGCTCGACGAGCACGCCCGAGATCGCGAGCACGTGGTAGGGCTCGATGGTCTGGTCGGAGTCGTTCCGCACGAGCACCAGCCCGCGGGGCATCGCATCGGCCAGCGGTCCGCCGCCCCGCGCCTGCTCGCGTCGGCGCTCGGCCACGGCCGCGTCAACGAAGGCGTTGTACGCCCGCGCCGGGATCACCAGCGGCTGGCCGGTCTGGACTTTGCGGAAGGCATCGGCCATGCGTCAGATCCCCAGCGCCGAGAAGTTGCCCTCGTCGTACACCCGCTCGACGTACGCCGCGACGGGCCGCTTTACGATCGCGTTCGATCCCGAGTCCTCAGCGTCGGCGTAGCGAACCCATAGGTACTCCCAGCCCTTCTTGCTGATGCCGCTGATCGGCCCGACCGAGATGCCCGACGCGTTCGGGCTCGCGGCGAAGCGGAACGTGATCTCCCAGTCGGAGTCCGCGCTCGTGCCGCGTCGCGAACCGGACGCGCCGAGGAACAGCACCTCGCCGCCGTTGAACCCCTTCCACGAGCCGCTGTTGACCTTGCCCGTGAGGCTGAACAGCGTGCCCTTGTACGACTGGGTCACCTGCGTCGCGGGGAGGTAGTGCGTCTCGCTGAACTGGTAGACCGGCACCGCGATGTCCACGCCCTCGACCCCGTCGGCGGTGACGCCAATCGCGCCCTTGAAGTCGGGCGCGGTCGTGCCAGATGCGCCGTACCGCTGCACGGTCTGCTTGCTCTGGGTGATGTGCTGCGTGCCGCCGCCGGTGTCGAAGCTGAAGACGCTCTCGCCGGTCTGCGGGAAGCCGCCGAGTTCCTCGCGGCCGTAGCGGACCGTCGCCTCCCAGTGGTCGGGGCCGACCGGCTCGATCGAGATCGAGAGCTTGGTCAGGCCGTCATAATTCGCGGGGCTGGCGGTGTCGGCGTGGCCGCGGGCGGTGAGATCGTTCTCGACGCCGCGGATGTCGTAGACCAGCTCGGCCGACGGGTTGTCGCCCGTGGTCGAACGGCGGCTCTCGAACTTCTCCGTGACGATCGTCGGCACGCGTCGGGTCTCCTCAGGCGAAGGCCTGGATCACGCGAAAGTCAGCCCGCCGCTCTGTGCGGCGTCGGCCAGCCGCTTGGTGTTGCGGGCGGTCTGCTCGGTGGCCTTGGCGGTGCGCTCGGCCGCGGCGTCCCCGCCGACGAGCGACTGCACCGCCAGCGCGTTGAACGTGCCCCGCACCTCGATCCGCTCGGCGATCGCGTCACCCAGCCCGCCGAGCCGATCCTCGAGCTCGGTCAGCAGGCTGCGGGGTCCGGTCGCCGCATCAGGCTCGGCTTCCTCGCGGCGCCTGCGGGCCTCTGCGATCGCGGCGTCGAGCTTGGCCCGAGCCTCGTCGAGCCGCCGCTGGGTCTCCTCGAGGCGGGCGTCCGTGCCCTCCCGCAGCGCGTCCTGCGCTTCCTCGAACTGGCGGCCGATCTCGGCGAGCGTGGCCTCGTTCAGTGCGTCCGACTGTGACCGGTCTGCCGCCCGGCGCTGCTCCCGCTGATCGATGTCGCGACGTGCGCCGGCGTCGATCTCGCCGAGCCGGGCATCGAGCTGCTCGTCCACCGCCCGCTTCGCGGCCTCGACATCGAGCCCGTCGTCGAAGAGCCCCTGGATCTCGAGCATCCGCTTGGCCACGAATGACGACGCCCGCTCCCAGACCTTCTGGAACCCCGCCGTGAAGCGGGTCCAGGTCTTGGAGAGGAACGCCGTGCTCTCGATCCACGCGGTCTCGAGCGCGTGCAGCACGACCTGCGCCGCGGCGAGCGCGCCGTACCACATCTTCTGGGCGTTGCCGACAAAGAACGCCCGGGCCTGCAGCCAGACGGCGTTGAGCTCGGCCACGCCCCGCTCCCAGGCGACCTTGAGCCCCAGCCAGAGCACCTCGGCGGCGAGCGCGATGTCGCCCGCGGCGAGCGCATCGCCGATCCCGCCGGCGACCCGGCCGACGAACGCCCGAAGCTCCCCGAACCGCTCCATGAGCCATGACAGAGCCCGCCCGCCCGCGTCGGTGTACCGCACGATCGCCACGCCGAGTCCGACCACGGCCGCGACCACGAGCCCGATGGGAGAGAGCAACGCCCCGAGGACGGCGCCTGCGGCGGTGACCGCCGTTGCCAGCCCGCCGAAACCCGCGGCGACGATCGTGATCGTCAGGCCGATGCCCACGAGGGCCAGGCCCGCGAGCAGGACGCCCGCTGCGATCTTGGCCGCCGAGACGACGACCGCCTTGTTCTGCTTCACCCACTCGCTCGCCGAGACCACAACGCGCGTGATCGCGTTGGAGAGCTTGATCACCGTCGGCGCGAGCGCCGAACCGATGATGAACACGCCCTGCTTGAGCACCCGCAACAGGACGTTCATCGTGTCGTTGAGCAGGGCCGCGTCCTTGGCGGTCTCGGTCGAGATCGTCAGGCCGAGGGAGCGGGCTTGGGCCTGCAGCGCCTCGATGCCGTCGACGCCGCCCTCGGTCAGCGGCAGGAGCTTTGTCCCCGCGCGGCCGAAGACCTGCATCGCGACCGCCGCCCGCTTGCTCGGGTCCTCGATCCGGCTGATCGCCTCGGCCAGCGTCTTGAACTGCTGCTCGGGCGAGAGCCCGCGGAGGTCGTCGGCGGCGAGCCCGAGGTCGGCAAGCGCGTCCTGGGCCGTCGCGAGCCCGCGCTCTGCGTCGTTGAGCGTGCGCTGCATCACGCGGACGCCGTTCTCGAGCGTCTGCAGATCCGCCCCGGACTGCTCGGCCGCGAATCCCAGCTCGCTCAGCGCCTCAACGCTGACGCCGGTCCGCAGGCTCATCTTGTCGAGCGTGTCGCCGGCGGACGCGAACAGCTTCACCGCACCGGCCAGTGGCGCGAGCGCGGCCCCGCCCAGCCCGGCGAGCCGGAGCCCGAGCGAACGCACGCTCTCGCCGAAGGCCTTGAGTTTGCGCTCGGCCCGCTTGAGTGCGGCCGTGAGCCGGTCGCTGACGCCGAGCTCCACGAACGCACGCCCGGCCCGGATGCCGCGAGTGTCGGCCATCGATCAGCCTCCCCTCACGCTGTTCTTCCAGACCCTGGGGAGGTTGGGCGCTTCCTTCTCGAGGGCGGGGCCCATGTAGGGACGGGCCTTGATGGTCACGGCACGGCTCTCACGCTTCCCGCGGCGTCGGCGGACGATCGTGGTCCTGCCGCCGAACTCCAGCACCTTGGGCGCACTACTGCGCCGGAACCCCACCGGGCCAACCACGACGCTGTCCGAGCCCCGGTCGTAGCCGAACAGCACGAGCCGGCGCAGCGACCCCTCGTGGGCGAACGGTGGCTGGCCCGGGCGGCTGGTGCCCTTGCGCTTCCGCATGCTCGTCCGGGCCCGGGTGCGGATGAACGCCCCGGCGCGGGAGAGCGATCGTCGCCGGGCCGCGTCCACCGAGCGGATCACCGCGGGGCGGTCGAAGAACAGGCTCTTGATCCGCATGTCGATCACGCGGTGGTCCCCCGGATCTCGGCCCGACCTGTCGGCGCCGGCGAGGGCAGCGGCACCGCGGGCGTCGGCACACGTCCCTTCTCCAGCCCCTTGTTGAACGACGCTTCCTTCTCCTTGCGGAGCCGGCCCGCGCCGATGAACAACCCGACGAGTCCGGTCAGCGCCGGCAGGGCCGGGCCGGCCACGGGCACGCCGGCCAGCGTCGGGCCGACCTCGTCGAGGGCCGAGAGTGTGAGCTGCCCGAGCAGGCCGCGGATCTCGCCGCCGCGTTCGATCGAGGCCTTCCACTGCGCCCCGGTCCGCTGCACGTCCTCGAACCACGCCTGGTACTCGGCCTCCGCCTCGTTGAGCGTCGTAGCGCGGGGCAGGCCACGGGTCTGCTGGATCTCGTTGGGCGTCTTGACCTTGACGACGTCGCCGAGGTCGAAGCCGGCGCATGCGGCCAGTCCGAGCGAGACCATGACGAGCCCGAACGCGAACATGATGTGCTTTGGATCAACCTTCATCCGAGCCTCCGTGCTCCGTCTTCCTCTTGATGAACACGTCCTTGAGCACCCCGACATCCGCCGGGATGCGCTCGCTCTTGTGCTTCCCCCGCGCGAACGGGTCGAAGTCCGCGGGCTTGAGCGGCCGCGACTTCTTCGGGTCGCGGTGGCAGTTGGCGAGCAGCGCGAGCAGGCTGCTCGTCATCGCCCAGTCGTGCCGCTGGCGGGCCTCTGCCATCGCCAGAAGCTCGCGCAGCGTCAGGGGGCCCGGGTCGACTCCGGCGATGCCGGCACACTGGTAGACGGCTCGCCAGAGAGCGCCGCCGTCGCCATGCCGCCGATCGACTCCGGGGCCGTCAGCTCGTCGAGCCTGGCCTCGACCAGGTCGCGGGCCTTGTCCATCACGTCGTACATCGCCGCGACGGCCTTCCCGAGGGCGGCCCGGTCCCTCGGGTTCGGGCAGAAAGACACGAGCTCGTCCACGAGCGCCTCGGTCGCCGCGCCGATCGGGTCGCCGTGCATCGCACGCCCGAAGTCCTCGTCGCCGACGCCTCGCTCGTCGGCCTGCGGCTTGACCGCCGCATAGACCACGTCGCACAGCAGAACCGTATCGCGGATGAGCTTCGCGACCACGCCCGCGCCGTCGTCGGCGAGCGGGTCGACGCCGGTGAGCGAGCGGATCCGCTTGATCGCGGACGTGTGCAGCTCGATAGTCCACTCGCGGCCGGCGGTGTCGGTGAAGGTCTTCATGATCAGCCCTCCAGCCACTCGGGCGGTGTGGTCGAGTAGGTCACCTTGGCGGTGACCGAGACGGTGATGGCCTCTTCCAGCGCTTCGGAACGCGAGAAGCTCGTGATCATGAAGTCCGCCTGGAGGCCCTCGCCGGAGGAGCCGTCGAGGACCTGCAGCCCGATCGCGGTGTTGTTCAGGTACGCGTTCTTGATGGCCGTGAACCCCGCGTCGGTGGTGTCCCAGACCATCTCGAACTCGACGCTCGCGTCCTTGAGCGTCGCGACTGTCGCTCGCCAACCGGCGTTGGCACGGGTGGTCACGTCCGCCTCGCCCGTCTCGAGCGTGAGCGTGACGTCGCGGACGTTGGCGAGCTCGGTCCACGAGCTGGCCCCCGTCTTGTAGTTGAGCACGGCCTCCATACCGAGCCGGATCGCCATCGGTTATCTCCTCACCCGGTAGGTGACACTCAGGACCGTCGTCAGCGTCGACCGCTCGTCGAGGTGCTCGCTCGCCGCCACCGGGTCGTGGGCGATCGAGAGCCACGCGGCCTCGGGGAAGTCCGTCAGCCGCTTGTGCCGCAGATGGTCGCCGACCGCCTCGGCGAGTTCGAGCAGCGCATCGATCCGTGCGTCGTCGCTGGCGGGTACGCGCTGTTGGATGCCGACGTCGACCGTGCAGTCGACCTGGCTTTGCAGGCGGGCCAGGGCCGCGATCGTCATGGACCGCGGCACGACCGTGACGCGGGTCTCGGCGAGCTGCTCGAGGTCGTACGACGGGCGGTATGCCCGGACGGCCGTGAGCGGCTCGGTGAATGTGGCGCCGTTGATCGACGCCGCGACGGCGTCGGCGATCTGAACGAGCACGCTCATGGCCCGGTCCTCCCGTGATCCCCGTTGAGCCGGCCCTCGACATAGGAGAGCCGGCGCTCGATGCCCTGATACTCGTGCCGCAGCGTGCGGGCCTCGTAGATCAGCTCATCGAGCCGCTTCTCGACCTGGTCGAGCTTGGTGGTCACCACGCCCCATTGGACGATGAGCGCCGCGATGGCGAGGCCGCCGGTGAGCACTACGCCGGCCCAGCGGGGTCCGTTCTTCAGGGGGCCGTTCCCATTGGCTGGACTGGTCCCGTTGCCGTTGCTCACGCCACCCCCGTTCGCACAAACTTCGTGTGGATCCGCAGCGTCATCCGCTGCGGGTCGCTGTACCGCCACGCGGGTTCTCCTCCCGGGGCCATGACCTCGTACTCGTGCACGCGGGACCCGTCGGTCTCGGTGATCCGGTCGCCGGCCTTCGGCGTCACCGCCTCGCCCGCGAGCACCAGGTCCGCCGCGGTGACGAGGTAGTCCCGCGACTCGATCCGGTGGATCACGCCGTACTCGTCGGTGCGGTCGAACGCGGTCGACCCGACCGTGGCCGCGAGCTCGACGGTGTCATCGCCACGGCGGTAGACCACCGTGCGCGACAGGTGCGCCCGCCGCGTGCGATCGATCAGCTCCGAGCCTTTGGCCAGCAGGTCGCCCATGTGGTCACTCCGTTACTGCGAGAGCCGGACGCGGACGGTCTCGGCGCCGTCGGCCGCCGCGGCGACCGCCTTGCCGATGAGCTTGTTGCCCGTCGCCGTCTTCGTCGCGACCTTGTTGGTGTTGTCCCAGTACGCGAGCGCCCCAGCCGTGAACCCCGTCCCCGCGGTCGTCGCCTTGGGGAAGTCGAACACGCCGTCGACCGCGAGCGAGCCGAGCCGGTTGGCGGCGATGTCGGTCCGCGTGACGCCGATGAGGTCGCCCTGCAGGATCACGGTGCCCGCGGGCGTGTCCGCCGCCGGGGTGTAGTCGATCGCGTTGCCTTCGTGTACGAATCTGGTCATCCGAGAGTCTCCTGTTCCGGGCCCGGGGCCCGAGTCGTGGTCGGTGTCGAAGAGGGTGTCGAACTCGCCGGGGAGCTGGCCCCCGCCGAACTGGCTCATGCCTCACCCTTGCTCTTCACGCCGCCGCGCGGGTCCTGCAGCGCGACGCCGAAGTCGTGGTACCCGCGCATCTGGATCCCGAGCCGGTTGAAGCTCTGCTCGGCGGTCTCGATGGTCGGGGCTTCCTGCCCGTTGAGGAACGCGACCTCGATCACCGGCAGGTCGTTCGCGTCGGCGAGCAGGTACCACGCCTTGCTGGAGTTGCCAGTGAACGCCGCGTTGCCCAGGTACCGGCTGACCTCGACGCGGAACTTGCCCTGGTGCGGGTTGGTCACCGGGTACTTGGCCGCCGAGGTGTTGTCACGCAGCTCCATGCTCTTGAAGAGCTGGCTGCCCATCGCCGAGAGCGCCGTCGGGACCAGCAGGACCTGCGGCAGCACGCCGATCGGCTTGCCGTCCTTGTCCACCTGGTCCATGAACGTGACCTCGGCCTTGGTCAGGCCGTCGATCGAGAGGACGGTGTCGGCGCCCGAGATGAAGTTCTTGTTGCCGGAGGTGAAGAACGCCGAGTTGGCCAGGAACGTCGTCCAGAAGACCTCGTTGATGGTCTTGCCCGAGCCCGCCCCGAGCTTGCGGGGAACGGTGGTGATGGCGCCCAGGTCGTCGTTGATGATGTCGGTGCGGTCGATCGAGAGCATCAGGGCGTAGGTGTCCGCCTTGTTGCTGTAGCTCTCCTCGCCGAGCGAGCCGTGCTTGATCTCCCCGCCGGGCGCGACGCGCTCGTAGGTGTCCCCGCCGGTGAGGCGGAAGCTGGTGACGGTCTTGAAGTCGGCGACGCTGCGGACCGAGCAGATGTTCCGCCAGGTGCGCTCGACGCTGAAGAACCCCTCGAGCAGGAACTTGTTGGCGACGTTGGACAGGATCCCGGCGATGCTGATCGTCGAGTTGCCGGCCGCTTCGATGCCGCGGCCGAACGCGGCGTCCATCACGCCGCGCGAATCGCGGAAGGTCCGCCCGGTGTAGCCGTTGGCCCACGCGGTGTGGAGCAGCAGTTCCTGGAGCCCGATCGACTGCCCGAACTCCCGGCTCGCGGCCTCGAGGTCCTGCTCGGCGCAGTGCCGCTCCGGGCTGGCCAGCCGGCCCGAGAGCACGCACGCGGCCTCGAGCACGCGCTGCGACAGCGGGCCGGAGCCGGCGGGCACGTGAACGGCCGGCGCCTTCGGGCGGCTGGCCCGGAGGACCTCGAGCTCGGTGCGCGTCGAGTCCCACCCGTCGCGGATGGCCTGGGCCTCGATCTGAGGGTGCTGGCCGGCGCACAGGCGACGGACCGCGGCGATCCGCTCGGTCTCGGCGGCGACCTGGGCCCGCATCTCGCGGACGGGGTCGGGCGCCGGGGTGGGCGGCGACGCCGGCGTCTCGGGCGTCTCGCCCGCGGACGGGCCCGTTCCCGGGTTCGGCTCCGCCCCCGCGGCGATCGTCGCCGTGGTGGCCCCGTCGGCCCCAAGGTCGACGAAGCTGATCTCGCCCAGCGTGGCCTTGCGCACGATGTTCAGGGGGCCCGCGACCTCACGGCCGTTGACCGTCGCGGTCTGGTTCTCGCGGAGGAACTCGAAGGCCTCGACGCTGGCACCGACCGACGCCTGCCAGGGGAAGCCGTTCCGCGCGGAGACCACGACCTCTCGGGCCGCGGCGGTGTCACGGGAGATCATGCCGGTCGCGATCAGCTGGCCGGCCTCAACCGCGACCGCATCGGTGTGCCCGACCCCGGCCGCCGCGTCGTGCCCGAACCGGATTGGACGCGACGGCGAGGGGATGTGCAGGCCGGCGAGGTCGATCACGACCGGGTGCCGCCACCCGCTGACCTTCATCGGCCCGCCGGTGTACGCGACCATCCGGAACCGGGGCAGCGGCGCCGGGCCGTCGCCGGACTCACCCGCCGCCTCGACCTCGAACTCCGCCTGCGCGGTGAACGACAGGCCGGGCAGCTTCGAGGGCGGGGCCTCGGCTGTGGCCGCGGCACGGATCATCAGGGAACGGGGCTCGGTCGTCGGGATCTCGGTGCGCATGGTCACGCGGCCTCCTTGAGGGCTTCGTCCTCGTCGGGATCGGGGGTGTCGGGGTCGGCGGGAGCGGGCGCTGCGACCGCGGCGCCGAGCCCCAGCTCGTTCATCAGCGCGAGCTCCTTGGCCCGCTGCCGCAGCTCGGTCTCCCAGTCGCGCCCCTGCCGGGCGTACTCGTGGGCGAGCGTCGTGGTGTGGCTGGCGAGCCGCGTCGCCTGCGCGCTGGCTTCCTTGGCGGGGTCGACGTGCTCGACGCCGTCCCAGAACCAGCCGTGCGGGATCGAGGGCTGCAGCGCGAACTCGCGCGTCCGCATCCACTGCGGCAGCAGGCCCTCGACGAGCACCGCCTCGGCGAGCCACGCGTGGAGCACGCGGTCGAGCACGGTCACCTCGAGGTGCCGCTGCTCGACGCGAAGGCTCTTGAAGTAGGTCTGGTGGTCCAGCCGGCCGCTGGCGTAGTTGTACCCCGAGCTGTTCCCCGCCGCGACGTTGAACGGCATGTTGAGGCAGCGGGCGATCTCGTTGAGGATCTCGCGCTTGAACTCGCCGTAGGTCGTCGACGGGTGCTCGGCGTGCAGCTGCCCGAGCTTCCAGCCGCCCGGCAGCACGGTCGCCATCCGCTTCTCAAGCTCGATCTCGTCCATCGGCTCGAGCGGGTCGGCCTCGCCGTTGGCGGGCGCATCGGTGTAGAGCACCGCGGCGAAGTCGGCGGCGGTCTCGGCCGCGGCGATCACCGCGAGCGTGTACCGCCGCAGCTGCGCGAACAGCGGCAGGGCGGGCGTGATGTCGGGAATGCCGCGCCACTGACCCGGGCGGTCGGCGCGGAAGTAGTGCAGCACGGCCGAGGCGGGCAGCGTGTCGTACTCGTCGTTGCCGGCGGCTCGGCCCCAGGTGACGCCATCGCCGGGATGCCGCCGGAGGACGTGGTACGCGGCCGGGTGCCCCGCCGCGTCAAAGACGATGCCGTCGACGTCGTTGGGGCGGGCGTTGCGGGTCCACGGAGAGCAAACCTGATCGGGCTCGACCAGCCGGAGATCGAGCTTCACCGGTGTGTCCAGCATCGGGCTGCTGGTCAGCAGCCCGAACGCCTCGCCGCTCTCGGCCCGGGCCATCCGCGCGGTCCGGAGCTTCGCCGCCAGGTCCACCGCGCGGGCCCAGTCGCTGAACGCCTCTTCGATGCGCCGGTTCGCGTCCGCATCATCGGTCAGCATCTGCAGCCGCGGGCCGGTCCCGATCGTGTCATTGGCCAGCGTGAGAACGATGCCCTTGGCGTAGGAGTTGTTGGCCACCTCGTAGCGGGAGCGGTTGCGCAGGATCCGGCGGACCTCGGGGTTCACCGCCGCGTTGGGGGAGAGCCCGTCGGCCGCCGCCCAGTGCCGGCGGTTGTCCGCGGTCGTCTGGGCCGAGTCGAACCGGGCCCGGACCGCACGCGGACGGCGGACCACAGCGAGGGCACCCCGACGGGGCGACGCCGTGTCGGACGGACGGGATCCGAGCAGACGCTTCAGCATCCGCCCTCCCCGCCGCCTTCGACGCCGGGCGGCGAGAGCCGCACGAACCGGATGCCCATGCCGCGCTTGCGCGAGGCCTTCTTGGACTCGAGGTAGCGGTCGGCCTCGATCTGGTCACGGATCGCGTGCTGCTCGACCGACTGCCCGTCCACCGACGCCTTCGACGGCCCGGCGGCGTTCTCGGCGATCGCCTGGTCGAGTTGTGGATCCTGATCCGGCACGGGCGACCTCGCAGGGCCGCGGTCCGCGGGCCCTCATTGGTCACCTATGCCGTCCAGGCGGCAACTGCGCATCGCCTGACGCATAGCCTCGTGCCGAGTCTTGGGATCGATCGAGGTAACGAAGGCAACCCGCCGCTCAGGGCTACCGGGTTACCGAAACGGCCGAGCCCTTCGGATGATCGCTGATCTCGGGCACAGTCGCAGACGCCTGGATCTCCTTTGCGATAGACGCGACATCCCGCAGAATGCCGAGCGGGGGCTTCTGCAGATCGAGGGTGCGTACCCGAACCTCACGAGCCCCGCCGTCGATGACGTGCGTAGTCGAGGTCAAGCCGGCGTCAGCAGCGTAGATAAGCGTCCCTGATGACAATCCGGTGGCCGTCAGGTACGCGAGCATCTGATAGACGTCGGCGTTCTGATAGCCGGCCGGGCTGAGGCGCTTGTACTTTGCGTCGCCCACCCAGGAAATTGCCCCGTTCGCGATCAAGCACAAGTCTGGCTTGAGTGGGATGCGCTCCGCGGCATCCAGACGGAGTCGCGGCGGCTTGTCGGGGAACGCGATCAGGGAGCAAGCGAGCGATTCCCGCAACGCCGTCCGCAGAAACATCTCGAACACAGCGTTCATGTCCACGAGGAAGGCGTCCGCCCGCCGCGCTCCCGCTCCGGCATCGACAGATGAGGAACGGAGGACCAGCTGGGCGATTCGGAGCGACGGCTCATAGTGCCGATTCAGCTGCGTGATGGCCGGTTCTGGAATGTTGTGCTTCGGATAGTGGAAGAGCTCCACGCCACCGAAGAGCCGCGCGGCGCGCCCAATCTCGCGGGTGATCGTCGTTGATCGCAACGGGAGGCGACGCAGTTGTGAGAGGGCGCTGAGCAACACTCGATTCTCGACGATGTCCGTCGTGAACAGATCGTGCTCGATCTCGATCGGCGGCGATTGCCCGAGTCGCTTGCTGACGTGCTCAGGGAACCGAATCCGGCCCCGCGGCGCCGAGAGCGACTCCTCGTGGGACCGATATCCCGCGAGCAGGCCCTTTCGGGTCGCGCGTTCGATGGATCGACACAGCACGGTCGCAATCAGGTCAACCAGCGTCGCGTCATCCTGCCATGCTGTCTGTATTCGGGACCAGTTCACGCGGTCGGCCGCGTACGAGACCAGAAAGACAACCGAAGACATCGGCGTCTTGGGTTGGATCTCGATTGCAACAGAGGGCAGTTGCACGAGTCCAATGTGCTGATCCGGGGTCAGGTCAAATCGTCCCGGCAGACCCATCGCGGGCTCGATCCGCAACGTTGGGTGTACACGGCGGAGCATCGCGAGCTCGACGGCATCAAGAGCCACCCCGGTGGCCGTGATGTACTCAGTCAGCGTCAGCCGACGCATCTTCGTCCTCCGACTGGCCTACCACGACATCGTCGGAAGTGACCTGATCTCTGACGGTGTCGTAGAGGAACTGACTCAGCTCACTCGGGTTATCGAAGAAACGGTCGGCCAGCGCAGGAATGACCGAATGGTCCCAGATCTGCTTTGCCCACTCCTCCGTAAGGGCGCGCGGGTCATCAGTGAGAAAGTGGCTTGGACCGATCATCGCGTGTCGGTCACCCACGATCTCGTTGACGGCGTCGATCATGCCGGCGAGGTACACCATGTCCGGTGCGTTCGACTCCAAGAACCTCTTCAGCAACCCATCGATCGGCGACTCGCCGGGAACAAGGTCGATGAACCGGAATCGCCGCCGTAGCGCCATGTCGAGCAAGGCAATCGACCTGTCCGCGGTGTTCATCGTCCCGATGATCAGGAGATTCCGCGGTAGACGGAAAGGGGACTCAGAATACTGCAGGGTGATGGCCTCATCGCGGTACTCGAGCAAGAACAGCAGCTCGCCGAACACCTTCGCGATGTTGCCTCGATTGATCTCGTCGATGATCAGTACGAAGCGTGCGCTGGGATCGGCCGCCGCACGTGCCGCCAGCCTCTTCAGCGGACCGTCTTTAACCTCGAAGTGATTGGGGCCGGCAGGGCGGAAGCCCTCAACAAAGTCCTCGTACGAATACGACGGATGGAACTGCACGACCGTCACGCGATCCGCGGAACCCGCGAGCGACTCCGCCATCTTGCGAGCGATGAAGGTCTTTCCAGTGCCGGGCGGTCCTTGGAGGATGATCTGGCCCTTCTCTACAAGCAGCGCCGCCCATCGAGACAAAGTGTCGACTGGCTCCAGCATCAGTGACTCGGCAAGCGCGTCCAGCGACTCGATCACTACTGGTGCATCGCTCGCGGACAGACCGGGGCCCGGTGTCACGGCCTTCGCCGCGCCGGCACCTGCCTGCTTCTTCGGCTTCTGCTCCTTTGGCTCTTTCCACTGCTGAAGGAAGGGCTTTCGATAGAAGTGGAAGCCGGGCTCTGCGTCTGTGCCGAGCGATTCTCGAATAGCCAGGAGATCGCGATCGATGTTGTCGGTCGGGCCGTTGGGCAAGAGACTCTCAAAGCCAGCTCTGATCGCCTTCTTGTCCTTGCGGGACGAGATGTTCTCGAACGTGTCGGGGAACGCGATGTAGAGCCATGCCTCCCGCATCGGTTGGAAGGCTTGCAACGAGGTCTTGTGCCCGAACACATCCTCTCGGAATGCCCATGGATCAGCGAGGATCTCCGCCCTGCGAGACTCGGGCAGCTCATGCCAGTGGAGCAGATACTCGTTGATCCATGCCAGGTGCCACGGTCGGTGCTGGTTGAAGCTCTGGTCTCCGGCGTGTCCGGCAGCGCCGTCGATCGCCCACTGCGGGATGTCGACGGCTCGATCACACCACGTCAGGATCTCCTGAACGTTCGCGATCTTCTTCTTGGGACCGGTGACCGTGGTGAAGATCTGCTGGACGTACACGAGCTCGGCGGCAAGTTGGATGGTGTCGTCGTCCGCGCCATCGAGTTGGTGCTGGTACTTGCTGAGGAAGTTTCCCTCGCCTTCGTCGAACCGCTGCACGACCATCTCGTGGTGTCGCTGGAGGTTTCGTGACGTCCAGATCTTCCGATCGGGGCTAAATAGGCTCCCAAAGTCGACCAGCGCGGTTTCCCGCACTCGGTGGAGAGCGTCGTAGCACGCTGGTGGACAACCGGTTAGCTTCGCCATGTGGTACCTTCCTCGGCTACATGGTACGAGCCATTGCGGCTCATGGTCAGAAACCAGTGCGGGCACGCTTGGCATCGGACAGCCTGAGGCGGACCCTCGGACTCGGCTTCACATCCGTCCCGAACAGCACCGCCCCCTGCATCGACGCGGCCACGGCAGACCCGACCAGGCAGTCAAGCCAGTGGTTGTCGAGGCCGCTGAGCCGAAGCTTCCACTCGTCGACCGTGCGGCCGCGTCCCTCCGTCTTGACCCGGTACTCCGCCGTCAGGTGCTCGGCGAGCAGGCGGTGCGTCTCTGGCTTATGCCCGAAGAGCGAGAGCGAGCCCGGGTCGCCCATCGGGACCGCCAGCCGCGCGTGCACGAAGCTCTTCCAGAAGTTGGTGTCGAACACGACATGCCGCACGGCCCGCCGTCCCGTGACCACCGGCACACGCCAGTTCAGCCCGACGCGGTCACCGCGCTTGCGCTTGTACTCGCTGAACGGGATGCTGCTCGCGCCGACGTACCGGCCGTGGCTGGGAAGCAGCACCGACGCGAACGGGCTCTGCCGGCAGAACTGGTAGACGACATCCGTCGAGGTGCCCCAGTTCGCGTCGATCAGGCATCGGTCGATGCGAACCGCGGCCCCATCGTCTCGCTTCAACTCGCGCCCAAGGGTCCGCTCGAAGAGCCGCTGGAGCCCGGCGTAGATCGCGCCCTCGACGCCGGCCCGGGGGGCTGCGGCGCCCAGTGTCTTCCGAACATCGCGGAGCGTGAAGTACGCCGCCTGCTGGTCCGGCTCGGTCCCGTAGTCGATCACGTACCCGGTGAAGTCGTCCTCCCACGCGGCGACCATCCAGAACAGCGCTTTGCCCTGGACGTCCACGAACATCGTCAGGTGCGAGCAGCCGATCGGGACCTCGCCGCGCTTCTGCCCGCTGAGCTTGGCGGCGATCTGGTCCGATGTCAGCAGGTCGTCGTCGGCCTCGACCTCGGGCAGCGGCTCGTTCTGGTATTCCGCGAAGAACGCCGCCTCGTCCTGGAGGCGGAGGTTCATCGCATGCTGGATCGCCGACGCCTCGTCGTGGTTGTACCGCTCCGGCCACGCAATCTCTGCGCCGGCGTCCATGGCCTTGCGGTTGCGCTTGTAGAACGCGGTCGCTGCCTTGATGCCCCGGTCGCTGCGTAGCCCGTCCGCACGCAACTCGGCGTATTTCGCCCACAGCGCTTCGTCGGCAGGGAACGCGTACACCATCTTCGTGCGCTCGCCCTGCCACTGCGGGTGCTTGTCGCGGTCGAGCAGCCGGTCGGCCAGGTCGTCGGGGCGGACCACCGTCAGCGTCATGAGCCCGGCGATCTTCTCGCCGGGCCCGGCGAGCCCGAGCACGGCGCCGGCGAGCACCCGCTCGCGGTTGGCGCACTGGCTCGGACTCCGCGCGCTCTCGTCGGTCTGTGGGTCGTCGATCAGCACCAGCGACGGCCGGACGCTCTGGCCATCCGCCCGCTTGAATTTCATGCCGCGGATCCGGCCCGTGATGCCGGCGACGCGGATGATCGCCCCCGACGCCTCGGACCCCTCAATCGTTGGGAGCACGATCTCCTTCGCTGTCCATCCGATGTGCGTCTGCCGACCGCGGTAGAGCTGCCCGGCCGCCCGCTGCGTGATCCCCTCGAGCGAGCGGATGGGGTGGCAGACCTCCGGAAAGTCGGCCGCCAGCAACTCGCTGTTCTCCAACTCGGCCTTGATCGAGTCGAGCATGTCGGCCGCGTGCTCCTCGTCCGAGCCGATCAGTGCTACGAACCCACGGTGCCCGAACAGCATCGCCCAGAGGCACGCCGTCTCGCACAGGCTGGTCTTCCCGCTGCCGCGGGGCATGGCCATGGCGAACAGCCCGCCCTCGAGCACCGCCTGCTCGATTTTCGCGATGACCTTCAGATGGTCGGCCGACCACCGCAGGTGGAAGGTCTGCGGGAAGTACGCCTCGCAGAAGAACCGGAAGTCGCTTCGGGCCCGGTCCTTCCGGGCTGAGTCTGCCACCTCGGGCAGCTCGCCGATGTCGCGGCCCGAGAGCGACATCGCCCGGGCCTCACGGGCCTTGCGGTCGCGGTACGCCTCGTAGTCCTCAGCCTCCGCCGGGTCGGCCTTCGGTTCATGGCGCGTCGCCGCGAGCCACGCGACGTACCGGAACAGGTCCACGCGGCCGGTGTCCCCGTCCGCCGCGACGCGGAAGCCCGCCCGCGTGCGGTGGCGGTGCAGCTGCCGCTCGCTGATCACCTCGCCCAGCGGCGTGGAGTTCAGCAGCCGGCACAGCTCGCCGGGCCGGAGTTGCCGCGGGTCAATCGGCACGCCCACCCCCTGCGCTCATCTCATGCACGAGCCACGCCGCGTAGTGCACGAGGTTGATACTGCCGTCCGGGTTCGTCGGCGCGCCCGCGTCGATGTCCGCCTGGAGCATGTCCGCAGTGACGGGCTTGCCGCCCATGCGGGACAGCACCTTTGCGGCGTCGTCGACGCGCAGCGCGGCAGGGTTCAGACCCAGCTTGCCGCCGGAACTAGGCGCGTGTTCGGGAGTCACGGGGCACCTCCCGGACCTTGGCGGCGACACGCCGCGGAATCTCGGAAACATCGAGAAATCAAGGCCGAACGGCCTTCCCTTGCCGGCGATGTCATGGCTTCATGTGTCACGCGCGGAGCGGTTGCCCGCGGCATAGACGACCAGAAGGAGGCCAGACCATGTTCATCAAGAAGATCGTGATCGAGGGGGTCGAGGGCGACGTCGAGATCATCCGGACCGAGACCGGGGCGGTGGTGGCCGCCAACGACATCGAGGCCGAGATCGACCGCGACATGACCCGCGAGGACCGCTACGCGGTCGCCTGGAACGCCGCGAAGGTGATCTGCGGCACGACCAAGCGCGGCGAGCCCAACGCGACCAACTCGATGATCCACGACGTGCTCGACCAGATCGACCGGGTCGCCGGCTGCTGAGGAGAACCGACCATGCCCACCGCACGCGACAACGCCATCAATGGCATCGCCCGCGAGGTGCTCGACCTCGAAACGCTCGAGTCCCGCAGGATGGACAGCCTCGACTTCCACGAACACGCGATCTGGTCGATAAAGGACGCCCTCGAGCGCGCGTACGAAGCGGGCCGCAAGGCGGCGCCGCCGACACGAATCACCTGCCCGGCGTGTGACCGGGACATCGAGATCCGACCCCTCTGAAGCCCGCTCGTCGCGGGCTTCGTTGTTTTTGGAACCCCAAGGAGTACCGATATGGCGAAGAAGACCACCACGAAGAAGACGACCAGCAAGACGACGCCCAAGAAGTCCCCCGCCAAGAAGACGCCGCGCGTGTCCGCGAGCGCGGCGCGGGCCGAGGGCGCTGCCAAGACGAAGCGGGCCCTCGCCGAGGCGAGGGCGAGCGTCGACGCCAACCTCAAGGCCATCGCCGCGGCCGACCAGGAGAACGCGACCAAGCGTGACGAGCGGGCCGCGAGCACAGACGGCATGACGCCGAGCGAACGGGCGATGGCCGAGAGTTCCGCACCCGCGAAGGCCGCGGCGAAGCGCCGCAAGCAGGACGGCGGGAAGGATCCGGTCGCGAAGATCGCGGCTAAAGCCGACCGCAAGCCCAGCGGTCTCGACCTCGCTGCCAAGGTCCTCGCTGACGCGGGCGAACCTCTGGCGGCCAAGGCCATCGCCGAGCGCGCGATCGCTGCGGGGTGGCAGACCAGCGGCAAGACGCCGCAGGCCACGCTCTACGCCGCGATGCTCCGCGAGATCGCGAAGAAGGGCGACGCGGCGCGATTCCGCAAGGCCGACCGCGGGCTCTTCGAGGCCGGGCCCGGCAGCAAGAAGGGGGCGTAACCATGATCGCGACGAACCCACCTCCGGACGGATCCAACCTCGTCGATCCCGCCCACGCGTGCCCCCGCTGCGGGGAGCGCGACACCGACGAACTCGTGTGGATCGGCGACGACTGCGAACGGGTCGAGTGCCAGCGCTGCGGCACCGTCTACGAGCCCGGCGCGGCGGAAGGGGGCACCGATGCCTATCCCTGACCAAGAGGGCCTCGAGGCCGTCCTCGCCGCAGCCGAGCAACTGCTCGCCGCCCGGGAGGACGACATGCTCACCACCGACGAGTGGGACGCGCTCCAGCACGCGGTCGCGGCATGCCGGGAGCCCGTCCCTGCCGAACGGGACGAGGTCTTCCGGGTCGACGAC
>TARA_R110000782_G_scaffold217105_3_pt1 | contig 59266 bp, 42 predicted proteins | sample TARA_R110000782 | Tara Oceans TARA_R110000782 (sample SAMEA4397859) | marine metagenome | biome: Polar Biome; feature: [SRF] surface water layer (ENVO:00010504); material: water (ENVO:00002006), including particulate matter (ENVO:01000060) such as... | depth 5 m | reverse complement strand
CGGCGCGCACGACGTGCCCGGCGCGCGCCCGTGGACGACGATGAAGGATCTTGTCGCGACGACTGAAGATGTTTGGGAGGCATCGTCAGCGCCGTAACGAGCGGAATAGACTGCCCAGCCCTAACGCGCAGGCCCCATCCAGCGGTTGAACCAGGCGACGATGCGCTTCAGCGCGTCATCGCGCTCGGGCGTCGCGCCCTTCATGAAGACGTGGCCGCCGGGGGCCTCATCATAAATCTTGACCTCGTGGACCTTGCCGTTCGCCTTCAGCGCATCGACGAGCCGGCTGGTATGGATCGTATGCGGCACGATCTTGTCGCCGCTGGTGGCGAGCACGAGCACGGGCGCCTCGATCTTGTCGACGAAGTTGATCGGCGACACGTTGATGTAGGCAGGCAGGTTCTCGTGCGGGAGCTTGCCCTTGAAGCTCGGGTTGGTCTCCGCGATTTCCTTGCGGCGGTAGTCCGGCTTGTAGGACATGTAGGCCACGAAATCGGTGAGCCCGACGATATCGACCGCCGCCTTGAACTGCTTGGGCGCGCGCTCGATGGCGAGCAGCGTCACCATGCCGCCACGGCTCTGACCGAGGATGCCGATGCGGCCGCCGTCGATATCCGGGCGCGTCGCAGCGTAGCGCGCCGCCGCGAGCACATCGGCGACATCGGTGTTGCCGTAATCGTTCTGGTAGATCGCGTCTCCGTAGCCGCGGCTGCCGCGATATTCCGGGAACAGCACGACATAACCCGCCTCCACCACCGCTTCGATGAGCGGAAACCATGACGGCTCCAGCCGCTCGTGGAAGCCGCCGTGCACCATAACAACGGCGGGACGGCGCGCATTCGACGCCTTGACCGGCATGAAAACGTGCGTCGGGATGAGCTCCCCGTCGCTGTTCACATACTCGGTCGAGAGCCGGATGCGGTCCGAATAGTCGAGCCGAAACTGGGTCAGGATCGCGAGCTGCTGGTTGACGTAAATCTCTTGCTGAAGGTGCTTCAGCAGCGCCGCAGGGTCGTCCGTGCCTGTGTTGGTGAAGCTGTCGAGCGCGCCTTCGCGCGCGTCCGCCGAGCGCGCAAAATTGTTCGCGGCGCCCTTTCCGGCAGCAGGGGTTTCCGGAGCCGTCGACGCGGCCAGCGATGCGATGAGAGCCGTAACAAGCAGCATAATCTTCCCCCTTATGCCCCTTGTGCCCGCCATAGCTGACGCCACCCTGTCGCGTTCAGGCGCCTTCCCAGACACGGGCGTAGAGCGCAGCCACCTCCGCTTCGTCGGGAACGCGCGGGTTGTTCGCGGGTGAGCCCGAGGCGAGCGCCTGTGCGCACATCAGCGGCACGAGATCGTTCCAGCGCGCCTCATCGATGCCCCACGCGGCGGGCGACGGCACGTCGAGATCGCGATTGAGGGCCGAGAGTTCTTCCAGCAGGCGTGCGACCGCCGATTGATCGCCCTCCCCCTCCTCCGCGACGCCTATGGCGCGCGCGCAGTCCGCATAGCGCCCCATCGCGGCAGGCGCAGACCACGCCGTGACGGCGGGGAGCAGCATGGCGTTCGAAAGCCCGTGCGGCACATGGAAATGCGCGCCGATCGGTCGGCTCATGCCGTGCACGAGCGCGACCGAGCTGTTCGAGAAGGCGATGCCGCCCTGCATCGCGCCGAGCATCATCGCCTCCCGCGCCGGACGATCGCCGGGGTCGGCGCAGACGCGGCGGATGTTGGGCGCAATGAGCCGCATCGCCGACAGTGCCATGCCGTCGCTGAACGGGTTGGCCTTTCGGGACACATAGGCCTCGATCGCGTGCGTGAGCGAATCGATGCCCGTGTCGGCGGTAAGCCGCCGCGGCTTGCCGAGCGTCAGTTCGTAATCGACGAGCGCCGCGACGGGCAGATAGGCAAGGCCCGCGCAGAGCATCTTCTCGTCGGTTTCGCCGTCGGTGACGATCGTGAAGCGCGTCGCCTCCGAGCCTGTGCCCGCCGTCGTGGGAATCGCGATCACCGGCAGGCCCGGCGCATCCTGCACGTGCGGCACCTTGTAGTCTGCCATCGCGCCGCCGTGGACGGCGAGCATGGCGATCGCCTTGGCGCTATCGAGCGGGCTACCGCCGCCGAAGCCGACGACGCAGTCGTGGTCGCCCGCCTTCAGGAACGCGAGACCCGCCTCGATCGAGGCGACGGTGGGGTCCGGCACCGTTTCGGTGAAGACGCGCGCCGTGATCCCGGCGGCGTGCAGCCCGTCCAGCAGCCGCTCGACCATGCCCTGCCCGGCGAGGAAGGCATCGGTGACGACGAGCGGCCGCGACACGCCGAGCACGCCGAGCACCTCGGCAAGCTGCTGTGCGGCGCCGCCGCCGATCCGCAGGATGCGGGGGAGTGCGATGCTGGCAACCGTCAACGGATCATCTCCTCCCGGATCATCGGCGACCAGCCTAGCCCTTTCGCGGTGGCGAGGCCAAGGGGATCGCCGCACCGGACTGCAGGCGATCGCGGATGCACAGCGCCGCAAGCACCCATGCCAAGCCAAAGGCCCAGCCGCCGAGCACATCGGAGGGCCAGTGCACGCCGAGCATCACGCGGCTGATCCCGACACATCCGGCAAACGCGACCGCGAGACCCACCGCAGACCGCGACCTTGAAAGCACGACCGCGAGAACCAGAAATGTGACGAGGCTGTTCGCGGCATGGCCGCTCGGAAACGAGGCCGAACTGACATCCACCAAATGAGCGACGTCCGGTCGCTCCCGCGCGAAAAAGTGCTTCTGAGCCGCCGCGGCAAGGCGGGCACCCGCAACGACAAGAAACAGGAATAGCGCCTCTCGACGACGCTGCCGAAGCCAGAGCCAGATCACCGCGCTTGCAGTCGCTGCCGTAAGCGCAATCCAACCGCCGAGCTCGGTCACGACGCGTGCAGCGGTCGCGAGACCCGGTATTTGCCCTGCATGAAGCGCCGCAAGCAGCGCCGCATCGGCGCTCGACGCAGGGCCGCCGAAATGCGCTGCGGCGGCCCACAGGAGCGCGGCCGCGCCGATCAACGCGATGCGGCCGCGGCTCCCTGGCACGGAAATCAATCCGCCGGGAAACCCTGACGCTTGCCGCCCGCCTTGTGAACGACGCCGCGGCGCATCACGAAATCGACGCTTTCCATGCGCGTCACGTCGTCGAGCGGGCTGCCCGCGACGGCGATGATGTCCGCATCCTTGCCCGGCGTGATCGTGCCGATGGCCGCCGAGCGGCCAAGCGCTTCGGCAGCGTTCACCGTCGCGGTTTGAAGTGCGGCGGCCGGTGTCATGCCCGCCTTCACCAGCAGAGCGAACTCGCGGGCGTTTTCACCGTGTTTCGAAACGCCGCTGTCGGTGCCGAACGCGACCTTAACGCCCGCGGCAAACGCCTTCTTGTGGCTGTTGAACGCGGCGGTGACGGCCTCTTCCGCCTTCGGAACCACGGCCGGGGGCAGTGCGCCCGCACGCGCCTGCTCGACGGCGGTGTTCGCCGCGAGCATGGTGGGCACGAGCCAGGTGCCGTGCGTCTTCATCAGCTTGATCGCCTCGTCATCGAGGAACGTGCCGTGATCGACCGTATCGACACCCGCCGGCGCAGCGGCCTTGGTGCCTGCGGCATGGTGACTGTGTGTGGCGACCTTGCGACCAAGGCCATGCGCCGTGTCGATCACCGCCTTGATTTCATCGTCGGTCATCGAGCGGCCGAGACCACCCGAGACGTTGGAAAGCACGCCGCCGGTCGACATGAACTTGATGACCTGCGCGCCGAGCGCGACCTGCTGGCGGACCGCGCGGCGGCAATCGTCCGGGCCGTCGCAGGTGTTGATCTGATGCTGGTGAACGGCGTCGAAGAACGTCGCGGCAAGGCCGTTGGACGGATCGCCATGTCCACCCGAAACGGAGATCGGCGCGCCTGCGTTGACGATCGTCGGTCCGGCGACATCGCCGCGTTCGATGCCATCACGAAGCGCGCGGATGCCGCGTGCGTCGCCGCCGAGGTCACGCACCGTGGTGAAACCCGCGTCGAGCGTGACCCGCGCGTTCGAAACCGCATACATCATGTCGTCGCCGTCGTCGTTGGTCATTCCCGCGAGCCGGGCGCGCAGCGGATCGGCGCCGATGCCCCAGAAGTGGACGTGGAGGTCGATGAGGCCCGGCATCACGAAGCGGTCCTTGAGATCAACGACCTTCGCGCCCGCCTGCGGCTCGGCATAGCCATCGCGCACTTCGGCGATCTTGCCGTTCCGAATGACGATCGTGCTCGGCCCGCGCGGCGCCTTGCCGGGCTCGGCAAGCAGCGTTCCGGCATAAACGAGGGTAACGGCGTCGCCCGTCGGCGCGGGCTGCGCGGCGAGGAGCGAGGTGGAGAGCAGGGCGAGGCTGACGGCAGAAACACGACGCATATGGAAAATCCCCTGAAACTTTGGATATGAACCCGTCATAGTCCTGCTTCTTTCGAGGGATCAAGGCCGGCATCGGCGCCGCGATGGCGAAGGCCCGGTCAGGCCGGGTCGCGGTGCCTTTCGATATGCCTGCGCAGGATCATCAGCGACACGGCAAGCAGCGCCATCAGAAGGGCTATGGTGACGAAAAAGGCGCCGGCCTGCCAGCCGATGAGCACGCCGCCCGCCACCGCGCTGATCATCGCGCCCGTCCGCCCGAAGCCGAGCGCCACGCCGATCGCCGTCGACCGCGTCTCGACCGTGTAGAGCTGCGCGGCGACCGCGAAGAGAATCGACTGGATGCCCGCGCTGGAAATGCCGAGCACGGCGATGAGCGAAACGCTGAGCAGGAACGCATCCGGGTTCGGCGGAAAAACAGCGAGCAGCACGCTGGTGACAGCGCCGCCAAGCGCCATCGCGACGAGCACGGCCCGCGACCCGTACGTGCGAATGAGCAGCGCGCCGAGCAGCGCGCCCACGATGCCGCCGCAGTTGAAAAGCGCCGCGCCGATGCTTGCATCGCCGAGACCGAAGCCAGCCCCGACCAGCAGACTCGGCAGCCAGTTGAGCGAGAGGTAAACGGCCATCAGCGACCAGAAATACGAAATCCACATCGCCAGCGTATCGCGCCGCGCACCCTTGCCGAGCACCAGGGCGAGGGTCTTGCCGAAACCCAGTGAAGGCAAAGGACTGACATCGGGCGTTTCAGGTGCGGCCACGGCTTCATGCTTCTGAAGGAACAGTAGCGCGCCGAGCAGGATCGAGGCCACGCCGCAACCGATGAAAAGAGGCCGCCAGCCAAACGCGGGCAGCACCCATGACGCGATGATACCGCCCAGCATCCCGCCGAGCGGAATGCAGAGGATGGTGGCGGTGACCGCGACGGCCCGCCATCGGGGCGCTATGGTTTCGGACATCAGCGCAGCCGCATTCGGAAGCGCGCCGCCCATGCCAAGACCGGCGATGAACCGCAGGAGCAGGATTTCATTCACGCTGCCCGCCATGGCGCAAAGCCCCGTGAACAGGCCGAAAAGCACAACGCTGATGCCGAGCGCGATGTGCCTGCCGAAACGATCGCCGACATAGCCGAGCACGACGGTTCCCGCCGCCATGCCGACGAGCCCGGCCATGAAAACGAGACCGAACGCACTTTTCTCCGCGCCCCATTCGGCTGCGATGGCGGGCAAGGCAAAGCTCAGCGCCTGGCCATCGAGACCGTCGAGCAGGATCGCAAGAACGGTGAGCACACCAAGCTGCCGGTGACCCGGCCGAACAAAAATCATCTGAACTCAACTCCCCCCACGCAAGACGCACTCACGACCGCCCGCCAGGCAGGACATATCGCAGTCCTGCCGCTGTGCGAACGCGATTTAAGGGGATGACGCGCTTTGCGTCCAGATTTCGGACTTGGAACAAAAAACCATGAAAACTTTGATTGACAAGTATTCATCCCAACGATTCAGCAAAATTGTAGCGCATTTGGTGCCACCTTTCCCCGTCACCTACCTATTCTCTCCTCATCAGCGGACGGAAATGAGGCGGAGAACACATGCGATCCTTTTTCGGGCTTTTCACAAATCATCCAGCTTCGGTCGGTGAGAGCTATTTCGAGCACATGGCCATGTCGTTCGGCTTTTCGATGCGTATGTTCGGCGGCTGTCTCGCCTGCCTGCTCCACGGGCTGCTGCCGTTCCTGTTCGTCCGGACGGGCAGCGACCAGATCCGTATTCTTCATGACCGGATGGTTGCGCACCGCGACCGCCGCGTTCCCCGCATCGACGGAGACCTGAGCGGCGCCCGCTAGCCGTGGCCAGCATCGGGAGCGAACCGGCGCAGGCCGATACGGGCGCAAATCCGCGGCCGCGCGCAACACTTTTCCTTTCAGGCATCGCGCTCTGCGCCTCGCTGGCGGCAGGCGCGATCGCAATCGCCAGCGTTTCGGGGCTTCCCGGCGTGGTTGTCGCACTGGTGCTGGGGATGATCGCGCGTGTGCTGCTTCCCGGGCTCGCGGAAGCCACCGAACCCGGCATACGCTATTGCAGCCGCACGCTGCTGCGCATCGCCGTGGCCCTGCTCGGGCTTCGCCTCGCAGCACCCGACCTTGCCGCGCTCGGCCCACGTGCGATCGGCATTGTCGCGGTTTCGCTCGTCGCCACGATCGGCGCCGGCTACCTGATCGCAAGGCCCATGCTGCGCGACCGGCAGGTCGCGGCCGTGGCTGCGGCCGCTGTGGCGGTGTGCGGTGCCTCCGCCGCGCTGGCGGTTTCCGCGATCTTTCCGCAGCGTGCCGCGCTCGAACGGATGACCACGCTTGTCGTCATCGTCGTCTCGCTGCTGAGCACGATCGTGATGCTGGCGTATCCGCCGCTCGCAGTCGTGCTCGGCTTTTCCCCGGCGGAAACCGCGCTGCTGTTCGGCGCGGCCATCCACGATGTCGCGCAGGTGGCGGGGGCCGGGCTTGCGGTCTCGCCGGAGGTCGCGACGCAGGCGGTCGCCGTGAAGATGATCCGCGTCGCGGGGCTTTTGCCCATCGTTCTTTGCTTCGGCATCCTGCTTCGCGCGAAGCATGACGGCGGCACGCGCCCCGGACTGCTGCCCGCATTTCTGATCGCCTATGTCGCGCTTGCCCTGATCGCCGGGTTCGGGCTCGCCCCGCCACTCCTCATCAGCCTCGGCAGCACGGCGGCGACATGGCTGCTGACGGCGGCCGTCGCCGCGCTCGGGCTTTCCACCCGGCTTGAAGACCTTCGCGCCGCGCCGCCGCTCCTGCTCGTGTTCCTTGCCGCCCAAACGCTGTTGCAGCTGGCGATCGTGGTCGCGCTCATTCGCGCGTAACCTTCCGATAGACGTCGTTCATTCTCCAGCCATGTTCGGAGGTGGAAAATGAGGCACAGTCTTCAGATCAAGCCAAAAGGAAGGCCAGATGAAAAGGTCGTTCTTCATTCTTCTGTCCGGCGCACTGCTCGCCGGCACGGCCGCGCAGGCGAAACAGCCAACCCCCGACGAGCAGCTCGCGCGTGCGATCGAAGGCCGCGTCGCCGGCAAGCCAAAGGATTGCCTGTCGCAGCGGGACATCCGCTCCTCTCGGATTATCGACCGCAAGGCGATCATTTATGAAACGTCGGGCGGCACGATCTATGTCAACATACCCGATTCGGGTGCGGCATCGCTGCGGCGGGACTATGTGCTCGTCACGAACACGCATTCGGACCAGCTCTGCTCGGTCGACATCGTGCGCCTGTTGGATGCCGGATCGCACATGCCGGCTGGATCGGTGGGGCTCGGCAAGTTCGTTCCCTACACGAAGCCGGCCAAGGCAGACTCGCATCAGCGCTGATCGCGGCTTGAAACCTGAGGCTGTGCGAGCAGCTTCCCGATCGGGCGCATTACAATCAGCATGATCAGGAACGCTGCGAACGCGAGCGCCGCATGGAGCGCGAAGAAGCTGGCGTGGCTCAGCGTCTCCCAGAGTCCGGCGAGTGTGCCGACGAGGAGATTGCCGAGGAAGATGGACAGGAAAAGGATGCCCATCATCGTCGAATTGACCTGCGCCGGTGCCGCACGCGAATAGAGCGCCAGCTGGGTCGGCCAATAGAATATGAACCCCAGGGCGTTCAGCGCATAGAGCGCGACCGGCCAGAGCGCGCTGACGGTCTCGCCATTGTCGACCCACCCGGCGGGAACGACCATCATCAGATTGGCAGCGGCAATGATCAGATAACCGATCGTGATCTTGGTGAGATCGTGCGGTTCGCGGTTCCGTTTGGCCTGCCACTGCCAAAGCGCGATCAGGAGCGGCACAGCCATGATGCAGAACAGCCCGTCGAGCGCGTTGAACGATGTCGCCGGAATGGTCCAGCCGAAGAGGCCGCGATCTACCGACGCTTCGATGAGCAGCAGGCCGGCATTCATTTCCTGAAAATAGGCCGCGCCGGGCAGAATCCCGATCATGCTCACGAACAGCAACGCGGCAATGATCCGCCAATCGCGTGGTGCCAGCGCTGTGGAGGCAGCCGTGCTGCTCTGCCGCTTGCGGTCGGGAGGGAGATGCTTCCAGCCCGCGCCGTAAACCACAAGCGCGATCAGCATCAGCGCACCGGCCGCGCCGAAGCCGACGTGCCAACCGTAGACCTGCGCGAGCACGCCGCACACCAGCGGGCCGAGTAGGGCGCCGGTGTTGATCGCGGCATAGAAGATCGCAAACGCGCGGGTCCGTCGCCCCTCGTCGCCCGGCGCGTAAAGCTGCCCGACTTGCGCGGAGATATTGCCCTTGAGGCATCCCGTTCCCAGGATCAGCAGCGACAGCGCGATCAGGAAGCTCGCATCAAAGACCATCAGCACATGGCCCGCGACCATGAGCAGCGCGCCGAGCACTACGGTGCGCCGCTGGCCCAGAAGACGGTCCGCAAGCATTCCGCCGAACACCGGCGTGAAATAGACGAGCCCCGAATAGAGGCTGAACACCTGGCTCGCGAAGGCCTGGTTGGAAAGCGGGCCGGTCAGCGTCTCGATCCCCGCCCGGAGACTGCCGAACGCAAGGACGCTGCCCGCGATCTCCGGCGTCAGCAGCCGCTGGAGGATGTAGAGCAGCAGCAAGCTCGACATGCCGTAGAAGGACAGGCGCTCCCACGCCTCGGTGAACGCGAGATAGGCAAGGCCCTTCGGGTGGCCAAGGAAGCCCTGCTCCTCACCGTGCACGGCGGAGGCGATCGACGCTGTCGTCACGATATTGCTTTCTGCCCGAATGCGATCAGGCGCTGCCTGCCTTCGCAAGATCCGATCTCAGCGAACCCACCGCGGCATAGAAATGCCATGCCGCCCAGATGCCTGTCAGCCCGAAGCCCGCCAAAGCGTAACGCAGCGATTGGGCAGGATCGGCGATGCGGCTGGCGAGAATGTCCGAGACGAACCCGATCAGCTGCGGCGCGATCGCAAGGTTCGCGATGTTCGCCGTGAACAGCAGAACCGCGACCGTGAAGCCGCGCATATCCGGGCGGGCCAGATTCTGGATGAGCGCGAGGCTCGGCCCGATCATCACGTTGATGAAGGGCACGAAGAGCCACAGAAGCGCGATGGCGGTCGCGCGATCCGAAACCACGTGGGCCGCAACACCGGGAATCGTGATCAGCAGCGTCAGGCCTGCAAGGAAATAGCACTGCCATTTCGGGTCCATGCGCGCCATGCGGAACATCAGGAACATCGCCGCCAGCATCGCCGCCGCACCGGCCGCGCCGCTCATCAGCCCAACCTGAAGCCCGGCCTCGCCGACGCTGAATCCGTGCGACCTTCCGAGGAAGGCGGGGGTCCACCACACAAGGCCGCCGCCGGCGAACGTCGCCACCGTCCCGCCCGCAATCACGTGCATCAGCGCGCGCTGCGAGCGGATGAAGTCAAGCGATTGCCGGAAGCCCGGCTTTTGCGCGTTGGCACTGGCCCCGGGATCGCAGGCCCCGCGACGCGGTTCGCGAATGGTAAGAAGCATGAGGAGCGCCGGCGTGCTGGCGAAGGCAAAGATGATGAGGCAGGTTCGCCATCCGAACTGCTCCGTCAGCAGCCCGCCGCCGATACCGCCGATCGCGGACCCGAGCGAAACGCCGAGCGCGTAGATGGACATCGCGATGACACGTTCGGACGGCAGAAAATAGTCGGCGATGATGGAATGCGAAGGCGGCGTTCCGCCAGCCTCGCCGACACCGACACCGATGCGCGCGATGAGCAATTGCCAGAAGTTCTGCGCGAGCCCGCAGCAGGCCGTGAAGATCGACCAGATCGCGAGCGCCCGGCCGATCATCTTCCGACGGTTGACGCGATCTGCGAGGATACCGAGCGGCAGCCCGGCGGTCGTGTAGAACAAGGCAAGCGCAACACCGGTGAGGAAACCGACGGCGCTATCCGACAACGCGAACTCCGCCTTGATCGGCTCGATCAATGTGGAGAGGACAAAGCGGTCTGCGATGTTGAGCGCGTAGACCAGCGTCATCACCGCCAGAACCCAATAACGCTGGAGAAGACTAGCGCCCGAGGGATGCGAGATTGCAGACGGACTTCCCGCGGCGCTGACGTCCATTCCCGTATCCCCCTCCCGTGAGCCGCGCAGAAAGAGCGACAGGCGCCTTCTTGTCAATACATAAGTGTATGTGAATTTAGACGGGACCGTAAACAGCCTGTGCGGAACGCTTTCAGAAAGGCGCCTGGTCGAGGAAACGCTTCGCCTCGGCCCTCAGCCAGCTTCCAACAGTTTCGATGGCGGGCGTTTCCGAATGTGCCGCTGGAAAGGCGAGCCAATAGGATGCGGGGCTTTTCACCTTCAAGGCGAAGGGCGCGACAAGGACACCCGCTTCCAGCAGGTCTCCGACCAGCGCGGTTCTGCCCATGGCAACCCCCTGATCATTGAGCGCGGCCTGGATCGCCATGTCGGCAAGACTGAAGAACCGCCCCTGCCCTGCCGCCACCTGCAGCGCGCCGGCTTCCTGAAGCCAGACCTTCCATTCCGCATCGTTCGCGCCTCCGCTCCAGGCGTGGGCATCATGCAGGAGCGTACAGGCTTCCAGTCCGCCGGGCGCTTCCAGAGCATGGTCTTTCAGATAGGCCGGTGTGCAAACCGGCGTGATGTATTCGTCGAACAGCCGTTCGGAATGAAGACCGGCAAGCGGCTGCACGGCCTGTTCGATCGTGATATCGAAATCGCGCCCGGACAGATCGATATCGCCGTATTCGGCGATCATGAAGAGTTTGCTGCCGGGGTGTTTGGCATAAAAATCGCCGACGCGCGGCATCAGCCAGCGCAGCGCGAACGACGGATTCACACGGACACGGATTTCCGTTCGCGCACCTCCCGCGCGGAGGGCGCGCGCTTCATCTTCGATCTCTGCCAGCGCTTTGCGCACGGTGGATGCGAAGCGTTCGCCTGCCTCCGTGAGCGCGATGCGCCGGGGCAAGCGGAGAAAGAGTTTCTGTCCCAGCGCCTCTTCAAGATGCTTGATCTGCTGGCTGACGGCGCCGTCGGTGACGTGAAGTTCTGCCGCCGCTTTCTTGAAACTCAACTTGCGTGCGGCGGCTTCGAAAAAGCGAAGCGAGGCGAGCGTCTGTGAATTCAGGAACATGGTTTAGCAGCGCTCGCCCTTGCCTTAGGACTACTGGTTTGTCTTGTCCGCGGCGACCGGTCAAACCCGCGTTCCCTTGAAAACGCACTGGTTCGGTGCCGGCTTTTCGCCGTGCCTGCGCACAGGCATAACGGATGTGTACAGGCAATATGCTGACGATCAAGAAACCGTTTCTCCTCATCATCGGCGATATGACGAACCCGCGCAACGCGAAGACCGCGTTCGGCCTGCGCGATTGGGCGCGCGCCGATTGCTTGGGCCAGCTTAGATTCGCAGAGGATGCAGTCGACATCGGCCTGCCTTCGATGACGGTGCAGCAGGCAGCGGACGAAGGCGTGAAAACCGCCGTGATCGGCATCGCGCCACACGGCGGAGTCTTGCCGGCGCACTGGGTGCCGATCCTGCAGGACGTGCTTCGCGCGGGCCTCGATATCGCCTCGGGCCTTCACAGCCGTTTGAAGGACATTCCGGAAATCGCGGACTTGGCCGCATCGCTCGGGCGCACGCTCCACGATGTACGCCACACCACGCTCGCCTTGCCCGTGGGCAACGGCAAGCCACGCGCCGGGCTGCGTTTGCTGACGGTCGGCACGGACTGCGCGCTCGGGAAGAAATATACTGCAATGGCGATCGCGAAGGGCATGAACGCGCGCGGTTTGAAGGCCGATTTCCGCGCGACCGGCCAAACCGGCATTCTCATCGCCGGGGGCGGCATCGCGATCGATGCCGTGGTGGGCGACTTTATTTCCGGTGCCGCAGAAATGCTGTCACCCGAAAACGAACCGGATCACTGGGATATCATCGAGGGACAAGGGGCGATCCTGCATCCCGCCTATGCGCCGGTCACACTCGGGCTGCTCTATGGTTCGCAGCCGGACGCGCTTGTTCTGTGCGACGATCCGCTGCGGGAAAGGCTGAACGACTTTCCCCACGTCCCATGCCCGACGCTTCGGGAGGCGATGGACGCCTACCTGCCGCTGGCGCGCGCGGTCAATCCTGCCGCGCGCTTCGTCGGCATATCCCTGAACACGTCCTCGATGTCGGAAAGCGAGGCGTTCGCAACGATCGCTCGCACGGCGGAAGAGACCGGCCTCGCCTGCTTTGATCCGATACGAACCGGCGTGAACGCCGTCGTAGATGTGCTGGCGGACTTCCCTGAGGCAGCAAAACATTGAAAATACAATGATGTATGTTGGGACCTATGCGCCGGTCGGGAAGCGGGTTATGCCGGCCTGCACCCTGCCCGGGTTGCAAGGAGTTCGGATTGCGACATTTCTTTGAAGAAAAATTTACGGGTTTTCTCTCCTCGCCGGTCTTCATCTGCAGGGCTGGTGTGAAGATCCGATACGCGCCGTTATGCCCGGCCAGAAATGGAAGGGGTTGAGTTTGCGCTCGCAACTCACGCTGGGCGGTGCTTTTGCCGTCTTCGTGATCGTTGCCGCGAATGCTCAAACTTTGCCGGTGCGCTCTTACGATCTTCGCATCGAAGAGCAGACTCTCGGTGAAGCGTTGTCGTCACTGGTAAGTCTTACCGGTACACAGCTGCTCTACCCTCCCGATCTGGCCGATGTCCCGGACGCACCGCGCGTTCGCGGACGGCACACGGTTGATGAAGCGCTCGCAATTCTGCTTCAGCGCACGGGATATTCCGCCCGCCTCACCAAGAAAGGGGTGATCGTCATCACCCCGAAACCAACAGGTGAAGGCAGGGAGATGAAAGTGGCAAACAGGGGATTGAAAGCGTCGCTCTTCGCGGGGATTTCGACATTCATATTCGGTGCGAACGGGGCAGCGGCACAGGATGTCGCCGTTCAAGGCAACGACCGCGAAGAGATCGTGGTAACGGCGCGATTCCGCCAGGAATCCATCCAGAACATCGGCGGCAGCGTCGCTGCGCTCGATGGCCGGGAGCTTCGCCGCTCCGGCATCGTGGACTTTGAAGACCTCTCGAACCGGGTCGCCGGCGTGGAGCTTCTGGATCGCGGTCCGAACACGAACGAAATCAACATTCGCGGTGTGACGAACAGCACCCAGGTTTCGGGCAACCAGCTGCAGCCACTCGTTTCCATCCTCGTGGACGATATTCCGGTTGCGTCGGCATCCGCCTCGCAGCGCGATTTCAACTTCTTCGATTTCAACCGGGTCGAGGTTCTCCGCGGCCCGCAGCCGACCTATTTCGGCGAGGGCGCGATGGGCGGCGCGATCCGCTATTTCTCGGCCGATCCCGACCTCGATAGCGGCAAGGTGATCGAGGGCATGTGGAGCAATGGCCTCAGCACCACGAACCACGGCGGCTTCAACTATCGCGTCGACAATGCGACGAGCTTCATTCTGGTGCCGGGCAAGCTTGGCGTGCGTGTGGTCGGCTTCTATCGCAAGGACGACGGCTATATCGACAACCTCGGCCTCGGCAAGAAAGACATGAACGACTTCGAGTCCTATGGTGGGCGCGCCATCGTTCTTTTCAAGCCGACCGAGGACCTGAGCATCCGCCTTGCCGCGCATTTCGGCCGCGACGACATCGGCGAACTCAACTTCATCGAACCGACGACGATCGGCAATTCCGTCGGCACGGAAGACCTGATCGCGCCGTCGCTCAGCCTGATCGACGGCCTCGGTCAGGACGACTTCGAACTCTACAGCGGCAAGATATCCTGGAACGGCGGGCCGATCACGATCGAATCGATCACCGGCCTCTACAAGCGCAAACGCCAGGCGGAAACGTTCAGCTCGGCGTATACATACGGCTTCGAAGGCTTCTTCAACGCCTTCCCGCCGTTCGATACGGCAAGCAACCTGCTCTCGTCCGACCTCACCGCCGTTGCGCAGACGCGCGGCAAGGAAAAGAGCGTTTCGCAGGAACTCCGCTTCGTTTCGGACTTTGAATCGCCGCTGAACTTTGTGGCGGGCGCCTTCTATCAAGACACCGAAGCGACCGACACGGCGCTCGTTGCAGGCCCCGGATACGCCAACATCACGGAAAGCGGTACAACCGAGATCGAACGCTCGACCACGAGGGTCGATACGCGCCAGTTCTCGGCCTTTGCCGAATTCAGCTATGATGTGTCCGAGCGTTTCCGCGTTTTCGCTGGCGCGCGCTACGTGAATGAAAGGGTCAGATCGACGCTGGTCGAATCCTACGTGATCGGCATCTTCTCGCCGATCTTCACGAACCCGGCCGATATCTTCGCACCGATCTATTTCCCGGTTCCGAATGACGTGGAGGCACTCACTGCCCCGGGCGGCCCTGGTGTCAGCTTCGATTTCAAGCTGAACACCTTCCTGCCCCGCGCCGGCTTCGAATATGACGTGACCGACGATGCGATGCTTTACGGCACGATCGCACGCGGTGTCCGCAACGGCGGCCTCAACAGCCCGTTCTCGGCAATGGGTTTCGGCCCGGTCGGCTCACCGGAATTCGAAGATGCGCTGACATACGGTTCCGATGATATCGTAACCGGCGAGATCGGCCTCAAGTCGCGGTGGATGGACGGCGACGTCACGTTCAATATCGCCGGCTTCTATTCCGATTTCGACACGCCGCAGATCGGCATCAGCAATCCTGGTGCACTGACGGCAAACGGGCCGCAGCTGCGTATCTACGGCCTTGAGATCGAAAGCCTGTACAAGGTGAATCCGAACGTTTCGCTGTTCTTCAGCGGCAACTATACGGAAGCGGAATACACCAAGGGCATGACGGTCTTCTCCATCGCAGGCGCACCGGCGGACTTCCAGGATCTCGCCAAGGGCAACCGCCCCCCGAACGTCCCGAAGGTCTCGTTCTCGGCCGGCGCGGATCTCAATTATCCGCTCGGCGTCGGCGATATCGAGCTGACCGGACAGGTCGCGTTCCAGTACATCGGCGAGCGTGAGACCTTTCCGCAGAACTTCCCGTCGGGCAGGCTCGGAAGCATGGAGATGCTGAACCTTCGGCTGGGCCTCGAAACCGAACGCTGGTCGCTGACGGCATATATGAACAACGTGTTCAACGACCTGGAACTGCAGGCGACGACCATTCCGACGAGCGCGGCGACACTGGTTGACGGTGTGCTCGACGGCAACCTCTCGTCGGCCTTCATCAACAGGCCGCGGACGACCGGACTGACGTTCACAGTCCGCTACTGACACTACGCAGTGGACGGCGGCGCTTGCGAGCGCCGCCGTCCTTGCCTTGGGAAGAGTGCCATGCTGAAGGCTTGTGTGCGGCAGATACTGATCGGAACGCTGGTTCTGCTTTCCAGCTCCTGCGGAAGCATCGACTGCTTCGGAACGGCTGACGCAGCGCCAAATCTGACACACGCCGATTTCCAGCGCGCAGCACGCTTTTATCCGGATGCCGTTCGTGGCCTCGTGCTCAATGCCGCGCCGGTTCCGAACTGGATCGGGGACACCGATCAATTCTGGTATCGCCGCGACGTGAGCGGCGGCTATCGTTTCGAGACCGTGAATGCCGCGACCGGCGAGACGGCGCCCTCGTTCAACCATGAAGCGGTCGCGCGGATGCTCTCGCTCGAGCTCGGCAAGACAGTTTCAGCACAAAAACTGCCTTTCACATCCTTTCGCTATTCGAACGGCCTGAAAAGGGTCGTCTTCGCCGCAGGCGAAAAGACATTCGAATGCAGTCGCGACGCCGATTTCTGCAACATGAAGGCAGAAGCCGCGCCAGATCCGGCCGCCGCCCTCTCGCCGGACGGCGCGCAAGCGGTTTTCGTCCGCGATCACAACCTGTGGCTGCGCGAAACGTCGACCGGCAAAGAGAGATCTCTGACGACAGACGGGACCGCGGAATTTCCCTACCAGTATACCGCGTTCCGAACGACCTATGTCGAGGAACGTCGCGGCACGGAGTCGCCCACCTACCCCGGCGCGACCTGGTCTCCTGACGGGCGCTATATTCTTGCGGTCCGCTCTGACTATCGCGGCGTCAAGACCGCGCCCTATGTCGTCGAGTATCTCGCACCGGATTCATCACGCCCGATCGCGCACCAGATTGCGATGCCGATGCCTGCGGATGCACCGAAGGTGCCCTACACGCTTTCGCTCATCGACCGGAAGAGCGGCCGTTCTGTAGAGGTCGATGGCGGCGCTTTCGGCTTCAACGACTACGCGCCGTACTGGGCGATCGTCGGTGAGCCCGGTTGGGATATGGAGCGCGGCGAACTCTATCTCGTGACATCGACGCGCGATTCGCGCGCGCTCGGCCTCGTTGCCGTCGATCTCGGGACGGGTAAAACGCGGACTATTCTCGAAGAACGAGACGGCCAGTACCTCAATCTCAACCCCTTCGACTACCACGTGCCGAACGTACGCCTGCTGGCAGGCCGCGACGAAATTCTGTGGTGGTCGGAGCGCAGCGGCTGGGGGCATCTCTATCGCTACGACGCCAGAACCGGCGCTCTCAAGAACGCCGTGACCAAGGGCGACTGGGCGGTGTTCGATATCGTGCACGTCGATGAGGCCGCAGGTGCCATATACTTCACGGGCGGCGGCAAGGAGGCGGGGCGAAATCCCTATTATCGCCATCTCTATCGCGTCAATCTCGATGGAAGCGGCCTGAAACTGCTGACTCCCGAAGACGCGGACCATGCCTACACGAACTTTCCGGTGCGCGGCCTCAATGGCCATTACGACACGCCGGTGCACCGCTTTTCGCCGAGCGGTCGCTATTTCGTCGATACCTATTCAACGGTGTCGGAGCCGCCGCGTACTGTCGTGCGCGGGGCAGACGGCACGCACGTTTCCGATCTTGTCGATGCGGACGCAAGCGCGCTGCTCGCGACCGGATGGTCCCCGCCTGAACGCCTGGTCGCGAAAAGCGCGGACGGTGCACACGACATTCACGGCGTGCTCCTGAACCCCACGAATTTCGACAAGTCCAGACGCTATCCCGTGATCGAGCAGATTTACGCCGGCCCGCAGGTATCGTTCGCACCGCAGGGCTTCATGGATGCTGTTGGTGCGCGCGCCGCCTATATGCAGGCGCTTGCGGAGCTCGGGTTCATCATCGTCATTCAGGACGGACGCGGCACGCCGCGACGATCGCGGGCCTTTCACATGGCACCGATGAACGACGAAGATTCGTTTGCCCTTGCCGATCATGTCGCCGGTATCAGATCGGCCGCGCGAACACGGCCCTACATGGATATGGAACGCGTCGGCATCACCGGCATTTCGTTCGGCGGCTACGCCTCGGCACGCGCCATTCTGCTGTTCCCGGATTTCTACAAGGCCGCCGTTTCGATCGCGGGTCCACACGATTATCGGACCATGATCTCGTCGATCTCGGTTGAACGCTTCTTCGGTGTTCCGGGGGACGGCGAAGAGGATGTCTACGCGCGCGTCGACAATCTGCATTTGGCGAAGCGGTTGGAAGGCAGACTGATGCTGATCGCAGGCGAGATCGATCAGAACGTGCCGTTCAATCAGACGGTGGCATTTTCGAATGCGCTGATCGCGGCGGGCAAGGAATTCGACTTCGTTCTCGTGCCGAACGCGGCCCACGACGTGGGATATCATCCCTACGCCGCACGGCGGCTCGCGGGCTTCTTCGTTCGGCATTTGCAGCAACAGGAACCACCCGTGCCTTTTGCACAGGCGGCGAAATAGGGTTTGGACAGGGAGGTTTTCTGATGAGATCCGAAATGAACCGCCGCGGGTTGATGAAACTCACCGGAGGAAGCCTCCTTGCCGCCGCAGCGAGTACGGCTGCAGGTCGCGCCGTGGCGGACGAACCTTCCGCCGTTGGCCCGATCGTCGTTGATGGCTGCAGTCCGGCGGCACCGACCGCCGAATATCTTGAATTGCTGCGAAAAGGCGGCGTCGATTGCTGGAACGTCAGCATGTTGCCATCGCTCCTCCAGATGTCGCAGCTGCTCGAATTCGCGGCCCGGAATGCGGCACACGTGGAGATCGCCAAAACGGCGGCCGATATCCGGCGGATCAAGCGCGAAGGCAGGATTTCCCTCACCATCGGCTGGCAGGAAGCCGACCTCTTCGTCATGAAGGGCGAGAGCGACTGGTGGTCGAAACCGCCGAAGACGACGATGCGGCTTTTCTACGATCTCGGCCTTCGCGTTTGCGGCCTTATCTACAACCTGACCAATGCCTTCGCCGGCGGCTGCCTCGATCCGCATGTCGGCCTCACCAAGGCCGGGCGGACCATCGTCTCGCAGATGCAGTCGCTCGGCATATTGGTGGATGTCGGCGGCCATACCGGCGAGCAGTCCAGCCTCGACATCATTGCGATGGCGGAGCGCCCGGTCGTGTGCACGCATTCGAACATCGCCGCGCTCAATGCCAATCCACGCAACACATCGGACCGGGTGATTGAAGGCATCGCGAAGACCGGCGGCCTATTCGGCGTCAGCGCGATCGATCCCTTCATGAGCTGGGGCCGCGATGATGTGGGCAAGCGCAAGGAACCGCGACGCCGCGCGGACATCAAGCGCTATGTGGATGAACTCGACTATCTGAAAAGGCTCGTTGGCGTGGACCACATCGGCGTCGGCGGCGATTTCACGACCGGCGCCACATCTTCCATTAATCCGGAGGAGTCCTTCGCATTTCCGTCCGAGATGACCTATCTTCAGGACCCGATCCAATATGCGCAGGGCTTTGAAGATATTTCGAAGCTGCCGGCTGTGCGTGCCGAAATGGAACGGCGCGGCTGGCGCATGAACGACATCGACAAGGTGATGGGTGAAAACTGGATGCGTGTCTACGAAGCAAGCTTCGGGGCCTAGATATCCGGATGGCGACAGGCGGGGAAAACCGAGGCAGCGCGATGGATTCTGGCCTGCCATGCCGCCACGTGCTAGCGTCTGTGTCGCCGGATGCCCCGGGCTGCTTCGGAAAGCACCGATGTCGAGTCTGCTGAACACGTTTATCGAGTGCGAGATGACGCTTCGGCGCGTCGTCTCCCGCTATCGCCGACGGACGGACGACGTGGACGACCTCGTGCAGGAGGTCTTCCTGCGCACCTTCGTCGCCAGCGAGAAGCAAAACATCGGAAATCTCAGGGCCTTCCTGATCCGCGTCGCCAAAAACCTGGCAATCAGCGAGGCGACGAAGAAGGATAATAGCGCGACGGAATTCTTTGAAGATTCAAATGGATACGAGACACTCATCGACGAGCGTCATGGCACTGTCGAGGAGCAGGTCGATGGGCGCCAGAAATTGTTCATCCTGTCTCAGGCCATTGCCAGTCTGCAACCGGAACTGCGGCAAGCCCTTTGGATGTGCAAGGTCGATAAACTGAAATTCAAGCAGATTGCAGAAAAATTGGGCGTTTCGGTCAGCACGGTTGAAAAACGCGTGGCTGCGGCATTGATCGCGTGCAACGCCTATCTGCGCAATCAAGGCTATGACCCGGCGGAATTCAGCGGTGGCGCCCTGCGTAAGACGAGCAAAGGCGCGATCCTGACCATGAAGGCTGCCGGAATCGAAAAGGCGCGCAAGTCCAATGACTGACGCGGGGAACATCTATCTTCTTCCCGATCCGAAGAAGAGCGAAGCGGAAGCCGCCGAATGGGCCGCGCGCCTTGAAGGCGGCGAGATGACGCCGGCGGACCACGCGGCGTTCGCCCGGTGGCGCGGTGAAAGCGAGCAGAACCACGATGCCTTCGAACGCTTCGCCGGACTGTGGGACGGCCTTGACAGGCTCGAAGACCTGAACGTCTATGCAGCGGAGGAAGCCGCGCCTGTGAAGCGGTCGTTCCTGCGCCGCGTGGCGGTGGCATTTCCAGCACTGGCTGCGGTTCTGCTGGCCGTGGTGGCCATCGGCGCGCTTCTCAATCGCGACGACCTTGAGACCCGCCCTGCCCGCTTCGCGGCAAACTATCAGACGAAGGTGGGCGGGCAGGAAATTGTCACCTTGCCGGATGGTTCGAAGCTGACGCTCAACACGGACAGCCGCATCGCCACAGAGTTCACGGAAACGGAGCGGCGCGTAAGGCTCCTGCGTGGGGAAGCGTTTTTCGAAGTCGCACACGACACATCAAGGCCATTCTCCGTCTATGCCGGAAGCGGCGTGGTGAGAGCCGTGGGAACGGCATTTTCCGTGCGCCTCAACAAGGCAAACAAGCTCGATGTCATGGTCTCCGAGGGGCGCGTCGCCCTCGCTACGGCGAAACCACTCGCAGGAACGCCGAGCGTCAGCAGACCATCCCGCACGGTCATGGAACTGACAGCCGGCCAGAGTGCGGTCTTTTCGGCCGAGCACGTCGAGATCCTGGAGCATGTGACGCCCACCGAGATCGATCGCAAACTATCCTGGCGCGTCGGTATGCTCGCCTTCGCCGGGGAGCCGCTTTCCGATGTGGTGGATGAGGTCGGCCGCTATTCGGACGTCGATATCGAAGTGCGCGGCGATGAACTGCGCGCCATGCCCATAGCGGGCTACTTCAAGGCCGGCGAAGTCGAAGGCTTCGTGGAGGCGCTGCACATCATGACGGGCGTGGAAGTGACGGAGGTCGCCCCGGGCCACCTGGTCTTGTCCGCATCGAAGTGACATTCTCCGTATCTGACTTGCTTGGCGCACGGCCGGCTTGCCGCTAAAGGCCTCGTCCATGCTACGCCTTTCCGGTCTCAACCTGCCGCTCGATCATGCGGACGACGCGATGGCGCCCGCGATCTGTGCACGGCTCGGCATAGCGCCTGAGCGGTTGCGCGGGTTCACGGTGTTTCGTCGCGGTAATGACGCGCGGCGCAAGAGTGCGATCCTCCTCGTCTACACGGTCGATGTGGACATCACGGACCAAGACGAGGTTCTGGCGCGCTTTCCCAAGGACCATGACATCCGGGCCACGCCGGATATGGACTACCGCTTTCCCGTGCGCGCGCCGGAGGGTTGGCGCGGGTTGCGGCCGGTCGTCATCGGCGCGGGGCCTTGCGGATTGTTTGCGGGGCTGATCCTTGCGCAGATGGGTTTCCGGCCGATCATCATCGATCGCGGCAAGATCGTGCGCGAGCGCACCAAGGATACGTGGGGTCTGTGGCGGCGATCGGAGTTGAACCCGGAATCAAACGTACAGTTCGGCGAAGGCGGGGCGGGCACGTTCTCGGATGGAAAACTCTACTGCCGCGTGAAAGACCCGCGCTTCCTTGGCCGCAAGGTGCTTGAGGAGTTCGTGAAAGCGGGCGCGCCCAACGACATATTGTTCGAGGCACACCCGCATATCGGTACGTTCCGGCTCGTCACCATGGTCGAAAGCCTGCGCGAGACCATCGAGGCGCTTGGCGGTGAATACCGCTGGCAGACGCGGGTGGAAGACCTGGAACTGGAGCGCGCGGCGGACGGCGACTTCGCGGTGCGCGGGCTTCATCTCCACAATGGCGATTTCCTCGAAGCCGATCACGTCGTCCTTGCTGTCGGACACAGCGCGCGCTCCACGTTCGAGATGCTGCACCGGCGCGGCGTGCATATCGAGGCGAAGCCGTTTTCGATCGGCGTACGCATCGAGCATCCGCAGGCATGGATCGACGAGGCACGCTACGGCATGTTCGCGCGGCATCCGATCCTCGGCGCGGCGGCCTACAGCCTCGCACACCACTGCGCGAACGAGCGCACGGTCTACAGCTTCTGCATGTGCCCTGGCGGGCGGGTGGTCGCCGCGACATCGGAAGAAGGCCGCGTCGTCACCAACGGCATGAGCCAGTATTCGCGTGCCGAGTTCAACGCCAACTCCGGCCTCGTCGTCGCCATCGATCCGGCGCGCGATTACCCGGACGGGCCGCTCGCAGGGATCGATTTTCAGCGCCGCTGGGAATCGCTCGCCTATGCCGCGGGCGGATCGAACTACAACGCGCCGGGTCAGACCGTGGGGGATTTTCTGGCCGGGCGGGCATCCACACAGCTCGGCGAGATCATTCCGTCTTACAAGCCGGGCGTCACCCCGACGGACCTCTCCACCTGCCTTCCCGAATTCGCGCTGGAAGCCATGCGCGAGGCGCTGCCCGTGTTCGGGCGCCAGCTCGCGCGCTACGACCACCCGGACGTGGTGATGACGGGCGTCGAGACACGCACCTCCTCGCCCGTGCGGATCACGCGCGGGAAGGACTTCCAGAGCCTGAATACGGCGCGGCTGTTCCCGGCCGGCGAAGGCGCAGGCTATGCGGGCGGCATTCTTTCCGCCGCGATCGACGGGATCAAGGCCGCCGAGGCGGTTGCGGCCAGCATCACCCGTGAACGCTGAAGGCTTCGACGCGATCATCCTCGGCGCGGGTGCCGCGGGGATGATGTGCGCGGCGACAGCGGGCGCACGCGGCAGGCGCGTGCTGCTCGCGGACCACGCCGATGAACCGGGCAAGAAGATCCTGATCTCCGGCGGCGGGCGCTGCAATTTCACGAACATTCATACAGTCGCTGATCGCTATCTTTCGGGCAATCCGCATTTCGCCAAGTCGGCGCTCGGGCGCTACACGCCGCAGGATTTTCTGGGGCTCGTCGAGCGCTACGGTATCGCGTGGCACGAGAAGACGCTTGGCCAGCTCTTCTGCGACGGGTCGGCACGGCAGATCGTCGACATGCTGATGGAGGAATGCGTAAAGGCAAGTGTGACGACGATTCTGGGTCACGCGGCAACCGAGATCGCACACCGCGACGGGCAGTTCGTTGTGTCGATCGGCGGGCGCGAATACACGGCGCCCGCGCTGGTGCTCGCCACCGGCGGCCCGTCGATCCCGAAGCTCGGCGCGACCGGCTTTGCCTATGATATCGCGCGGCAGTTCGGGCTTTCGGTCGTGCATCCGCGCCCGGCGCTGGTGCCGTTCACGCTGGGGGGCGATGAAGCGCTGTTCCGCTCCTTGTCCGGCGTCTCGGCGGAGGTCGAGGTGCGGTGGGAGAAGGTGCGCTTCCGCGAGGCTGCCCTGTTCACGCATCGCGGGCTTTCCGGCCCAGCCATGCTGCAAATTTCCTCGTATTGGCAACACCGGACGCCGATCGGCGTGAACTTTCTCCCCGATGCAGGCCCGGATTGGCTGATCCGCCAGAAGCAGGCGCAGCCGCGCGCCTTTCTGAAACGCGTTCTCGCCGCCCGGCTCCCTGCCCGTCTCGCAGACGCGCTTGCCGAGCGGCTCGGGCTTGAGGGCGACCTTGGCAACGTTTCGGACAAGGCGCTCCGCGCGGCCGAGGCGCGGCTTACGGACTGGAGCTTCATGCCGAGCGGCACCGAAGGCTTTGCGAAGGCCGAGGTGACGGCGGGCGGGATTTCCACGGAGGGACTTTCATCCCGCACGATGATGGCGACCCGCGTGCCCGGCCTCTACGCGATCGGTGAGGCCGTGGACGTTACCGGATGGCTCGGCGGCTACAACTTCCAGTGGGCGTGGGCGAGCGGCAGGGCTGCGGGAGAAGCGATTTAGAGCGCGCTGCGTGAAATCCGACGCAGGACGCGCGCTCTATCTCTTTGTTGTCGCATCGTTTCAGGCCGGAAAACCGGTTCCCACTTTTCCGCACGATGCTCTAGTGCAGCCCTGAGTGCTTCGACTGAGACGGTGCGGGCTCGGCAAGGAAGGCGTGGATGTCGCGGGCGTCCGCCTTGCTGAGGATGTCCGCGAAGCCTGCCATGCCTGCATCGACAAACGCACCTTCGAGGACGATCGCATCGAACGCGTCGTGCGTTTCGGGGGCCATTTTCCAGAGGTTCGGATAGCCGCCCATCCCGTCCTTGCCGCCGTGGCAGCGGCCGCAGTAGGCGCCGTAGAGAGCGCCGCCACGCTTCACGGCTTCGGCATCGCCGCGATACTGTGCAGGCGCCTCAGTGAAGGCGATCGTCTCGCGCAGCGGCGGCAATTCGGGCGGCTTGCCGCCGACCTTGAAGACGATCAGGCGCTCGCGGTTCTCGCGCTCGGCGGCCACCGCGCCGGGCGGATAGGCGACGTTGAGCGCGCCGCCGAAGCCCGCATTGACGGCGACGTACTGCTCGCCGTCGATCTCGTAGGACATGGGCGCGGCCATGATGCCCGTGCCGACGTTGATGCGGTGCAAGACCTTGCCGGAAACGCCGTCGTAGACGGTGAGATAGCCGTCCGCCGATCCCTGCATGACGAGGCCCGACGCCGTCGCCATCACGCCGCCGCTCCAGAACGGCAGCTCGCTGCTTGTCCACGCGATCTTGCCGGTTTTCGGGTTCCATGCGGTGAGCACCGCATCGAAGCGCGGTTTCGGCTGGCCGGGAAAGGCGTCCTCCGAATTGGCGCCGCCCTTACCGAACGCGCCGAACGCCGGGAACGAGGCGATCGAGCCCTGAATGCCGCTATAGGGCTTGTAGGGCTGTTCATACATCTGGAAGGTCATCGGCGCCTGCAGCACCGGAATGTAAACAAGGCCGGTCTTCTCGCTGTACGCCATCGGCGGCCAGTTGTGCCCGCCCGCTTCGGACGGCCAGACAAGCTTGGTTTCCTTCGAATAATCGGACTGCGCGGTGATGACCGGGCGTCCCGTCTTGAGGTCGACGCGTTCCGCCCATGTGACGGTCGTGAACTTTTCCGCCGAGAGCAGCTCGCCCGTCACGCGGTCGAGCACGTAGAAGAAGCCGTTCTTCGGCGCCTGCATGATGACCTTGCGCGGCTTCCCACCGAATTCGATGTCGGCGAGGATCATGTTCTGCGTCGCTGTATAGTCCCAGCTGTCTTCGGGCGTCGTCTGATAGTGCCAGACCTTGCGGCCGGTATCGGCATTCACCGCGACGATCGACGAGAGATACAGATTGTCGCCGCCGCCGGGGCTGCGTGACCAGAGCGGATGCGGCATCCCGTTGCCGGTGCCGAGATAGACGATGTTCGTGTCGGGATCGTAGACGATCGAATCCCACACCGTGCCGCCGCCGCCGAGATCCCAGCGCGATTTCGGGCTCCACGTCTTGCGCGCTTCGGTGACTTCAGGGTGCTCATCCGGCCCCGCGCCCGGCACGGTGAAGAAGCGCCACACGAGCTTACCGGTCTTGCGGTCGTAAGCGCTCGCATAGCCGCGCACGCCCATCTCCGCGCCGCCGTTGCCGATGACCACGGTCTTCCCCGAGACACGCGGCGCGCCGGTGATCGCATAGCTGCGCGTGCGGTCGGTGATCGTGTCTGTCTTCCAGAGTTCCTTGCCGCTCGCCGCATCGACAGCGGCGAGATAGCCGTCGAGCGTGGCGACATAGACGACGCCGTCCGCGACATCGACACCCCGGTTCACGGCATCGCAGCAGGTCCGCCGCGCGAACTGGCCGTCGACCTCTGGATCATACTGCCACTTCTGCGCGCCGGTCTTCGCATCGAGCGCGTAAACGACGCTCCAAGGCCCCGTGAAATACATGGTGCCGTCCACGACGATCGGCGTCGATTCGACGCCGCGATGCGTGCGCCCGCGCACGACGAAATCGTTGAACTCCCATGCGACACCAAGCTGGGCGGCGTTTTCGGCAGTGATCTTCGTGCCCGTGTAATAATAGGCCGTCGCGCGCTTCCAATCTGGCGCCGAAGCTTCGCCGCCCGATTTCTGGGAACCGCACGCAGCAGCGAGGGACAGGGCGGCGATCGCTGCTATCCGGACGACGGACCTCATCATCCCGGCCGAACGGAACCATGCGGACCCGGCACTCGTGGCAATCATCACCCTGTCCCCCCTCATACGCTCAACCTTAGAACTTCTGACGGACCTCAACCCCGATCGTACGCGGACGCAGGGTCGTTGCATAGTCATTACCCGCTCCGAGCTCCATATCGATGAGGGGCTGAACGTCGAAGAGGTTGTTGACGTAAAGCCGCAGCACCGTCGGGCCGTTGTCGGCGGAGAGTGACGCGTTCACGACCTGGTAGCTTTCACGGAATTCCGCGCGGTTGGGCACGAGGCCCACCACTGCGTCGGCGTAGGTAACCGCCTGCACGCGATCGAACATCTGGCGCGCCTTGCTCTGGTACTGATACTCGGCGCGGAGCTGCGCCCGCCAGTCGCTGCCGACGTCGAAGCCGTAGCTTGCGAACGCGCTCGCCATCCATTTCGGCACGGCAAGCACCTGGTCGTCGTCCTGCACGGCGGTGCCTGCCGCGGCATTGGTGATCTTCGCGCTGGTATAGGTCGCATTGCCGCCGATCTGGAAGCCGCCCGTTACATTGACGCGCCCTTCGATCTCGGCGCCCTTCACCTCGGCGCTGCCGGCGTTGCCGGTGAAGGCGAAGCCGCAGTTGATGAGGTTGAGCTGCTGCTGGATCTTCTTCCAGTCGGTGAAGAACAGCGCGCCATTCAGCGTCACGCGGCCGTCCGCGAACTGGTTCTTCGAGCCGAGCTCGTAGCTCCAGAGGTTATCGGAATCGAAGCTGTCGGGCGCGGCTGTGAGGCCGAGACGGTCAAGATCGGCCGCGCAGAGCACGGGGTTGATCTGGAAGCGGTTCGGGCCGCCGGGCCGGAAGCCCTTCGCCGCCGAGGCGAAGATCATGTTGTCCGGCGTCGCCTTGTAGGAAATGCCGACCTTGGGATTGACGCCCTTCTCGTTGCTCTTGCGCCCCTCGACGAGCGTCAGTCCGCCGTTGAAGGGGCCGTCGCCCAGGATATCGACGTCCTGCTTGATCTGGAACAGACGGACACCCGCAGTGACATCAAGCTGATCGGTGATCGAGAAGGTCGCTTCGCCGAACGCCGCGTACTGCTTCGTCGTCGTCGTTGTGTCGCCGACGTAGCCGGTGACGGTGCCGATGAACGGCTCCGCGCCGGGCGTGTTCACGATCTGGTACAGGTTATCGTCCTGCCAGGAATAATAGAGACCTGCGAGCCACTTCAGACGGTCGCCGGGGCCACCGGAGGACAGGCGCGCTTCCTGGCTGAACTGCTTGGTGCGGCTGGCGGAAAGATTGTGGCTGGTCAGCGGGAACATCGGGGGCACGAGCCCGCCGATGAAGAAGCTGTAATCACGCTCCCAGTTCAGCTTCCGGTCGAAATAGGAGGTCAGCGAGGTGAACCGCACGTTGCCGAGCGATTTTTCGACATTGAGGCTGTAGATGCCCGCCTTGTCCACCGTTCGCTGCGGCAAGCGGAACGACGAGGTGAGCTTCTCCGTATCCCCAAGGAAGAACTGCGCCGGGTTCTTCTGCTCGTAGCGCTGATAGAAGAGCGCGGGGCGGATCGACCAGGTCGCATCCGGCTCCCACTGGAACGACAGGCGGCCGACGAAGCTGTCCGCCTTATTGTGATCCGACACGCTGCGGCTCGTCAGCGCATCCTGCGCGAGCGGCGTGTAAATCGGCGAGGGCGCGCTCGAATAATTCGAGTTCTGCACGAGGCCAGGCGCGTTATCGATGTAGCCGCCGTCGCGGCGGTAGAGGAAGCCGGTGCGCATCGCGAGCGTATCGGCCACCAGCGGCAGGTTGAGCACGCCTTCCACGTTGTAGGACGGATCGCCGTGCGCCGTGGTAGCGGCGCCGACGGCGGCGCTTCCGGAAATCGCCGACGTATCCGGACGCGCGCTCACGTACTTGATGGCGCCGCCCATGGAGCTGCCGCCGTAAAGCGTGCCCTGGGGACCCTTCAGGATTTCGAGGCGCTCCATGTCGAAGAAGATCGGGTCGAAGGCGCCGCTGAAGGTGGTCGCAATCGTGACCAGCGAGATGTCGTCGAGATAGATGCCGACGGTGGGCGCAGAGGCGACGGTGCTGACGCCGCGGATGTTGTAGTTGCCAAGGCCGCGCTCGACGCCCGCGAACGACAGGCCCGACACATTGCGCATGACGTCCTTCACGTCGACGGCGCCATTCTCGCGCAGTTGGTCGCCGCTCAGCGCGCTCACCGAGATCGGCACATCCTGAAGACGCTCGCTGGTTTTGCGCGCGGTCACCACGATTTCACCGGCGTCGAGCACGGGCGCCGTTTCGGCCTCCTGCGCCTGGGCGGTGCCGAGCGCGATCGACGAGACGCCGAGTGCCAGCAGGCTGCGGCTGAAAGTGACGGAAAATGCGTTTTTCTTCATGTGTTTCCCCTCTTTTATCGTTCGCCGCCGGGCTTTCGCCTCTGGATAGCGGGCTGAGTTCGCACCATGCGGCGCGCGGGCAGCAACGTCTTTTCCATTCTCCCGAACTTTGTTTGCGCTGCCCCGAACCGGACAGGCACCGCAGATTTGGAGCCCGCTCATAGATTTTTCGCGGCGGCGCAAAAGCGCGTCGCGGCAACATCTTCCACCCTTCCGGAAACCCGCTTTCCAAAAGAGCCCGCTTATGACCACACCCATCGACTGGCACGCCCGCGCCGCCGCGCTCGCGCTCCCCACACGCCCGTTCATCGACGGCCGCTTCACCGACTCTGCGAGCGTCGAAGGCTTCGATTCGATCAATCCGGCCACAAACAGGCCCGTTTGCACGCTCCCCGTGGGTGCCGACGACGACGTGGACCGCGCCGTTGCCGCCGCCCGCCGTGCGTTCGAGGATGGCCGCTGGTCGAAGGCGCCGCCGCTTCACCGCAAGGCCGTGCTGCTGCGCATCGCCGAGCTGATCGAAGCAAACGCGGACGATCTCGCGCTGATGGACGCGCTGGAAATGGGCAAGGCGATCTCCGCCGCGCGCGGAGAAATCGCCTTCGCGACCGGTTTCTTCCGTTATTATGGCGAGGCGGTGGACAAGCTTTACGGCTCCGTCGCGCCTTCAGACAGCATCACGCTGTCGCTCGGGCTTCTGGAACCGCGCGGGGTTGTGGGTGCCATCGTGCCGTGGAACTTCCCGCTGATCAACGCGGCGCTGAAGGCCGCGCCCGCGCTTGCGGCGGGCAACAGCGTCGTCCTGAAACCCTCCGAAATCGCCTCAACCTCGGCGCTGAGGCTTGCCGAGATCGCTTCGGAGGCGGGGCTGCCGGACGGCGTGCTCAACGTGGTGCCGGGGCTTGGCCCGACGGTCGGGCAGGCGATGGGACGCCACGGCGACATCGATCTCATCAGCTTCACCGGCTCCACCACGACTGGCCGGCTGTTCATGGCTTACGCCGGGCAATCGAACGGCAAGCCGCTACTCCTCGAATGCGGGGGCAAGTCGCCGCAGGTGGTGTGCGCGGACATGGCGGACGACCTTGAAGCGGTCGCGGCGCGGGTGGCGCACGACGCCTTCTGGAACCAGGGCCAGTGGTGCGCGGCGAAAACGCGCCTGATCGTGGAAGACAGCTTCCACGACAGGCTCGTCGAGGCGGTGATCAAGGCGGCTGAGGCACGCGTGCCCGGCGATCCGCTCGACCCGGCAACCGGTTTCGGCACGATCGCGACGCGCGGCCAGCTCGAGAAAATCCGCGGCTTCATCAATCATGCCCGCACCGAGGGCGCGAGCGTGGCGTTCGACGGCGGCACGTGGGGCGAAACCTCGACTGCGCCCGCCGTGCTCACCGACGTGCGCCCCGACATGACCGTCGCGTGCGAAGAGGTGTTCGGCCCGGTGCTCTCAGTCCTGCGCTTCCGTGATTTTGACGAAGCGCTCGCCATCGCCAACGACACCGCCTACGGCCTTGCCGCCAGCCTCTGGACGCGCGACGCGCGGCGCACGCAGGCAGCGGCGCGCGGCCTCCGCGCTGGGCGCATCACGGTGCGCGCAAGCGCCGCGGCGGGCGAACACAGCGGCTTCGCGATGGGCGCGGAGCCGTGGGGTGCCTCTGGCTTCGGCATCGAAGGCGGCATGGACGGGCTGCGCTCCTACTGCCGGATCAAAGCCGTGGAGCTTGTCAACTGATGCTTGCCGAACACGCCTTGACGGAAACGGGCGGCTCTCTGGACACGCCGCAGGGCGAACCTATAGTCGGCGCGCTGCACTTTTCAGGGACGCGCGCGTTGGACAACCGCCTCGACATCGCTGAAGCCCTTTTCGATCCCACGCTCCAGTCCGTGGTCGATGCCCTGAAAGTGAGCATCGGAAGCCGCCCCGGCCCTGTCGGCAACGCCTTCCTCCTGCGGCCCCAGAGCGAGATCGTGAGCGGCTGGTACAACGGCGTGACGATCCGCCCGGGCTTCTCGCTGGTGCTTTCGGACCTCCGCTACGCCGAGGAATGCGTGTACCGACACGTCTGCGGCGAATATCTGAAGCTGCATTTCAAGCTGGACGGCACCAGCGTCATCGGCAGCGATCAGGAAGAAAACGTTCCGGTTCCCGCCGGGCTGATGTCGTTCCTAGTCCAGCCCACGCACAGCGTGAAGTACGAACGCATCGTGGGCGAAAGCCGCGAACGCTCGATCACGATGATCTGCAGCAAGGATTTCGTATCGGGGCTGCTTTCGCCCAACATGCCGGACCTGCCGGTTTCGATCGCGGACTTCCTGCGCGCCCGCGCCTCGCACTTTTCATACGACAGCCTGCCGATGCACCCGCAGATGCGGCCGATCGTCGAGGATTTGCTGAGCCCCCCGGATGCGGGCGCGCTCGGCAACTTGATGATCGAGGCGAAGGCTCTCGAACTGCTGTGCTTCGCGATCAAGCATATTCTCGGCAGCTCGCGGACGGCCGAAACGGTGCGTCCGCGCGACCGCCGAAAAGTCGAGGAGCTCTGCCAGATCCTCGACGAGGACACGCAGGCGGCGTTTTCCATCGCCGAGCTCTGCCGCCATCTCGCGTGGAACGAAACGCAGATGATGGAGTGCTTCAAGCAGGTGACGGGCACGACGATTTCGAACTACCGCCAGCGCGTGCGCATGGACCATGCGCTGCGTCAGCTCTGCGATACCGACGCCTCGATCACCGAAGTGGCGTTCAACGCCGGGTACGAGCACCCCAGCAACTTCGCCACGGCCTTCAAGCGTACCTTCGGCTTCTCGCCACGCCTCGCACGCACGCGCCTCAACTGATGAATTCCGCCGACAGCTTCAGCGCCGACTATCGCGGCGCGCGAACCAAATTCCGTGAAGAGGCCGCAGCCGCGGGTGCGGCACTCGAAACCGTCCAGCACCCCGAGCGCGGGCCGGACGGTGGCGAACTCTTCACCGATGTCGCCGCGTTCGGCGTGGAAGGCGCCGCGCGCGTGCTGGTGCTGATCTCGGGCACGCACGGCGTCGAAGGCTTCTGCGGTTCAGGCGCGCAGGTCGATCTGCTGCGGCGTGGCGAGATCGCGCGGCGGCCCGAAGGCGTCGGCATCCTGATGATCCACGCGGTCAACCCCTACGGCTTCGCGTGGCTGCGCCGCGTGACGCACGAGAACATCGACCTCAACCGCAACTGGATCGATTTTTCGCGGCCTCTGCCCGAAAACCCCGGCTATGACGTCCTGCATCCCGCGATCTGCCCGCCGGTGTGGGATGAGGCCGCACAGGCCGCGTCCGCAGCGGCCGCTTCTCGCTACGCTGAGGAAAACGGCGCGCTCGCCATGCGCGCGGCGATGATGGGCGGGCAATACAGCCATGCCGACGGGCTGTTCTATGGCGGCACGGCGCCGAGCTGGTCGCGCACTACGCAGAGCGCGATTCTGACGCATTATCTCTCGGGCGTCGGCAAGGTCGGCATCATCGATTACCACACCGGCCTCGGCCCGTGGGGCTTTGCCGAGCAGATCATCGTCTCCTCGCGGGAAAGCGAGGGCTTCCGCCGTGCCGCACGCTGGTACGGCGCGGCGCTCGCGTCCGTGGCGGATGGCCAGTCGGCCTCGGTGCGTATCGAAGGAGACGGGCTCAGCGCCGCCCCCGCGCAGCTGCCGAAGGCCGAGATCACCGGCATGGCGATCGAGGTCGGCACGCACCCCACCGATCACATCCTTGCAGCGCTCCAGGCGGATTGCTGGCTCCACGCGCACGGCGATCCCACCGCCCCCGCCGCGAAGCCGATCAAGGACACCATTCGGGGCGCATTCTACGGCGACGCGGACGACTGGAAGGGCATGGTCGCGGGCCAGTCGCTGCTCGCCGTGCGACAGGCACTCGCCGGGCTTTCCGAAGGACTCTGAGCCTTCCCCCTCTGGCGCGACGCGTGCAAAGATGAGATGCACGCGGAAACAGAACGTTGCGGGGAGGTAAGATGCGTCATTTGCCGTGGATCGTGTTTGCGGTGGTGGGCGCGTTCGCGCTTTCGGTGATTGCGACCCAGCGCGGCGAACCGATCAATGCATTGTGGATCGTGACGGCAGCGGTCTGCGTCTTCCTCGTCGCATACCGCTACTACGCACTCTACATCGCCAAGCACGTCATGCGGCTGGACCCCAGCCGACCGACGCCCGCACTGCGGCGCGCCGACGGGCTCGACTATGTGGCGACCGAAAAGACCGTTTTGTTCGGCCACCACTTCGCCGCGATTGCGGGCGCAGGACCACTCGTGGGGCCGGTGCTCGCCGCGCAGATGGGCTATCTTCCCGGCACGCTGTGGATTCTCGCGGGCGTCGTCGTCGCGGGCGCAGTGCAGGACTTCATGGTGCTGTTCATCTCGATGCGCCGCGACGGGCGCTCGCTCGGCGAACTCGTGCGCATGGAAATGGGCGCTGTTGCGGGAACGATCGCGCTGTTCGGCACGCTGATGATCATGATCATCCTGCTCGCCGTGCTGGCGCTGATCGTCGTGAAGGCGCTCGCCGAAAGCCCCTGGGGCATGTTCACCGTCGCCGCCACCGTACCGCTCGCGATGGCGATGGGCGCCTACGCGCGCTGGATACGACCGGGCAAGGTCGGCGAGGTGTCGCTGATCGGCTTCGTCGGGCTCATCCTCGCGATCATCTACGGCCAGCAAATCGCTGCTTCGCCCGTATGGGGCCCGATCTTCACCTTCACGCCGGTGCAGCTCTGCTGGCTGCTGATCGGCTACGGCGCGGTCGCCTCCGTGCTGCCGGTGTGGCTGCTGCTCGCGCCGCGCGACTATCTTTCCACCTTCCTCAAGATCGGCGCGATCGCCGCGCTCGCGCTCTGCATCGTCATCATGGCGCCGCCGCTCCGTATGCCCGCGCTCACGCAGTTCGTGGACGGCAGCGGGCCGGTGTGGGCGGGCACATTGTTCCCATTCCTGTTCATCACCATCGCGTGCGGCGCGGTTTCGGGCTTCCACGCGCTGATCGCGAGCGGCACGACGCCGAAGCTGATCGCCAGCGAAGCGCACGCACCGTTCATCGGCTATGGCGCGATGCTGATGGAGGCGTTCGTGGCCGTGATGGCGCTGGTCGGCGCCTCCATCCTCGATCCCGGCATCTATTTCGCGATGAATAGCCCCGCCGCCGTGCTGGGCCCGGACGCGGCAAGCGCCGCCGCCGCCGTAACGAACATGGGCTTCCCGATCACGGCGGACGCGCTGACGCAGGCCGCGAAGGACGTGGGCGAGGCAACGATCATCTCGCGCACCGGCGGCGCGCCGACGCTCGCCGTCGCGATGGCGGAAATCTTCAGCCACGTGATCGGCGGGCCGGGCATGAAAGCCTTCTGGTATCACTTCGCGATCCTGTTCGAGGCGCTGTTCATCCTCACCGCCGTCGATGCCGGAACGCGCGCCGGGCGCTTCATGCTGCAGGATCTGATCGGACTTGCCGCACCGCGATTCCGCGATACGAACGCGCTGGCCCCCGGCCTTGTCGCCACCGGGCTCTGCGTAGCCGGCTGGGGCTTCTTCCTCTATCAGGGCGTCACCGATCCGCTCGGCGGGGTCAACACGCTGTGGCCGGTGTTCGGCATTTCCAACCAGATGCTGGCGGCGATGGCGTTGATGTTCTGCACCGCCGTGCTGTTCCGCATGAAGCGGGAGCGCTATGCGTGGGTGACGGCGATCCCAACCGCATGGTTGCTGATCTGCACGGTGAGCGCGGGTTGGCTGAAGCTGTTCTCGCCCGACCCGAAGATCGGTTTTCTCTCACACGCGGCGAAGTTCTCCGAAGCCGCTGCGCGCGGCGAGGTGCTCGCGCCCGCGAAGTCGATGGCGGAGATGGACCGGATCATCTTCAACGACCGCATCGACGCCGCGCTTTGCGCAGTGTTCCTCGCGGTCGTGCTTTCGCTGCTGTTCTTCGCGGTGAAGACCTGCATTGCGGCACGGCGTAGCAGCGAGCCCACGGCGCGCGAAATTCCTGCCTCGGCGGTTCCGGCCGAATGAGCGGCTTCCTCGCCCGTCTGCGCGAAACCGCGCACCTGATGGTGGGCCTGCCCAGCTACGCCGCCTATCTGCGGCACATGGCCGAGCGGCATCCGGAGCGCACGCCGATGAGCGAGCCGGAATTCTTCCGCGACCGCCAGGAAGCGCGCTATGGTGGCAGGAACGGCGGACGCTGCTGCTAGGGCCGGGAAGAGACCACGAATGCAAACCCGCCGCACTGCCGGTGACCCGAACGGGAAATCCATCTCTGCCGACGCTTCAAAGCGCCTGCCCCGCACGCAAAAGGGCTGGCGCACGCGCGAGCGGCTGATCACGGCCGCCGCCACCGTGATCAATGCCGAGGGCTATCAATCCTCCACCGTGGAGAACATCGCGCGCGAGGCCGAAGTGCCGATCGGGCTCTATTACCGCTACTTCAAGGACAAGGCAGACATCGCCTTCGCGGTGCTGGGGAAAGCCGCCGAGGACTTTCGCGGGAGCCTCCTGTCTCTGGCAGCGCAGCGTTCGCTGTTTGGCCGCGAAATGGCGGTGCATGAGCTGCTGTACGAAACGCTGCGTGACAATTTTCGTGTGGTCAGCAGCTATTTCTCGGCGCGCAAGGAAGACGGCAAACTGGTCGCTTTCTTCCAGGACCAAACCACGCAGTTCATGGAGGACTTCTATGTCTTCCTCACAGAGCTGAATGTCGTTCCGCCGATCACGCGGCGAGACTTTGAAGTGCTGGGGCGTGCGCTCATCGGCTTTTCCGAAAACACGCTGCACCGCAATTTCGCCGGGCTGGATGCGGGCGTGGCGGTGCCGACGGAAGACCGCTCCATGATGGTGTGCATCATGTCGGAACTGCGCTACCGCGCGCTCACGTGCGAGGATCCGGCCGCCGCCGGATATACGCCGGTGTGGACCATGCGGCTGCGGCGCGGCAAACGACCCGCGTTCGCGCCGCGCGTGCTGGACAGGGCGTTCGACATTCCGATGGAAGCCGCATCAAGCGTGGCGCAGCCCTCTCCCCAGCGCGCCGACGCGCGCGCCACGTTCGCGCAGATCGAGGCGGGCACACTGGACGGCCTCAACATCCATGGCTCGGCAGCGCTGAAGCTGAGCGATATCGAAGCGGAATCGGGCATCACGCGCGGCGCGATCTATTATCACTTCAAGAACAAGGATGCGCTGGTTCGCAAAGTGTTGGTGGATTGGCTTAGCCCGCTTGAGGGCGATCTGGACGACGCCCACGACAGCGCCGACGCCCCGCCCTACGAACGCCTGCACGCCACGGTGAAGACCTTTGTAGAGGCGTTCTGCAACGCGCCCGGCGCGCTCCGCGCGATTCACGAGCTTGAGCCTGTGGACCCCACCGTCGCCGAGGCGTACCAGCGCTGCCGCTCCGTGTTCGCGCGCCGGCTCGCCAAGATCATACTGGATTGCGGCGAGGGGCCGGAGCCCACGGCCGAAGCGCTGGGCTTCGTCGTGCACGCCATGATCGCCATGATCGAGCGCCTCGCGCGCGACCGCTTCATCTTACCCGATGCCGCGTTGCAGGAAGCCCTGCCCGGTGCCGACGAGATGATCGCCGCGCTCGCCGCCATCCTGCATCGCATGGCCTGGAGCGTGGACCCGGCGGGCGAGCATGGCCTCCCCGCGCCGATTACCGCGAAGCCTCTATAACCCCTTGAACGCGGGCTTGCGCCGTTCCTGAAACGCGGCAACGCCTTCTCGCACATCCTCGGTCATTATCGCTTCCATCTGCAGGCGGCGTTCGAACACCAGATGTTCGCGCAGATCGTGTGCGAACGCGCTGCGCATTGCCCGCTTGGTGAGCGCCAGCACCTTGGTGGCCTTGCGCGCCAACGTCGCTGCGAGCGCTTCAGCCTCGGAATCCAGCGCATCCCGCGGCACGACGTTCCACACAAGGCCCCATGCTTCGGCCTGCCGCGCGGAGATCGGCTCATCGAGCATCGCAAGCGCCAGCGCGCGCCGCTCTCCGAGCAAACGCGGCAGGTGAAAGCTCACCCCGGAATCGGGCGCGAGCCCAAGCCGCGAGAACGCGCACATGAAGGTCGCGTTCTCGGCCGCAAAGATGTAGTCGCACGCCAGCGCGAGCCCGAATCCCGCGCCTGCCGCCACGCCATTCACTGCGCACACGGTCGGGAACGGTGCATCGGCCAACGCCTCAATAAGCGGATTGAGGCCCTCCGCGATGGGTGCCGTCAGCGCCTCGGCCGAGCGACCATCGAATTCGAAGCCCTCCCCGAGATCCTGCCCCGCGCAGAACCCGGCCCCCTCGGCGCGCAGGAGCACGGCACGCACGGCGGGATCGCCGGCGGCCTGCTCCAATGCTTCGCGCAGCGCGGCCTGCAGCACGGCGTCAAGGGCATTGCGTTGCCGGGGTCGATTGAGCGTCAGGCGCAAATAGCCATCGACCCGTTCGACCTGCAAGGACGGCTCGGACATCATGCGCTAACCTTAGCGCTTGTCGTGCTGGCGCGTGAAGACGGGATCGATGGCAAACCAGGGGGTGCTGTCGAAACCGATGCCGCGCAATCCGCCGATCGATCCGTCCGCCGCGAGTTCGATGTCGAAGGCCCAAACGGGTAGCGCAGGGTTGTCCCACATCACGGCATAACGCCCGCCGGAGAGATGGGTGAGCGCGCCCTCATAGCCGGTACGATCAAGACGTACGCGCGCGCCTTCAGTGACGTGAAACGCGCCCAACCGATTGGCATACGCGCCCACGAGCGCCGAGGCTGGCGCGATCGCGGGCAGGCGCTCGCTCACCTGCGGCAGAGAGGGCCCGGCGGTCAGGGCTTTGCGTAGAGGTTCCACGCGCGCCAGAATATCCGCATCCGGCAGCCCGATCAGCGGTCGGACCGCTTTGAACATCATCGCGGCGGGCACCGCGATGTTGCCGGCATTGGTGAGGGCGACAAAACCGATATCGTCTTCGGGCGACCACGCCATCCACGACGTCATGCCGTCGATAGCGCCCCCGTGGAGCGTGTAGATCGCGCCGTCATAGGTCATGCTTGCAAGGCCGAGGCCGTATCCGAGATTGGTGACGCGCCCGGGGTCTTCCAGCGCGCCGACCAGCTGGCGTATGTCCATCATCTCATCGTCGACGAACACATGGCGCAACTGCTGTAGCCGCGCGGTCGTTTCCGGGCGCAGAATTTGTGCGCCGTCCAGCGCGCCGCCATTCATCATCATGCGCACATAGCGGGCCATGTCGCGCGCAGTGGAGTTGATCGAACCGGCGGCCGATGCGCCCAGCACAGGATGGTACGGCACCGGCGTCGGCACACCGGCGACGTACGCGTGCGGCGTGGCGACGTTGCCGCGCGCCGTGATATCGAGCGTTGAGCTGGAGCGCGTCATCCGCAGCGGCTGCAGCACTTTCGTGCGTACCAGCTCTTCATACGACAGACCCGTCGTTGCCGAGGCGGCGGCGGCGGCCACGGCAAACATCGTGTTGTTGTAGGCGAAACCGGCACGGAATGTCCGTGCCGGCGGCATGTGTGCGACAGAAGCCACGAGTTCGTCCGCATTCGCGCCGAACATGTACCAAGCCGCCAACCCCGATTGCGTGGCGAGGCCGCTTCGATGACCGAGCGCATCCTCGAACGTCACATTGTCGTTTGCGTAAGCGTCCTGCATCCGAAAGCGCGGAAGAGTATTCACGATCGGACTGCGCAGGTCGATCGCGCCGCTGTCTTCGAGCGCCCCGAGCGTCACCGATGTGAAGCTCTTGCCGTTCGAGCCGATGGCGAACACCGTATCGGCATCGACAGCGCCGCCCTTGCCCTCCTCGCGCACGCCGTAGCCGCGCAAATGCAGCACGCGGTCGCGCCGCACGATGGCGATCGCCATGCCCGGCACGCGCCAGGTCCGCATCGCCTGTTCGACATAGGCATCGAACGCAGCGAAGCTGGGCGCTTCCTGTGCCGCGGGTTCCCCGGCATACGCGACCGGCGCAGCAAGCCCCAAGAGCAACGGCAATCCGGCAAGGAGCAGTACCAAAGTCTTTCTATGAACCACAATTCGCCTCCGTTACCGCGCGATCCTGTTTACGCATGATCAAAATGAAAAGCCCAGTTCGACACCAAGCGTTCTGGGAGCGACCAACATCGTGTAGTCCGTGCCGAGAAAATCGAACGACAATTCCGACGCGTCGTTGTCGAAGATGTTCTTGCCCCAGAATGTGAGCCGCCAGCGCCCTTTCGCGCCCTCGATGCCGACCTGTGCATTCACGATCGTGCGCTTTTCGTGAAGATAGTTCGGATTGTTGAGCGAGGAAACATAGGCACCGTCCCGATAGGAGATGTCGCCGCCAAGGAAGCCGGTCAGATTGTCGCTGATCGGCTGCTCGTAGCGACCGGCAAGGCTCACGGTCCAGCGCGGGGCGTTCTGCAACCGGTTTCCCGAACAGGCCACCGGATCGCCCTCCCCATCGACGCTGCACCCGAGGTAGGTTCCGTATTTCGCATCGGTATAGCCGATGCCGCCCATGATCGTGAGGTGATCAGTCGGCGCCGCGAACAGTTCGATTTCGAAGCCGTCGCTATCTGCCGACGCCGCGTTGTTCACGATGAAGGTCGTGCCGACGAGGCTCTGCTCCTGCTTGTCGGCATAATCGATGTGGAACGCCGCGATGTTGAGACGCACGCGGTCGTTCATCCACGAAGTCTTGAGGCCGATTTCGTAGCTGTCGACGAACTCGGCGGCGAACGATAGATCAGACGGCGTGGTGCCGATGACCGTGGCATTGAAGCCCCCGGCCTTGTAACCACGCGAATAGCTCGCATAGGCGAGGATATCCTCGGTTGGCTTGTAATTTATGTATGCGTTGCCAGACCATTCGCCCTCGTCGGTCGAATTCCTGAGCGCCGGGACTTCAATGGCGATGCCGAGCAGAGGCAACAGGAATGCGCCGGGCGAAAGCGTCTGCGCAAAGTCGAGATCCTTGTTTTCCGCCGTGTAGCGCAGCCCGCCGCCGATCGCGAGGCGTTCGCTGATATCCATCTCGACGTTGCCGAAGAGCGCCCATGAGTCGGAATTGACGTCCGCCGTCGTGAAGGCTGTTTCCGGCGAGCCTAGCACATCGGCGCCAAGGTTGGCGGTGGTGATCGAATCCAGCTCCTCGTGGAAATAATAGGCGCCCACAACGTAGGTGAATGATGCGCTGGCCGGGGATTGCAGGCGGATTTCCTGGCTGAACTGCTCCTGCTTTTCGGTACGCCCGGTGAAGGAGATATCAGCCACGCTGAAATCCTGGTCGAGCAGCCCCCTGGTTTCATGCCTGCGCAGCGCCGAGATCGACACGAGATTCGTCCATCCAAGGTCGGCATCCACGCGTACCATGCCGCCAAGCGATTCGCGGCTGCCGAACGATTTGAAATTGGTGCCGATACGGCGCTTCGATACCGGATACGGATCCGCCGCCGCGAGCGCGCCGCCGCGAATGTCCATCATGGAATCGGCATTGTCGTCTTCGTAGTAATCCACGGCCGCGCGAATGCGCACCGTTTCGCTGGGCTCGAAAACGAAACTGGCGCGGGTGTTGAGGGATGACTGGCCGTTATAGTCCGCACCCGTGGCGAAATCCTTCAGAAAGCCGTCGCGCTCCCTGATTTGGGCAGACAGGCTCGCCCGAAAGCCGTTCCCGCCGATCGGGCCGCTCAGCCGAAAACCGCCTTCGATCAGATCATATTCGCCTGCCGACACCTGCGCGGACGCCTCGAACGTATCGCTAGGCGCAAGCGTGGTCAGACTGATCGCGCCGCCGATCGTATTGCGGCCGAACAGCGTTCCTTGCGGACCGCGAAGCACTTCGATCCGCTGCAGATCGAAGATCGGAGTCACGAACGCGAACTGACGGCCGATGTAAACCTCATCGATATACATACCGATGCCGGTTTCAAATCCGGGATTGTTCGACGTGGTCGAAAGGCCGCGGATCGCGAACGTATCACCGCCCTGGCCGCCGCCGGAATTCACGACGTTGGGCAGGATGCCGGCAATGTCATCGACATTGGCGAGCTTCATGTCCTTGATCTGCTGCGCGCCGATCACGGAGATTGCGATCGGAACGTCCTGCACGCTTTCCTCGCGCTTGCGCGCGGTGACGACGATTTCTTCCGAAACGGTCTGCGCCACGGCCGGCAAGGACACAGTTGCTCCAGTGCAGCTTGCAGCGAGCAGACAGACTTTGAGTGTACGTGACATAAGGTTTCCCTCCCTTTTTCGCGAACCCGCGTTGCTATATCGCCGCGTACGCCGTGACGACGCAGGCGCCCCCCAAACCGAGATTGTGTTGAATCGCGCGCCTGGCGCCATCGACCTGACGCCCCTCTGCATTGCCTCGCAATTGCTCGACGAGTTCGAAGCATTGCGCGAGTCCTGTTGCACCCAGCGGGTGGCCCTTCGACAGGAGCCCGCCCGAAGGGTTCATCACCCAGGCGCCGCCATAGGTATTGTCTTCATCGCGCACGAGCTTTTCGGCTTCGCCTTCGCGCGCGAAACCAAGCGCCTCGTACATCACGAGTTCGTTGACGGTGAAGCAGTCGTGAAGCTCCACCACCTGCGCATCGCGCGGACCCCAACCGGCCTGTTCATAAGCCTTCTTTGCGGCGGCAGCGGCCATCTTCGGGCCGATGAGCGCCAGCATACTCCCCGTATCGAACACATCGTCATGATCGGTTTCGAGCGCCTGCCCGACGATCTCTACACGGGGCGTGAGCCCATGCCTGCGCGCGAACGCTTCCGTGCACAGCACCGCCGCCGCGCCGCCGCAGGTAGGCGGGCACGCCTGCAAGCGCGTGATCGGCGGACTGAGCGGCGGTGCGGCCATCACCTCTTCCAAGGTGATCGGCGTGCGGAACAGCGCCTTGGGATTGTGCGCCGCATGGCGGCGTGCCTTCACCGCGATCTGCGCGAACGTTTCGGGCGCCGCGCCGTAACGCTTCTGGTATTCCTTGCCCGCGTAGCCGTAGAATTCGGGCAGATACGCGCCGTCCGTCTGGCCGCCCGCAGCAGCGAGCTTTTCGAGATGCCGCCCGAGCGGCGCCGGGCGGTCGCCATAGGCCATCAGGATCGGCCCCGGTGCCATCTGATCGAACCCCACCGCCAGCGCGCATTCGGCCTGGCCCGAAAGGATCGCCTGCCGCGCCAGAAAAAGCGCGGTCGAACCCGTGGCGCAGGAATTGGTGACGTTGAAGATCGGCACGCCGGTGAGGCCAAGCGGATAGATCGCGCGCTGGCCCGCGACGGAGTCGCCGAACACGTAACCGGCATAGACGTGCTCGATATCCCGGTAGCCGATCCCGGCATCTGTGATCGCGGCAAGCGCGGCGTCTCTGCCGAGTTCGGTGTAATCGGGGCTCTTGCCGGGCTTGTAGAAGTCCGTCATGCCCACACCGGCGACCAACACTTTCATCATAACGGATCTCCCTCCTCGCCCCTTTCAGAGGCCTTGTGTTTCGCCCGCCGCCCCGCTTGACCAGGGGCGCAGTGGAATATCGATGAAACTTGCGTCGGCGCCGCCGACATCGACGCTCCAGATCGGGTCGCCCGTGGTCGGATAGCGCGCGAACGTGTCCCGATCCGCGCCGGCGAGCAGCAGCACCAGCCGATCCCCGGCAGCGATGCGCGCCGCGACCGGGAATGCATCGAAGACGATGCGCGCCATTTCGCCGGGCACCACCGGCTGGACATCCGCGCGCCGGAACGAGCGCTCCAGAGCGCCACCCTCTTCGCGCACGCGCCGATGCAGCACCCGGAGCATCCCTTCCGTGAGATAGACCAGGCGACCATCGGGACGCTGAACGGCGAGATAGGCGAACACCGCGCCATCTTCGTGCGTTGAACTGAGCGTCAAGGCGATGCGCGGCGCACCCGCGAGTTCGAAATCCTGCGTGAACGGCGCGGAGGTGAAACGTACCAGCGATGCATTCCGATCGGGCCAACCCGCGTAGTCGGGAATGACGCCGGTGTTGGCGGTCCAGCGATTGGCCGCACCCGTCGTCGCATTGAAATCGACCTTGTATGAGACCGTGATCTCCGATGCGCCGGCTTTGTCGCGCAGATCGTTTTCGCCGAGATAGAATCGACGCGGTTCGATGCCGACCGGCGGCCACACCAGGGTTTGCCGCCACACATCGGTGCCGAGGATCGCGTATCGGATCGTGCGTGTCGCCGCACTGGCCAGCGCCCGGTCGGCGAAATCCGCGAGCAGATCGAACTGACGCTGCACGGAAGGAACCGGCGGCTGCGGTTGCGGCTTGAACGGGTCGGCACCGGCGTAAGCGCCATGCGACGCGGCGGTGATGCGCACCTCCACCGGCACGCCTTTGGAGAGCGCGAACCTCTCCAGCGCCGATTGCGCGGTGCCCGCGTCGAGCCAACTGCCCCACACCTGTGCCGGCACGCGGGCATTGCGCACGGCGTCGGCGCGCGCGACCGTCCCCATGCCTGCGATGGAAAAATTTCGTCCGGGCAGCGGATCGTCGGCGTACGTGACGCCGAGCAGATCGATATCGAGCCGTGCATTGGCGAGGTGATCGCGCAGCGCCGTGCGCGCCTCAGCGTAGCTCTCATCGCCATCGACCGGTCCGATATGGATCATGCCCGCGCAGGCCGCCGCGTCGGCGATGCACGCCACGCTGCGATCCTTGCCCGCGACGGCCGCACCCCACAGATCGCGCATCATCGCGTTGGCGACCCCGCCCGGGAAGAACAGGTGGCGATAAGGATCGCTTTCGGCCGAGCGCACGATCGCCGCGCGGATCGCAGGTTCGCCCAGCGTCGCGCCGAGATCTGCGGCGTCGGCGCTGTACGAAAGCCCCATCAGCACGACCGCGCCATTGCTCCAGCGTTGCGAAGCGGCCCAGCGGCTGATCGCACCGACATCCGCGATCTCGGTGTCGCTGAGTTCCGCCTCGCGCATGCCGCTCGACACGCCGCTGCCGACGGAATCGAACACCACGAGCGCATAGCCGCGCTGCGTCCATTCATTGGCGAAGTGCATCTTCACTTCGCCGCGGCGGCCATAGCGGCTGCTCACCACCAGCGTCGGCACGCGTTCGTTCGCGGCGTGCCGGGGAAGATAGAGATCGACCGCAAGGCGGTCGCCGCCGGAGCCCTTGACGTATAGCGATTGCGCGCGCTGAGGCAGGTCAGCCGATGGATCATCGGCATGTCGAGCGACCGGCGCACACGCCGATATCGCAGCCAGAACGAGCACGCTGGCCACCATGCGCGCTGAAAGGAAGCGGGCGCCGCGCATCTCAGTTCACCGCGCGTTCGGCGCTGGCCCAATAGCGGGCGCGGAGCGCTTTCTTGTCAGGCTTGCCGAGCGGCGTCAGCGGCAATTCGGTGACGAATTCCACGCGCTTGGGCGCACACAGCGCGCCCTTGGCATCGCGCACGCACGCGATCAGAGCGGCCGCGTCGGCAAAGTCCCCGCGCTGCGGCACGACGACCGCCAACACCGCCTCGCCCCACTTCTCGTCAGGCGTCGCCACCACGGCTGCAATCGACACTTCGGGGTGGCGATTGAGAACCTCTTCGATGTCGCGCGGGATCACGTTGAAGCCGCCGGAGATGATCAGGTCTTTCTTGCGATCCTCGATAAAGAGGTAGCCGTTCTCGTCCATCCGCCCCATGTCGCCGGTGCGTAGCCAGCCCCCGCCCATCGCCTCTTCGGTTGCGTCGGGGCGGTTCCAATAGCCTTCCATCACCAGCGGACCGCGCGCGCAGATCTCCCCGATTTCGCCCGGCGGCACGGGATCGAGATTGTCGTCCATCAGCGCCACCGACGTTGCGGCGCTCGGAAACCCGCACGACATCAGCATGTGCGGGCGCGTGAGATCATGATCGGCCTTGCCGAGCACGCTGATGATGTTGGGGCACTCGATCTGCCCGTACACCTGCACGAAGATCTGACCGAAAGCCTCGATGGCCTTGGCGAGCTTCGCGGGCGACATCGGCGAGGCGCCGTAGACCAGCGTCTGCAGCGGCCCCGCGCCGCGCTCCCAGATCTCCGGCCGGTCGAGGAGCACATAGATCATCGTCGGCACGAGGAAGGTCGCCGTGATGCGATGCGTGTGCAGCTCGTCCACAAATCGCGCGGGATCGAATTTGGCGCGGAGCACGAGTTCGCCGCCGCGCAGCAGGGTGGGAAGAATGAACAGGAACGAGGCATGGCTGATCGGCGTCACCGCCAGAAAGCGCATCTCCTGCGGCAATTCGCATTCGCTCGTCTGAAGCAGCAGATTGGTCACCAGCGAGCGGTTCTTGTGCACGACGCCTTTCGGCCGGCCGGTGGTGCCGCCGGTGTAGACGACGAACGCGGGCGTATCGCCGCCTGTCACCGCCTGCAGCGGTGCAGGTTCAGCCGCTTCAGCCGCCGCTTCGATGCTCGGCGCGTAATCGAGGCCGCCGAACGACATCGTACGCATACCGGGGCACTGCGCCGCCACATCGCGGCCGTGCTGCGCGAAATGGCGATCATCGACGATGAAAAGATCGATGTTCGCGTCCTGCAGCGCGAACGCATGGTCTTCCACATTGGCCTTGGGATGGAGCGGCGTGTAGCGCAGGCCGAGCATCAGCCCGGCCGCGAGCGCGACAACCGCTTCAACGCGATTGGCGGAGAGCAGGGAAAACGCGCTGCCTTGTTTCATCCCCGCCGCGAGATAGGCACCGGCGTAGCGACGCATGTGCTCGCCCATCTCGCGATAGGTCATGGAACCGTGATCGTCGCTGAGGGCAACCCGATCGCCGAAGCGGCGCGCAGCGCGCACGAACAGCTCGCCGAGCGTGCTGGAGAGATGGATGTCGTCGTTCATGATATCTTGCCGTCGATGCTGCGTTCGAATGCGCCAAGGGCATCGTCGATAATCTCGACGAGCCTATCGATATCCGCGCGCGTCGAGATCAGCGGCGGGCATACCATAAACCACTCGCCGAACTGCCCCCCGCCCGTGCGCCGGTGCAACATGGCGAGCCCGCGCTCCATCATCAGATGCTCGATCCGCGCGGGTGCATTGAGTTCAAACGGATAAGACTCTCTGGTTTCCTGATCGGCGACGATCTCGATCGCGAGCTGCAGACCGCGCCCGCGAATATCGCCCAGCGAGCGCCGCCGCTTCTGCACGGTCCTCAGCTGGTCTTCGAGATAGGCGCCGGTCTCCGCGCTCTGCGCCACGAGATTGCTTTGCACCAGCTCATCCAGAACCGCGCAGCCGATCGCGCATCCCATCGGGTTTGCGACATAGGTGTGGCCGTGCGCGAAGCCGCCGACGGCGCGCAGTTCATCCACCAACGCCGAAGAGGTCACCAGCGCGCTGATCGGCGCATAGCCGGACCCCAGGCCCTTGCCCAAAGTGAGGATGTCCGGCGCTGCGCCCGGGACATAATGCGACGCGAGGAATTTGCCGCATCGCCCCGCACCGCTCATGATCTCGTCGTGGATGAGCAACACGCCGTGGCGATCGCAAATCTCGCGGATACGCCGATAGTAGCGATCCGGCGAAACCAGCGCACCGGTGGATGTGCCCCCGACGAGCTCGACGATGAAGGCGAGAACTGTCTCCGGCCCTTCGCGCCTGATCGCCTCGTCGAGCGCCTCCGCGCAATAATCGACATAGGCGTCCGCATCGAAGCCTTCCGGCGTGCGATAGGTGATCGGCGCCGGGATTTTCGGCATCGGCACCATCATCGCTCCGAACAATTGCTCCATCACCGGATCGCCGGTGACGCTGAGCGCGCCAAGCGTTGCACCGTGATAGGATGGCATCCGGCTGATCACCTTGTGGCGGCTCGCCTGCCCGCGCGCGAGGGCGAGCTGGCGCGCGAACTTCAGCGCCGCTTCGGTCGCTTCCGATCCGCCATTCAGGAAGTAGGCTGAATCGAAATTGCCTCCACACAGTTCGGCCAATCGGCCTACCAGTTCCTCATCGGGCCGGCTTTCCCAGATGCGGGCATACGCGAAGGTGATCTTTTCCATCTGCGCGCGCATGGCGGCGAGCACGCGGGGATGGCTGTGGCCAAGGCCGGTCACCACCGCGCCGGACGACCCATCGAGATAGAATTTGCCGTCCTTGTCGAAGATGTAAACGCCTTCGCCGCGCACTGCGATGGGGAATGAAGGCGCGCCCGGCGGCGAAATGAATCCTTGTGCCGACAGGCGCATCAGTTCGGTCCCTTGAATGAAGAAAGTTGAGCCTGGGGCTGGCGCACGGCACGGCGCGCCCAAAAGCGCTCGATACCGATGTAGGCCATGCCGACGGCAAAGCCCGTGGCGGAGTTGAGGATCAGCGGCAGCGCCATCGCAGGCTGCGCCAGCAACGAAGTGACGATGAAGATCGCCAGGCCTTCCTGCCGGATGGCATGTTCGCACACGATGGCGGTGCGTTCAGCCCGCGCCACCGAAAAGAGGCGCGCGAACAGGAAGCCAGTGCCGACCATCAGCAGATTGAGTGCCAGCACCGCGGGCCAAACGCGCGCCACGGCCTCTACGAAGGTCTCGCGCTGCTGCCACATCAGCAGCAGAAAGATCGCGATGATAACAACCGCCGCGACATGGCGCAGCGGCGCCTCGATCGCGTCGCGCACGCGGGGCAGATATGCCCGCACCAGCATACCGAGCGCCACCGGCAGCAGCGAGATGCGCGCCACAGGGACGATCGCCTCCAGCGGCGAAATGGAAACGCGTTCGATGCCGCCCATGAAAATGGCGTAGCCGATGGTGAGCCACAGCGGCGCGAGCACGCTGTAGGCGACCGACCCCGCCGCCGTCATCGAAACCGAGAGTGCGAGATCGCCGCGCCCCCAGAAGGTCAGCAGGTTCGAAAGCGTGCCGCCGGGGCAGGTCGCGACAAGATATATGCCGACTGCGAGCGCAGGCGCCGCACCACTCAGGTGCGCCACACCGACACCGAGCGCGGGCACGATCACCAGCAGACACGGCAGCGCCACCAACAGCGCCTTGGGATGGCGCACGATACGCGCGAAGTCGTCCAGCCTGAGCGCCAGCCCGAGCGAGAACATCATGATCGCCAGAGCAATCGGCAGAACGAAGTCGTAGACCATTAGCGAGAGCACCAAGCCATCACAGCGACCGCCAGGGGCCTGCGCCCTGCCCCGCCCGCCTCGGCAAACGCAAGGAAAGCGGCGGAAAACGTCGACCTATGCTGCCCATCGCCCCAATGCCCCCCCTTTGTGCATTTGTTATACCCATACCTCATCCTCACATTTATGCAAATGATATAAAGTGAGCGCTGGTTGGTCGGCGGGGATCAACCAAGCGCGCCGGATAGTAGGAGTCGGAGCGTACCCTACGCCGCTGCTGACAGGGACGACGCACCCAGAGGTCCACCAGCACTACCCGGCGCTTGCGGATGCGGGGCGCCTTCCCATGATCGCGGTCGAGATGGGGCGCACCGCATTTGCCATCATGGACGAAACTTTCATTCACACACTTCATAGTGAATATTGACTCGATCGTGAGTATTGCGGATAAATGACCTCAGATCGGCGATAACAAGCGCCGACGGGGAGGAGAGGTCTTATGAAAGCTGGACTTTTTGCGTCCGTCTCGGCGGCCGCGCTTTTTGCATCATCCGTAACGGCCATGGCCCAATCGACCGGCGCTGGAGCCTCGGCGGAGAGCACGGCAGCACGAGATGTCAGGCGCGACGAGGATATCATCGTCACAGCGACCCGCCGAACGGAAAGACTCCAGGATGTCCCGCTCAGCGTCACAGCGTTCGGACAGGAGGATCTCGACGATCTCGGCATCGTCGGGTATGAGGGCATTGCCCAGAATACGCCCGGCATCGTCGTCAATCGGCCGACTCAGAATTTCAACAATTTCACGAGCCGCGGCATCAACACCAATGGTTACAGTGCCGGACTGCAGAGCGCGGTGGCCATCTATGTTGACGAGCTGCCGATTTCCGCGAACGGAAACTCAACGATCCTCGACCCCAACCTTTACGATGTAGAGCGGGTCGAATTCCTGCGCGGCCCACAGGGCACGCTGTTTGGCTCGAATTCGCTCGCGGGCGCCATGCGTATTCTGACGCGTAGCCCCGATCTCGACGAATTCCAGGCGTCCGCCAGCGTCGACCTTGGCCTGACCGGATCGAGTTCGGTGCGCCAGCGCTACAACGCAATGCTCAATGTCCCGCTCATGACCGACCAGCTGGGCCTGCGTGTCACTGGCTACTATCGCAACGAGGACGGCTGGATCGACAACGTCGGCACGGGCATCAAGGATTCGAACAGCCTCGAAGCCTATGGCGGGCGCGCGATCCTGCTGATGCAGCCGAGCGATCGCATGAAGGTGAAGCTGCTCGTATCCTACGAGAACAGCAAACCGGCGGATTCGGCGCTGACCAACCCTACGCTTGGCCGTTTCACGCGGCGGTCCGACCGCCCCGATCTGTTTCAGGGCAAGCTCACGAACTACAATGTCACGGTCAATTACGAGTTCGATTTCGCCGAGCTGATCAGCTCGACGACGTTGTCGGATTATGACGCGTCCTTCTACGTCGATCTCGCCGGAACATTCGCGCAATCGATTCCCTTCGCGCTCGACGCTTATGGTTATGACGATCTGTTCGTCCAGGAAACCCGGCTGGTTTCGCGTACATCCGGGCCCATCCAATGGGTCGCGGGTTTCTTTTATTACGACAAGCGGCGCACAGTCGATTTCGCCTATCGCTCGACGCAGGAGTTTCTCGATGCGCGCGGCCTGACCGGCCTGCCCGACGAATATTATCAGCGTTTCAACAGCTATACGGATCAGACGGAGATGGCCGGATTCGGCGAAGCCTCCGTCCACTTTACCGACAATTTCTGGATTACGGGCGGGCTGCGCTACGGGCGAACCGAGGTCCAGTCCTTCACTCGCGGCGGCGGTTACAACAGCAATTACCTGACCTACGCCCTTTTCGGCGTTACCAACAGTCCGCTCACGGTAACACCCGTCAACGCCGCGACGGGATTGAAGGTCAGCGACGATCGCGTTTCCTACAAAGCAAGCGTTTCGTGGAAACCGATGCCTGACCTTACCACCTACGCGACAATTTCGACGGGATTCCGCACGCCGGTCGTGAACGCCCGCGCGGGCCTCGTCAGTGTGATCAATCCGAGCGACATCGTCATTCCCGACGGTGCGAAATCGGATGGCGTGACAAATTACGAGGTCGGCATCAAAGGCCGCTGGCTGGGCGGCGATCTTACCACCAACTTGGCAGCCTATTACATTGATTGGAAGGACATTCAGGTTCAAGCGAACCGCGTGTCGGATTCGATCCAGTTCGCGACCAACATCGGCGGCGCGGAAAGCTACGGCCTCGAGTTCGAGGTTGTTGCAAAGCCGGTCCAGGGCTTGAGCCTGGCCTTCAACGGCTCCTTCAACAGAGCCAAGGTAACCGAATTGTCGGCGATTGAAGCCGCGATTTCTGGTGCGGAGCCCGGTGTCCGACTTGCCTCGCCGCGCTTTCAGGGTTCGAGCACGCTGCGCTACGATTTCTCGATCGGCAATGACAGGAACGCGTTCGCATCAGTCAACGTCTCTCACACGGGCGCGTTTCCGAACCAGTTCCCCAACGTGCCGGGCAATCCCAACGCGGCAAGTCCCACTTACGATTACACCGAGGCGTGGACGAACGTGAATTTGTATGCGGGCGCGAAACTCGGGAGCCTCGATCTCACGGCGTATGTCGAGAACCTCTTTGACGACAGTTCGATCACTTATGTTCACCCCGAGGCTTTTCTCGATGGTCGCTATGCCCGGCTGCGGCCGCGTACGGTTGGTGTCCGCGCCAACTACCGCTTCTGATGCACCCGGAGCGGAGGAAAGGTTCGATGATCCGCCTGCACGTCGCGCTCATACTGACGGCTCTGGCCGCCGGTCCGGTCGTTGCCGCCGAACCGGTGGTGGACGCTCCGGCAGGCGTGCTTCAAGGGGCAAGTGATCGCGGCGTGCGGGTCTTTCGCGGGGTTCCATATGCGCAGCCGCCGCTGGGTGAACGCCGTTGGCGTCCGCCCGGCGCGCTGCCGCGTTGGGACGGCGTTCGCGATGCGTCGAAATTCGGCGCCGCGTGCATGCAGCCCAAACCGCGCGCCGCCAGCATCTACGCCTGGGCTCTGCCTGCGATGAGCGAGGACTGTCTGTCGCTCAGCATATGGGCACCGGATACGGCAAAGCAGGCCCCGGTCTTCGTATGGATTCACGGGGGCGCACTTACGACCGGGTCCGGAAGCGATCCGATTTACGACGGCACGGCGCTTGCGAAACGCGGATTGGTGGTGGTGTCGATCAACTACCGGCTCGGCGTGCTTGGTTATCTCGCGCTTCCGCAGCTCAGTGCGGAATCCCCGGACAGTGTTTCAGGCAACTATGGCCTGCTCGATCAGGTGGCGGCGCTCGAATGGGTGAAGCGCAACATTTCGGCCTTCGGCGGCGACCCTGCCAATGTCACGGTCGCAGGAGAATCCGCAGGCGCGCTTAGCGTCATGGCGCTCATGGCCGCCCCCGCCGCGCGTGGGTTGTTCCACAAGGCGATTGCACAAAGCGCCTATATGGTGTCCGCCCCCGCCCTGCGCGACCCGCTGAACGGCATGGTCCCCGCCGAGGACCAGGGCAGCAGCCTTGCTGTAAAACTCGGCTCAACCGATCCGGCCGCGTTGCGCGCAATGGATGCGACGACCCTGACCGAAAACGCAGCAGGCACCGGGTATTTTCCGTTCATCACGATCGACGGCAAAGTCCTGCCGCGCCAACTGGTCGATACGTTCGACCGGAACGAGCAGGCGCCGGTCCCGATCCTCGCAGGCTTCAACAGTGGCGAAATCCGCTCACTGCGTTTCCTCTTGCCGAAGCCGCCTGCGAATGCAGCCGCCTACGAGGCCGCGATCCGTGCGGGCTACGGCGATCTCGCCGACCTGTTCCTCGCCCGTTATCCGGCGAAGACGATCGAGGAAAGTATGCTCGCCGCAACACGTGACGCCATGTACGGCTGGACCGCCGAACGCCTCGTTTCAAACCAGGCGGCGCTCGGGCAAGGCGCATACTTCTATCTCTTCGATCACGCCTATCCCGCGACGCAGGAATGGAATCTCCACGCCTTCCATGCCGCGGAACTGCCTTATATTTTCGATACGGCCGGCAAGACGCCACCGCTCTGGCCAAAAATTCCGTCAAGCCTTTCGGAACGCAAGCTGAGCGATGCGATGGGAGACTATTGGGCAAGTTTCGCCGCGACCGGCAAACCGCGGGCGAAGGGCTGGCCGGATTGGCCATCCTATGCCGAAAATCGGGGTTTCCTGCATTTCGCGGATGTACCCCGCGCGGGCAACCATTTGTTTCCCGGCGTCTCGGCTCTGCACGAGGCGGTCGTGTGCCGCCGTCGCGCGGCGGGAGATATCGCGTGGAACTGGAATGTCGGGGTTGCAGCGCCACCCTTGCCGCCGAAAGCCAAGGGGTGCCAATGAACGACGGTTCGATGCAATATTATGGTCTGACGCTCGACAAGTTCCTCTCCCACGCCGCGAAATGGCATCCCAACGCTGAAGTGGTGTCGGCGGGACCGAATGGTGTCCGGCGCATTTCCTATAGGGCGCTGCACACGGGTGCGCGCCGCGTTTCGGGCGCATTGCACGCGCTGGGCATCCGCGCCGGCGATCGCGTGGCAACCCTCGCGTGGAACACGCAGGGGCATCTCGAGGCCTGGTACGGCATCATGGGCATGGGCGCGATCTGCCACACGCTCAACCCGCGTCTCACCGCGACACAACTCGGCGGGATGCTCGCCCAGTCGCAGGCCGCGCTGCTGCTCGTGAATGCCGATCTTCTGCCTCTGGCACGGGAGGCGGCCCGTAATCTGCCCGCGCTGCGCCGTATCCTTCTGATCGATACGGATGAGGGCGCGGAGGATGCCGATGCGCTCGCGCCGCTCGTCGCCGAGGCGCCGCACGATATCCCGTGGGGCGATTTTTCGGAGACGGCGCCGTCGGGGCTCTGCTTCACTTCGGGCAGCACCGGCGCGCCCAAGGGCGTCACCTATACGCACCGCGGCTGCTACCTGCACACGATGCGGCAGTTGCAGGCCGATGTGCTTGGCCCGACCTCGCGCGATGCGATCCTCGCCGTCGTGCCGATGTTTCATGCCAATGCGTGGGGGTTGCCGTTCGCGGCGCCTGCGGTGGGGGCAAAGCTGGTGCTTCCGGGACGCCACAGCGACGGCGCGCACCTGGCGCGACTCATTCGCGAAGAGGGCGTGACAGCCGCAGCGGGGGTGCCCACCGTCTGGCTCGGCCTTGTCGAGCATCTGGAGGCGGAAGGCGGAGATGTGCCGACGCTTGAACGCATCCTGGTGGGCGGGTCTCCCATGCCGTCGGCGCTCATGGAGCGTATCGAGCGCCGCCTGGGCGTCGAGATCCAAACGAGTTGGGGGATGACCGAGCTGTCTCCACTCGGGACGGCAGCGCTACCGGGCGATCCGCGTCGCCGCGCCTCGCTGTCGGGCCGCCCCGCGATCGGCATCGATCTGCTCATCACCGATGCCGAAGGATGCCCGCTTCCCGAACAGCGCGGAACGGAAGGCCATTTGCGCGTGCGCGGCGGCACGGTCGTAGAGCGCTATTTCGGGCAAGATGCGCCCGCCACCGATGCCGACGGCTGGTTCGACACGGGCGACCTCGCACGTATCGACGAAAGCGGAAATCTCACCATCACCGGCAGATCCAAGGATCTTATCAAGTCCGGCGGCGAGTGGATCAATCCCGCCGAGATCGAAGCCCTGGTCAGCGCGCTGCCGCGCGTGTCGCTCGCCGCCGTCATCGGGCGCTCCGATCCTAAGTGGGGTGAGCGGCCGATCCTTCTCGTCGAGACATGCGGCGATTCGATCAGCGACGAAGAATTGCTTGCGCCGCTGGCCGGGCGTATCGCGTCCTGGTGGGTTCCCGATGCAGTCATCCGCCTTGATGCAATGCCGCTCGCACCGACAGGCAAGATCGATAAGATGCAGTTGCGGGCCGAATATGGTCAGGCCTAGATTCGAACGGCAGCTACGCGACGTGACGATTTCGAAAGGGAAGTGATTTTGGCGTCCAAGGTAAAGCCTCAGACGAAACGGCCATCAAAGGCGGAGCAGCGCGCCGAAACGATGGAACAAATTCTCGACACTGCCGAACAACTGTTTTCCAAGCACGGCTTTTATGGCGTGACGCTGAAGGATGTGGCAAAGCGCGTGGGCGTTCATCATACGCTCCTCAACTATTATTTCGACGACAAGAAAACGCTATTCGATGCAGTATTCGCCCGCCGTGCTGTCGTTACGATTGAAAAGCGCACGAAGGCGCTCGACGACTACGAAAAAGCTGCGGCCGGAAAGCCGACTGTCGAGGGCGCGCTCCATGCGTTTCTCGATATCGACCTCGATCTCTACATCCAGGGCGGCGAAGGCTGGAAAAACTATGGCGCCTTCTGCGCTCAGGCGTCGAACAGCCCCGAAGGCGCCGAATTCATGGACAAGTATTTCGATCCTGTCGTGCTGCGGCTGATCGAAATCCTGAAAAAGGCGCTGCCCGACGCCGCCGAGGAAGACATCTTCTGGGGCTATCATTTCGTCACCGGGGCACTGATGCTTACGCTTGCGCGCACGGGGCGTATCGACAAGCTCTCGCACGGACTTTGCCACTCCAACGACTATGAAGCCGTCAAGCAGCGTATGGCGCGCTTCATGGCGGCTGGTTTTCGCGAAATATGCGATCAGCTAAAGGCCGAGCGGACAGGCTGAACGGCTAGGTCCCATGCCGGAACTGTCATGTCTTTTTGATTAACTCACGTGTGAGTTATTATATGATGAGCAAGGAGGAGAGCATGAATCTGGCCGGGCGGGTGGCGATCGTAACAGGTTCTGGCGGAGGGCTCGGCCGTGCACATGCACTGCTGCTCGCGCGCGCAGGTGCCCGCGTCGTCGTCAACGATGTTAACGAGGCTGCGGCGGAAAGTGTCGCTGCAGAGATCGTGTCCGCCGGCGGGAAGGCGCTGTCCGCACCGGCCTCTGTCACGGATGAGGCCGAAGTCGCGGCGATGGTAGACGCCGCCACCAATGCCTGGGGCGGCGTCGACATCCTGATCAACAATGCAGGCATCCTGCGCGACAAGAGTTTTGCGAAGATGGACATCGCCGATTTCCGGCTGGTCGTCGACGTGCACCTGATTGGCGCCGCGATCTGTTCGAAAGCGGTGTGGGAGCAGATGCGCGCGCGTCGTTATGGCCGGATTGTCATGACGACGTCCTCGTCGGGCCTCTATGGCAATTTCGGTCAGGCCAACTACGGCGCAGCGAAGATGGCACTTGTCGGGCTGATGCAGACGTTGGCGCTTGAAGGCGAGCCCTATGGCATCTGCGTCAATTGCCTCGCGCCCACGGCGGCAACACAGATGACCGGTGGTGTGCTCGCTCCCGAGGCACTCGCGCGGCTGGCTCCGGAGGCCGTAAGCCCCGGCGTGCTCGCGCTGGTGAGCGAGGATGCGCCGACGCGTGCAATTCTTTGCGCGGGCGCGGGACATTTTGCGCGCGCCAACATCACGCTCACCGAGGGCGTTTTCATTGGAACCGGGGATGACGCAGCAGAGCGCGTCGCCGCACAATGGGAGCAACTCTCGGATCGGCGCGGTGAGATCGTACCCGCCTACGGCTTCATGCAGGCGGAACGCGAACTGGAAAATGCCGGCTACACCGAACAGACGGTGTCCGTCGCGCGCTGATAACGAGCACGGCGGAGGGGCCGAGAAGAGCCCAGAGCCGATTTTGATGGGAGGAAGAATATGGCAACCGAGAGCGAAGCCTTGCCCGCCGAGGCGAAAGGTCAGAGCGACAAGCTCGTCATCACTGCGTCATCGCTGGGAACGGTGTTCGAATGGTATGATTTCTATCTCTACGGACTGCTCGCCACCGCCCTCTCCCGGCATTTTTTCTCGGGCGTCAATGAAACCACCGGTTTCATCCTCGCGCTGATGGCCTTCGCTGCAGGCTTTGCGGTGCGCCCCTTCGGCGCGCTGGTATTCGGCCGGGTCGGGGATGTCGTCGGACGCAAGAACACCTTCCTCGTCACCATGGCGATCATGGGCCTGTCGACGTTTGCGGTCGGCTTCCTGCCGGGTTACGACGCCATCGGAATTGCCGCCCCGATCATCCTGATGACACTCCGATTGCTTCAGGGTCTCGCGATCGGCGGCGAATACGGCGGTGCCGCTGTCTATATCGCCGAGCATGCGCCGCCGGGAAAGCGCGGTTTTTATACGAGCTTTATCCAGACGACGGCAATGATCGGCCTGATCCTCGCCTCCACATTCGTGGTCGGCCTGCGCAATTTCATGGATGCGGAAACCTTCAACGACTGGGGCTGGCGCCTCCCCTTCATCTTCTCGATCGTGCTGCTTGGCATCACCCTCTGGATACGGCTGCAGCTTGAAGAGAGCCCGGTGTTTCAACGGATGAAGAAAGCGGGAGCGACGTCGAAGGCGCCGCTCCGCGAAGCGTTCGGGGAATGGCGCAACCTCAGGCTCGTTCTCATCGCGCTGTTCGGCGCGGTCGCTGGTCAGGCGGTCATAGGTTTTGCCGCACATCTCTATCCGCTCTTCTATCTCGAAAAGATCGCGAGGGTGGACGGCGCCACCGCCAACTTCCTGGTCGCGACCGCGCTCCTGATGATTATCCCAAGCTTCGTCTTCTTCGGCTGGCTGAGCGACCGCATCGGACGCAAACCGATCATGATGACAGCGTGCGTGATTGCCGTTTTCTCGTATTTCCCGCTCTACAAGGCTCTGGTTACGGCAGCCAATCCGGCAATGGCGGCGGCTGTCGAAAGCGCACCCGTGCAGGTCGTCGCCGACGCAGACGAATGCTCGTTCCAGTTCGATCCGATCGGACGGAACAGTTTCGACACGACAAGCTGCGACATCGTGAAGACCTATCTCGCACGCGGCGGTATCAACTATTCAAACGTCAACGCCTCTCCCGGCACGATCGCGACGGTCCGGATCGGCGATGAAGCCTTTACCGCACCGAACCCTGCCTTGCTGAAGGGTGAAGCGAAAACCGCCGCCGTCGCAGCGTTTCAGACTGACGTGCAGGCTGCGTTGTCACGAGCAGGCTATCCGGATTCCGCCGACCCCGCCTCGGTCGACAAGCTGAAGGTCATCGGCATCCTCTGTATCTTCGGTGTCCTTGCCACGATGGTGTATGGTCCGCTCGCGGCGCTGCTGGTCGAACTCTTCCCGGCGCGCATCCGATACAGTTCGCTTTCCCTGCCCTACCATATCGGCAACGGCTGGATCGGCGGTTTCATGCCGACGATCGGCTTCGCGATGGTTGCGGCCACGGGCAACATCTATCAGGGTCTCTGGTATGCTGTTGTCATCGCGGCGATCACAGCGGTTGTCGGCATCCTGTTCCTGCCCGAAACCTACAAGCGCGATATCGAAGCCGATTGATCGCGTCAGGCCCTCGCCGCCGCCGCCAGAAATTGGCGGAAGGCGGCGATCGTTGTCGCAATCTCTCCGGGATCGATGCAGCGCGCGTCGTCGTCCTCGACATGATGAAAGCGGTGCAACCCGAAAACGCCGGCGACCGACGGATAGCCCGCAGCGACGATCGCCGCGAGTTCGCCCGCCGAAAGCGCGGCGGCGGAATAAGGACTTTCGAGGCCTGCAAGACCCGCGAAAATGCAGCGGGCAAGCGGCAGGTGCTGGGGGCTGACGGCAAGATAGCGCTGCGAGTCCGTGCCCGCCAGCGGCGCGAGTCCGAACAGCCCTTCGTGCCAGTCCCGCGCCGCGAGATTGGCGCCGAGGTGCAGCCAGAAATCTGTATCCTCGGGCTTTGGCGCCACCGCCTTCAGCGCTTCTTCCGCGCCCAGATTTTCATACTCGTGCCCGCTGTTGCAGAGGAACGCGAGATTATGATCGGGCAGCGCAGCGGGCATCCGGCGCGCGAGGTCGAGCCATGCCGCGATGCCACCCCCACGCTCAAGCGCAGCCGCACTTACCTGCCGACGATGAGGATTGCATTGCTTGGCAGCTGGGTCGCGACCGATCTTTTCGGCGGGCTGAACATCCTGCGTGTGATGGAAGATCTCCGCGACGCGACAGGCGAAACGGTCGTCCTTGCCGCCCGGAGCGACCTTCAAGTGCAATATGTTCATGTGGTCCATTCCAACGAAGCGCTGCAGTTCGCCGTTGCGCCCGGCACGCTGCGGCCGCTGGCCACCTCGGGATTCGGGCGACTACTGTTGAGCGCGGAGAAGACTGCGGACATCGAAGCGACCATCCGACGAATAGATGCGCGCCGGGCATCCCATGAAGCGAAAATAAATCAACGGGAGCTGATGGCTGACCTTGAGGCCGTGCGCGACCAAGGATTTGCAACGTCCGACAGTCGCGTCACACCCGGCGTCTGCACGATGGGCGTTCTGCTTCTGCCTACGCCTTTCGGCCGCAGGTTCGCCCTTGGCGTGGGAGGCCCTTCGGCCCGCATCAGCTCCAAAAGCATCGCCATCCTGGGTTTCCTGCGCGAGGCGGCGAAGATCTTCGAGACGGCCGTTAAGAAGGCGCGCACAACCGGCGCCTGATATCGTGTGCCCAGCGGCTACGCCCCAATTCTTTTTATAGGTGTGGATTTGCCTTCCACGCACAAGCTCAGACGCGATTAGAAAATCCTGTTCACCAGTCAGCGAGAGGTATTTGCGTTTAATCCCGCGAAGTTTGGCCGCTACATCTGCACTCGAAAAGGCAGGGGCAGGCATCGTGACAACTTCCACATCGATGTATCTGGTGCATGAGACTGCCTTCTGGATTTGCGACGAGGCAATCACCTCGAGCTCAAACGCAGCGGGATAACCGGCAATGGATAAGATGCTGAACAACTCGGAAGCCGATATCTGGCAAAAAGCGGATCGCCATCTGCTGAAATACATGGGAACAGGTGGAACGTTCACCTCATTCATTCCCACCCGGGCCGAGGGATCGTGGCTCTACGACGCCACGGGGCGCAAGGTGCTTGATTTCACCTCCGGGCAGATGAGCTCCGTGATCGGGCACGCTCATCCGGATCTTGTTGAGGCTGTGCGGCAAGCCGCTGGTACGTTGGACCATCTGTTCAGCATGATGATCTCCAAGCCAGTCGTGGACTTGGCTGCCGCCTTGGCGGAACTGGTACCCGCTCTTCCGCGCGCGATGTTTCTGTCTACCGGCGGGGAGTCGGTCGAAGCAGCGATCCGGCTCGCGAAGGTGGTTACGGGCAAATGGGAAATCGTCGGCTTCGCCCAATCGTACCATGGATCGACCGGGGCTGCGGCGTCGGCAACGTATTCCCTGGGGCGAGGCGGCCAAGGGCCGCTCATGCCGGGATCTTTCGCCATCCCCGCGCCAAACCCCTATCGGCCACGTTTTGCCGGGGTGACGTGGCAGCAGGAACTCGACGACAGCTTCGACCTTCTGGATCGTCAGTCCACCGGCAATCTCGCCGCCTTCATCGCGGAGCCGGTTCTCAGCACAGGCGGTATCATCGACCTGCCGCTCGGGTATCTCGCGGCACTGAAGAAGCACTGTGAACGACGGGGCATGCTCCTCATCCTCGACGAGGCCCAGACAAGCCTCGGTCGCACCGGAGAAATGTTCGCCTTCGAGCGCGATAATGTCGTGCCGGACGTGCTTCTGCTTTCGAAGACGCTCGGT
>TARA_R110000782_G_scaffold1725_21_pt1 | contig 59274 bp, 62 predicted proteins | sample TARA_R110000782 | Tara Oceans TARA_R110000782 (sample SAMEA4397859) | marine metagenome | biome: Polar Biome; feature: [SRF] surface water layer (ENVO:00010504); material: water (ENVO:00002006), including particulate matter (ENVO:01000060) such as... | depth 5 m | reverse complement strand
CCCGCTGCTGCGGCTCGGCTTCGGCTTCGTGGAAGCGGGAACGGTGACGCCGCTGCCGCAACCGGGCAACCCGAAGCCGCGCATGTTCCGCCTGACCGAAGACCAGGCCGTGATCAACCGGCTCGGCTTCAACAACAACGGCCTCGAACAGGCGCTCGACAAGTTCAAGGAACGCGCGTGGCACCGGGGGCCGCGCGGCGTGACCGGACTCAACGTCGGCGCAAACAAGGACTCGCGCGACCGAATCGCCGACTATGCGCTTTCGGTGGAGCACGCCGCGCCGTTCGTCGATTACATCACGGTCAACATCAGCTCACCCAACACGCCCGGCCTGCGCACGCTGCAATCGAAGGACGAACTCGCGGAACTGCTCGGCCGCGTGATGGATGCGCGCGGCCATCGCAAGACGCCGATCTTCCTCAAAGTCGCCCCCGACGTCACCGACGCCGACATCGGCGATATCGCCGTCTCAGTGGTGGCAGCAGGCGTGGACGGCCTTGTCGTTTCGAACACCACGACCGAGCGGCCGGACACGCTGAAAAGCGCGCACGCTTCCGAAACCGGTGGACTTTCGGGCCGGCCGCTGACGGCACGATCGACCGAGGTGCTGCGCGCGTTCCGGCAGGCGACCGTCGGCGCGGTGCCGCTGATCGGTGTTGGCGGCATCGCGAGCGCCGACGACGCCTATGCAAAGATTCGTGCGGGCGCGAGCCTCGTGCAGCTCTACACCGCGCTCGTCTATCAGGGGCCAAGCCTCGTCGGCGCAATCAAGACGGGGCTCGCCGCTCACCTCCGGGCTGACGGCTTCGAACGGGTCTCGCAGGCCGTGGGCGCCGACGCCTAGGGTGCGTGGAGGTTCAAACGGCGACTTTCTCCACGCGCCTTGGCTCAAGGACTTAAGTGCACTGCGCTCCGGTTTTCGAAATCCACCATTTTCGCCACGGCCTGAACCGAATCCCTACACACCCTAAAGGCGCGGCTGAAGCCTTGCCCGCACGCGCCCCAGCGTCCTATGACGTCAGGGTGTTGAAACATACGATCGCCCGCGCCGCGACAAGCGCGCTTTTCCTCGGCCTTGCCGCCTGTGCCACACAGACGCCCGCGCCATCCGCTGCCCTGCCGCCGCCGGCGTTTGAAGACACTCCTGTTTACAGCAGCCTTGTTTCCGCAGCACATCCGCTCGCGGCGAATGCGGGCAAGGACATGCTGGCAGCGGGCGGCAGCGCCGCGGACGCCGCGCTTGCCACGATGCTGGCGCTGACCGTGGTGGAGCCGCAGTCGTCCGGCATCGGCGGCGGCGGGTTCCTGCTCTACCACGACGCCGAAAGCGGCAAGCTCTACACGATCGACGGACGCGAAACGGCCCCCAAGGCGGCGACGCCCACCATGTTCCTCAATGCCGACGGCAAACCCATGTCGTTCCGCGAGGCCGTGCCCGGCGGCAAGAGCGTCGGCGTGCCCGGCAACATCCGGCTGATGGCGATGGCACACGCGCGCTTCGGCCGCCTGCCGTGGGCGAAGCTGTTCGAGCCCGCAATCGGCCTGGCGCGCGACGGCTTCGAAATGAGCCCACGGCTATACGGTATGCTGGCGGCGCGCCCGCAGCACGCGGGCATGACCGAATGGGCGAAGGCGACCTTCTTCCACGCCGACGATACGCCGCGCCTTGCGGGCGAGACGATCCGCAACCCCATGCTCGCCCGCTTCCTCGAAAAGCTCGCGGAGGAGGGCCCCGACGCCTTCTATCGCGGCGCCGAGGCGGCGCGGCTGGTCAACACCGTGGCGAGCGCGCCGAAGAATCCGCAGGCGATGACGGTTGGCGACATTGCGGGCTACAAGGCCGTATGGCGCGATCCCGTGTGCGGCACCTATCGCGCATGGCGCGTCTGCGGCATGGCGCCGCCGTCCTCGGGCGGCACCACCGTGCTCGCCATCCTGAAGCAGCTCGAACGCTTCGACCTGAAGGCGCTTGGCCCCGCCAGCCCGGAAAGCTGGCACCTGATCGCCGAGAGCATGAGGCTCGCCTACGCAGACCGCGAGGCGTATCTCGGCGACCCCGATTTCGTCTCCGTGCCGACGGAAGGGCTCGTCGACCCCGCCTATCTTTCAGGGCGCAGCGCGCTGATCGACCCAGCGAAGGCTGCGGCGAAGGTCGAGGCGGGAACGCCGCCGGGCGCGGAGGCCGTGGCGCGCGTGCCGGACGGCGAAGTGCCCTCGACGTCGCATTTCGCGGCCGCCGACCGGCAGGGCGACGTCGCAAGCTATACCTCGACCATCGAGGGCGTGTGGGGAAGCGGACTTACCGTCAATGGCTTCTTCCTCAACAACGAGCTCACCGACTTTTCGATGCTGCCCCAGGTGGACGGCAAGCCGGCGCCGAACCGCGTGCAGCCGGGCAAGCGGCCGCGCAGTTCCATGTCGCCGACCATCGTCTACGACGTATCGGGCAAGCCGGTGCTGGCGATCGGCGCGGCAGGCGGATCGACGATCATCGCGCAGGTCGCGAAGGCGCTCGTCGGCGTGCTCGACTGGGAGATGGATGTTGGGGATGCGATCGCATTGCCGCAGATCTACGCGCCCGGAGACCGTGTCGCGATCGAGGCCGGATCGCGCCTTGAAGACATGACCCCGGCGCTTATCGCGAAGGGGCATACGCCGACCGCGGCGAAGCTGCCGCTGAAGGCGAATGGCATAGAACGCAAAGCAAGGGGATGGATCGGCGGCGCCGACCCGCGCAGCGAGGGCGCAGTTACCGGGCTCTAGCCGATCCGGGGAGGAGACGAACGATGCAGACCGCAGAAACGTGGCCGAACCTCGTCGAGATGTTCTTCGATCAGGCAAGCCGGCGGGGCAAGCGCCCGATGCTGCACGCCAAGGTGGACGGCGCGTGGCGGACGACGACCTGGGCCGAGGCCGCGCAGCAGGTGGCGACGCTGGCGACGGCGCTGAACGCGCGCGGCATCGGGAAGGGCGACCGCGTGGTGCTGGTGAGCGAGAACCGGCCCGAATGGTGCATCGCCGATCTTGCGATCATGGCGGCGGGCGCGATCACGGTGCCGACCTATACGACCAATACGGAGCGTGACCACCTTCACATCCTGGAAAACAGTGGCGCGAAGGCGGCGATCGTTTCCAACGCGAAGCTCGCCAAGGTGCTGCTGCCCGCCGTCTACCGATCCACCTTGTGCAAACAGGTGATCGGCATGGAGAAGCTGCGCATCGGGCAGGCGAGCGGCGCCGAACTGATCGACTGGGCGGAGCTGATGGCGGCGCACACCGGCGACATCGCGGCAGTGCGCGCGGGCGCGACGATGCAGCGCGGCGACATGGCCTGCATCATCTACACGAGCGGCACCGGCGGCGCGCCGCGCGGCGTCTGCCAGCACCACGGGGCCATCCTCTGCAACCTTGCGGGCTGCGAGGACGTGCTGTGGAACGACTTCCCCAAGGGCACCGAGACGTTCCTGTCGTTCCTGCCGCTGAGCCACGCCTATGAGCACACCGGCGGGCAGTTCCTGCCCATCGCGCTCGGCGGCGAGATCTATTATTCCGAAGGCCTCGAAAAGCTTGCCGCCAACATCGAGGAGACGCGGCCCACCATCATGGTGGTCGTGCCGCGCCTGTTCGAGGTGCTGCGCCAGCGCATGTCGAAAGCGATCGAGAAGCAGGGCGGCGCGGCGGCGTGGATGCTGGAGCAAGCACTAAGGTTAGGGCGCAAGCGCTACGAGAAGGGGCGGCTGCCGCTCAGCGACAAGCCGCTAGACCTGCTGCTCGACCGCACGATCCGCAAGAAGGTGCAGGCCCGCCTCGGCGGGCGGCTGAAAGCGATGGTGGCGGGCGGCGCGCCGCTTAATCCCGAGGTGGGCATCTTCTTCGCATCGCTCGGCGTCACGCTGCTGCAGGGCTACGGCCAGACCGAGGCGGCGCCGGTCATCTCGTGCAACCGGCCGAGCCGCAAGCTGAAGATGCACAGCGTCGGACCGCCGCTGAAGGCCGTCGAGGTCCGCATCGCGGGGGACGGCGAAATCCTGGTGCGTGGCGAACTCGTGATGCACGGATACTGGCAGAACCCGGCGGAGACCGAACGCGTGCTGAAGGACGGCTGGCTGCACACCGGCGACATCGGCCACATCGATGCGGACGGCCATATCGTGATCACCGACCGCAAGAAGGACATCATCGTCAACGACAAGGGCGACAATGTCGCGCCGCAGCGCGTGGAAGGGATGCTGACGCTGCAGCCCGAAATCCTGCAGGCAATGGTTTATGGCGACAAGCGGCCGCATCTGGTGGGGCTTGTTGTCCCGGACCCCGAGTGGGCAGGCGAATGGGCGAAGGCGAACGGACATTCCGGCGAGCTCGCCATGCTGAAGGGCATTCCCGAATTCCACCGCGCGATCGCCGCGGCCGTGGACCGCGTGAACGCACAGATTTCGGTGGTCGAGAAGGTGCGGCGCGTCATCATCGCCGACGAAGCCTTTACTGTAGAGAACGAACAAATGACGCCCTCGATGAAGATCCGCCGGCACGTGCTGAAGCAGGTCTACGGGGAGCGACTTGACGCCCTCTACAAGTAGCACCGTCTCCGCAAACCGGCCGCTCGCCGGAGCGGCATGGATCCTCGTCGCAGCCCTCGGCTTTTCGGCGGCGTGGGTCTTCATTCGTCTGGCGAGCGAGACGATCCATCCGTTCGCACTCGTCTTCTGGCGGAACGCCGCCGGGCTGCTGCTGATCGTGCCGCTGGTGCTACGCGACCCGTCGATCGCATCGCCGACGCAGTGGAAGAGCCACGCCGTACGCTCGACGAGCGGCGTGATCGGTATGTTCACGACCTTCTACGCCGTGGCGAACGCGCCGATGGCGACCGTGCAGGCGATCGCCTTCGCCGCACCGATCTTCGCCACGGCCGGGGCGGCGCTGTTCCTGGGCGAGAAGCTGCGCGCCCGCCGGATCGGCGCACTGCTGGCGGGCTTCGCCGGCGTCCTCGTGGTGCTCCGCCCGGGCGCGGAGCCGCTTACGCCCGGTATCCTCTCCGCCGTGGTCGCGGCGGGCGCAACGGCCTTCTCGATCATCGCCGTCAAGAAGCTGGTGGGCATCGCGCGCCCGATGGTCGTGGTGTTCTGGAGTTTCGCGCTGCCGGTGCTGCCGACCTTCCTGATCGCACTCGCGTTCTGGACGACGCCTTCGGGATACGCCTGGCTCTACATTCTGGGCATCGGCGCAAGCACGTTCACGGCGCAGATCGCCACGGCCCGTGCCTTCTCGATCGCCGAAGCAACCGCCGTGATGCCCTATGATTTCGTGCGATTCGGCATCACCGTCGCCATCGGCACGTTTCTGTTCGGCGAAACCGTGGACGGCATCACGCTGCTGGGCGGCGCGCTGATCCTGGGCAGCGCGATCTACCTTGCTTACCGCGAGGCCGTGCTCGCCCGGAAAGGCCCGGCGAGTACCCCGCCGCTGAACTGACCCTTGGCATGTGAAGAGGTTGCTCCCGCCGCTGCTTCGATTAGGAAGACGCGCGACAGACAGTTTTGAACACGGGAGATCAGGAATGAAGCTTGCAGGAACCGCAGCCGTTGTGACGGGCGCAGCCTCCGGCCTTGGCGCCGCCACGGCACGTGCGCTCGCGAGCGAAGGCGCGAAGGTCGCCATCTTCGACATGAACGCCGAGAAGGGCGAGGCGCTGGCCGCCGAGATCGGCGGCATCTTCTGCAACGTCGACGTGACGAGTGACGATTCGGTCGACGCGGGCTTCGCGAAGGCCCGCGCCGCGCACGGGCAGGAACGCATCCTGGTGAACTGCGCCGGTGTCGGCAGCGCCGTGAAGACGGCGAGCCGCGACAAGGCGACCGGCGAGATCAAGCACTACCCGCTTGGCGCCTTCGAAAAGGTCATCCAGATCAACCTGATCGGTACGTTCCGCTGCATCGCGAAGTCTGCGGCAGGGATGCTGACGCTGGAGCCGCTGGAACACGGCGAGCGCGGCGCGATCGTCAACACCGCGTCCGTCGCCGCTGAAGACGGCCAGATCGGCCAGGCGGCCTACTCCGCTTCCAAGGGCGGTGTCGTCGGCATGACGCTGCCCATTGCGCGCGACCTGATGAACGAGGGCATCCGCGTCAACACGATCCTGCCCGGCATCTTCAACACGCCGCTGCTGCAGGCCGCGCCCGACAATGTGAAGGCCTCGCTCGCCGCCTCCGTGCCCTTCCCCAAGCGCCTCGGTGAACCGGAAGAATATGCGAAGCTCGCGATCGCAATGATCACCATCGGCTACTTCAACGGCGAGGATGTGCGCCTCGACGGCGGCATCCGCATGGCGCCGCGCTGATTCGACCCACGCCGGAGCAGAATACCGATCCGTTAAACCGCTTTCGGTTTCAGGCCCGCCAGCTGGCGCAAGCTGGGCGGCGGGCCTGAGCGCAGCACGCCGTAGCGGAACAGCCGCGCGGCAAAGGCGATCACCAGCGCCGCGAACGCGAGCTGCCAGGCGATCGATGCCAGATGGATGCCGAGCTCCGTGCCCGCTGCGGCGCGTCCGAGCATCATGTAGGGCGCTGACAGCGGGAACCACGACACGAACTGGTGCCAGAGGCCGCCGGGATTCGCGAGCGCGCCCAGCGTGGAAATCAGGATCACCATCTGCAGGATGGTGACGGGCATCGACAGCGTCTGCACCTCGCGGATCGTGGAACAAAGGCTGCCGATGCCGAGGTAGATCGCGCCGTAGATTAGGTACGCGCAGGTGAAATAGGCGAGGCCGAGCGCAAGCAGCTCCGGCCAGCCGCGCGGCGGGGTCGGGAGGAGCCCGGCGGGAAGCTGCGCCGCCGCCACCATGAAGCCGCCGCCGAAGAGCAGACCCCAAACGGTGACGCCGATGAGCGACACCGCGAGCATGGCGATGAGCTTGCCCGCATAGATCGCCGGAATCGGCACGGCGGCGACGAGCACCTCTATGATCTTGTTCGACTTTTCTTCGACCATGTTGGAGAGGAGCGCGCCCGCGAGCAGGGAAATGAGCGCGAAGAGCACGGTGGCCGCACCCGTGGCGAGGATCGGCGCGCCCTTGCGCCCGGCGGGCGCCACGCCTTCATCAAGGACGGTGACGGAAACATCAGGCTGGGCGGCGCGGACCGCTTCGACACGGGCGGCAAGGCCTTCCGCCGCGAGCGCGCGCTTGGTCCACGCCAGGCCCGCGAGGGTTCGTATCCGTTCGGCAGCGGGGGCCTTGTCGCCGGTGAAAAGCAGAAGCCCATCAGGCATGACGACAAGCGCGGCACCGAAGCGGCTGTTGCGCGCGAGCAGCAGCCGGTGTGCCTGCGCCTTCGGATCCGCCTCCGCGCTGACCTCCGTGAAGGACTGTGCACCGAGTGCGGCGATCGCCCCGATATCCTCGCGCTTCGCCAGCGCATCGAGTTCGGCATCGGTGAGCAGCGCAGCGGGTCTTGCGAACGCGCCCGTATCCTTGTTGCTGGTGCGCAGACGCTCGTAAGCGTTCCGCGTTCGCTCGCGCGCCGCGACGGCCTGCATCCACGGCGCGAAATCTCCGGCCGGATCGATCACCGCGACCGTCTGCGACGCCGTGGCCGGTGCGCGCGGCCCGCCGACGATCGACGCGAAAACGGCAAAGGCAAGGCCGATCACCGGCATCGCCAACCAGACAAGGAAACCGCGCGACAGGATCGTCGCCATGATGTCGCGGCGGGCGATGACGAACGTTGCGCGGATCATGCCGCTTCCCGCGTTTCGGCGGGCACATCGGTTTCCCCGACGATGGCCACGAAAGCGTCGTGCAGCGTCGGGCGCTCGATGTGCATGTCGCGGATCCCGCTGCCCGTTTCTATCAGGCGCGCGAGCAGCGGCTCGATCCCGCCCGGCGGCAAGGGGAAGCGATAGGCGTTGCCGGTCTCGGTTGCGCCCCGGGGCAGGATATCGACCGTGCTTCCCGGCGGCAGCAGCGCGTGAAGTTCGGCAAGCGGCCGTTCGGTCACGAGGACGACACGCGAGGGCAGGTGCGCGCGCGCCGCATCGACGCTGCCCGAAAAGCGCGTGCGGCCGTGCGCTATGATGACGAGGCCGTCGCACATGCGCTCGGCGTGCGCCATCACGTGCGTGGAAAACAGGACTGTCGCGCCGCGCGCACGCTCGGCGCGGATCATGTTTTCAAGATCCTGCTGGTTCACGGGATCGAGGCCCGAAAAGGGCTCGTCGAGCACGATGAGATCGGGGCGGTTCACGAAGGTGGCGAGGAGCTGCACCTTCTGCGCCATACCTTTCGAGAAGGTGCGGATGCGCGCGTTCGCCTCGTCGCCGAGGCCGTGCGCGGCGAGCAATTCGTCAGCGCGAAGACGGCCCTCACCGAGCTTCAGGCCGCGCAGCGCGCCGACGTAGGCGATGGCTTCGCGCGCTGTCATCGCCGGATAGAGGCCACGCTCTTCGGGGAGGTAGCCGACGCGCGCGGCGACCGAGAGCGGCCGATCAGAGCCGAGCAGGCGGCGCGTGCCGCCGTCGGGCTCGAGAATCCCGAGCAGCATCCGCAGCGTCGTCGTCTTGCCCGCGCCGTTCTGGCCGAGGAAGCCGTAGATGGCGCCCTTGGGCACGGACAGGTCGACGCCAGCGACCGCCTGCTTTTCGCCGAAGCGTTTCGACAGGGCTTCAGCTTCGATGGCGTATTCCAACAACCCGATCCTTCACACGCACGCCCCGTACGATGCTATGAATAGCGGGTGGATACGAACAAAATCTTGAAAAGCTTGAACGCCAAAGCGGCAGCGCTGGGGTTTTCCGCGATCGGCATCGCGCCCGCCGACGCCGCCCCTGCCGCAGGCGCGCGGCTGAAGGCGTGGATCGCGGAGGGCTGCCACGGCGACATGCTGTGGATGGCGGAAAAGGCCGATCGCCGCGAAAGCCCACGCGCGCTGTGGGGCGAGGTGCAGTCCGTCATCATGCTCGGCATGAGCTATGCGCCCGCGCTCGATCCGCTGCGCCATACGGACCATCCCGAGATCGGTGTGATCTCCGTCTACGCGCAGGGGCAGGACTATCATGACACGATCAAGGCGCGGCTGAAGACGCTGGCGCGCTGGCTGCTCGAAGCGGCGGGCGAGGGCGAGGTGAAGGTGTTCGTGGATACCGCGCCGGTGATGGAGAAGCCGCTCGCCGCCGCAGCCGGGATCGGCTGGCAGGGCAAGCACACCAATCTCGTGAGCCGCGAACATGGGAGCTGGCTGTTCCTGGGCGCGATCTACACGACGCTGGCGCTGACGCCCGATGCGCCGCACGTCGACCGCTGCGGATCGTGCGACGCGTGCCAGCGTGCCTGCCCGACGGCGGCGTTCACAGGGCCCTACAGCCTCGACGCACGGCGGTGCATCTCGTACCTCACCATCGAGCTGAAAGGGCCGATCCCGCACGAATTCCGCCGTGCGATCGGCAACCGCATCTACGGCTGCGATGATTGCCTTGCCGTGTGCCCGTGGAACCGCTTCGCGAAGGCCTCCGCCGAGGCCGCGTTCCAGCCGCGCACCGAGCTGACCGCGCCGCGCCTCGCGGAGCTCGCCGCGCTCGATGACGCGGGGTTCCGGCAGGTGTTCGCCGGGTCGCCGGTCAAGCGCGTGGGACGCGACCGTTTCGTGCGCAACGTCGCCATCGCGCTCGGCAACAGCGGGTCTGCAGGTGCAGCGCCGGTGTTGCAGCGGTTGACGGAGGATGCGTCGGAACTGGTGCGCGAGGCGGCGCGCTGGGGGCTTTCAGCGCTTGCCGAGGATCTGGAACGCGTGCGCGGCGAGCGCAGCAGCGATGATCGGCGCGAACAGGTTGAGCACAGGGACAAGGAACAAGGGCGCGGCAGTGAAGCCCAGCCGCAGGCGGAGCGCACGGTTTGACGCGATCAGCGCCGACGCCTCGGCGCGCGGCATGTGGCGGACGGCGACCATTTCGAGGAGGTCGCGGCCCATCAGCCAACCGTTGACGGCGGTGAAGAGGATGAGCGGGCCGACTGCGGTGAACAGCAACACTACGTAGACAGGCGCGAGTGCGAGGTTCCACAGGACGACGCGCAGGGCGGACGCAAGCGCGAGCAGCCCAGCCCCGGCCATCGGCACACGGCGATGCGCCATCGCGTGCGGGTAGTGGCGGTCTTCCACGGCATCGACGACACCATCGAGAAGCAGGCCCATGACGCCGGTGGCGATGCCGGGGAACAGGAACCAGCCGCCAATGATGACGACGGGTAGTGCCGCCCAATCCGCCGCATCCGCCCAGTAACGCTGCATCCACAGCGGCAGCGGCGGTGCGCTGCTGCCGCTGAGCCAGCTATCGAGGCCGTACCAGACGCCCGCGAGGACGAGGAGCGTCAGCGCGATGGATTTCAGGAACACGGCGACGAAGCGCCGGTCGGGGAGCTGGGCAAAGACGCGCGGCAGTTCGGCGAGCATTCGCCAAGACTAGCACCGAAGGTTGCGGACGGCGAGACGCGCGGCTAGGGGTCGGCTTTCTCCGTTCTTCGCAGGTGAAACAGCCCGATGACCAGCGCTTACGACATCGTCGTGATCGGCAATGCCCTTGTCGACGTGATCGCGTCCGCCGATGATGCCTTCCTTACCGAAAACGCCCTCCACAAGGGATCGATGCGGCTGATCGACACCGCCGAGGCGACGCGGCTTTATGCGAGCATGGGGCCGGGGCGCGAGGTTTCGGGCGGATCAGGGTCCAACGCCGCGGTCGGCATGGCGGCACTGGGCCGGCGCGTGAACTTCATCGGGCGCGTTTCCAGCGACCAGCTCGGCGAGGTATTCGCGCATGATATCCGCGCTTCGGGCGTGGACTTCACAACGCCTTACGCGGCGGATGACACGCCGACGGGTCGCTGCCTGATCCTGGTGACGCCGGACGCACAGCGCACGATGAACACCTTCCTTGGCACGAGCGCGATGCTGAGCGCGGCGGACGTGGACTACGACCTGATCGCCGCGAGCCCGCTCACCTACCTGGAAGGCTATCTGTGGGACGCCGCCGAGCCGCGCACGGCGATGGCGAAGGCCTGCGAGGTCGCGCACGCGAACGGACGCCGCGTCTCGTTCACGCTTTCGGACGTGTTCTGTGTGGAGCGGCACCGCGCGGACTTCCTGCGCCTCGCGCACGGCGGCGTCGATATCCTGTTCGCGAACGAGAACGAGCTGAAGAGCCTGTACGAGACCGACGACTTCGATGCGGCGGTCGCGGCGCAGCGCGGCGCCTGCGAGGTGAGCATCATCACGCGCTCCGAGAAAGGCGCGCTCGTGCTGACGAAGGACGAAGCGATCACGATTCCGGCCGAGCCCGCCGCGCGCGTTGTCGACACCACGGGCGCGGGCGATCTGTTCGCGGGCGGCTTTCTCGCGGGTTTCTCCGAAGGTCGCGCGCTCGGCGACTGCGCGGTGATGGGCGCGGTGGCCGCCGCCGAAATCATCAGCCACATCGGCGCGCGGCCCGAAGCCGATCTCGCCGCACTTGTCGCAAAACGGCTGGGCTGAAAACAGTTCGGCCCGGTTCTGGTGAGAACCGGGCCGATCCGTATCAGGCCTGCTTGCCTCCGGGTGTCGGCGCGCCCGGCATCGGGGGCACGGGCTGCGGCGGCACATCGGCGTCGGCTTCGTGGACCTCAATGAGGCCGCGGCCGACATGGCTCTTGCGGTAACCATAGGCGAAGTAGAGCAAAAGGCCGATGCCGCCCCAGAGCGGCAGGACGATCTTCGCATCGAACGGCAGCGCGAAGTAGAGCGACACGCAACCGATCACCGTGAGCGGACCGACCAGCCACAGCGCCGGGGTGCGGAACGGACGCACGCGGTTCGGATCGCGCTTGCGCAGCAGCATCACCGCGATCGCCACCATCATGAATGCGAACAGCGTGCCAGCGTTGGCGATGTCGGCAAGCTTGCCCACCGGCAGGAAAGCAGCGGTGAACGTGACGGCAAGGCCGGTGATCATGGTGATGACGTGCGGCGTCTTCCACTTCGGGTGAATGGTCGACAGCTTCTCCGGCAGGAGACCGTCGCGCGACATCACGAAGAAGATACGTGTCTGGCCGAACAGCATGACGAGGATGACCGACGGCAACGCAAGGAAGGCGGCCAGGCCGATGAGGTTACCGACGTTGAGATAGCCGACTTCGCGCAGCACATGCGCTAGCGCTTCCTTCGAACAGGCGAGCGGTTCCTGACCGGCCGCCAGCAGCGTCGTGCAGCGCGCGCCAAGCTCGGCCGAACCCGGCGCCAGCCATTCGCCCATCGCCGAGGTGACGGGCTGCGAACCGAGTGGCGAACCGATCGCGCCAGCGGCAACAAGCATGTAGAAGACCGTGCAGATGGCGAGCGAACCGATGAGACCGATCGGCACGTTGCGCTGCGGGTTCTTGGTCTCCTCAGCCGCCGTCGAGACGGCATCGAAACCGACATAGGCGAAGAAGATGGAGGCCGCCGCGCCGACGACGCCGGCGCCACCCGAACCGAACCAGCCCTGCGGGGCGAACGGCGTGAAGTTTTCCATCTGCATCACCGGCAGCGCGAGAATGACGAAGGCGGTGAGCGCGGTGACCTTGATGGCAACCAGAACAGCGTTGACGCGCGCGCTTTCGGTGGTGCCGAGCATTAGAAGGCCCGTGATGAGGAGCGCGATAACGACGGCGGGGAGGTTGATGATGCCGCCCGGCACATAAGGGCCGGATATCAGCGCAATCGGCAGGTCTATGCCGAACCAGCCCTTGATCTGTCCGACGAAATAACCCGACCAGCCGACCGAGACGGCGCTCGCCGCGACCGCATATTCAAGCACCAGCGCCCAACCGACCATCCAGGCGAGAAGCTCGCCCATGACGGCATAGGTATAGGTGTAGGCGGAGCCCGAAACGGGCAGCATCGAGGCGATTTCGGAGTAGCAGAGGGCCGCGACGACGCAGACCGCGCCAGCGATCACGAAGCTGATCATCATGCCAGGGCCGGCCTTCTGCGCCGCCTCCGACGTCAGCACGAAAATACCCGTGCCGATGATGGCGCCGACGCCGAGCAGCGTCAGCTGTATCGCGCCAAGCGAACGGTGCAGCGACTTCTTCTGCGCCGTCGCCAGAATGGCGTCGAGCGGTTTGACACGACCAAATATCATTCGGGACTCCCCCCAGAAAACGCGCCCCGCTCCCCGACCGAGGCTGAAACAATGTTGCGTGGTCTAGCGGCTTTCGCGGCGCCGACAAACTGAAAAGCGCGCGATTCAGCGCGAAAAGCAGGAGACGTTCAGGCGGTCACGAGCATCGGCCCAAGTTTTTTACCGCCGAAGATATGCACATGGAGGTGCGGTACCTCCTGATGCGAATTGGACCCGGCGTTGGCGAGCAGGCGATAACCCGATTCCTCGATGCCCAGCTCGCGCGCCACGGCGCCCACCGCGCGCACGAAACCGGCGATTTCGGCGTCCGGCGCCTTCGCCGAGAAGTCCGCCCAGCTTACGTAACGCCCCTTCGGGATCACCAGCACATGCGTCGGCGCCTGCGGGTTGATGTCGTGGAAGGCGAAGGCGTGGTCGTCTTCATAGACCTTCCGCGCCGGAATCTCGCCGCGCAGGATGCGCGCGAAGATGTTGTTGTCGTCGTATGGCTCCAGCGTTTCGACGCCCAAAGTCACTCTCCCGTTCCGGCTTTTCTGGCGGCTTTCTCGGCGATGCCCGACACGCCTTCGCGGCGGGCAAGCTCGGCATCGATGTCGTCGGGCGTGATACCCGCGTCCGCCCAGAGGACGGAGAGGTGGAACAGCAGGTCCGCGCTTTCGCCGATCAGCCCTTCGCGATCATCCTTCATGGCGGCGATCACGGCCTCCACAGCCTCTTCGCCTACCTTCTGCGCGATCTTGGCACGGCCCTTCACGAAGAGCTTCGCGACATAGCTTTCAGCAGGATCGGCGGCGCGGCGCGAAGCGACGATGGCGGCGAGACGTTCGAGCGTTGCGGTCATGCCGCGACCCTGACGCTGGCGGCGCGAGGCGTCAACGGTTTCGCACCCTGATCCCGGCGGCGCGCATCGCCGCGCGCGCTTCGCCTATCGTCACGTCGCCGAAGTGGAAGATCGAGGCGGCAAGCACGGCGGAGGCATGGCCCTCGCGCACGCCTTCGACGAGATGGGCCACATTGCCGACGCCACCGCTGGCGATCACCGGCACAGGCACCGAATCGGCGATGGTGCGGGTGAGCGCGAGGTCGAACCCCGATTTGGTGCCGTCGCGATCCATCGACGTGAGCAGGATCTCGCCCGCACCCTTTTCGACGACCATGAGCGCGAATTCGAGCGCATCGATGCCGGTCGCCTTACGGCCGCCGTGCGTGAAGATTTCCCAGCGGCCGAGGCCGGACTGGCGTGCATCAATGGCGACGACGACGCACTGCGAGCCGAAATGTTCAGCGAGCGCAGTGACAACGCCGGGATCGCGCACGGCGGCGCTGTTGATCGCGACCTTGTCGGCGCCCGCGAGCAGCAGCGCGCGTGCATCCTCCACCGAGCGGACGCCGCCGCCGACGGTCAGGGGCACGAAGCACTGGTCCGCCGTGCGCTGCACGATCTCGAGCAGCGTGCCCCGATCCTCGTGCGTCGCGGTGATATCGAGGAAACAGATTTCGTCGGCGCCGGCCGCGTCATAGGCCTTCGCGGCCTCGACCGGATCGCCGGCGTCGCGCAGATCGACGAAGTTGACGCCCTTCACGACGCGGCCGTTCGCCACATCGAGACAGGGGATGATTCGCACGGCGCTCATGCGGCGATGGCGAGCGCTCGGCCGAGATCGAGACGGCCATCATAGATCGCGCGGCCGCAGATGACGCCCGCGATGCCGTCCGCCGCGATCGCCTTCAAGGCGTGAATGTCAGCCTCGCCCGCGACCCCGCCACTGGCGATGACGGGGAGCGTCTGCGCCTTTGCGAGCGCGTGCGTCGCTTCGAGATTGACGCCCTTCAGGAGCCCATCGCGGCCGACATCGGTGAACAGCACGGCGGCGACGCCCGCGTCCTCGAACCGGCGGGCGAGATCGGCGACCGGCATGTCTGACGCTTCCGCCCAGCCTTCGGTGGCGACCATGCCGCCCTTCGCATCGACGGCGACGACGATCCGGTCCGGATACGCTTTCGCGGCGGCCTTCACGAAATCGGGGTCCTTGAGCGCCGCGGTGCCGATGACGGCGCGCGCGACGCCGCGCGCGAACCAGCTTTCGACGGCCGCCATATCGCGGATGCCGCCGCCGAGCTGCACCTTGCCGGCAAAGGCAGCGACGATTCGCGCGACCACATCGCCGTTGACGCTGCGGCCCGCGAAGGCACCGTCGAGATCGACGACGTGCAGCCACGCGGCGCCGCCGCGCGCGAACACAGCCGCCTGCGCGGCGGGATCATCGGAATAGATGGTGGCACGCGCCATATCGCCCTCGGCGAGACGCACCACCTGACCGGACTTGAGGTCAATGGCTGGGAAGATCGTGAAGGACATTGCGGGGCTGCATTAGCCCCACCGAATCTACGGCGTCCAGCCCAGAAACGCGGCGAGGAACGAGAGACCGTAATGCTGGCTCTTTTCCGGGTGGAACTGCGCGCCGAGAATATTGTCGCGGCCGATGATCGCCGTGACCGGCCCGCCGTAGTCGCAGGTGGCGAGCAGGTGCGAATGATCGGTGCAATCGAAGTGGAAGCTGTGCACGAAATAGGCCTCGCCGCCGTCTTCGATATGACGAAGCGCTTCGTGGTTGATGCCCGCGAGCTTCATCGAGACGGGCGACCAGCCCATGTGCGGAATCTTGAGGTTCGGATCGTGCGGATCGAGCTTCACGACCTTGCCCGGAATCCAGCCCAGGCCCTGGTGGACGCCCTTTTCCTCACCGCGCTTGGCGAGGAGCTGCATACCCACGCAGATACCAAGGAACGGGCGCTGCTTCACGAGCACGACCTCGTTCAGCACATCCTCCATGCCCTCGATCGCGCGCAATGACGTCGCGCACTGGCCGAAGGCGCCGACGCCCGGAAGGACGATACGGTCCGCCTGCGATGCCGTGGAAGGGCTGTCCGTGACGACGATCTGCACGGCGACGCCGATCTCGTTCGAGGCCGCTTCCAGCGCCTTCGCCACCGAGCGCAGGTTGCCCGCGCCGTAATCGATGACTGCAATCCGTTCCGCCATACCGTGCCTGTGCCTGATCTACCTTTGTTGTCGCATCGCTTTTTCACGCGATGCTTCAGAGCGTCCGGTCAGCCGCCGAGAACGCCTTTGGTGCTCGGCACGCTGTCCGCCTTGCGCTGATCGATCTCCGTCGCCGTGCGCAAGGCTCTCGCCAGACCCTTAAAACAGGATTCAATAATATGATGTGAATTTTCGCCCGAAAGCTGCTCGATATGCAGCGTCATGCCGACGCTGCCCGCGAAACTGTGGAACCAGTGCGGAAACAGCTCTGTATCCATCTCGCCGAGCTTCGGCTGCGGGATCGAGACGTTCCAGACCGTGAAGGGGCGGCCGGAAATGTCGAGCGCGACGCGGGTGAGCGCCTCGTCCATCGGCGAGAGCGCGTCACCGTAGCGGCGGATGCCGCGCTTTTCGCCCAGCGCCTTGTTGATCGCCTCGCCGAGCGCGATGCCGCAATCCTCCACCGTATGGTGCTGATCGATATGAAGGTCGCCCTTGCAGATGAGCTTCACATCGATGAGCGAGTGGCGCGAAAGCTGCTCCAGCATGTGATCGAAGAAACCGACGCCGGTTTCGATCTCATACTGGCCAGTGCCGTCGAGGTTCACCTCGACCCGAATATCGGTCTCGTTCGTCTTGCGGACGATGCTTGCGGTGCGCGAAGTCATTCCGGCGCTATAGCGGGTTCGGCGGCGGGCTCAAGGTTCTTGAGGGCGGGACCGGTTACGCGCCAGATGCGACCGCCGACGTCGTCCGCCACCAGCAGCGCGCCGGTGCGATCGAAGGCGACGCCGACGGGACGTCCCTTCGCATGGTCCCCGACGAGGAAACCGGTGAGGATATCGCGCGGCATTCCGGCCGGTTTTCCGCCCGCGAACGGCACGAAGATCACCTTGTAGCCCGAGCGGGGCTTGCGGTTCCACGAGCCGTGCTGGCCGACGAACGCGCCGCTGCCATCGGGCAGGAAGGCAAGGCCGAGGCTCGCCGTGTGGGGGCCTAGCGCATAGTCGGGCTTGAGGGCTTTTGCGACAAGATCGGGGCGTTTCTGCTTTGGGCGGGCGTCTTCGTTCTGGCCGTAGTAGCTGTACGGCCAGCCGTAGAAACCGCCGTCCTTCACGCTCGTCATGTAATCGGGCACGAGATCGCTGCCGAGCGCGTCGCGTTCGTTGACGGCGGTCCACAGCTCTTTCGTAACAGGGTTCCAGTCCATGCCGACGGGATTGCGGAGGCCGCTCGCGAAGATGCGCGACGTGCCGGTCGCGAGGTCGATCTCGTGAATGGCGGCGCGGCCGTCCTCGACATCCATGCCGCCTTCCGCGGCGTTGGAGACGGACCCGACCGCAACGTAGAGCTTGCTGCCGTCCGGGCTCGCCAGCAGGTTCCGCGTCCAGTGCCCAGTGCTCTCACCCTTGCTCGGCAGGTCGACGAGCTTCGTGCCGGGGCCCGCGAGCGCCGCGGCACCCTCCGCGTAGGGCCAGACCCGGATGTCCGCGTAGTTGCCGACGTAGAAGCGGTCTCCGACGAGCGCCATACCGAACGGCGAGCCGAGACCTTCGGCAAGGAACGCGCTGCGCGTGTCCACAACACCGTCGCCGTCCGCGTCGCGGAGCAATGTGATGCGGTCGGCGGACGGTGCGCCTGCGCCCGCTTTCCCCATAATGTAGGCCTCGATACGGCCCATGATGCCCTTCACGGGGCGCGGCGGCTTGTTCGATTCTGCCACGAGGATATCCCCGTTCGGCAGCCGGTAGAGCCAGCGCGGGTGCGCAAGCCCTTCGGCAAAAGACGTGACGGCGTAACCCTCGGCAGCGACCGGCGCCTCGCCCGCCGCCCAGGGCTTCGCGTCCGCGATGTTGATCGTTGGAATCGGTGTCTCAACGGGCTGTGGAAGTTTCGGATCGGTGCCGGTGCCGTCCTCCACCTTCAGCGTCGCGGTATCGCCGCACGCGGCGAGCGCAAACAGCACGGCAACGGTGGCGATCCTCATGACGGTCTCCCGGGGGCGGAATTGAAGCGTGGTTTTCTCTCCCTATATCAACGGATGAACAGTCTCACATCCTGATGAAAGACACTTTCCAACATGGCTGAACAGGTGATGCACGGCACGACCATCCTCGCCGTGCGCAAGAACGGCAAGGTGGTGATCGCAGGCGACGGGCAGGTCAGCCTCGGCAACACCGTGATGAAGGGCGACGCGAAGAAAGTGCGCCGCCTTGGCGACGGCAGCGTGATCGGCGGCTTCGCCGGCGCGACCGCCGACGCCTTCACGCTCTTCGAGCGGCTGGAGGCGAAGCTGGAACGCTTCCCCGGCCAGCTGAAGCGCGCGGCGGTGGAACTCGCCAAGGACTGGCGGACCGACCGCTACCTCCGCAGGCTGGAGGCGATGATGATCGTCGCCGACCGCGAGGTGACGCTGGTGCTGACCGGCACGGGCGACGTGCTGGAGCCCGAGCACAACGTGACCGCGATCGGATCGGGCGGCAATTACGCGCTTTCCGCCGCGCGGGCGCTGGTCGACATCGACGGGCTTTCGGCGGACGACGTGGCGAAGAAGGCCATGGCGATCGCTGCCGAAATCTGCGTCTTCACCAACAACAACCTCACCATCGAAACACTGGAGGCGGCCCAATGAACGTCGAAGCTCCCATCCGACCCGCCGAGACCATCGCGGCGCTGACCCCGAAGGACGTGGTGGCGGCGCTCGACCGCTATATCGTCGGCCAGAACGACGCGAAACGCGCAGTCGCGGTCGCCCTGCGCAACCGCTGGCGGCGCCAGCAGCTGCCCGAAGACATGCGCGACGAGGTGAGCCCCAAGAACATCCTGATGATCGGGCCGACGGGTTGCGGCAAAACCGAGATCAGCCGCCGCCTCGCGAAGCTCGCCGAGGCACCGTTTCTGAAGGTGGAAGCCACCAAGTTCACCGAGGTCGGCTACGTCGGCCGCGATGTCGAGCAGATCATCCGCGATCTGGTGGAGGAGGCCATCCGCCTGGTCCGCGAACAGAAGCGCAAGGGCGTGCGCGAGCAGGCCGAGCAGGCTGCCGAGGCGCGCGTTCTCGATGCGCTCGTCGGCAAGGACGCGAGCGGCGCGACACGCGACCGCTTCCGCGAGAAACTGCTGGCGGGAGAGCTTTCCGAAAAGGAGATCGAGATCGAGGTCGACGAGGCGCCGCAGATGCCCTTCGAGATTCCCGGCATGACCGGGCAGGTCGGCATGATCGACCTGGGCGGCATGTTCGGCAAGCTGGGCGGCCAGCGCACGAAGAAGCGCAAGCTGAAAGTGCGGCAGGCGTGGGAAGCGCTCGTCAATGAGGAATCCGACAAGCGGCTCGACCAGGAAGAGGTGAACCGCGAGGCGATCGTCTCCGCCGAGCAGAACGGCATCGTGTTCCTCGACGAGATCGACAAGATCGCGGTTTCCGATGTGCGCGGCGGGTCTGTTTCCCGCGAAGGCGTGCAGCGCGACCTGCTGCCGCTGATCGAGGGCACGACGGTCGCCACCAAGTATGGCCCGGTGAAGACGGATCACATTCTCTTCATCGCTTCGGGCGCGTTCCATGTCGCGAAACCTTCGGACCTGCTGCCCGAACTTCAGGGCCGCCTGCCGATCCGGGTGGAGCTGAAAGGCCTGACGGAAGCGGATTTCCGCCGCATCCTGACGGACACCGAGGCATCGCTGGTGAAGCAGTATTCAGCATTGATCGGCACCGAGGGCGTGAACCTCGAGTTCGCCGACGACGCGATCGACGCCATTGCGCGGATCGCGGCGCAGGTGAACGACCGCATCGAGAACATCGGCGCGCGGCGGTTGCAGACCGTGCTCGAAAAGCTACTCGAGGAGATCAGCTTCGACGCTTCGGAGCGCGGCGGATCCGCGGTGAAGATCGATGCTGCCTACGTGGACGCGCAGCTTTCCGACATCACGCGGGACAACGATCTGTCGAAGTACATTTTGTAGTCGATTACCCGCACGAAACGCGGGTGATCTTTCCACCTTCGTCGGTGGCGATGGTCAGCCGGTCCGGCCGGAAGTCCATCGTCACCGCGCCGTTCGGCGGCACGACGCGCGCGGTGCGGGCGCCGGTGGCCTGTTTGATCTTCGCGACGGTTGCATCGTCGGCGGGCTGGCCGATGAAGCTTTGCGCCTTCTCCACATCACAGACCATGGCGCCTTCCGGCTTGGTGAACTTGTAGACGACGCGGTCGGTCTTGCCGCGGACGGTGGGATCGAACACCGACTTCGCGAGGTCATCGCCGGACACGCGGAGCACATCCGATTCGCCATCGAAGGCGAAGCCGGCGCGCTCGAAATCGGCGCGGATCACGGCGGGATCGATGCGGTGCGTCTTGTCGACCTCGGCGCGCGTATCGCCGCTTGCCGGGCCGACATGATCGATCACCCCGACAATGCCGCCCGGCTTCATCGCGCCGTAGAGCTTCGCGAGCACGTCCGCCGGTTCCACGCGCACGAAACCGTATTCGGCGCTTTCCCAATAGGTGTCGTGATAGACGAGATGCAGCAGCGCGAAATCGAAGCTGGCGGGCGCAAGCGCAAGGCTGGGCAGCGGCATCGCGAATGCCGAAGCGTTCTTCACGCGGGCACGGACGCCCGCCCACGCGGCTTTCGCCTTATCATCCGCGGCGATGCCCGGCGGGTTCCACGCAACGACGGCGCCCTTCGGGCCGACAGCACGCGCCATGATCTCGCTGTAGTAGCCGCTCCCGGCCATAAAATCGAACGCACGGTCACCGCGTTCGAGCCCGAGGAACTTCAGGACTTCGGCAGGCTTTCGGCTCTCGTCGAGCTTCGTTTCGTCGGCCGGGCGATCCTTCGCGGCAACGGCGGCGGTGATGGCGGCAGGCGCGGCCTCTACGGGCAATGCGGGCATAAGCAGCGCGGCGGCAAGCAGCAGGAACGTCTTCGATTTCATCGGTGATCTCCCCTGAGTCCTGTTTCCGATCATGCCACCGGGGGAGATGACGGTACAGCTACCGCTTGCGCCGCAGGATCACATACCATGCGCCGCCACCGCCGTGGCGCGGGTGCGCGGGGCGGATCGCGGCGATAAAGGGCCTGAGCGCCGGAGTCGCGGCCCAGCGGGAGAAATTGGCGGCGATGACGCCGCGCGGGCGGCCGTCTTCCCCGGCGGGACGGGTCTTGCCGGTGATGACGAGCAGCGTGCGCACATCGTCGCGCCATGCCCGTTCCAGCGCGCCCGCGAGCGCCGCATAGGCTTCGTCCTGCGTGTGGCCGTGGAGATCGACGGTGCGCTCGGCCTCTATGCTGCCTTTACGAATGCGGCGATCCCAGCCGCCGTCGAGCGAGGCGTCCTCGGGCGCGGCGGCGGCGCGCTCGCGGGAAATTGCGGGCGCCTCGACCGGCTGCGGACGGACGTTCACGCGCGGACGCGGCGTTTCAGGCGGGGGTGCGGTGCGCGCTTTCAGCGGGCGGACGGAGGCAGTGACCTTCGCCCAGAGTGCGGCTTCGGCCTCCGAAGGCGGTTCAGGCCGCCGGGCCACGGAGAAGCCGCGCCGCCGCCGCTTTCGGCAGCAGAATGAAGGCAGCGCCCTCGCTGGAAAGTCCACCCGCAATGGTTCGCGCACGATCGCCCGCGCCCCAGAACAGATCGAAACGGTTCGCGCCCTTGATGGCGCCGCCGGTATCCTGCGCCACCATCAGCGCCGCGAACGGCTTCATGCCGCGATCGACATCGGTGTAGCGCGTTGAAAGCCAGACGGGCGCGCCCAGCGGCACGAACATCGGATCGGCGGCAAGGCTGCGTTCAGGCGTGACAGGCGCGCCCATCGCACCGAGCGGGCCTTCCCCGGTGAGTTCCTTGAAGAAGATGTAGCTCTTGTTCTCGTGCATGATCTTGCGGCCATCCTCGGGGTTGGCGCGCAGCCAGCGCATGATGCCCTGCATCGACGCCTCGCCGGGCGCGAGCACGTTCATCTCCCTGAGCCGCCGGCCGATGCCGACGTATTCGCGGCCGTTCTGGCCCGCATAGCCGATGCGCATGACGCTGCCGTCGGGCAGGCGCAGGCGGCCTGAACCCTGGATCTGGAGGAAGAAGAACTCCACTTCGTCCGCCGCCCACGCAATCTCGAGGTTGCGATCGAAAAGCGCACCGTTGTCGATATCCTCGCGCGTCCAGTAGAGCTGGTAGGCGCCGGTTTCGTCGATGCGGCCGGTCGCTTTCTTCATCTGACCGGGATTCGCCGGATCGGGTTGATCGACGCGCGTCAGATCGTCCGGAAGCCCGTAGATCGGCACCAGATAGCCGGGTCCCCGCGTGCGCGACCCTGCGATTTCCGGCTCGTAATAGCCCGTGACGAACGCCGCGCCGGTGCCGACGCGCACGGGCGTGAAATTCAGCTCGAAGAACGCGCGCGGATCGGTGGCGGCGGGCACGAGGTTGCAGGCCGTCTCCCAGTCCGCCGTGATGGTGAGGCCGCTGACGTCGGTGCGGCGCGTGACGGCGCGGCAGGATTTGCGGAAGGCGGCGAGGGTGGCCGCGAAATCGTTGCTTTCCCAACCCGGAATGTCCGCGAAGGTGGCCGGCGCCGCGCCGAGCGCGGCGGCTGTCGCCGGCCCGGCGGGGGCGGCAGGCGTCGGCGCAGGCTCGGCGCCCGGCGAAACCGGCCCCGTGGGCGTGGCGACGGGGCGCGGCGACGCGCACGCGGCGATCGCGAGCAGCAGCAGGACGGGGAAAAAGCGATGACGCACGCGAAACTCCAGCAAACCTGAACGAGGCGAAGGGCTAGCGGATTTCGGCGGCGTCTGGAATCCGCATTCGTCGAAACGACGCCGTAATCAGGCGTCTTCGTCTGTATCGATGAGCAGCCAGTTCGGGTCTGCAGCGCCGGTGTGGCGGCTGAATGTCCAGACATCGTGCGACTGCACGGCATCCGAGAGCGAGCCGCTGACGACGTTTCCGGCCTTGTCGCGCGTGACGGCGACGAGATCGGCATCGAAGCGCAGCGTTACCTCCGCCATCGCACCGCGAAGCTGCGCGGCAACGATTTCGACCTTTTCGAGCGACACGAGCCGGTTTTCGAGGGTGAGACCTTCTTCTTCACGCGCCTTGATCGCTTCGGCGAACTGATCGGCGATATCATCGGAGACGAGATCGCGGAGCGCGTCGGCGTCGCCCTTCCAGAAGGCTTCGAGCACCATGCGGTACGCCGCCTTCGCTCCTTCGGCGAAACGCGCCGGATCGAACGTGGGGTCGGCAGCGGCGATCGCGTTCAGCGATTCTTTCAGCGCAGGCGACATGTCGGCGGGAAGTTCAAGCGGCGCGGCAGGCGGAAGGTCGTAGCTGCCGGCACGCGGCGGCGTCTGCTGTTCTGCCGGGCTGCGGCGCACGACTTCGCCGGCGGGCTCTTCATGGCCTGTGCGGCGGCCAAGCACGTTGACCAGCCGAAGGGCGATGAACCCCGCGAGCATCGCCAGAACGACGATCTCGATCAGTCCGCTGCTGTCGCCCATAATTCTACCTTCAAGCGCCCTTCCAAACGCGTTTGCTTAACAGCGCCGCGCCGCACAGTCCACGCAGCTTAACCTGTTTTCGGTTAAGATAGGCTATTCCGGGCCGCATACAAGGAACAGCGCTGCCTTGCGCCGGTTCCATGCGCCTGCTAGCGAGCCCGCCGTATTCCTGTCCAACAGAATTGAGATCTGCATCATGGCCGAGAACGAAACGGGCGACGAAGGCTACATCAACGGCAACGGCAACGGCGGCGAAGCCCCGGCCGAAGCCCTGCCGCAGGTGAGCATCCTGGCGCAGTATGTGAAAGACCTGTCGTTCGAGAATCCCGGCGCGCCGGGATCGCTGCAGCAGGGCGCGGGCCAGCCAAAGATCGAGATCAACGTGAACGTCGGTGTCCGCCAGCAGGGCGAAGGCGTCTATGAGGTCGAGCTGAAGCTTTCCGCGAACGCCACCTTCGAGACCGGCAAGACCGCGTTCATCACCGAGCTGCTCTACGGCGGCCTGTTCGGCCTGCAGAACGTGCCGGAAGAGCACCTCGAGCTGTTCCTCGTCGTCGAGGCGCCGCGCCAGCTGTTCCCGTTCGCCCGCCGCATCTTCGCGGACGCGACGCGCGACGGCGGTTTCCCGCCGCTGATGCTCGACCCGATCGACTTCGCCCAGCTTTATTTCGCCCGCCAGCAGCAGGCGGAGCAGGCAGACCAGTCGGGCGAGATCGGACACGCCTGAGGCCAGGCAGGAGAACGCCACCATGTCGCTCGTCAAGAGCGTCGGCGTCATCGGAGGGCTGACCCTCGTCAGCCGCGTGTTCGGCTTTGCCCGCGACATGCTGCTCTCCCGCCTGCTTGGCGCGGGCGCGGGCGCGGACGCCTTCTTCGTGGCGTTCAAGCTGCCCAACATCTTCCGGCGCCTGTTCGCCGAAGGCGCGTTCAGCGCCGCCTATGTGCCGATGTTCAGCAAGGAACTGCACGGACCGGGCGGCAGGAAGGCGGCTGAGCGATTCTCGGCGAACGTGCTCTCTGTGTTCCTGCCCGTGCTGCTGCTCTTCACGGCGCTGTTCGAGATTTTCATGCCCGGCGTCGTCTGGCTGATGGCGAGCGCCTACAAGGAGGTGCCGGGCAAGTTCGAGCTGACGGTCGAGCTGACGCGAATCGCCTTTCCCTACCTACTGCTCATCAGCCTCGTGTCGTTGCTGTCGGGCGTTCTCAATTCGATGTCGAAGTTCGCCGCAGCCGCCGCCGCGCCGATTCTGCTCAACATCTGCCTGATCGCCGGCGTGCTGTTCTTCGGCAGCACGACGGGCGACAATGCGGAAACCGCGCGGGCGCTCGCCGTGGCCGTAACGGTGGCGGGCATCGTGCAGTTCTTATGGTTGCTGTGGGCGGTGCGCCGCGCGGGGCTGACGCTGCGCCTCCGCTGGCCGCGACTCGACCCCAAGGTGAAGGAACTTGGCCGCATCATCGTGCCCGCCACGTTCGGCGCGGGCATCTACCAGCTCTCGCAGCTGATCGACACGTTCTTCGCGACGCGACTCGAAGAGGGTGCGATGAGCTTCCTGAATTATGCAGACCGGCTGAACCAGCTGCCGCTCGGCGTCGTCGGCATCGCGCTTGGCACGGCCATCCTGCCCGCGCTCAGCCGGCTGATTGCGCGCGCGGACGCGGACGGCGCGCAGAAGCTGCAGGGCACGGCGGTCGAGCTTTCGATGCTGCTGACGCTGCCCGCCGCCGTGGCGCTGGGCGTCGCGGCGCACCCGATTGTCGAGGCGATCTTCCTTGGCGGGCGATTCACGGCGGAGCATGTGGCCGTCACCTCCGGCGTGCTCGTGGCGCTCGTCGCCGGGCTTCCCGCCTACGTGCTCATCAAAGTGCTGACGCCGGGCTTCTTCGCGCGCGGCGACACGAAGACGCCTGTGAAAACGGCCGCAGCCGCGCTCACCTTCAACGTTGCCGTCATCCTCCTCGTCATCGACCGCTTCGGCATCGTGGGGCTTGCCGCCGCGACCGCGGTTTCGAGCTGGTTCAACTGCGCGCTGCTCTACACGATCCTGCACCGGCGCGGGCACTTCACGCTGACCGGCGCCGTGATCCTGCGCGTCGGCAAACAGTTCGTCGCGGCGCTCGTGATGGCGGCCGGACTCTGGTGGGTGACGAACACGCTCGGCGATGCCTTCACCGGCGGGGCTTTGGCGCGAGCGGGCGCGCTCGCGACGGTCGTTCTGACCGGGGCGGGGCTCTATTTCGGGACGCTCTGGGCGATCGGCGGCTTTCACCACGAACACCTCGCCAAGCTGAAACGCGGCAACGGCGCTTGACCAGTAGCCCGCGCGGGGCCTAACGGCGGCGCGCTATGACACAGACTTTCGCACCGCGCGTCTTTTCCGGCATCCAGCCGACCGGCAACCTGCACCTGGGCAATTACCTGGGCGCAATCCGCAACTGGGTGGACATGCAGCACGAGCACGAATGCGTCTTTTGCATCGTGGACCTGCACGCGATCACGCTGTGGCAAGAGCCCGAAGCGCTACGCCGGGGCATCCACGAGATGGCCGCCGCGCTGCTCGCGAGCGGCATCGATCCCGACCGCGCCGTGCTGTTCAACCAGAGCCAGGTGCACATGCACGCGGAACTCTGCTGGATCCTGATGTGCACCGCGCGCATGGGCTGGATGCAGCGCATGACCCAGTTCAAGGAAAAGTCGGGCAAGGACAAGGAAGGCGCCTCGGTCGGCCTGTTCGGCTACCCGGTGCTGCAGGCTGCCGACATCCTCGGCTACAAGGCCACGCACGTGCCGGTGGGCGAGGACCAGAAGCAGCATCTCGAACTGTCCCGCGACATCGCGCAGAAGTTCAACACCGACTACGGCGTCGAGCTGTTCCCGCTTCCCGAGCCCGTGATCCAGGGCCCGGCGACGCGCGTGATGTCGCTGCGCGACGGCACCGCGAAAATGTCGAAATCCGATCCTTCGGATATGAGCCGCATCAACCTTGCCGACGATGCCGACGCGATCGCGCAGAAGATCAAGAAGGCGAAAACGGACCCCGAGCCGCTGCCCGGCGATGTGGCTGGCCTTGAGTCGCGGCCCGAGGCGCGGAACCTCGTTTCGATTTACGCGGCGCTTGCCGGAACCACCGCGCAGGCGGTGCTGACGGAGTTCGAAGGCAAGGGCTTCGGCGCGTTCAAGCCCGCGCTCGCCGATCTGACGGTGAGCGTGCTGGCGCCGATCACCGCGCGTTTCCGAGAGCTTTGCGCCGATCCGGGCTACCTCGACGCCGTGCTGGCGAAGGGCGCGGAACGCGCCGATGCCATCGCGGCACCGATTCTCGTAGAGGTGAAACGCACCGTCGGCTTCCTCGGCAAAGGGCTTTGAAAATTCAGGGATCGTTCAGCCGCGCACATGCACTATATAGAGATAGCGTGGGTGCGAACGAGAAAGCCCGTAGGTGATGAGCATGAAACTGCCGAAGATCCTGTTGTCGCTGGGGCTGCTGGCGCTGGTTGCCGCCTGCACGACGCCCTTCACTGCCGATGTTTCCCGTTTCCAGCGCCTGCCGGCGCCGTCGGGCGAAAGCTTCACGATTGAAGCGCGAGACCCGGCGCGCGCGGGCGGGCTCGAGTTCGCGCAATATGCGTCGTACGTCGAGAATAACCTCGTTCAGCAGGGTTATCAGCGCGCGGCCTCGCCCGAGGCGGCAACGCTTGTCGTCAAGCTCGACTATGGCGTGAACGACGGCCGCGAGAAGATCGACACCCGCTACACCGGCTTCGGCGCGGGCTACGGCTGGGGCGGCTGGGGCTGGCCCTATTACAGCCGCTATCGCTATCACCCCTATTACTGGGGTTCGTTCTACGATCCCTTCTGGGGCCCGGGCTTCGGCGGCGGCACCGAGGTTTACAGCTACACCGTCTACCGCTCGTTCCTGGACATGGACATCGTGCGCAAGAACGGCACCCCGGTGTTCGAGGGCCGCGCCGAATCGACGACGCGCTCGTCCGACCTCACCAAGCTGGTGCCCAACCTCGTAGAGGCGATGTTCCAGGGCTTCCCCGGCAATTCCGGGCAGACCGTGCGCGTGAAGATCGACCAGAAGAAAAGCGGTTACTAAGCGATCGCGCTGCGACAGGGCCTTCCCTGCTGCAGCGCTCATCGCCCAAAACCGGTTCCCACATTTGCCCGCGATGTTCTAAGAACAACGCGTGGGTATATTTGACATCTTCCGCCGCCAGACGGTGAATCCCGTTACAGCCGCCAGCGCGGACGCGAGCGGCACCAGTCTCATCGGACGGTTCACGGCGATGCCGCGCTGGATGCTGCTGATTCTCGGCGCGTTCTTCGCGGCAATTCTCTACTGGGGCGTCCTCGGCAGCCTGCTGTCGGACACGCGCGCTGATCTTACCGTGCGCCCGGATACGACGGTGCTGCCGCCCGGCGGAAGCGTTGCGGTCGCGACGGCCGCGATGCTGCTGGATCGGGCGCTGGACAAGGGCTGGACACCGAACGACAGCCTGCTGCGCCCCACGGGACTGCTCGAAGACATGCCCGCCTTCCAGCGCGGGCAACATTCGGCGATCAGCGCATTCGTCACCAGCTTCGATCAGGGCGTCGGCGGTGACCCCGAGCTCAGCGAAGCGGCGGACGCACTGAAGACAGCGCCGGAGCGCGGCTGGCTGCACAGCGATTTCCCCTTCATCGGCGGTTCCGCAGAAGGCCGCTACCGCGAGGCGGTGGATGCGCTGGCGCGCTACAACCGTGCGGTCGCCGAAAGCGAAGCGCCGGACGAGGGCGATGCACGCGAACTCCGGCTCGCCCTGCTCAGCCTTCACGCCGCGCTCGGCGAGGAGGCCGGCGCGGTCGACCGCATGATCGACGACAGCCGCGCGGGCAGCGCCGATGCACAGTATAACGAGGTCCGCGGTTCAGCCTATGCCGCCGCCATGCTGATGCGTGGCCTTCGCGAGGATTTCGGCACGACGATCGGTCAGCGCCAGCTCGCCGCGACGTGGGCCGAAACGACAGAGGCACTGGATGCCGTTTCCGAAAAGCGCCCGACGTTCGGGGTCGGTCGGCAGGATCTCGTCGAACAGGGCTATTTCCTGATGCGCGGGCGCGAATCGCTGCGCACGCTTGCGGCAGGCCTTGCGCGATGACGGAGCCCAACTACCTCGTCGTCGTCGACGACACGGACGAATCGGCGCTCGCCATGCGCTATGCCGCACTCCGCGCGAAGATGACGGGCGGCAACATCATGCTCGCGCATATCGTACCCAAGCCGGAATTTCTGCTTTCCGGCGGACTTCAGGACATGATCGCCGCCGAGGCACAGGAAGCGGCCGAAGCGCTGCTGAGCCGCAAAGCCGAAGAGGTTATGGCGCTTTCGGGCCAACGTCCGGCGCTCGTGATTCGCGAGGGCAAGGCGATCGATGAGGTCAGCCAGATGCTCACCGAAAACAATGTCCACGCGCTGATCCTCGGCGCCGCCGCCAAGGGCGCGCCGGGACCGCTCGTCAGCCACTTCTCGGGCGAACGCGCGGGCAACCTTCCCTGCGTGGTGGTGATCGTTCCGGGGGGCCTCGATCCAGACGCGCTTGACCGTCTGGCTTGATCCGGCGGGCAAGGCACGCCACATGAGACGCGTATCGGAATAAGACACTCGCCCCAGGACTCCCACCCCCAAGGATTCCAACCATGTTCATTGAAACCCAGGCCACACCCAATCCCGCAACCGTGAAGTTCCTTCCGGGCCGCGCCGTGATGCCTTCGGGAACCATAGATTTCAGTTCGCCTGAAGCCGCCGAAGCCTCGCCGCTCGCGACCGCGCTGTTCAGCCTCGGCGACGTGACCGGCGTGTTCCTCGGCAGCGACTTCATCTCAGTGACGCGCGCCGAAGGCGGCAGCGACTGGCGCGAGCTGAAGCCGCAGGTGCTCGGCATCATCGTCGATCATTTCGCGAGCGGCGCGCCGCTGCTGAATGAAAACGCCACTGCTGAAGACGAAATCGAGGACGATCCCGAAACCGCGGACATCGTCGTGCAGATCAAGGACCTGCTGGAAACGCGCATCCGCCCCGCGGTCGCGAACGACGGAGGCGACATCATCTACAAGGGCTTCCGCGAAGGTGTCGTCTACCTGCAGATGCAGGGCGCGTGCTCGGGCTGCCCGTCATCGACCGCAACACTAAAAAACGGCATCGAAAACCTTCTGAAATACTATGTGCCTGAAGTAACGGACGTCCGCGCCGTCTGATCGGTGCGGCGACGATAAAAACAGGGAGTCCCCCCCATGACCGATCATCTGCTGAGTGACCGCGACCTCGACCTTATCTTCCGCAGCGCGAGGACGCATAACGATTGGTCTGACCGCGCGGTCAGCGACGTGCAGCTGCGCGCCATCTACGACCTGATGCGCATGGGCCCCACGTCGGCGAATTGCGAGCCGGCGCGGATCGTGTTCGCGAAGAGCGCGGAAGCGCGTGAAAAGCTCGCCGCCTGCGCATCGGGCAACAATGCCCCGAAGATCCGGCAAGCGCCGGTGACCGCGATCATCGGCATGGACATGAAGTTCTACGACCAGCTGCCCAAGCTTTTCCCGCATACCGATGCGCGCAGCTGGTTCACCGGCAATGATGCGCTCATTCGCGAAACAGCGTTCCGCAATTCATCGCTGCAGGGCGCCTATTTCATCATCGCCGCACGCGCGATCGGCCTGAATTGCGGGCCCATGTCGGGCTTCGACAAGGCGAAGGTCGATGCGGCCTTCTTTGCGGGCACCGACATCGAAACGAACTTCATCTGCTCGGTCGGTTACGGCACCGAGAAGGACCTGTTCCCGCGCAGCCCGCGCCTGTCGTTCGAAGAGGCCGCGTCCATCATCTGATGCTGCTCGCCATTGAAACCGGCACAGCCGCCTGTTCGGTCGCGCTGATCGACGGGACCACCATCGTTGCAGCGCGGCACGAGATCATCGGCCGCGGCCATGCCGAGCGGCTTGTGCCGCTTGTCGAGGCCGTGCTTGCCGAGGCGGGCAGGCGCCCCCGCGCCATCGCCGTTGACGTGGGGCCGGGCAGCTTCACCGGGCTTCGCGTCGGCATCGCCGCAGCGCGGGGTTTCGGGCTCGTCTGGGCCGTGCCGGTTTACGGCTATTCATCGACGGTGCTGATCGCTGCAACTGTGCTGGCCACGCACGATGCCGCGCCGCTCACCGTCGTGATGGACGCCGGGCGCGGTGAGGTGTTCGTGCAAACCTTCGATCGAGACCTGAAACCGGCCGCGCCTGCCGCCGCACGGCCGATCACCGTCGTCGCAGTGCACGCAGGGACTCTTGCGGGAACGGGGACACCCTTGCTGAGAGACGCCGGCAGCACGGCGACGATCCTTTCCGAGGCGCCCCCCGATGCACGCAATGTGAGGCTGCTGCCGCCAGAACTCCGCAGCTTGCCGCCGACACCGCTCTATGTGCGCGCGCCTGATGCGAAACTGCCGGCATGAGGCACTACCGGGCCGTGACGATCGACGACGTCCCCGCGCTCGCGGCGCTGATGTCGCGCGCGTTCGATCCGCAGTATGGCGAGGGCTGGAACGGTAGCCAGCTGCTCGGCACGCTCGCGATGTCCGGCACGCGCGCCGAAATGGCGGTGGCGGACGGCGTCCCCGCCGGTTTCGCGCTGACGCGCCTTGCCGCCGAGGACTGCGAGCTTCTGCTGATCGCGGTTGAGCCCCTGCGCAGCGGGCAGGGTATCGGAACAGAACTTCTGAAAAGATCGATTGATCTTGCGAAACACGCGCAGGTCCGGCGCATGTTTCTGGAAGTTCGCTCAGGTAACAATGCTGCACGCGGGCTTTATGAACGTCACGGATTTATCTGCGTCGGACAGAGAAAAGATTATTACGTAGGTGAGAATCATTTGCGTTTCGATGCAATGACCATGGCGCTGACGCTCTAGATATTTCGCGCGCCCGCAAACCACGTTAAATCTTGCGAAAATCATCCGAACGCTACATAAATCCGGGCACCAACAACAAAAACGGTCGGGGTCATCGGGAATTATGAACGAACACAGCGATAATCATCAGGAACTACTTGCACTTACGGCAGACATTGTGTCGTCGCATGTCGCGAACAATACGGTGGCGGTTTCGGACCTGCCGGTCCTTATCGAGAACGTCTATTCGACGCTTGTAAAGCTTGGCGGGGTGGTGGAGCCTGCGAAGCCGAAGCAAGAGCCCGCGGTTTCTATCCGCGCGTCGATCAAGCCGGACTACGTCATCTGTCTTGAAGACGGCAAGAAGCTGAAGATGCTGAAGCGCCACCTGATGACGCACTACAACATGACCCCGGACGAGTATCGCGCGAAGTGGAATCTTCCCGCCGACTATCCGATGGTCGCTCCCAACTATGCATTGCAGCGCCAGGCGCTCGCCAAGAAGATCGGTCTTGGCACGAAGCGCGCCGGCAAGCGCAAGTAGCGCGAGCCGCCGCATTCAACGGCATTGAAGGGACAGGGACGGACTTGTCCGTCCCTGTTTCCGCGCCTAAACTCCGACAATGACAAAGATCGATATCGAAGCCATTTGCGCCGAGCGCGGCCTCCGCATCACAGAGCAGCGGCGCGTGATCGCGCGCGTGCTTTCCGATGCGGCCGACCACCCTGACGTGGAAGAGCTGTACCGGCGTGCTTCGGCGATCGATTCCGGCATTTCCATCGCCACCGTTTATCGCACGGTGCGTCTCTTCGAAGAGGCCGGCATCCTTGAACGTCACGACTTCCGCGACGGGCGTTCGCGCTATGAGCCGACCCCCGAGGAACATCACGATCACCTTATCGATGTTGAAACCGGCGCGGTCATCGAATTCCACGACAATGCGCTCGAAGAGCTGCAGCGTCTCATTGCCGAACGCCTCGGCTTCGAGCTCGTCGATCATCGGCTGGAACTCTACGGCCGCCCGCTCAAGACGAAGCCGGCAAACTGAAATCCGGACCCGGCGTGTCTGATCCCCGTTCCTATTTCGTCAAGACGTTCGGCTGCCAGATGAACGTCTATGACAGCGAGCGCATGGCCGAACTGCTGGAGGCGGAAGGCCACACGCAGGCCGCTTCGGCGGACGATGCCGACATCGTCGTGCTCAACACGTGCCACATCCGCGAGCGCGCGAGCGAGAAGGTCTATTCGGAAATCGGCCGCCTGAAACACCGCGACGGGCCAAAGCCGATCGTGGCGGTCGCAGGATGCGTGGCGCAGGCCGAAGGCTCAGAGATCGTACGTCGCGCGCCGTCGGTCGATGTCGTTGTAGGGCCGCAGGCCTATCACCGGTTGCCCGATCTGATCGCGCGGGCGAAGGAGCGACCGGTCGAGACCGACCTGCCGACGCTGGAGAAATTCGAAGCGCTCGGGAAGCGCCGCAAGGCGGCGCCTTCGTCGTTCCTGACGATCCAGGAAGGCTGCGACAAGTTCTGCACCTATTGCGTCGTGCCCTATACGCGCGGCGCCGAGGTTTCGCGACCGGCCGCCTCCATTCTTGAGGAGGCACGGCGTCTTGCCGGAGAGGGCGCGCGCGAGATCGTGCTGCTTGGCCAGAACGTCAACGCCTACCGTCACGACCATACCGATTTCGCGGCGCTCATCGCCGAGGTGGCGGCGATCGAGGGGATCGCGCGCATCCGCTACACGACGAGCCATCCCGCCGATATGACCGATGCGCTGATCGATGCGCACGCAGCCACGCCCAAGCTGATGCCTTACCTGCACCTCCCCGTGCAGTCCGGCTCCAACCGCGTGCTGAAGGCGATGAACCGCTCGCACACGACCGAGACCTATCTCGCCATCATCGAGAAGCTGCGCGCCGCGCGGGCGGATATGGCGATCTCGGGCGATTTCATCGTCGGCTTCCCCGGCGAGACCGAGGCCGAGTTCGAGGAAACGCTCGCGATCATCCGCGCGGCAAACTACGCGCAGGCCTATTCGTTCAAATATTCGGCGCGCCCGGGCACGCCCGCAGCGGAGATGGACGGGCAGATCGACGAGGACGTGAAATCGGACCGTCTGCACCGGCTGCAGGCGCTGGTGCAGGAACAGCAGCTCGCGTTCAACCGCGCCGCGCTCGGCCGCACCATGCCCATCCTGCTGGAACGCCCCGGCAAGCGCGACGGGCAGCTGATCGGCAAGTCGCCGTGGCTGCAATCCGTGTATGTCGATGCGGTTGGCACACACATCGGAGACATTGTGACGGTGGAGATTGAGGGCGCCTTCGCGAACAGTCTTGCAGGACGCATCGCATTCGCCGAAGCTGCCTGACGATGGCAAAAAAATCCGCTCCGCTCTCCCCGCCCGCCGCCAACGACCGTGTCCGACTCGAACTGGATTTCGACCGCGCCGAACTGCTCGGCGCACTGTTCGGCCAGTACGACCAGAACCTGATCGCTATCGAGAACCGCCTTGGCGTCTATATCGCCGCGCGCGGCAACCGGCTTTCGATCGAAGGCGAGGCGCACGCGGCGGCACGGGCGCGCGACGTGCTGACAGGGCTTTATAACCGCCTCGCGCTTGGGCAAGGCGTCGATATCGGCGATGTGGAGGGCGCGCTCGCATTGTCGCAGGATCCGTCTCTGGAGGGTCTGGTTCGCGCCGAGGACGGTGGCGGCTCACCGATCATCATCCGCACGCGCCGCAAGACCATCGTGCCGCGTTCGCCGACGCAGCTCCGCTATATGGAAGCGCTCGCGCGGCAGGACATCATCTTTGCGCTTGGCCCTGCCGGCACCGGCAAGACCTATGTGGCGGTGGCGCAGGCAGTGAGCCAGCTGATCGCGGGCTCGGTCGACCGGCTGATCCTGTCGCGCCCGGCGGTGGAAGCGGGCGAACGACTCGGCTTCCTGCCCGGCGACATGCGCGAGAAGGTCGATCCCTACCTCCGCCCGCTCTACGACGCGCTCTACGACATGCTGCCCTCCGAGCAGGTGGAGCGGCGCATCGCCAGCGGCGAGATCGAAATCGCCCCCATCGCCTTCATGCGCGGGCGCACGCTCGCCAACGCCTTCGTGATCCTCGACGAGGCGCAGAACACGACGCCCGAGCAGATGAAGATGTTCCTCACCCGCTTTGGGCAGGGCAGCCGCATGGTCGTGTGCGGCGATCCGAAACAGATCGACCTGCCGAACCCGGGCCGTTCCGGCATCAACGACGCCACGCAGCGCCTTGAAGGCATCGATGGCATCGCCGTGGTGCGCTTCGGCGCCGCCGACGTCGTGCGCCACCCGATCGTCGGTCGCATCGTGGAGGCCTACGAAGGCCCCAATGCTTGACGTTGCCGCAGGCATAGCCGGCGGCGCGTGGCCGGACGCCGACTGGACGACCCTTGCCGAAGCCGCCTGCCGCACCGCGCTCGCCGAGACCCCCTACGCGGGTCTTATCGATGCGAGCTTCTGCTGCGAAATCTCGATCCGGCTGACGGATGACGACGAGGTGCAGACGCTGAACGCGCAGTACCGTGGCAAGGACAAGCCGACGAACGTGCTGTCGTTTCCGATGGTGCAGGCAGACCTGCTGGAGAGCCTTGCCAACAGCGACGACGGCGAAGTGCTGCTCGGCGATATCGTGCTCGCCGACGGCGTCGTGGCGCGCGAAGCCGCCGAGCGCGGCATCATGATCACCGATCATGCGACGCATCTCATCGTGCACGGACTGCTGCATCTCGTGGGCTACGACCACGAGCAGGAGGCCGAAGCCGACGCGATGGAGGAGATGGAGCGCCGCGCGCTTGCATCGCTGGGGATTGCCAACCCCTACGCCGGCGAGGCATGACGGCTGGGAAACGATGAGCGACGAACCTCCGAGTAGCAGCGGCGACCAGCCGTTCCGACCCCTTCTCCGCGCCTTGCGGAGCCTGATCTTCGGCCGTGGCGGCGAAGCCACGCTGCGCGAGAGCATCGAGGAAGCCCTCGAGGACCACGCCGGCGACACCCCCGAAGGCGACGATCTTTCCGAAACCGAACGCCTGATGCTGCGGAATCTGCTGGATTTCGGGGAACGGCGCGTTGGTGACGTCATGGTGCCGCGCGGCGAGATCATCGCCTGCGATGTCGAGGACAATTTCCAGACACTGGTCGCAGCCTTCGTCGATGCGGGCCACAGCCGCCTGCCGGTTTTTCGCGAATCGCTCGACGACGTGATTGGCATGATTCACGTGAAGGATGTCTACGCCGTGATCGCGGGCGAAGGCCGCAGCGCCGTGGTCGATGCCGAAACGCTGCTGCGGCCGGTGCTGTTCGTGCCGCCCGCTATGCGCGTGCTCGATCTGCTCGCGCGGATGCGGCAGGGGCGCACGCACATGGCGATCGTCGTGGATGAATACGGCGGCACCGACGGGCTCGTGACCATCGAAGATCTCGTGGAGGAAATCGTCGGCGACATTTCTGACGAGCACGACGAGGAAGAGGCCGAAGCGATCACGCCGCTGCCGGACGGCGGCTTCGAGGTGGACGCGCGCGTTGATATCGAGGCGCTGGAGAAGGCGACCGGGGCGCCGCTTTCGGAGGCGGCGGACGGTGACGTCGATACGGTGGGCGGGCTGGTGTTCATGCTTGCCGGACATATCCCCGCGATCGGCGAGATCGTGGAGCATCCGGGCGGATGGTCGTTCGAGGTTACCGCCGGCGACGAGCGCAAGATCGAGCGCGTGCGCGCGTATCCGCCAGCAGCGGTTACGGCCGCGGCCCGCGGCGCGTGAGACATCCCGCGGGGCGGGCTGGCCTCCTGTTCCTTGCCGGAATCGCGAGCAGCCTTGGGTTTGCGCCGTGGAATCTCTGGCCGCTGACGCTGATCGGGATCGCCTGGCTGATCCGGGAAACCGCGACGACCGAGACGCTGCGTCAGGCGGCGAAGGCGGGATGGGTGTTCGGGTTCGGGCACTTCCTGCTGGGGACGCACTGGATCGCGCAGGCGTTTCAGTATCAGCAGGACATGCCCGCGTGGACGGGATGGATCGGCGTGGTGCTGCTGTCCGCCTACCTCGCGGTGTTCCCGGCGATAACGGTCGCGGTGGCGAGACGGTTTGGCACGGGGCTGCCGCGGGTGCTGGGCTTCGCGGGGTGCTGGACGATCGCGGAGGCCTTGCGCGGTGTTCTCTTTTCCGGCTTCCCGTGGAATCCGCTCGGCGCGGTCGCGCTGCCGATGGCGGGGCTGGGGCAGGGTGCGGCGCTTATCGGCGGGCTCGGGCTTTCGGCTGTGATCCTGCTGGCGGCGGGCGGACTCTCTCTCCTCCTTGAGCGGCAATGGCGCGCGGGCGCCGCGATCATCGGGCTGACGGCGGCGGCGGCGCTTGCCGGGCTGATCCCCCTGAGGACGCCCACGCCGCTTACGACCACGCGCCTCAACATCGTGCAGGCCGACATCGGACAGGACGAGAAATGGTCCGAAGACGGCGTCGCGCGCGCGGCCGCCAAATATCTGAAGCTGTCGCCCGCACCGACACGCGCGGCGCGTCTGCTCATCTGGCCAGAAGCCGCGATCCCCGACCTGCTCGACGAAATGCCCGCGATGCGGCGGAGGCTCGGCGCGCATCTGGGCCCCAACGACCTAATGCTGCTCGGCGCGCTGAAAGCGATCCGCACGGACGACGGCACCGCGATCGCGGCGCGCAACAGCCTGTTCGTGCTCGACAGCGAAGGCGCCATCCTCGCGCGCTACGACAAGAAACGGCTGGTGCCATTCGGCGAGTTCCTGCCCGCGCGCACGCTGCTCAACGCGATCGGGCTCGACCGGCTCGCGCCCGGCGCACTCGACTTCTGGCCCGGACCGGGGCCGCGTACGCTGCCGCTGCCAAGCGGCTTCCCGGCGGTCGGCCCACTGATCTGCTATGAAGTGATCTTCGACGGCCGCGTGACCGAGGCCGGATACCGCCCGGCGTGGCTGCTGAATGTTTCCAACGACGCCTGGTTCGCGGGCGCGGGCGCCGAAATGCACCTTGCGCAGGCGCGCCTGCGGAGCATCGAGGAGGGCCTACCGATGGCGCGCTCCACCCCCACCGGGATCAGCGCGGTGATCGACGCGAACGGCCGCGTGACGGCTTCGATGCCGCGCGGGCAGGCGGGCACGATCGACGCGCGGCTGCCGGAGGCGAACGCGCCGACGCTGTTCAGCCATGCGGGGCGCATCCTGCCGCTGCTGCTTGCCGCAATGCTGATGCTTTTGGGCTGGAGACTTGGAAAGCGCTGACAGCTTGCACGCCGGAACGGATGCAAATACACCCGCTATGGTTGTATCTCACCCGCCGGAGCCATGTCGAACGAGACCGTCCACCCTGTCGACCTTCACGTGGGCAAACGCCTGCGCGAAAGCCGCACGGCGTGCGGGGTGACGCAGGCCGAACTCGGCGCGGACCTCGGCATCAGCGCGCAGCAGGTGCAGAAATACGAAAACGGCAGCAACCGCATCAGCGCCAGCAAATTGTTCGAGATCGCCGGACGGCTCGGCACCGGCATCGACTGGTTCTTCGAGGGGCTGGCCGCACCGACGGCGCCGCGCCTTGCCGAGCCTGCCGCGCCCTTTGAGGCCGAACCGACGGCGCACGACCAGACACGCGCGCTCATCGCCGCGTTCAGGGCGCTGCCCGACGACACGGCACGCGCGGAGGCGCTGGAATACGTGCGAAATCGCGCCGAACAGACATAAACGATTCTTTATGTCCGCTTGCGCAGGCCGCGCAGCGGCGCTAGAGCGGAACCGTCCAAGAGCTGTTTCAGGAAAGATGCATGGCGCGCAGCGACTATCTCTTCACGTCCGAATCGGTTTCGGAAGGGCACCCCGACAAGGTCGCCGACCAGATTTCAGACGCGATCGTCGACCTGTTCCTGTCGAAAGACCCCGAAGCGCGCATCGCCTGCGAAACGCTGACGACGACGCAGCTCGTCGTGCTGGCGGGCGAAATCCGCTGCAAGGGTGTGTACGAAAACGGCGCATGGGTGCCGGGCGCGCTCGACGAGATCGAGACGACTGTCCGCGAGACGGTGAAGCGCATCGGCTACGCGCAGGACGGCTTCCACTGGGAGCAATTCCGCTTCGAGAACCACCTGCACGGCCAATCCGCGCATATCGCGCAGGGCGTGGATGAGGCGGGCAACAAGGACGAGGGCGCGGGCGACCAGGGCATCATGTTCGGCTACGCGACCGACGAGACGCCCGACCTGATGCCTGCGACGCTGGATTACAGCCACAAGATTCTTGCGCGGCTGGCGGCGGACCGCCACTCGGGCGCGGCGCCGTTTCTGGAGCCGGACAGCAAGAGCCAGGTGACGTTGCGCTACGCGGGCGGCGTGCCGGTGGAAGCGACCGCGCTCGTCGTTTCGACGCAGCACGCGCCGGGCTATTTCTGGCACGGCGGCGAGGGCGACCCGGAGAAGTTCAAGGTTCTGCACGACTATGTGATGGGCGTGTTCAAGGACGTGCTGCCGGACGGCTTCGTAACCGAAAAGACCGCGATCCACGTGAACCCAACGGGCCGCTTCGAGATCGGCGGACCGGACGGCGACGCGGGGCTCACGGGGCGCAAGATCATCGTGGACACCTACGGCGGCGCAAGCCCGCACGGCGGCGGCGCGTTCAGCGGCAAGGACCCGACGAAGGTCGACCGCTCGGCGGCGTACATCACGCGCTATCTGGCTAAGAACATCGTTGCGGCCGGGCTCGGCAAGCGCTGCACGATCCAGCTTTCCTACGCGATCGGCGTCGCCGAGCCGCTGTCGCTTTATGTCGACCTGCACGGCACGGGCACGGTGGACGAGGCGAAGCTGGAAGCGGTGATCCCGCAGCTCGTGCGCCTGACGCCCAAGGGCATCCGCGAGCACCTGGGCCTCAACAAGCCGATCTACAGCCGCACCGCCGCCTACGGGCATTTCGGGCGGAAGCCGGAGGGCGACTTCTTCCCGTGGGAGAAGACCGATCTGGTGGCGAAGCTGAAGGCTGCGATTTAGGCCGCACGCGCCTCTTTGACGGAGGCCGCCGCTCCACGGCGAATTTCTTTGTAAGACATCCCGCATCGCTGCGACTGTCCCTTCACGAGCCATGCGTGGAGTTTTTGGATGAGCGGCCCAGTAGGCCAGGGCGAGCGGCAGGATGCGCTGTATGCGGACGCGGCAGCGGCGCATGGCGGCATGATTGCGCGGCTTTCGGCGGGCTATGAGGCGGATCCGGCGCTGCGCGAGGATCTGGAGCAGGAGATTCACCTGCAGCTCTGGCGGAGTTTCGCAAGCTTCGCGGGGCAGTGCAGCCTTTCCACATGGATTTACCGCATCGCGCACAACGTGGGCGCGCGGCATGTGCACCGCGCTGTGCGGGCGAAGCCCGGCGCCTTCGTGGACCTTGACGGCATCGACATCGCCGACGGCCGCGCAGGGCCGGAGGAACGCGCCGACACCGGGGCGACGCTTGAGAGACTCTATGCGCTGATCTGGCGGCTGCGACCCATCGACCGGCAGGTGCTGCTGCTTCACCTTGAAGAGGTGGACGCCGCCGCGAGCGCAGAGATCACCGGGCTGACACCGGGCGCAGTCGCCACGCGCATCCATCGCATCAAGGCGCTGCTCGCCCGCCAATTCGCGGAAGGGAATCGGCCGTGACCGACACGAACGACACAAACGCAATGGGCGCATTGTGGAAGGCGCAGGCCGTGCAGCCGCGCGTGCTGCCCGCAGACGAGATTCACCGGCGGCACGCCGCGCTCGAACGCCGCCTGGGTCGGCGGAACCTCATCGAGTATCTGACGGCCGCGATGATGATCGTTGCTGTTGTGGGCCTCGTTCTCCTCGACATACGGCTCGGCGCGTTCGGCACGGGTTCGATCGGCCTGATCCTGCTGGGGATCGGCGGCGGCGTTGTGGCGTGGCAGCTTCATCGGCGCACGGGTGGGCGGGCCGCGATCGACGGCGCGCGGCCGAGCATCGAAGCCTATCGCGACACCCTTCGGCGAGAACGCGACGCGCTTGCATCCGTCGCGCGCTGGTACATCGGACCGATGGTGCCCGGCATGGCGACGATCTACCTGAGCGCGTTCCTGAAGGTGCCGCCAGGCGGGCGCCCGCTCGTGATCGCCCTTGCCGCAGCGACGGCGACCGCAATGATCTGGGTCATTCGCCTGAACCGGCGCGGCGCTGAGGCGATGACCGCCGAACTCGAAAGCCACGACCGTTTTTCGAACCTGTGAAGGAGTCCTGTTTTGCACGCAATGATCGCCGCACTGCTCGCCATGGCCGCAGCAGGCACTGCCCAGCCCCAATCCGCCACCGAGCGGGGGCGCGCGCTTTCGGATTGGTCATCGCCCGAGAGCGTGGCCGCGCTTGCGGCGACGGCATCCCCCGAACTGAAGGCGCGGATCGATGCCGGCGGCGGGCCTGCGGCCTTTTCCGCCGCCGTCGCAGGGCAGATGGGCAAGCAGACGCAGGTATTCGACGAGGTGGAAATGGCCATCAACGGGCTGACGTTCTACCAGCGGCTTGCCGCCTATGAGCGCGCACCCGCCGCGATGAGCATGGTGGTGTGGGACGAGAACGGCACTGTGGTCGCCGCGACCGTGCAGCCCTCCGCACCGCCGCCCGCAGCGCTCTCCGCGGGGGCAGGCGTGGCCGTGCGGCCGCCCTTTGCGCCGCCGCGCCAGGGCGAATGGTTCACCTTCTGGGGCGGACGCAACCTTGCGCGCAACTACCACATGGTCGCCCCCGCGCAGACCTATGCGTTCGACCTGCTGGTGGTGAAGGACGGCAAGAGCTTCTCCGGCCCGGCGAACGAACACGCGTCCTATTACTGCTGGGATGAGCCGGTGCTCGCGGCGGCGGAAGGCGTCGTTACAGAGGCGGTGGATGGGCTACCCGACATGCCGATCGGCGACATCAGCGCCAAGCAGGCCGCAGGCAACCACGTAATCGTCCGCGTGGGGCCGGAGCAACACGCGCTCGTTGCGCATCTGCAGAACGGCACGGTGAAGGTGAAGGCGGGCGACACCGTGAAGGCGGGGCAGCCGCTCGGCCTGTGCGGCAACAGCGGGCGCACATCGGAACCGCACATCCATTTCCACCTGCAGACGGGCGCGACGTTCGCCGACGGCGGCACGGGCCTGCCCGCGAACTTCCATGACATGCTGGTGGACGGCCGGCCGGTGCGCGATGGCGAACCGGTGCGCGGGCAAAGCATCGCGGTGACGGAATAGGCCTAAAGCGCGTCGATCGCCTTCGCCATTTCGATGTCGCGCATCGAAAGCCCGCCTGCGTCGTGCGTGGTGAGCAGGATATCGACGCGGTTCCAGACGTTCGACCATTCGGGGTGGTGGTCCGCCTTTTCGGCGAGCAGTGCCACGCGGCTCATGAAGCCGAACGCTTCGGAGAAATCCTTGAAGCGGAAGCTGCGGGTGATGCCGTCTCGCGCCGCATCCAGAGTCCACGCGGGAAGATCGGGGAGCAGCGCCGTACGTTCGGCTTGGGAAAGTTTCTTCGCCATCGCTGTCCTCCGGCTGGCGCGGCGGGGTATGCCACCCTATGTCTTGAGGCATGAGCGTTCGTCAAACCTTCGCGCCTTCGCTGGATGACATCGAAGCCCTGGCGCGTACAGCCATCAAACGCCTTCCCGAGCTTTTTCAGGCACACCTTGGCGCGGTGGTGCTGCGCATCGAGGACTTCCCCGACGAGGAGGTGTGCCGCGACATGGGGCTGGAAAGCGAGTTCGACCTGCTCGGGCTCTATCAGGGCCATGCGGTGGGGCGCTCCGTGGATGTTTCGGGCGCGCTGCCCGACACGGTCTATCTCTACCGCCGTCCGATGCTCGACCTGTGGGCCGAGGGCGAGGAGAGCCTGGAGCATATCGTGACGCACGTGCTGGTGCACGAGGTGGGGCACCACTTCGGGCTTTCCGACGACGACATGCACCGAATCGAGGATTCAGCGCTTTAGGAGTTCGTCCACCCACGCGGGCACGAGTTCGCCCGCGCGGCCGTGGCGAGCTTCATCGAAGAAGTGCGTGCCTTCGGACGGATCGAGATTGATTTCGAGGGTATGCGCGCCGGCGTAGCGGGCGCCCTGCACGAAGCCTGCCGCCGGATACACCGCACCCGAAGTGCCGATCGAAACGAAGAGGTCGCATGTGGCGAGCGCCGCTTCGATCCGGTCCATGTGATAGGGCATCTCGCCAAACCAGACGATATCGGGCCTCAGGCGCCCGTGCGCGGCGCAGCGGGTGCAGGGCGGACCGTCCGACAGGGTTTCGGGTGCTTCCTGCCGTTCGCCGCAGGCTAGGCAGAGCGCGCTTTTCAGCTCGCCGTGCATGTGCACCATGCGTTTCGCGCCCGCGCGCTCGTGGAGGTCGTCGACATTCTGCGTGACGATGAGGAGATCACCCGGCCACTGCGCATCGAGCCGGGCAAGCGCCGCGTGCGCGGGATTGGGGGCGACGCGGGCGAGCGCGGCACGGCGGGCATCGTAGAACGCCTGCACCAGCACCGGATCGCGGCGAAACGCCTGCGGCGTCGCCACGTCCTCTACGCGGTGGCCTTCCCACAGGCCATCCGGCCCGCGGAAGGTCGGCACACCGCTTTCCGCCGAAATGCCCGCGCCCGTGAGCACGACGATGCTTTGAAACCCCGCTGCCCGCATGATCTTGCGCACCGCTCCCCGATTGGCCAGAGATACGCCTTCGCATCAGCGTTCAAGGGGTTCAAGGTTTATGGCGAAGCGCGGCGGCACGGCACGGATCGGCGTTCTCGGTGCGGGCGGACGCATGGGGCAGAGCATCATCGAACAGGTGCTCGCCACGAAAGACGCCGTGCTGGCGGGCGCCGCGGAGAAGCCGGGGCACCCCGCGATGGGCCGCAGCATCGCGCCGAGCCTCGTCATCGGCGCGAACACGCTCGCGCTCGCGCACTGCGCCGACGTGCTCGTCGATTTCACGATACCGGACGCACTGGAGGAGAACCTCACCGCGGCGTGCGATGCCGCCTGCGCGATCGTGATCGGCACGACGGGCCTGACACCCAAGCACCACAAGCTCATCGACGAAGCGGCGAAGACGATTGCCGTGTTGCAGACCGCGAACACCAGCCTTGGCGTCACCATGCTCGCCGCGCTGGTGAAGGAGGCCGCAAGCCGCCTCGGCGACGATTGGGACATCGAGATCGCCGAGATGCACCACCGCCACAAGGTTGACGCGCCCTCCGGCACCGCGCTGATGCTGGGCGAGGCCGCCGCCGCCGGGCGCGGGGTCAAGTTGGCGAACGCTGCCGTGAAGGGCCGCGCGGGCGCTGACGCGGCGCGCAAGGTGGGCGAGATCGGCTTTGCCGCGCTGCGCGGCGGATCGGTGGCGGGCGACCACATGGTGATCCTGGCGGCGGACGGCGAGCGCATCGAACTCGGCCACCGCGCCGAATCGCGCGAGATCTTCGCACGCGGCGCCGTGCGCGCGGCGCTGTGGCTCGCGGGGAAGCCCGCAGGACGCTACACGATGAACGCGGTGCTCGGGCTCGGCTAGCTACCGCCCCGGAAGCGCGCGTTTCAGCATGGCATAGACCTCCTGCCGCTCGCGCGGGGTGAGGAAGCGGCCGATGAGCAGGCGACGCCCGCGCTCACCGAGCCACAGGCGGTTTTCGGGCGGGCTCAGCGCCTCCAGTTCGACGCGGGTGAACAGCGGCTCCAGCCGGAACTCGCGCGCGCTGCCGTCTGCCGCGACGCGACTGTAGAGAAGGCCCGAGGCATCGAGCCGCAGCCGCTCATAAGCGCGGGAGGCGCGCGCCGCCGCGCGGAATGCCCAGACGAGCAGCGCAAGGTCAGCAACCACGAACGGCAGGATCGGCCACGCGCCGAGCATGATAAAACGCACCGAGGCGAGCAGCATGACGAGCGCCGTGCCGCCGACGATCCAGAGCGCCGGGCGCGCGCCGAGCGGCGGCGGAGGCATCAGCTTCAGGTCGAGCGTCGTCATGGGTCTCTACTCTACCAATGCGCGCGCGGGTGCGGTAGGCGGGGAGACATGAAGCCGCAGACGATCACGCGATTTTTCGACCATCTCGCCGAAGCCGATCCCACCCCGGAAACCGAACTCGATTACGTGAACGACTACACGCTGCTCGTCGCCGTCGTGCTGTCCGCGCAGGCGACCGACGCGGGGGTCAACAAGGCAACGAAGGCGCTGTTTCAGCAGGTGCAGGACCCCGCCGCGATGCTCGCGCTCGGCGAGGCGGGGCTGAAACAGCATATCAAGACGATCGGCCTCTACAACGCCAAGGCCGCGAACGTGATCGCGCTCTCGGCGATCCTTATTGAAAAGCACGGCGGCGACGTGCCCCGCGACCGGGCGAGCCTGGAGGCGCTGCCCGGCGTCGGGCGCAAGACCGCGAATGTCGTGCTCAACGTGGCGTTCGGCGAGGAAACCTTCGCGGTCGACACGCATGTGTTCCGCGTTTCCAACCGAACGGGCCTCGCACCCGGCAAAACGCCGCTCGCGGTTGAGCTCAAGCTGGAGAAGGCGATTCCCGCGCCCTACCGCCGCCACGCGCATCACTGGCTGATCCTGCTGGGCCGCCACACGTGCAAGGCGCGAAAGCCCGAATGCTGGCATTGCCCTGTGGTGAGCGAATGCGCCTATGATGCCAAGACGACGGCATGAGCATCAGGGGGCATGAGCGATTCACTTCGCGTTCAGATGGAGACGTTATGAACAGTCCACATAGTGACATTGTAGCGTTTGCGTACCGCCGGACCGCGAACCCGCCTGATGGGGGGCGGTCCGGCACGTCACCCAGCGCGGAGAAACGCCCCATGACGCGGCGCGCCTCTGGCCTCACCGGCATATTCGCGACACTGGCGCTGGCCGCCTGTTCCACGCCCGAAGCGCCGGTGGAGCCCGCCCCGGCCCCCGTATCTGAGACCGCAAGCGGCGAGCGCTGCGTCGGCCTTGCCGCGATCCGGAGCACCAGAGTCGTCGACGATTCAACGATCGACTTCACCATGCGCGACGGCCGCATCCTTCGGAACACGCTGCCGCACGCCTGCCCCTCGCTCGGCTTCGAGGAGGCCTTCACCTATTCGACCTCGCTGTCGCAGCTCTGCTCGACCGATATCATCACGGTGGTGTTGCAGGGCGGCGGGCCCCGGCTCGGCGCCAGCTGCGGGCTCGGCACCTTCGTGCCCATCACGCCAACCAAAGCTGAATAGCAGCCCCGCGCTTTTCCCGCTGGCCTGCACGCCCGCGCTTTGTTAAGCGTGCCGGCCGAAACGGCGACCGGCACCCGTAGCTCAGCTGGATAGAGCGCTGCCCTCCGAAGGCAGAGGTCACAGGTTCGAATCCTGTCGGGTGCACCAAATACCCCCGATTGCCGCCGAAACTGCGCTTCTTCACCCTTGCCGGGTATCGCAGCCTACCCCGTGCGCGTCATTGACAGGCTTTTCCAGAGTATCGGACATGCAGATCATTGAAACCGAGCGCCTGATCCTCAGGCCCTTCCGGGAGGGCGATGCAGCGGACCTCTTCGCTTATCTGCGCGCGCCCACGGCTCCTTGTTTCCTCTCGCTCAAACTCGCGGACCTTGCCGGGGCGGAGGCCGAGGTCAGGAAACGCACGGTTGACGAGGGCAGCGTGGCGATATGCCTGAAACAAACCGGTCAGGTCATCGGCGATCTGTTCGGCGGGGCCGGAGACGAGGAGGAGGACGGGACCGCGTCGGTCGGCTGGCACCTCAATCCGCAGTTCGGTGGTCGGGGCTATGCGTTTGAAGCCGCGAAAGCCCTGTTCGACCATCTTTTCCGGGTAAAGGGCTTTCGCCGACTTTATGCCTATGTCGAGGACCACAACACGTCCTCGCAGCGCCTCTGCGAAAAGCTGGGCATGCGCCGGGAAGGCGTGTTCATCGAATTCGTATCGTTCACCAACGACGATGCGGGCAATCCGATCTACGAAAACACCATGCAATACGCCATCCTGCGCCGCGAGTGGATGTCTGGCGCTTCAGCCGTTTGACGGCCGCTTGGAGGGACCGGCCGCGTTGAATGCGGGTGATAACGTGGACGTCATTTTCCTCGTCTCCCGGCGAACGCTCAGTCCGCGCGGCGGAGGAAGGCGACGTTCATGGGGCGGCGCAGGGTGAAGCCGATTGACTCGTAAAGCGTGATCGCGGGCGTGTTTGATGCGAAGGCGTGGAGGAACGGCTGCGCACCGCTTTCGAAGATCGCCTGCATGGCATGGAGCGAGAGCCGCTTGCCGAGGCCCTTGCCGCGATGATCGGGATGCGTGCAGACACCGCTCAGCTCCGTGTAGCCGGGCTGGCGCATCCGTTCCCCCGCCATGGCGATGAGCGCGCCGTTGTGGCGCACACCCCAGAACCGGCCGAGCGCCAACGCTTCGAGCGAGAAGGGGCCGGGTTTCGTCAGTTCCGCGAGGGCGAGCATCGCTGCTGCATCGGCCCAGCCGAGGGGTACAATTTCCGCATCGGCAAGCGGCCGGGGCGGCTGTGCTGCTAACATCTGCACGCCAGGCGCGGACATTACGGTTTCGAAGCCCTGCGGCGGCACGACCGGATCGGCCATCAGCAGGACCAGGCTTTCACCCGGTGCAGCAAGCGCACCGAGCGCGGCGAGTGCGGCCGGGCTGTTGTCGATGCTTGCCGCCATTGGGCCGATCGACGTGCGGTAGCGGCGCGCCAGGGCACCGCCCTCTGCAACATCCGCGTGCGTTGTGCTGAGCGCCTGCCAGATCGGCCGGTCGAGAACGTGCGTCACAGTGCCGACTCCTCTTTCAGCGCTGCGATGCGTTCGGGCAGGGGGATTTCGTGGAGCGCCGCTTCCAGCGCATCGAGCTGATCGAGCAGCGGCCCTGCAAGCGGTGCACACAGATGGGCGACCGCGCGATCGATCTGCGGCCACATTTCGGCCCGCAGACGCGCCACGAGCGCCTTTCCGGCCGGCGAGAGCGCGACGAGGCGGACACGCGCATCGCCTTCGGATTTCAGGACTTCAAGAGAGCCCGCTTCGACAAGAATACCAACCGCGCGCGTGGCACCCGGTTGCGTGATGCCGAGCGCAAGCGCGAGATCGCCGACGGTGACCGGGCCGAGCCGCTCAACGGCCACAAGCACCGGGCACTGGCTTGCCTGAACGGAGAGCCCGCCCGCATCGAGAACGCGCTGCGTTTCCGATTGAAGCTGTTCCCCGATCCTTCGCAGCCTGGTGCCGAGGGACAAGTGACCGAGCGCGCGCACCACATCTTCGACCATGTTTCGTTCAATCCATAAGTAGATATATAACTACTTATATAAAAACACATGACGGCAGACAAGGGGCGAGACGCAAAGAGGTCGGCATGACATCAACGGCGATGGCGATGGGCGGCACGATCACGATGGCCTGAACGCCGCAGGTGGCGAGTCGAAGGCTTTGCGCTTAAAAGACCCTCGAAGTTGGACGAGGGACCGGAACGCGCATGACTTTGGAGCAGGCGGTGACAAGCACGGCGACGATGAGTGCCGCGCGCAGGGCGATGGCCGAGCGACCGATCAGCGTGACCGAGGTGTTCACGATCGGCATCGGGCCTTCCAGCTCCCACACGGTGGGGCCGATGCGCGCCGCGCTCGCGTTCGCCGAGGCCGCTGTGAAGCGCGGCAAGGTGCGCGCGGTCGCGTGCGACGTCTATGGCTCGCTCGCGCTCACTGGGCGCGGACACGCCACGGACACGGCGATCATCCTCGGGCTGGCCGGAAACACGCCGGAGAGCCTTGATCCCGATGCCGCTCCGGCAATGCTCGCGCAAATCCGCGGCGAAGACAAATTGCCGCTCGCGGGCGGACGCAAGGTGACATTCCGCCAGGCCGATCACCTGCGCTTCCGCATGGGCGAGTTCCTGCCCGGCCACCCGAACGCCGTGCGCTTCGAGGCGCATTATGAGGGTGGCGAGACGTGGATGGCGACCTATTTCTCGATCGGCGGGGGCGCGATTCTGCGCGAGGGCGAAACCGCGCAGCGCGTCAACATCCGCCTGCCGCATCCGTTCGAATCCGCCGCCGATCTGCTGCGGCTCGGCGAGGCGACGGGCCTTTCGATCGGCGACATGCTGCTTGAGAACGAACTCGCGTGGCGCAGCCGCGAGGAGACGGAAATCTTCCTCGACAGCGTGCGCGCGGCGATGCTCGGCTGCATCGAGCGCGGCTGCCAGTCGGTAGGCGTGCTGCCCGGCGGGCTGAAGGTGAAACGACGGGCAAGCGACATCCAGCGGTCGCTGACGGCGCGCGGACCGCGCATCGACCCGTCGGCCGTGTTCGAGTGGGTGAGCCTGTGGGCGCTCGCGGTGAACGAGGAAAACGCCGCCGGAAGCCGCGTGGTGACGGCGCCCACGAACGGCGCCGCTGGCGTGCTTCCCGCCGTGCTTAAATACTACGAGGTGTTCACGAGCGCGCCGACGCCCGCCGGAAGCCGGCTGCTGCTCGCGACCGCTTCGGCGATCGGCATCCTCTACAAGAAGCGCGCGTCGATCTCGGCAGCTGAGATGGGCTGCCAGGGCGAGGTCGGCGTCGCCTGCTCGATGGCGGCGGGCGGGCTCGTCGCGGCGCTCGGCGGCAGCAATCGTCAGATCGAGAACGCCGCCGAGATCGGCATGGAGCATAACCTCGGCCTCACCTGCGATCCCATCGGCGGGCTGGTGCAGATCCCCTGCATCGAGCGCAACACGATGGGCGCGATCAAGGCGATAAACGCCGCCTATCTCGCGCTGCACGGCGACGGGCAGCATGTGGTGAGCCTCGACGCGGTGATCGAGACGATGCGGCAGACGGGCGAGGACATGCGCTCGCAGTACAAGGAAACCAGCCTCGGCGGGCTCGCTGTCAACGTCGTCGAGTGTTGAGCGACACATGACGCGCATCCTCGTGATCGACGCGCATCCGGACCCCGATCCGGCGCGATTTTGCCATGCGCTTGCCGATGTCTATGCGGAAAGCGCCGTGGGCGCGGGCCATGCGGTCGAGCGGCTGGCGCTTTCAGCGATCGATATTCCCGTGCTCAGCAGCCGCGCAGACTGGGAGGATGGCGAGGCGTCGCCTGCCATTCGGGAGGCGCAGGCGATGATCGCGCGCGCCGAGCATCTGGTGATCCTGTTTCCGCTGTGGCTGGGCGATGTGCCCGCGCTGCTGAAGGCGTTCCTGGAGCAGGTGTTCCGGCCCGGCTTCGCGTTCCCGACAGGTCCGAGAAAGCCCAATGCGGGGCTGCTGAAAGGCAAATCCGCGCGCATCGTCGTCACCATGGGGATGCCCGCGCTGTTCTACCGCTGGGTGTATCGCGCGCACAGTCTGAAGAGCCTGCGCAGCAACATCCTGCGCTTCGTCGGCATCGGCCCGATCCGCGAGACGCTGATCGGCAACGTGGAAGGCAGCGCCGGGAACCGCACGGAGGCGCTGGCATTGATGCGGCGGCTCGGAGCCGACGCCGCCTGACGCGATGAGCGTGCCCTCCCCGATCGACTGGCGCGAGGCCGGGATCGGCATCGGCGAGGCCGTGCCCGAGGACCGACGCGTGACAGGCGCGAATTGGCGGACGTGGCCGTTCAATCGCTGGGCGTTCCAGCACACGCGGATGCTGGTGCCATCCGTGCCGCTTGCAGGCGCCGCCGCGCCCGCACCACTTGCCGAACGCGCGGCCGATCTTTCAGGGCTGCGCCTCGCGGGCGAGGACGGAGAGACGATCGACTGGGAAACCTATGTTGCTTCCACCTACACGGATGCGATGATCGTGCTGCACCGGGGCGCGGTGATCTACGAAACCTATCGCAACGGCATGACGGCGGCGACACCGCATCACCTGTTCTCGGTCACCAAGTCGATCGTCGGGCTTGTCGCGGAACGGCTGATCGCGGAGGGTGCGATCACGGCGGACCTGCCAACCGCGGCGGCGGTGCCGGAACTTGGGAAAAGCGCATTCGCGGGAACGACGCTGCGCCAGCTTCTCGACATGACTGACGGCATCGCCTTCGACGAGGACTACGCCAATCTCAGTTCCGACGTGCACCGCTATTCGGCGAGCTATTGGACGCCGGAGGTGGCGCCGGGCGGGACTTTGCCCGCACTGGCAACGCTCGACCGCCGCGAGGCCGCGCCGGGAACCGCGTTCCGCTACCGCACGCCGGTCGCCGATGCCGCCGCATGGGTGCTGCGCCGCGCCACCGGTCGTTCGCTCACCGATCTGGTGGCGGAGCATGTGTGGCGTCCGGCCGGATGCGCCGACGCAGCGCATTTCCTGCTCGATACGGGCGGCCACGAGATCGCCGGATCAGGCCTGAACGCCACCGCGCGCGATCTCGCAAGGCTGGCGCGTTTCCTGATGACGGGCGCCCCGGTGACGGACGCGCTGATCGCGGGTGGTGACCGCGCGCTGTTCGCGGCGGGCGCGGCAAACATGCGCCCGGACCACAGCTATCGCGGCTTCTGGTGGGTGAACCACGCGCCGCCGGCAGCATTGATGGCGATGGGCGTTTACGGCCAGCGATTGCACATCGAGCCGGAAAACGACCTTGCGATCATCCGGCTCGCTTCGACACCGCTTCCTTCCAATATCACCAGCGACCCCCTGCACGGCCGCGCTTTCGCAGCCCTGCGCGCACACCTTCGCTGACGCATTTCCGTCACCAGAGCGACGCTTGGCCGAAACACGCGCGTGCGAAATCCGCCATGGTCACACATCCGGGGGATACGCCATGCGTCTCATTGAAAACACGGCCCGCGACACACGTCTCAGCATCCGCCTTGCAGACAGCGAGGCCGACGTTCGCGCCGCGCAGGCGCTGCGCTATCAGGTTTTTTTCCGCGACATGGGGGCTGCACCGGGCAGCGGTGCGAGCGGTCTCGACATCGATCCCTACGACCGGTTCTGCGATCACCTGCTGGTTGAAGAGACGGGGGCAGACGGCGCACGCGTCGTCGGCACATACCGGCTGCTCCGCCAAAGTGTCGCCCATCATCACGGCGGTTTCTACAGCGCCTCCGAATACGACCTCGCCCCGCTCGAGGCGCACGCCGGACGGCACGGCGGCGAGCTTCTGGAGCTCGGGCGCTCCTGCGTGGCGCCGGAATATCGCGACACGGCGACGATCCAGCTGCTGTGGCGCGGCATCGGCGATTATCTGGCGCAGCGGAGCATCGGCCACATGTTCGGCTGCGCGAGCTTTCCCGGCACCGATCCCGATGTTCATGCCGCCGCGCTCGCCTATCTCTACCACAATCACCTCGCCCCGCAGGACCGCCGCGTGAGCGCGCACGCGCGGCACTTCACCGACATGGCAAGGCTTTCCATCGGCGGATACGATCCCAAGGCAGCCTGGCGCGCGCTGCCGCCGCTCATCAAGGGCTACCTGCGTGTCGGCGCAATGGTCGGCAGCGGCGCCTTCATCGACCGGCAGTTCAACACCATCGACGTGTTCATGATGATGCCGGTGGATGCCATCGCGGCGCGGTACGCGAAGCGCTTCGGCGCGGCGGCCTAGGCCTTAGTGGAAATCCCGCGAGCCGGGAAGGATGCGCACGTTTCGCGGATGCCCCCGGCTGCGCGCACGCACGGGCATGGCGGCGGCTTCGGAGAGGCGGGCGAGCTCGTCGCTGCGATCGATGATCTTTGAGGCCATCAGGTGGACGACACCCTCGCGGCTTTTCTGCACCTCGCCTTCCACCACCATCAGCCGCGCGGACATGACGGCGCGGCGATAGGGCTCGAACAGGCGCGCCCACAGAAGCGCGTTGGTGATGCCGGTTTCGTCCTCGAGCGTGATGAAGATGGCGTTGCCCTTGCCCGGACGCTGGCGGATCAGCACCACGCCTGCCGTACGCACGCGCGCGCCGTTTCGCGCCGCCGCGGTTTCGGCGCAGGTGAGAATACCCTCGGCGCGGAACACATCGCGCAGGAACTGCATCGGGTGCGCTTTCAGCGACAGGCGCGTCACCTGATAATCGGTGGCGACATGTTCGGAGAGCGGCATCGCAGGGAGCGCCGGATCGGGCTCGTCGCCGAGTTCGCGCGCGCCGGCGGCGGCGAACAGCGGCAATTCATCCTGCGGCATTCGCCGCGCTTCCCATAGAGCGGCGCGGCGATCGATACCGATGGAGCGGAACGCATCGGCATCGGCGAGCAGCCGCAAGGCGCGCTGCGGCAATGCGACGCGACGGGCGAGGCTTTCCACCGAGACGAAGGCGCCGCCGGCGCGCGCAGACATCATGGCGGTCGCCCAATCCTGTCGGAAACCGTCGATCTGGCGAAGACCTAGGCGGAGCGCGAGGCTGCCGTCGGGGCGGGTTTCGAGGCTATTATCCCAATCGCTTGCGTTGATGTCCGCAGCACGCACCTTGACACCATGCTCCCGCGCATCGCGCACAAGTTGTGCGGGCGCATAAAACCCCATCGGCTGCGAATTGAGGAGTGCGCAGGTGAATGCCGCCGGGTGATGGCATTTGATCCACGCCGAGACGTAGACGAGCTTCGCGAAGGACTGGGCATGGCTTTCGGGAAAGCCGTAGCTGCCGAAACCCTCAATCTGTTTGAAACATCGCTCGGCGAAATCCTGCGTGTAACCGCGCGCAATCATCCCCCCGATCAATTTGTCGCCGAAATGATGGATGGTGCCGACATTGCGGAACGTCGCCATCGCCCGGCGCAGACCGTTCGCCTCGTCAGGCGTGAAATCGGCGGCAACGATGGCAAGCTTCATCGCCTGCTCCTGAAACAGCGGTACGCCGCAGGTCTTCTGGAGGACGTCTTTCAGTTCGTTCGGATCATGCGGGGGGGCTGGAGACGGGAAGGTGACCGGCTCCTCGCCGTTTCGCCGCCGCAGATAGGGATGCACCATATCGCCTTCGATGGGGCCAGGGCGGACGATCGCGACCTGAATCACAAGGTCATAAAATCTGCGCGGTTTCAGCCGCGGCAGCATGTTGATCTGCGCCCGGCTTTCCACCTGGAACACGCCGATGCTGTCGCCCTTGCACAGCATCTCGTAGGTGGCCGGATCGTCCTGCGGCACGGTCTTCAGCGCGAAATCGCCGAGGCCGTGCGCGCGCATCAGATCGAAGCTCTTGCGGATGCAGGTGAGCATCCCGAGCGCGAGCACATCGACCTTCATGAGGCCGAGCGCATCGATATCGTCCTTGTCCCATTCGATGAAGGTGCGGTCTTCCATCGCGGCATTGTGAATGGGCACCATCTCGTCGAGGCGCCCTTCGGTGAGCACATAGCCGCCCACATGCTGTGAGAGGTGGCGCGGGAATTCGAGGAGCTGGCCGACGAGATCGCGGAGCCGCACGATCTCCGGATTGTCGCCGTCGAACCCGGCCTCTTCGTAGCGCCGGTCTTCCATGCCGCCGTAGCTGCCCCAGACCGATGAGGAGAGGCGTGCCGTCACATCCTCGCTGATGCCGAGCGCCTTCCCGACCTCGCGCAGCGTGCTGCGGGCGCGGTAATGGATGACGGTGGCGGCAATGCCTGCACGTTCGCGCCCGTAGCGTTCGTAGACGTACTGCATCACCTCCTCGCGGCGCTCGTGTTCGAAATCGACATCGATGTCGGGCGGCTCCCGGCGTTCTTCCGAAAGGAAGCGCGAGAAGAGGAGGTTCTCCTTCACCGGATCGACGGCGGTAACACCGAGCAGATAGCAGACGAGCGAGTTCGCCGCCGAACCGCGGCCCTGACAGAGAATGTCCTTGCTGCGGGCGAAACGGACAATGTCGTGAACGGTGAGGAAGTAATAGGCGTAGTTGCACTTGGCGATGAGGCCGAATTCCTCGTCGAGGGTCGCCTGCATCTTCGGCGGGATGCCCGCCGGGTGTTGTTTGCGTGCTTCCGTCGTCACCAGATGTTCGAGCCAGGCCTGCGGCGTCCAACCTTCGGGAACGGGCTCGTGCGGGTATTCGTATTTAAGCTGTTCGAGCGAAAACTGGATGCGGTCCAGAAGGCGGACGCTCTCTGCGACTGCTTCCGGGCAATCGCGGAACAGGCGGGCCATTTCAGCGGGCAGCTTCAGGTGACGTTCGGCGTTGGCGGCGAGGTGTCGGCCGGCGGCGTGAATGGTCGTCTTCTCGCGGATGCAGGTGAGGATGTCGTGCAGCTGTCGCTGCGCGGGCGTGGCGTAGAGCGCATCATTGGTGGCGAGGAGCGGCACGCCGGTGCGCGCCGCGAGCGCCATCAGCCGGGCGAGATGACGGCGGTCGGCGCCTGCGCGCGGCATCGCGGCGCCGAGCCAGACATTGCCGGGAGACGCCTTCGCCAGCTGCCGGAGCGCAAGCTCGTGCGCATCGTCCGCCATCGCGATGAGCAGCAGGTCCTCATGGTGATCGAGGAGGTCGCGCAGCGTGAGGATGCAGTCGCCCTTCGCGGCGCGGCGGTTGCCCAGCGTCAGCAGCCGTGTGAGCCGACCCCAGCCGTGCCGGGTTTCGGGATAAGCGACGATGTCGGGTGTGCCGTCCGCGAAGACGAGGCGGGCGCCGACGGCCAGTTTGAAGGCCCGAGTCTCGCCTTTCAGTGCAACCCACGCGCGGACCACACCGGCGACGCTGTTGCGGTCCGCGATGCCGATACCGGCATAGCCGAGCGACAGCGCTGCCGCCACCATCTCCGCCGGATGCGAGGCGCCGCGCAGGAAAGAGTAGTTGGTGGCCGCGACCATCTCGGCGAAGGCGGCGGTCATGCGAAGAGGCCGTGCAGATACCAGCGCGGGCTCGTTTCCTCGCGGCCGTAGAGGCCGTGGCGGAAGATCCAGAGGCGGCGGCCGCTCTCGTCCTCGACACGGTAATAGTCCCGCGTGAGACCGGGGCGGCGCCACCATTCGGCGGCGATGCGCTCCGGCCCTTCGGCGCGGACGATGTGGACGAAGTGGAGGCCAAGGCGAAAGCGGCGGGGCGGGCCGTCGGGCACGTCTGCGACGACATGCGAAAGCAGACGCGGCGGACGCAGGAGCGCAAGCGGGCGCAAAGGCGGTTCATCCGGGGGCGGAACCGGCCACGAACCGGAGGGGCTTCCGGGACGGAGCCGGGAGGCGCGCTCGGGTATGTGACTCGCGCGCGGATGAAAGCGCAGCAAACGGTCGGGGCCGAGCCGGGCCGCGAGACGATCCACGAGCGCATCTAGCGCGGGACCGGGCGGCGGTGCGCGGTCGAGATCGGGCTGGTCGGGGGCAAGCGGCTCGGTGACCGGCACGGCGAGGCGCACGGCATCGAAACCGAAGCCGGGGTCGAGCGGATCTTCAAGGCGCGCGAGACTGTGCGTGAACAGCTTGACGACCGGCGCCGCGTGGCGGACGGGGGCGCTGGTCTGGACGGAGACTGCCTGTTCCTTGCCGTCTGCGCGGGAAAACACCGCCTCGAAACAGCGCCCGCCCTCCCCGCGCGCCTCCAGCATCATGCACGCCTCTGCAAGCAGATCGGCGAGCACGCCGAGCACATAATCGGTGCGGGCGACCGGCTCCGGGAAACGGCGCTCGACCTCGACCGGCGGCAGCACGCGGCGCGGCGCGATGGGGCTTTCGGCATCGCCGACCATGCGGCGCACCGCCGTCGCCGCCTCCACCCCGAAGCGCGCGGCCAGACCCGACAAAGGCCGGCAGACGACGTCGCCGACGGTGTAGAGCCCAGCGCGGTGCAGCGCGGTTTCTCGCGCCTCGCCGAGGCGCAGCGCGGCGACCGGCAGCGCGGCAACAGATGGCACACCGAAGCGGGCAAGCGCCCACGCCGCATCGGGCGTATCCGCAAAGGCCGTGCGCACGGTGAAGCCGTGGCGTCGTAGCCGCGCGCGAGCATCGCGCACGAGCCCGTCCTCGCCGCCGAAAAGATGCGCCGTGCCTGTGATGTCGAGAATGAGCGTATCGGGCGGCTCCGGCATCACCATCGGCGTGTAGCGAATCGAGAGATCGGCGAGCCGTTCGAGCAGGCGCCGGTCCGCCTCCGCATCATGATCCGCCACGCTGAGACCCATGACGCGCGCACGCGCATCAGCAAGCGGCAGGCCGGGGAGCAACCCCAGCGCTTCGGCATGACGATCCGTGGCAGCGAGGCGCAGTGCGCCCTTCACCGCCTCCACGATGACGAGCGGTCGTTCAGGCGACCCCGTGCGCCCGGCGCGCGCCAGCCGCTCCGCCGGAAGCCACGGAAACCACAGCGCCAGATAGCGGCGCTTCACGAAAGACACGTGCGTCACGATCCCACTCCACGCGCCAGCCGAGGCCGGAGGGCCCGGCACGGCGGCGCAGCAATTCCACATCGAATGCCGGATGCCCCGGCGCATCCGCGGCAAGCGCCTGCGAAGGCGCCGCCGCAATGTGCCAGCGCGTTTCCGCCGCGCTCGGTGCTGCCTCCGCATCCAGCCGCAGCAGAAACAGCGGCACGCCCGAGGCTTCGGCGGTCAGCGCCAGCTTCCGCGTGCCGGTGAGCCCGAACACGCGGGTGCGGCCCACGCTTTCCGCGATGATCGCACCAAGCGCGGCAACACGCAGCGCATCCGCCGCCGCGGCAATGAGCGCCGCCTCGTCCGGCGCCTGCGCAACGATGCACGCCGCCGGATCGATGCCGAGCGCAGCAAGCCCCGGTCCATACAGCGGTGCCCGCCGCGCAGCCTTATCCGTCCGCAACCAGACGACAGGCGCGCCCTCCGCTGCGAGGAACGCCATCAACGCCGCGAACCCCGCAGCCGCGCCGCTGCCCCCGTCGCCGAACAGTTCATGCACCCGCCCGCGCACCACGCCTGCCGCATCGAGGCCGCGATGCCCTGTAGAGACCCCCTTCCCGCGTCCGTGCGCACGGCCTTCCATTTCAGCAACGAGGCCGCGCAGATCGGCAAGAGATGCAGGCGAATCGATCATGTTGTTCACTATTTGTTCTAAGATCATTTCCACGCACAAAAGAGTCAAGGCCGAACCGAAAACCGTTCAACTCATCGTAAATACCTTTTTAATCATCGAGACTTACCGCTGCTGGACGACACTTCCCCCGTCCGACACAGGAGTCCTTACTCGTGAAACTGCTGAAATCCGCATCCCTCTCGCGGAAGGCCGCACTTTATTCCGGCGCGGCGATCGCCCTGCTGGCTGCTTCTCCCGCCCTCGCCGCCTCGCTCGTGCTGAGCGGCGATTACATGAAGATCGGCCTGAACGACGGCGGCACGCTCGGCTATTCCGGCAACACTTCACCCGGTATTCTTTATGACGGCACGGGCACGGGAACCTTTAATGACGCCTACGATTATCTGACGCCGGGCACGCCGTTCGAAGGCTTCGTCGTTGCAGGCAACGGCGGTTCGGCCTTCATGCTCGCCAACAATAATGACGGCACACTCAACATCACCGGCGGTACGCTGACCGATTACAGCGGCGTCGCCTTCAACGGTGCGACCTACGATCAGCGCGCCGTGTGGACGGGAACCGCCGCCGGCCTGTTCACGATCACAAACGATTATTATTTCGATGAGGGCGATCAGCGGCTGAAGATCCGCACAACGATCACCGCACTCAGCGACCTTACCGACATCACCTTCTCGCGTCAGCTCGATCCCGATGCGGTCGCGGCGCCGGGCGATTCGAGCGTCACCAACAATTTCCGGGGCAACGGATCGGTTTCCGCGAGCGACCTCGTCTATGCCGAGGCGCTCGTTTCGAAGTATGTGATCGGCCTCTACACCGACACCAGCTACACGCACAATTCGGCGGTTACCTTCTGGACGAAGGACACCGCGTCCTATCTCAGCGGCACGGATATCGGCAACGGCGACAATACGATCGGCCTTGGCTTCGACCTTGGCGATCTGCTGACCGGCGCCACCATCACGTTCGATTATTCCTATATCTTCGGCACCGACATCAGCGCTGCGATCGGACAGAATATCACCGGCACCAGCACGACGAGCGACCTCACCAACGGCTCCGTCCAGCCCGTACTCGATGGTGGAACGCTGCTGGTGGATGCGCCGGGGAGCTACGGCGTCGATATCAGCATCACCGACAATGACGGCACGATCGATACCGACGGCAACAACGCCGCCTTTACCGGGGTGATTTCCGGTTCGGGCGGCCTCATCAAGGCGGGTGCGGGCACGCTCGTGCTGACGGGCGCCAATACGTATTCGGGCGGTACCACGATCACGGGTGGAACGCTTGTGGGCAGCACGACCAGCCTGCAGGGCGACATCGCCAACAACGCCGCGCTGATTTTCGATCAGGCGACGGGCGGCACGTTCGGCGGCGACGTTTCCGGTTCGGGCAGCCTCACCAAGGACGGCACCGGCACGCTGACGCTGACCGGCGCCAACACCTATACGGGCGGCACCACGATCACGGGTGGAACGCTCGTCGGCAGCACGACCAGCCTGCAGGGTGACATCACGAACAACGCCGCGCTCGTCTTCGACCAGGCGACGAACGGTACGTTCGGCGGCGACGTTTCCGGTTCGGGCAGCCTCACCAAAACGGGTGCGGGCACGCTGACGCTGACCGGGGCGCACACCTATACGGGGGGCACGACCATCGCGGGCGGCACGCTCGTCGGCAACACCACGAGCCTGCAGGGTGACATCGCGAACGACGCTGCGCTCGTCTTCGACCAGGCGACGAACGGCACGTTCGCCGACGTCATC
>TARA_R110000782_G_scaffold78276_4_pt1 | contig 60251 bp, 55 predicted proteins | sample TARA_R110000782 | Tara Oceans TARA_R110000782 (sample SAMEA4397859) | marine metagenome | biome: Polar Biome; feature: [SRF] surface water layer (ENVO:00010504); material: water (ENVO:00002006), including particulate matter (ENVO:01000060) such as... | depth 5 m | reverse complement strand
ACACCGGCACGAGCCGTTCGCGCCCGCCCTTGCCCTTCAGGATCAGGAACGGACGATCGGGATGAACGGCGTTGCGCGGCAGCGACACCAGCTCGGTCGCGCGCAGGCCCGATCCATAAAGCAGCTCCAGCAGCGCGAGCATGCGCAGGTTGAGATGCGTTGCGCTTTCCTTGTTGGCTTCGGCCTCGACCGTAGCGAACAGCCGTTCGACTTCCTCGCGCGACAGGATTTTGGGCAATGGGCGGCGTAGGCCGGGGCGGGCGAGATGCTGCGTCGGATTGTCGGCGCGCAGTCCTTCCTCTTCGAGAAATCCGTAAAACCGGCGCAGCGCCGACAGCTTGCGCGCAACCGAGGACGCCGCCAGCCCGCTCCATTCCTCCATCAGGCGGCGCAGATTATCGACATCGGCCATCATCAGGCCGCCGGTCAAGCCGCTCGCGCCTTCAAGATCAGTGCGATAGGCGAGCAGCGTATTGCGCGAGGCCCCGCTTTCCACGGCCAGCATCTCGATAAAGCTATCTATCGCGCCCCTGTCCGCCGCCACCGGACCTGCTGAGTCAGAGGCGGCTGGCATCCCCCGTCAGCTCCGCATGATCGCTTCGGCGGCGATCATCCGCGCTTCGGGATCCATACCGACGCGGTGCAACGCCGAAACGATATGATAGAGATGTTCGGGCGGCATTTTGCTCCAGTCCGACACCTGCATGCCGATGGCGGCGAGCAATGCTACCGTACCCTTTTCCTTGCGGCTGGCCGCGGCCTCGATGGCCTTCTCCCAGCGGGTGCGCGGTGCAAAGGAAAGCCTAGCCTCCTGCGCGATGGCGCGCATGTCATCGCCGCTTGCGCGGTTCAGCCCGGCGAGCCCCGCGATCAGCATTGCGCCTTTCAGGCCGTTGCCGGTCACATAGGAGCGCAGCCGGTCAGCCTGCACATCCACAACCCTTTGCGGCGCGCCCACCGCCAGCATCGCCCAGCCATCCGCGCCGTCGCTGTCGGCCAGCGCCTGCGCCGCCCCGGCCCAGCGCATCGCGCTCTTGTCATAACCGGCGCTCAGCATCGCGGCGATCAAATGGCTGATGTCCTCCCCATCGACATCCGCGACGGGCAGGGCTGCGGCGGCGCGGGATATGACGAGCAGCGGAACGATGTCGCCATCCCTCCCCTCGCTCCATATCTCGCGCATCGCGTCGATCCGGTCGCCTACTGTGGAAGCCATATAGGCCAGACGGATTGCATCGGCGCGTGCCTGCGCGCCGTCGGGCGCATCATCAACGCCATCGAGCTGGCTGTATATATCGACCAGTGCCGCGCTGGAAAAAACACCCAGCCGCGCGGCTGTTTCTGCGGCGGGCAGGCGCTTTTCGAGGGGCAGCATCGGCGCGCGCGCCTGCCATGCCCAGACATGCCGCCCGGCCCGGCGCATCAGGGGCGCGGGAATATCGACATTGGCCGCCGTCGCCAGCCCATAGCGCCATGCGGTCAGGGTATCGACGCCATCCCATTCGATCTTCACCGAACGCCGCGATTCGACCCCCGCACCGACGATTTTTTCGGTCAGGCGATAATCGATCCCGCTGATCCTGCCCCGCCGCTCGGCCTGATTGAGAATCGCGCTGGCGCGGCCCTGCTCGGCGGAGAAGGAGGCACAGATCGCCTCGGCCATCTGCCAGCTCGGCGACGCGCTCGCTACCTTGGCGCCCTGATAGATCGGGCACAGGCCGACAGGATCGGCGCTGGCGAGATAGGCCTGCATCGCCACGGCATAGAGGCGGTCGCTGTAATTACGGGCATCGACGCTCTGCACCATCAGTCGCGCCGAATCCGCTTCGCCCATGCGCACCAGCAGCCAGGCGCGCTCCGCTGCCCAATCTGCGCCGTTTACATCGCCGGGCGTATCGGTTGCCGACAACAAGGCGCGGCGCAGCAGGATCGAGCCCCAGCGCGAAACGAAGGGCGCCTTGGCCGTGCGCATCAAGGTGCCGAGAAACTGGCCGGACTGGCTGCCGAAAGCATCGCTCGCGAGGCCGCCCGTGGCGGGGGTGAGCGGCCCAATCCGGTCGAGCGAACGCGTTGAGCGGGGCGGCAGATCATATTTGCGCTGCTGCTCGGCCAGTTCCTCGGGCGTCAGTTCCTCGCTCGCGGCGGCGATATTGGCGACAAGGCCATCGGGACCGCCAACATCGGAAAGATCGAGCTGAAGGCCGGGTTGTCCGTTCCTGACAGGCGCGGCCACGGGCGGCGGCGCGCCGGGCTGGGGGGTCGGCTCTTCGGGCGCGGGCTCGCTGCCGAAACCGGGGGGCAACAGCGATGTCGGCGCACGTCCCGCAATCAGCGGCGCGGCGCATAGCAGCGAAACGCACAGCAACGCTCCGCCCCCAAGCCAGCGCGCATTGATCCGTCGCAATCGACTGTCGCCCTTATCCCGCCGCAATGCCATGCCTATTGCCCCAGCTTTTCCGGGGCTATCGGCTTTTCGACCGGGGCTTGCGGGCGCTCTCCCCCCCGTTGCCACGCCAATGTAAACAGCGCCACCACCCCCAACAGCAGAGCGATCCTGATAACAGGCAGCCGTCTGCGGCGGCGGGAGGATTCGAACATGGAGCTGTTGCGTCTGATTTTCATGGGTCGAAGCTGGTCCTGACAGTCTTGCAAATATGCGGACAGGCAAATTCGCTTTTGCCTGTCGCGTGGGGGGCTGTATAGCCGCGCCAGACATGCAACGAAACATCAAATCCTCTCAAGCCGACAAGCTTGCCTTTGATACCGCGCGGCCCATCGTGCTGATCGGAATGATGGGTGTGGGAAAATCGACGGTCGGACGGCGGCTCGCCGCGCAACTGGGGCTGGATTTTGTCGATGCCGACGACGAGATCGCCACCGCCGCCGGCATGAGCATAAGCGATATTTTCGCCAATTATGGCGAGGAGGAGTTCCGCGACGGCGAACGGCGGGTCATCGCCCGGCTGCTGGAACAGGGCCGCAAGGTGATCGCCACCGGCGGCGGCGCCTTCATGAACGCGGAAACCCGCACGCTGATATTGGAGAAGGCCATCGCCATCTGGCTCGATGCCGATATCGACATATTGGTCGAGCGCGTATCGCGGCGCGAAGGCCGCCCGCTGCTCAAGGATAAAAACCCCCGCACGGTGCTCACAGAGCTGGCGGCGGTGCGCAACCCCGTCTATGCGCTGGCGCCGATCCATATCAAGAGCGGCGACGGCCCGCATGAACAAACGGTGGAGCGCATCAGGGAGGCGCTGGGACGATGACGACGATAACCGTGGCGCTGGGTGCGCGCAGCTATGACATCCTCGTCGAGGATCAAGTGCTGGATCGTGCGGGCGCGCTGCTCAAGGCCCATGCGCGCGGTGGGCGGCTCGTCGTCATCACCGATGAAAATGTGGCGAAGGCCCAGCTCCCGCGTCTTGAGGCCGCGCTGGCAGGTGCCGAAATACAGGCGGCGCCGGTCATCCTGCCTGCCGGCGAAGGCACGAAAAGCTGGGATGGGCTGTCCGCGCTGATGGACCACCTGCTGGCGCTGGAGGTCGAACGCAGCGATCATATCGTCGCGCTGGGTGGCGGCGTGATCGGCGATCTCGTCGGATTCGCCGCCTCGATCCTGAAACGCGGCTGCTCGTTCGTGCAAATCCCCACCAGCCTGCTCGCGCAGGTCGACAGCTCCGTTGGCGGCAAGACCGCGATCAACACGGCGGCAGGCAAGAATCTTGTCGGCGCCTTTCATCAGCCTTCGCTGGTGCTGATCGACCCCACCAGCCTCGATACGCTGCCGCCGCGCGAAGTGCGCGCGGGCTATGCCGAAGTGGTGAAATATGGACTGATCGACGATGCCGCCTTTTTCGCCTGGTGCGAGAAAGAGGGGCATCGGTTGCTGGCGGGAGATCCGCTGGCGCGCGCGACCGCCATCGAAAAAAGCGTGCAGGCCAAGGCGGCGATCGTCGCCGACGACGAACAGGAACGCAGCGGCCGCCGCGCATTGCTCAATCTTGGCCACACTTTCGGTCATGCGTTGGAGGCAGAGACAGGCTATAGCGACCGCCTGCTCCATGGCGAGGCGGTGGCGGCGGGCATGGCGCTCGCTTTCCGTTTTTCGGCGGCGCAAGGACTGTGCAGCGCGCAGGATGCCGCGCGCGTGACCGATCATCTGCGCGCCGTTGGCCTGCCCACCAGCCTTGACGACGCCGGAGTGAGCGCCAGCGGCGAAACGCTGGTCGCACATATGATGCACGACAAGAAGATGGAGGGCGGAACCCTGCCCTTCCTGCTGGCGCGCGGCATCGGGCAAACCTATCTCGATCGCACCGTCAAGCTGGCCGATATCGCCGCATTTCTGGATGCCGAGCAGCAGCGCTGAATTGCGAAATCCCAAGCAATAGTCGTATACCCAGTTGCAGCGATCATGATTCTTGGCAGTTCGCTCCGTAACCACGAAACTTGTGCTCCTGCGCAGGCAGGAGCCCGGAGTCACAAGCCCTGCCCCCTGACCATTCTGGACTCCTGCCTGCGCAGGAGCACAAAAGTCGGGCTGGTCCAATCGCCAATGCTCTCAGGTCCGCCAATAATTCCAGCCAGCCCACACCCACGCGACAATCAGCAGACTGCCGCCAATCGGCGTGATCGCGCCGAGCCAGCGCGGCGCGCCCAAGGCCATCAGATACAGCGTGCCCGCGAAAATCGCCGCGCCGATGAGCATCAGCATCGCCGGTCCGCGCGCAATGCCCATGACCGCAATTGCGGCGACGGCATGCACAAGCTGATACATGCCGCCGGTGCGCAAATAGTCCGCCGCCTGCGGGGATGAAGCGCCATGCGCGCCGAAAGCGCCCGCCGCAATCGCCAGCGCAGCGCTGAGCGTGGCCCAAAATCCGAGCATCATTCGCCCTCCCCGCAATTTTCGCGCGAGCGGAGCGTCATTGCCCTGCCCGGTCGATACATCAGATCCTTCACGCCCATAAGACTGCCCTGCGCGAGCTGTCGCTCAAGGCGTTGCTGGTCATTGTCCCGATATTGCCGCTCGACCTCGATGATCTCTTCATCGCGCACGCCCAGCACCTGCATTGCCATATTGCCCATCGCAATCGCGGATTCGAACACCTCGCGCACCACGCCAGCCAGTTCCAGCTCGTGAAGGCCAAGCACCTGCCGCCGGTCAAACGCGCGCACAACGACGGCGGCTTGAGGAAAGCTGGCCATAACCGGCTCCAGCACCCGCGCATCGAGCGATGGATCGTCAATGCAAAAGGCGATAAGCTGCGCGTCTTCCGCTCCCGCGCTGCGGAGCAGGTCAACTCTTGTGCCGTCGCCATAATACACCTTGATGTCGAGCTGCCCCGATCGTTCGATTTGCGCAGGCTTTTGGTCGATCAGGGTCACTGCAAAGCCGTGGCCGATCAGCATTTGCGCTACCGTCTGGCCAAAACGGCCATAGCCGACGATGATGACGCTGCCGCGTTCGGCCTGTTCCGGGCCTTCGAGGCTCTCTTCCTTTGGCCGCGAAAATTCGAGCCTGCGGGCAAACAGCATGAGAAAGGGCGTGGTGGCCATCGACAAGGTGACGATGGCACTGAACATGCTGGCGGCTTCGGGTTCTATCAACAGCGCCTCGCGCGCCTGCGCGAACAGCACGAAACCAAATTCGCCGCCCTGACTGAGCAACAGGCCAAGGCCGAGCGCCGCCTTGCCCCGCATGCCGAACAGCCGTGCCAGCCCCGTGAGAATGGCGACTTTTACCGCGATCAGCACCAACGCCATGCCGAGGATGAACTGCGGATTTTCAAGCACTGCCCCGATATCCAGCACCATACCGACCGCAAGGAAAAACAGGCCGAGCAGGATCGACCGGAACGGTTCGACATCGGTTTCGATTTCGTGGCGATAGGGCGAATCCGCGAGCATGACGCCCGCGACAAAAGCGCCCAGCGCGGTGGAAAGATGGAGGGAATGCATCAGCGCCGCGCTCCCCACCACTGTGAACAGCCCGACAACGACGAACAATTCGCGCTCGCCCATGCTGCCGACCAGTGCGAGCAGCGGGCGCAGGATGAAACGCCCGGCCAGCACCAGCCCGAGTATCGCGCCTATGGTATAAAGCGCGAGCATCCATCCGGGCGGTCCGCCAACGTCAGCAGGATTGCGCGAGAGCGCCGCAATGATGGTGATGAGCGGGACGATCGAAATGTCCTGAAACAGCAGGATGGAAAAGGCTTTTTCGCCAAAGGGAGAGTTGATCCGTCCGCTGTTCTTCAGGCTGGGGAGCACCTGCGCCGTCGAGGAAAGCGCCAGCGGCAGGCCGAGCGCGATCGCCGCGCCCAGAGTGAAGGCAGTGCCATAATATAATATGCCAGCGAGCACGATGCCGGAAAGGATGACCTGCGCTGCGCCGAACATGAAAATGTCGCGTTTCAGCCTCCATAGCCGCGCCGGATGCAATTCCAGCCCGACCAGAAACATCAGCAACACGATGCCTATTTCGGCGATGTTGAGCTTGGTTTCGCCGCCGCCGACCAGTCCCAGCACATGCGGCCCGACCAGCGCGCCGGCAATCAGATAGCCCAGCACCGCACCAAGCCCTAAACGCCTGAAAATCAATACGAACAGGGTTGCGAAGCCGAGCAGGATAACCCCCTCGGTCAACAACAAATTTGTGGGGTTGGTGGCTTCCATCATGCCCCTGCCTGTTGCGCAGCCTGCCGAACGGCATCCCTGACTGCCTGAAAAGATAGCAATATTGAAGGATGGCGCGCCGGATAGGCTCTGGCCGGTGCAAACACCTCCACCCCCGGCCAGAACGACGCGTCGGGCACCCTGTCTTGGGTATGGAGGAAGATATCGAGCTTTGCCAACGCTTCCTCCAGCTCCGCGCTATTGCGGCCAAGCGCATGCGCCGCCATCAACGCCGCCGAAGCCTGCCCCAGCGCACAGGCTCGCGCATCAAGACCGAGCGCCGAGATCCTGCCCTGATCGTCAAGCCGCACATCGACAATCACCCTGCTGCCGCACGTCGGCGAGCGGCAATCCGCCGTGGCGTCCGGCGCATCAAGCCGCTGCTGTCCGGCCAGCGATGCCGCGAGGCGCAATATGTCATGGCTGTAAAGGGGTGAGGACATGAAGCTGAGTTAGGAGCTTCGGATCATAATGGAAAGGGCTTCGCTCACTCTCCCGCTGCCTCCATCGCATCATCCACCTCTGCGCGAGCGCGATTGCGGTCCCGCACGAACTGGCTCATCGCATCGCCACTGGCGCGCAGCAGCGGATAGCTGCGGGATTGCGTGATCCATTCGGGCCTTTTGGCGGTGAGGCCGAATATCGTCGTATAGGCCAGCGTAAAAGCGAGAAAGGCGAGCGTTGCGACCACCAGCCCCTTGAGCACACCGAAACCCCCGCCCAGCACGCGATCGATCGACCCCAGCATCGAGGCGCGGCTGCGTTCCCCCACCCAGCGCGCGATCATCTTGCCCGCGAAAAACGTAACCGCGAACAAGCTCGCAAAAGCGGCGATGGAAGTCGCACCACCCGGCCCCATCCATACGCCCATCAGGTCCGTCACCGGCGCCAGAAACAGCCGCACGGCAATGACGGCGACAACCCAGGCGAGAAGCGACAATGTCTCTTGCACGAACCCGCGCATGAAGCCGAACAGGGCCATTCCTCCGGTGAGCAGCAGCAGTGCCATATCAAGCGCGGTCATCGCGCTTGGCTAGCCCCGGCCCAGCATCTGGTCAACAAATTGTGCGAGGGTACGATAGCTCTTCAAATGCATGCCGCCCGCATCGCCGGGAAGGTTGTATGGCACACCCGCCTCGCCAAAGCCGAGCTTGGCAGATTCGCGCAGACGCAGAGGCGCATGGGCGACGGGCCGGATTTCGCCGGATAACGCGACTTCGCCGAAATAAACGGAACCGCCGGGCACCGGGCGTTCGGCAAGCGCCGATACCAGCGCCGCCGCCACAGCAAGATCCGCTGCCGGATCGGATATGCGATATCCGCCCGCAATATTGAGATAGACCTCGCATGTGGCGAAGCTGAGGCCGCAGCGCGCTTCCAGCACGGCGAGGATCATCGCCAAGCGCCCGCTGTCCCAGCCCACGACCGCGCGGCGCGGCGTCGCTCCGCTGGCAAGGCGCACCGTCAGCGCCTGTATCTCGACCAGCACCGGACGCGTGCCTTCCAATGCGGGGAATACGGTAGCACCGGTGACATTCTCGTCGCGATCGGTGAGGAATAAGGCCGACGGGTTGGAAACCTCTTCCAGCCCCTGTTCGACCATTGCGAAAACGCCGATCTCGTCGGTGCCGCCGAAACGATTCTTGATCGCGCGCAGGATACGATATTGATGGCTGCGTTCGCCCTCGAAGCTCAACACCGTATCGACCATATGCTCAAGCACGCGCGGCCCGGCGATGCTGCCATCCTTGGTGACATGACCGACGAGCACCACCGCCGTGCCTTGTTCCTTGGCAAAGCGGATCAGTTCCTGCGCCGAGGCGCGCACCTGACTCACCGTGCCCGGCGCGCTGTCGATCAGGTCGCTGTGCATCGTCTGGATCGAATCGATAACGAGCAAATCAGGCGGATTCTTCGTTCCCAAAGTCGTCAATATGTCGCGCACCGATGTCGCGCTGGCGAGCTGCACCGGCGCATCGCCCAGCCCCAGCCGCCGCGCGCGCAATCGCACCTGATCGGATGCCTCCTCGCCGCTGATATAGGCGACGACAAGCCCGCGCCGCGCCATCATGGCCGCAGCCTGCAACAGCAGGGTCGATTTGCCGATGCCCGGATCGCCTCCGATCAGCGTCGCGCTGCCCGCCACCAGCCCGCCGCCCAATGCCCGGTCGAATTCGGCAATGCCAGTCTTTTCTCGCTCCGGCAGCGCAATATCGCTGTCGAGCGCGCTCAGCATCAGCGCCCGGCCGCCACGTTGCAGGTCATGCCTGGCGGCGAATATCGTTTCGCCCGCTTCCTCGGCCAGCGTGTTCCACCCGCCGCAATCGTCGCACTGCCCCTGCCAGCGGGGTGCCGATCCGCCGCATTGCTGACACACGAACTTTTTCTTCACTTTGGCCATAGGGCTGTTATGCAGAACATATACGGAACATAAAAGTGAAAAATGCGCAGGCGCTGGAAACTTCTCGGCAGATGCGGCATTGAAACAGGATGACCGCTCGCCCGATCCGCATCGCCAGCTATAATATCCGCAAGGCGATAGGGACGGACCGCCGCCGCAACCCTGAGCGTATCCTCGCCGTTCTGGCTGAAGTGGATGCCGACATCGTCGTTCTTCAGGAGGCGGACCGGCGCTTTGGCCCGCGCATGGCCGCTATCCCGCCGATGCTTCTGCTTCACCACAGCGATTATAAACATGCGCCGCTTAATGTGCAGACCGATAGCATCGGCTGGCATGGCAATGCGATATTGGTGCGCAAATCCGCCGAAATCCTGATGAGCGATATCATTCACCTGCCCTATCTCGAACCGCGCGGCGCGGTGGTGGCGGAGGTTGCTCTGGACGACAGCAAGCTGCGCCTGTTCGGCATGCATCTCGATCTTTCCGGGCTATGGCGCAGACGGCAGGCGGCGGCGGTCCTGCATGCCCATATGCAATCGGACGCCTTGCCCACATTGCTGGCGGGCGATCTCAATGAATGGAGCGCGGCGCGCGGGTGCCTCGCCGATTTCGGCAAACATTTCCACTTCGCACCCTGCGGCCGCAGCTATCATGCCCAGCGGCCGGTGGCGCAGCTCGACCGGATCATGCACTGCGACCGATTCAAGCTTGTCGATTGCGGGGTGCATGAAAGCGCAATAGCCCGCCGCGCATCCGATCATCTGCCGATCTGGGCGGATGTGCGAATATGCTGACGTGGTGGATCAGTCGCCGGTCAGAATGCGATCGACGAGCTGCTTCACGGTCGGCACAAAACCGTTGGAGTAAAACGGGTCCTGCTTGAAGTGATAGGCCCCGTGCCCGGCGAACATCAAATTCTGGTCGGGATCGCCACCATGCGCAATATCCTGCAATGTTTTCTGGATACAGAAGCTGCGCGGATCGGCAAGGCGACCAGTGGAATTGGTTTCGCTGTCCATCCAGCTGGAAAAGGCGCATTGGGAAAGACATCCCATGCAATCCGTCTGATCCTTGCGGATCATCGCTTTCTCATCCTTATCAACAAAAATCAGGGTATTATCAGGCGTTTTTAACGCATTGTCGAAACCCAACGCGGTCCATTCGCGGGCACGCAGCAGATCGCCCCGCGTTACCCAGAAATTCTTGCCCTTAACGCCCACGTCCAGCTGATGCGTATGATCCCCCGCCTGTTCCAGGCTGAAAGCGATCTGACGCTCCGAACGGGCTTCCAGACTCCGCAGAAAAGAGGTGCGCACCGCCGAGGAGTAAAAGCCCGTCGGCGAGAAACGATGGAGAAGGATGTCGCCCTCGTCCAATGTGGTCAGCTTGTCCTTCCAGATTTGCGGGATCGGGCTTTCCTGCGTCAAGAGCGGCCGGGTGCCGAACTGGAAGGCGATGGTGCCGAGTTCGGGATTGTCGATCCAGTCGCTCCAGTCGCGCAAATACCAGACGCCGCCCGCCATCACGATCGGCACGTCATCGGAAATGCCGCCCTCGCGCATCGTGTCGCGCAGCGCCTTGACGCGGGGATAGGGATCTTCGGGTTTCAGCGGATCTTCGGCATTGGAAAGGCCGTTATGGCCGCCCGCGAGCCATGGGTCTTCATACACCACCGCCGCCAGCCATTCCGCCGCCTTGGAGTAAGCCCGCTTCCACAGCGCGCGAAAAGCGCGGCCGGAGCTGACGATAGGGAGATAATAAACGCCGTATTGGGCCGCGATTTCGCTGAGCTTATAGGGCATGCCCGCGCCGCAGGTCACCCCCGCGACCATGCCCCTGGTGCGTTCCAGCACACCGTGGAGGACGCGTTGCGCACCGCCCATTTCCCAGAGCACATTGATGTTGATCGCGCCCTTGCCGCCTGCAATTTCAAAAGCGCGCTTTACCTGCTCGACGGCACCCTCAATAGCATAGGCGACCAGTTCTTCATGGCGATCGCGCCGGGTGCGGCCCGAATAGATTTGCGGAATGGGGTTGCCATTGGCGTCATAGCTGTCCGCATTGACGGCTGAAATCGTGCCGATGCCTCCTGCCGCGGCCCATGCGCCCGAGCTCCTATGATTGGACACGGCCACGCCTTTGCCGCCTTCGACCAGCGGCCAGACTTCGCGTCCACCATAGACGATGGGTTTCAACCCCTTGAATGCCATTTTTACTCCCAAAAAATTTGCGAACCCCGGAATTTGCCGCCGCCTATAGCAAGTTTTCAGGGCGGCGCATGGAAAAACTGAAACATAATCTTAAACATCGACGTGCTTCATGCCGTCAGCGCATGCGGCCGCCCCAGCGCCGCGCCATATAATGCCGCATAGCGCGCCACCATATCGGTTTCACAATAGTCCTTTTCGGCGCGGGCTCGATTGGCCGCTCCGATATGTCGGCGCAGCGCCGCATCCTCGATCAATCGCGCAAAGGACTCAGTCATGGCCGCCTCGTTGCCACGAGGAACGATATAGGGCCGATTCTCCTCTCCAACCATCGCCATGACGTCCCCGACGTCGGTTGCTACGGCAGGCAAGCCCGCCGCCATCGCCTCGACCAGCGCAATCGGAAACTGTTCGCTGTCCGACGACAAGGCAAATATATCAAAAAGACCGACATATTTCCATGGGTCGGCGATAAAGCCCGGCATATGCACCGCGAATCCCAGCGCCTGCGCCTGCGCCGCGATGGTTTCGCGTTCTGGCCCTTCGCCGACGATGACAAGCTGCGCCCTGTCCCGAAGCGGCGCCAGAGCACGCACCAGAAGCGGCAGATTTTTGACCGCGCGCAGCCCCGCGAGCGTGCCCACGATCATCTTGCCGGGCTGCCGCGTAAAGCCGGGAATGGCATCGGGCGCGCAGGGCCGCGCATAGGCCTCGACATCTATCCCGTTGAATATCAACCGCACCCGGCTTTCCGGCTGATGCCAGACGTCCTGCGCAATCTGTCGCAAACGGCGCGACGGCACCACCAGAGCATAAGCCCGCGCCAACGCCATGCGGCGGAACAGGTTGCGTTTGGGCTTGAGGCGTTCGGCTTCATCCTCATTGAACCCATCTTCATGATGAATGAGCGGCGGCAGCGAGAGGAATGGCGCGTATATCCGGTGCGCCATCACCGCATCCATCGCTCCCCAATTATAGGTCAGCACCAGATCGAAGCCCTGCATGAAGCGCACCCAGCGCCAATAGCGGCGCGGATCGGGCAAACCATGAAGCGATGGCGCTTCATCCATCGGAAAATCGCAGGGAACATCGGAAGAAATGGCCGCACGCGCGCCCATGGCGTCATGATCGGCGCTGACGATGCTGTGATGAACCCTGGCACCCCAGATATTCATCAGGCGCACCGCGCGCGCTTCCTTGCCGCCAAGATTGAAACCGCTGTGCAGATGCAGGATACGCGGCGATGCGCTCTCAGCCACGCTCCAGCACCCGTTCGAGCAGCCGGTCGATGGCCGCCTGCGCTTCCGGCTCGTCCAGCGTCGGCGCATGGCCGACACGCGGCACGGTGACGACCTCCGCCTGCCCGCCAATCGCCCGCTTCATGCGCTGCGCCGTTTTGTCGCTCATCAGGTCCGACAATTCGCCCCGCAGGATCAGCGTCGGGATGTTTTTGAACGCCGCGAGGACCGGCCACATATCGAACCCGGCTTCGCCGCCCGGCACCTTGAGCGGGTCGGCGATGCGCATGTCATAATCCAGCACGATCCGGCCGTTGCTATTGAGCCGGTATAGCCTCTTGGCCATCGCGATCCAGTCGTCGAGACTGTAATCGGGATAAATATCCCGCTGGGTTTCCGCGAGTGCGCGAGCGGCATGCACCCATGTGGGATGCGCATTGCCGGTGCCGACATAATTGCGGATGCGATCCAGCCCCGCTTCCTCAATATCCGGGCCAATATCGTTGAGGATTGCGCCAGCCAGCCGATCCATGTGCGTGGGCGCCATCAGCATCGTGAGGATGCCTCCAAGCGAGGTGCCCACCGCCACGAAACGCTTGAGATGAAGATCGGTCAGCAGCCGTTCGATATCCTGCAAATAGGTGAGCGGCACATAGGTCATGGAATCCTTGGAATAGGCGCTTTCCGCGCGCCCGCGCAATTCGGGGCATATCACTCGCCATTTTCCGGCGTAACGCTCGGCAAAATTGGCGAAGTCGCGGGCATTGCGCGTCAGGCCGGGCAGGCAGAGCAGCGCCGGACGATCCGCATGTTCCGCATCGGCCGCATAATCGCGGTAATGCAGGCGCAACCCGTCATTCGACCACCAAAATCCGTCGCTATAGGCCATCATGGTTGCACCTTGTCCTGTCCATACCCCATATTGCCGTATGATCATCGCCCCGCAACCCGCCAAATTCACTCCCGCGACCGATATTCTCGATATTGCCGATATCGGCGATGCCGTGAAGGCTGCGGACTTTCCGCAGCATATCCTGCGCTATCGCAATGATCGCTGGGCGGCTTCGGTGGGGCTGGATGCGCTTTCAAACGATCAATGGATCGCGCATTTCGGACGGTTCGAACCGCTTGAAGGCAGCCTCGATCAGCCGCTGGCGCTGCGCTATCACGGGCATCAGTTTCGCGTCTACAACCCCGATATCGGCGATGGCCGGGGCTTTCTGTTCGCACAGATGCGCGATTTTCGCGGGCGTCTGATGGATCTCGGCACCAAGGGCTCTGGCCAGACGCCTTATAGCCGCTTTGGCGACGGGAGACTGACGCTCAAGGGCGGTGTACGCGAAATCCTGGCCACGGAAATGCTCGAAGCGTTAGGCGTCAATACCTCCAAAACCTTCTCGTTGATCGAGACCGGCGAGCAGCTCCAGCGCAATGACGAGCCTTCCCCCACCCGCTCGGCGGTGATGGTGCGTCTCTCCCATTCGCACATCCGTATCGGCAGCTTTCAGCGAGCCGCGACGCTGGGCGATGAAAAGCTGCTGCGCGCGCTCGTCGATTATTCGCTCAGGCGGCTTTATGAGGTCGAACCGGACAATGATCCGGGCGCACAGCTCCTCAACCTCGTGGTGGAGCGCACAGCCGATCTTGCCGCCTCATATATGATCGCCGGGTTCGTGCATGGCGTGCTCAACAGCGACAATATCAACATTACCGGCGAAAGCTTCGATTATGGCCCATGGCGCTTCACGCCAGGGTGGACGCCCGGTTTCACTGCCGCCTATTTCGATCATCAGGGGCTTTATGCTTTCGGACGACAAGCGGAAGCGATCCATTGGGATGTCGCTCAACTCGCCATTTCCCTGCGCATGATAACAGAATCCGAGCCATTGATTGCGGCCCTAGACCGCTTTTCCGGCCTATACGCCGACGCGATGCGCCGTCGCTTCTGCTGGCGGTTGGGCGTGAAACAGCCCGATGATGAGGCCGCGACCCTGCTTATCGAAACCGCCGTCCGCGCAATGACCGAAAGCGACATAGCGATAGATCGCTTCTTTTTCGATTGGCGCGGTGGCTCCTTGCGCAGCGACGATGCAAAGGCTCGCTATGACAACGAGCATTGGCGATCCTTTCAAGCGCTCGCGGAAAAGCTCGCGCCTTCGGGGCCGCTCACCCATCCCTATTGGGCGTCAGGATCGCCCTGCTCCATGCATATCGATGAAGTCGAGCAGATATGGTCCGCCATCGCCGATCATGACGATTGGGTGCCGCTTGAAACGAAGATTACAGCGATCGGACGCATGCGCGAAGCGATGACATAATACTTTCGTTCACTTCCCATAAACAGCGAAATCAGGCATATCAGACCTTAATGACAACAAAATTGCGTTCATATGAACCCGCCACCGGGTCGCTATTGTGGGAGGGGGAATTTAGCGACGTCGCTGCCGAAGTGGAGCGCGCGGCTTCCGCATGGATGCATTGGGCGGCCAAGCCGGTCGCCTTCCGTATCGAGACGATGCGCCGCTTCACCAATGTCGTGCGCGCCAATGAAGAAAAGCTGGCCGACCTCATCGCCCGTGAAACCGGCAAGCCATTGTGGGAAGCCTCGACAGAGGTTGCCGCGATTATCGGCAAGGTCGATATTTCCATTGCCGCCTATTCCGAGCGCACCGGACATCGCCGCCTGGAGGGAGCGATGGGCGCGCGGCAGGCTTTGCGGCACAAGCCTCACGGAGTGATGGCGGTGCTTGGCCCTTATAATTTCCCGGCCCATCTGCCCAATGGCCATATCGTTCCGGCCCTGATCGCAGGCAATGGCATAGTGTTCAAGCCGTCGGAAAAAACGCCCGCCACCGCGGCTCTGCTCGTCGAGCTCTATCATGAAGCGGGGGTGCCAAAGGATCTTGTCCGCCTTGTCATCGGCGGGCCGGAGCAAGGCAAGGCGCTGGTCGAGCATCCGCTGGTGAACGGCATATTGTTTACCGGATCGGCGCGCACCGGCATCGCAATCAACCGCGCGCTGGCCACCCATCCGGAAAAGATCGTCGCGCTGGAAATGGGCGGCAATAATCCCATCGTGCTGTGGGATACGCCGGACATCGCCACCGCTGCGACGATCGTCGTGCAGTCCGCCTTCACTTCGGCCGGGCAGCGCTGCACGGCGGCAAAGCGCCTGATCCTGCGCGAAAACATGATGAAGCCGGTGATGGACGAGCTGACGAAGATCGTCGATCGGCTCATCATCGACCATCCTCATGCCGATCCTGCGCCCTTCATGGGGCCAGTGATCGACAATCAGGCGGCCGATGGCCTCTCGGAGAGCTTTCTGGCGCTGATAAGCATGGGCGCGCGGGCTATCCGGCATATGAAGCGGCCCTTTGGCGACCTGCCGTTCCTGTCTCCCGGAATCATCGATGTAACACCGGTTACCGAGCGCCCCGATATCGAGCTGTTCGGGCCGCTGATCCAGGTCGTGCAGGTCAGCGATTTCGACAGCGCGATCCGCGAAGCGAATGCGACGCGCTATGGCCTTTCGGCATCGCTGATCGGCGGCAGCCCGGAACAGTATGACCAGTTCTGGGCCAATATTCACGCGGGCATCATCAACTGGAACGGGCCGACCAATGGGGCATCTTCGGCCGCACCGTTCGGCGGGGTCGGGGTATCGGGCAATCATCGGCCCAGCGCTTATTATGCCGCGGATTATTGCGCCTATCCGGTCGCCTCCACGGAGGCAGAACAGCTTCGCGCGTCGATAGGCATCGGCCTTGCCGCCATCGACACCAGCAGCATGGGCGACTGAACAAAGCAGCGCTTTTGCTCCCACAATAGTTTTGCTTTGAGCGGGCAAAAACATTTTGCGTTGCGGCAGAAGCCCGCACGGGCCATCTCGTCATCATGGCTGAAACTACACCCATATCCTATGACGGCACGCCGACCGGCACCGTCTATCTCGTCGGCGCGGGGCCGGGCGACCCGGAGCTGTTGACGCTGCGCGCGGCGCGGTTGATCGGCAACGCAGCGCTTATCGTGCATGACGGGCTGGTCGATGAGGCAATACTGGCGCTCGCGCCTACCGATGCGCGGATGATTTCCGTCGCCAAAAGCCGCGCGCGCCACACCTTGCCGCAGGAAGCCATCAATGCACTGCTGGTGCGCGAGGCGCTGGCCGGGCATGATGTTGTGCGCCTGAAGGGCGGAGATCCGTTCATTTTCGGACGCGGCGGCGAAGAGATGCTGGCCTGCCACGAAGCGGGCGTTCCGGTCGAGATCGTACCGGGCATCAGCGCGGCCATCGGCTGCGCGGCGCAATCGGGCCTGCCGCTCACCCATCGCGGCTTGTCGAGCGCGGTCACTTTCGTCGCGGGGCAGTGCAAGGGCCTAACCGAACAGAATTGGGCGGGCCTTGCCGGGCAAGACCGCACGCTTGTGATCTATATGGGCGTGGCGACCGGCGCCGACATCGCGGAAAAGCTGATCGACGATGGCGTATCGCCCGCCATGCCGGTGGCAGTGCTGGAAAAAGGCACGAGAGCCGACAGCCGGACTTTCCTCACCAGCCTTGCCGATCTGGGCCGGCTGATCGCGCGGGAGGCCGTGCAGAGCCCGGCACTGATCGTCGTGGGCGAAGTGACGCGGTTTGCCGAGGTAAATGAAATCCGGGCGCTGACGGCCGGTATGATGGAGACTGTTGCGTGAAATTGTTGACGGGGAATGATCTGGCGTCGGGCGATGTCATCTGGTGGACCGGTTCGGGCTGGTCGCGCCATGTCGGCGATGCCGCCGATGTGGGCGATGACGGTGACGCGCTTTTAGCCGCCGAAAGCGAAGCGCTCCGTGTGAACGCCGCCTACATCATCGACGCCGAGCAAAGCCCCTCTGGCCCCCTGCCCAGCCATATCAAGGAGCGCATCCGTGCCAGCGGGCCGACGGTGCGCGCCGATCTTGCCATCAACACCGAAATCCCGATCGTGAGGGCCTGAACCATGTATCAGTATGACAATTACGATCAGGCGATGGTCGATGCCCGTGTCGAGGAATTCCGCGATCAGGCGCGCCGCCGCCTTGCAGGCGAACTGACGGAAGATCAGTTCAAGCCACTGCGTTTGATGAACGGCCTCTATCTTCAGCTTCATGCCTATATGCTGCGCGTTGCCATCCCTTATGGGACATTGTCAGGCAGGCAGATGCGCATGCTGGGACATATCGCGCGCAAATATGACCGCGATTATGGACATTTCACGACGCGCCAGAACATCCAGTATAACTGGATCAGGCTGGAGGATGCGGCCGATATTCTCGCCGACCTCGCCAGCGTCGAAATGCACGCGATCCAGACGAGCGGCAATTGCATCCGCAACATCAGTTCGGATCAATATGCCGGTGTCGCGGCCGATGAGGTGGCCGATCCCCGTCCCTGGGCCGAATTGCTGCGCCAATGGTCGAGCTTCCACCCGGAATTCAGCTATCTGCCGCGCAAGTTCAAGATTGCCGTGATCGCCTCGCAGCAGGATCGCGCGGCAATGCGGCTGCACGATATCGGCCTTGAGCTGGTGCAGCGCGATGGCGTCATCGGCGCGCGCGTGTTCGTGGGTGGCGGCATGGGCCGCACGCCCATGGTCGCGCCGGAAATCGCACCGTTCATCACCGAGGACGAAATCGTCTCTTATGTCGAGGCGTGCTTGCGCGTCTACAACCGTTATGGCCGCCGCGACAACAAGTACAAGGCGCGCATCAAGATCCTCGTGCATGAGCTGGGCGCGGATGAATATCGCCGTCAGGTCGAGGAAGAATTCGCGCATATGAAGACGCTCGGCCTCAACCCGCCGCGCGAGGAACTGGCGCGGATCGCCGCGCATTTCGCCTCCTCCGCCTATGAAACCGGGATTTCGGACGAAATCGACCGCAGCGACCCCGATTTTGCATTGTGGGTGGATCGCAATGTGGTGGCGCACAAACAGCCCGGCTATGCGATCGTCAACATCAGCCTCAAGCCGATCGGCGGTATTCCCGGCGATGCTTCGGCGGATCAGATCGAGCTGATGGCCGATCTTGCCGAACGCTATTCGCTCAATGAGCTGCGCGTCACCCATGCGCAGAATATCGTGCTGCCCTATGTGAAGAAGGCAGATCTCTACACGCTGTGGCAACAGCTTGACGAGGCGGGCCTCGGCGCGGCCAATATCGACATGGTGACGGACATCATCGCCTGCCCCGGCCTCGATTATTGCAGCCTCGCCAATGCGCGTTCCATCCCGGTCGCGCAAAAAATAGCGCAGCGCTTTACCGATAATGGCAAGGAAGGCGTGATCGGCGAGCTGAAGCTCAAGATTTCCGGCTGCATCAACGCCTGCGGGCATCATCATGCCGGGCATATCGGCATTCTTGGCGTCGATCGCAAAGGCACGGAGAATTACCAGCTTCTGCTCGGTGGTTCCGGTGCCGAAGATGCGAGCCTGGGCCAGATCACCGGCCCCGGTTTCGATGAGGACGGCATTGTCGACGCGATCGAAAAGGTGACCGACCTTTATCTCGCCGAGCGGCAGGGAGAGGAGCGTTTCCTCGACACCTATCGCCGTCTTGGCATGACTCCGTTCAAGGAAATGATCTATGGCTGAGCTGCTCTCTTTCCGCGAAGGCGATTCCGTTTCCGAAGCCCCTGTATCGCTGGAGGAGTTTCTGGGCGCATCCAACGCGACCGCCGTGCGCATCGTGCCGGGCGAAGATGCCCGCGCCTTGCTGCCCCATCTCGACCGGATCGCGCTGGTCGAAGTCGCCTTCCCGGCCTTTGGCGACGGGCGCGGCTATAGTTCCGCGCAGATTTTGCGCGAGGCGGGCTATGCAGGCGAATTGCGCGCGAGCGGCGATGTGCTTGTCGATCAACTGTTTCCAATGCGTCGCGCCGGGTTTGACAGCTTCGCACCCGATGCGCCGCTCGACCCGGCAGTGGTGGAAGCCAGCCTCTCCCGCTATGCTGATGTGTATCAGAAAACTGTGGATGGCCGTCGTCCGATCTGGGCCAAGCGCCACGAGGTAGCGTGACAATGGCCGAAGCAGCTCGCCGGATTGATGTCATCGATGCGCGGCCCGCCTTCACTCAGGCGGATGCCGATGCCCTCAATGCGCGCTTCGAAGGCGTCAGCACGCAGGACATGCTGCGCACCCTGTTTGCGGAAAACGCGCTGGGCAACATCGCCGTTGTGTCTTCCTTCGGCACCGAAAGCGCGGTGCTGCTGCATCTGGTGGCGCAGGCGGACCCCAATATTCCGGTCATTTTCGTCGATACGCTCAAAATGTTTCCCGAAACGCTCGATTATCGCGAAACGCTGGTGCGCGCATTCGGCATAACGGATAGCCGGGTTGTGGAGCCCAAGGCCGATGTGCTCGCCGCGAAAGATGAGAAGGGCCTGCGCTGGTCCTATGATCCCGATGGCTGCTGCGAAATCCGCAAGGTCGAGCCATTGGCGCGCGCCAAGCAGGGGCTCGATGCCTGGATTTCAGGACGCAAGGCGTTTCAGTCCGTCACGCGCCAGAACCTCCCCCGGTTCGAGGTCGAGGATGGTCGCATGAAGCTCAATCCGTTGGGCGACTGGACCAAGGACGACCTCGAAGCCTATTTTGCCGAGCATGATTTGCCGCGCCATCCGCTGGAGGCGCAAGGCTATCTCTCGATCGGCTGCGAACCCTGCACATCCAAGGTGATGCCAGGCGAAGACCCGCGCGCCGGGCGCTGGCGCGGGTGGGACAAGGTAGAATGCGGCATTCACACCGCCTCCACCCCTCTGGCCGACCCTGACGATCCAGCCAATCAGCCGGTATTCTGAAGAATCGGCTTTCCTTTCAGGCAACGCCAAGGCAGACTTTCCCGGCGGCCCACCAGAGGCCGTTAATAGCCGGGGGAAAGACGATGCCTGCCTTGCCGATCACTTCGCTGACCGCTGCCATCGCGGCAGTGGCGCTGATAGTCCTGAGCTTTCTGGTCAGCTTTCGACGCATGAAGGTCGATATCAATATCGGGACCGGCGATGACGTTGCGCTGTTGAAGCGCATCCGCGCCCAAGGCAATTTCATCGAATATGTTCCCATTACGCTGATCCTGCTTGCCCTCGTAGAGATGGCAGGTGCGGGAACCGGGCAGCTATGGACCATCTCCGGGTTATTGTTGGGCGGACGCCTGCTTCATGCCGTCGGGATGCTGGGCGGCGTTTTGCCCGCGCGCGGCTTGGGCATGCTCATGACCTATGCGGCGATGCTGATGGCAATAGCGCTCTTGCCGCTGAGTTAGGTTACAGCAGCCTCATTCATAGCTGTCGTCATAGGCGCCATATTCACCCTCTGCGAGATCGCTGAATTTCGTGATTTTCGCATCGAATTTCATCCGCACCTTGCCGGTGGAGCCATGACGCTGTTTGGCGACGATGAGTTCGGCGAGACCATAGACCCGTTCCATATCCATCGCCCATTTGCTGTGATCTTCGTGGATCTTGGCGTCGTCGCCCTCGGTCGGGCGCTTGGGTTCCTTTGCCTGGATATAATAATCTTCGCGGAACACGAACCACACCATATCGGCGTCCTGCTCGATAGAGCCGGATTCGCGCAAATCCGAGAGCTGCGGGCGCTTGTCCTCGCGCTGCTCGACCGCGCGACTAAGCTGGGACAGCGCCAGAACCGGCACGTTCAGTTCCTTGGCAAGCGTCTTGAGGCCTCGGCTGATCTCGGAAATTTCCTGAACCCGATTGTCGCCTTTGTTCGATGATCCCTGCAACAATTGCAGATAGTCGATAACGATGAAGCCGATATCATGGCGGCGCTTCAAGCGCCGCGCGCGGGTGCGCAATGCCGCGATCGTCAAGCCCGGCGTATCGTCGATATAGAGCGGCAATTCCTGCAACTCGCGCGCGGCGCGGGAGAGGTTCTGAAACTCCGCGCGGCTGATCTTGCCCATGCGCAGCGCTTCGCCGCTGATGCCCGATTGCTCGGCCAATATACGCGTTGCAAGCTGATCGGCCGACATTTCCAGCGAGAAGAAAGCCGTCTTCGCGCCCATATTCTTGGAGGGCTCGATGCCGTCCGCCTCGTCGCGTGTCCAACGCGCCGCGGCATTATAGGCGATGTTCGTCGCAAGCGAGGTTTTGCCCATGCCGGGTCGTCCGGCAAGGATCATGAGATCGCTGTTGTGCAGGCCGCCGATTTTCTCATTCAGGCTGTTGATGCCGGTGGTGATGCCCGACAAATGCCCCCCGCTGTTCAGCGCGCGCTCGGCCACCTGCACCGCCATGGTGCTGGCCTGAAGGAAATTCTTGACCGAGCCGGTTTCCCCTTCCCCCTCGGAAACCCTGTAGAGAGCGACTTCCGCCGCCTCGATCTGGCTCTTGGGATCGACATCCTCGCTGGTGTCGAGCGCCTTTTCGACCAGTTCGCGCCCGACGCCGACCAGTTCGCGCAGCAAGGCGAGATCGTATATCTGTTGGGCAAAGTCGCGGGCACCGATCAATGAGGCGCCGCTGGTGGTCAATTGCACGAGATAGGCCGATCCCCCCAGATCCTTCAACGCCGCATCCTGATCCAGCATCGGTTTGAGCGTCACCGGGCTGGCGATCATGTTGCGATCGAGCAGTTTGAGGATCGATTCATAGATGCGGCCATGCACCGGCTCGAAAAAATGTTCCGGGCGCAGCTTCATCTGCACATCTTCGGCGACTCGGTTGTCGATCAGCAATGCGCCGAGCAGCGCCGCCTCCGCCTCTATATTGCGAGGAAGTTCACGAGTTGCGCCTTCGGGCGCCTCTACCAGTTTCAATGCTTCTGCCATGGGCCGCAGTGTCGTCCTATCTGGAGCGAGACGCAAGAGGATGTGCGCTCACTGATTTGCCACATGGGGATAGATCGGACAAAACTGTGGGTAACGTCGTCCGTTCATTCTGCCGCACCGCAATAACCCCCTTGATCTTTCGGCCGGGGAACAGCACTGCTTACAGGACGATGGCCGACCCCCGCATCATAGACATCACGCTTGATCAGCAGAGCATCCTCTGGCGCAGCGCCGATGTGGAGCAGGAACGGCGCATAGCCATTTTCGACCTGCTGGAAGAGAATTATTTCAGGCCGGTTCGAAGCCATGACGATGGCTATGCCGGCCCCTATCGGGTGCGACTCAGCACGCAGGAAGGCCGTCTCGTCATCGAGATCGACCGGGAAGACGGCACAGCGCTGGAGGCCGTGATTTTGGGTCTGGGTCGTTTCCGTCGCCCGATCCGGGAATATTTTGCGATTTGCGACAGCTATTTTCAGGCGATCCGCCAGTCTACGGCGCAACAGATCGAAACCGTCGACATGGCGCGCCGGGCTATCCACAACAATGCGGCCGAGATGCTGATGGAGCGCCTTGAAGGCAAAATTGAGGTGGATTTCGACACGGCGCGACGGCTCTTCACCCTGATTTGCGTGCTGCACATCAAGCAATGAGCGTTGCTTTTCGGACATCCGCCATGCCGCTGGCGCGAAAATTGCGGATAGCGGCGGGAATGCTTGTGCTGGCGGCAATCGCGCTGGTCATCGGCTGGTGGTACTGGATTCACTGGGCACCCTCGCGTGACACATATCCGCTGCAGGGCATAACGGTTTCGCGCGCGCAGGGCGCTGTCGACTGGGGCAGCATCCGTGCGCAAGGGATCGATTTCGCCTATATCCGGGCAATATCGGGCGATGGCCGCGACCCGGCGTTCGCGCGCAACTGGGCGGAGGCGCGGCGCGCAGGGCTGCGCTATGGCGCGGAGCTTGCCTATGACCCCTGCCGTCCCGCCGATGAGCAGGCGACATTGTTCATAACCACCGTGCCGCGCGACAACGCGATGCTGCCGCCCGCGGTGCGGCTTGACCGGACAAGACACTGCGCGGGTGGTCAGCCGGGACGCGATCATATCGTTTCGGAACTCAACACGCTCATCAATCTGGTTGAAGCGCATAGCGGCAAAACGGCGTTGCTGCGCGTTTCGCAGGGCTTCGAGGCCGCATATGCCGTCAGCACCAGCATCAACCGCACGCTCTGGCTGGAGAGAAACTTTTTCACGCCCGATTATGCCGCACGACCCTGGGTGATGTGGACCGCGAATAGCGAACGGCGGATCGACGGGGCCGCGGGCGCAGTGGAATGGAACGTGGTGGCGCCATGACCGGAATTGGGGAGTTTGACGAAGCGCTGCTCAATGCTGCGAGAGAAGCCATGCGCAACGCCTATGCGCCCTATAGCGGCTTTGCCGTGGGCGCGGCGGTGCGATTGAACGATGGGACAATCATTACCGGCGCCAATTTTGAAAATGCCAGCCTCGGCCTGTCCCTGTGCGCGGAAACGGTAGCGCTCGCCACCGCCAACAGCGCGGGACGGCTGCGCGATATTGTCGCAATCGCTGTCGTGGGCGAGCCGATAGCCGGGGGCGCGCAAGAAGGCGGCGCGGTCCTCACTCCTTGCGGGCGATGCCGGCAGATATTGACGGAAGCGGCGCAGCTTGCGGGGCGCGACATTCCCGTTTACTGCGCGGATGTTTCGGGGGAACGGCGCGCGACATATCGCGTCTCGCAGCTTTTGCCCCATGCCTTTTCCGCTGCGGCATTCGCTCGCGGCCCGAACAATTGAAGGACATGCGCGATGTCGATCCAATCTGATCGCTGGATTCGCCAGCAGGCTCTGGAAAACGGTATGATCGAACCGTTTGTGGACGGGCAACGACGCGAGGGCTGCATCAGCTTCGGCCTGTCGTCCTATGGCTATGACGCGCGCGTTGCCGATGAGTTCAAGATTTTCACCAATGTCGACAGCGCCATCGTGGACCCGAAGAATTTCGACGGCAAGAGCCTTGTCGATCGTCAGACGGATGTGTGCATCATTCCGCCCAACAGCTTTGCGCTCGCCCGCACGGTAGAATATTTCCGGGTGCCCAATGATGTGCTGGTGATCTGCCTCGGCAAATCAACCTATGCGCGTTGCGGCATCATCGTGAACGTCACGCCGCTTGAGCCGGGCTGGGAAGGGCATGTGACGCTGGAATTTTCCAATACCACCCCCCTGCCCGCCAAAATCTACGCCAATGAGGGCGCGTGCCAGTTTCTGTTCCTGCAAGGCGATGAGCCATGCGAAACCAGCTATGCCGATCGTGCAGGCAAATATATGGGGCAGCGCGGGGTTACTTTGCCGCGTTTGTGAACTGCTGATCGACGAATAGAGTGCCTCAGACATAAAAAAGGGTGCCCTGCAATGAGGCACCCTTTGCATTTCCAGCAATGGAAACCGCTTATTTCTTGAGCGTGAGACCGCCGAAACGCTTGTTGAAGCGGGCAACCTGACCACCCTGATCGATATTGCGCTGACCGCCAGTCCATGCCGGGTGCGATTTGGGATCGATGTCGAGCGCCAGCGTATCGCCCTCTTTGCCCCAGGTCGAACGGGTCTTGAAGGTCGTGCCGTCGGTCATCTGCACCGTGATGAAATGATAATCGGGATGCGTATCTTGCTTCATGTCATGCTCCAATAATGGCCGGTTCCGACCGGCCTCAAGCGGTGATGCGAAAATTGCGAAGCGCCGCCCTTACCGGGCCATGCCCCGAAAGGCAAGCATTAAGCGGCTGGGCAGAGCTGTCTCAGTCCTTCGGCGGGTCGGCGATCATGGCGACGCAATGCGCTTCGGCGCAAAGCTTGCCCTCAACCGTCGCCTTGCCGGAAAATTTGCAGATCGCACCGCGCACCTGCGTGAATTCGACATGGAAGTCGACAAGGCAGCCCGGCTCGATCGGATTGCGGAATTTCGCGCCGTCGATCCCCATGAAATAGACGAGCTTGCCGGTGCCCGACAGGCCCAGCGATTCGACCGCCAATATGCCCGCCGCCTGCGCGATCGCCTCGACGATCAACACGCCGGGCATGATGGGTCGGCCGGGAAAATGTCCCTGAAAAAACGGTTCGTTGATCGATACTGCCTTAACCGCGTGGATCGAGGTGCTGGGCACCAGCGATACTACGCGGTCGATTAGCAGCATCGGATAGCGATGCGGCAGGGCGGCCATGACGGCGCGAATGTCCATGGGACCGCGCGCCGTCTGTTCTTCGTTATTGGCTTCACTCATCGATGTGACTTAGCGCCCCGTCGGCTGCTGACCGCCAGCGGCGGGAGCGGCCTGTTGCGCGCGCGCCGCTTGAGCCTGAGCGGCTGCGGAAAGAAGCTGCTGCACCTGTTGATAAACGCTGACCGTCTGCTGATCCGGCTTCCAGTCGGCAGGTGGCGTGGTATTGGCGGTGGGAAGCGCCTTGTCCAGCTCTGCCGTAATCGCGTCCGTCACGTCGATCGCGGGCGGAGCCCAGGCAAAGGCGTCGGGAGTGAGAATATAGTTCAGCTTCTTGGCCGTCACGACCGCCCGCTGCGCTGCCTCATATTTATCGACGATCTGGTCGATCACATAGACCTGCGCCTTGATGATGGGCTGCTGAAGGGTGCTGATCTCTTTTTCCTTGGCATCGACCTGAGTCAAAACCGGGTTTTTAGAGGCCTGAGCAGCATCCATTTCGGCCTGATCGACCTGCTTGTCGCCATTTTTGTCGAGCTGGGCGAGAAGCGTGTTCATTTCCTGACGCTTGGTCTGCATCTGGGTGATATAGCTCGCATAGGTCGTTTCGATCTGCTTGTAGGCGGGCATCAGCGCCTTGCTCCTGGCGATCGCCACGGTGGTATTGACGGTGGCGACGCCTGCAACCTGCGCGCTCGCCGGAACGACGGCCAATGCCATTGCCGGAGCCGAGGCCAGCATCATTGCCTTGAAAATCATGTTCATCAGAATTGTGTCCCTATGTTGAAGGTGATGAGTTTGGTGTCGTCCCCCGGTTCCTTGAGCAACGCCTTGGCGATGTCGATGCGGAACGGGCCGAAGGGCGAATTCCAGTTGACGCCAAAGCCGACCGAAAGACGCGGCGCGAGCGTGTCGCCCGTGTACACTTCCTCAAAGGGTGCCGAAGTGAGCGTTTCCGTAGAAGCGCATCCGCCTGGTGTGCTTGGCTCACGCCGGGTGGCACCTGTCGTATCGGACGTCAAAGTGCAATAGCCGTTGAAATTCCTCAGCGCTGGCGCACGGATTTTTCCTACAGCGCCCGCATCCACGAACACGGAGGGCCGCAACCCCAATTCGCGGGCCCCGCTGCCTAACGGAATCTCGATTTCCGCATGCGCGAGATAATAAAGCTTTCCTCCAAGCGCGTCATCGCTCGATCCATTGCCCGAAGTAGACCGAACGAAATTGCCCGAGCCGTCATCGACAAGGAAAAACCGCTGAACCCGCGGACCCACACCGCGAATATCGAAGCCTCGCAACTGGGGCTCACCCAGGAAAAAGCGATCCGTCAGACGGACTTTTTCAAGCGCATAGGTTCTGTCCAGATTGCCGTTTGCATCTCTTATTTCACCAAAGCGCTGCTTTTCAAGGCTATGGATATAGCCCGCCTCACCTGTGAAGCTCAGGACAAAACCGCTGCCCAGCGGGAACCATTTGCCTGCGTTCAACCGCGAGCGCACATATTTGACGCTGCCGCCCAGCCCAGCGAAGTCCTGGCTGAGCACAAGATTGTTGCCGCGCGTCGGGCGGATGCGATTGTCGCGGGTGTCATAGATGAAGGAATATCCGATCGACGAGGTGGTGCGCTTGCCGATCGCTTCGCACAGATATCGTCCGGCCAGCAATGGATCGCATGCGCCATTGGTGAAATACTGGTTGTCGAGACCGACATCGTCATAGTTGAGCGAATAGCGCAGCGCCATCGACGTATATTCCGTGAGCGGCACGCCGGCGCGAATCTGGAAGCCGGTCGTCGTCTGCTCATAGGTCGTGTTGCGATCGCCGTTTTGCAGATAATTGAAGCTGTTGAGATCGCGGCGATAGATGTCGCCGCCCAGCGCGATATTCTTGTCGAACAGATAGGGTTCGGTAAAACCGACCTCTACAGACTTGGAATAGTTGGAATAATTGACGCTGGTGCGTAACTCCTGGCCCTTGCCACGGAAATTGCGCTGCGTGATCGAGGCGGAAAAGATGAAGCGTTCGAGGCTGGAAAAGCCCGCCGACAAGGAGAGTTCGCCAGTCGATTTTTCCTCGACATTGGTTTCGAGCACGATGCGATCCGGCGCGGAGCCGGGCTTTTGTTCAACCTCCAGCCTTTCCTGAAAGAAGCCGAGCGAGTTGATGCGGTCCTTCGAGCGCTTCACCTGAAAGCTGTTGAACGCATCGCCTTCGGCAAGACGGAATTCGCGGCGCACGACCTTGTCCTGCGTCAGCGTATTGCCATTGATGTCGATCCGCTCGACATAGACGCGCGGAGCATTCGCGATCTGGAAGGTGATGCCCATGGTAAGGCTGTCTTTGTCGCGATTGAACTCCGGCTGCACATTGGCAAAGGCATAGCCGAACAGGCCCGCCGTCTCGCTCAACTGATCGACGGTATCCTCGACCGCCTTTGCATTGTACCATTCGCCCTTTTTCATCGAGAGCATCTTGGTCAGACGGTCGCCGGACAGATCGCGAATTTCGCTCTCCACCGCTACATCGCCGAATTTATAGCGATCGCCCTCTTCCACCACATAGGTGATGATGAAATCCTGCTTGTCCGGCGTCAGTTCGGCAACCGCAGAAACGACGCGGAAATCAGCATAGCCCTGCGTCAGATAATATTGCCGCAGCTTCTGCTGGTCATAGGCCAAGCGATCCGGGTCATAGCTGGTGCCGGACGAAAAGAGGCGATACCAGCGCGCGGCCTTGGTCGCCATTTCCCCGCGCAGCTTGCCATCGGAGAATTTGTCATTGCCGATGATGTTGATCTGGCGGACCTTGGATTTCGGCCCTTCGGTGATCTCGAACACGATATCGACGCGATTCTGATCGAGCTGCACCATTTTCGGCTCGACCGTAGCAGCGAAGCGGCCCTGGCGACGATAAAGCTCGATGATGCGGGCGACATCGGCGCGGACTTTGGATCGCGTATAAATCTGCCGTGGCGCCATACGGATTTCCGGGCGGATCTTGTCGTCTTTCAGGCGCTTGTTGCCTTCGAGCACGATGCGGTTGATGACCGGGTTTTCCTGAACCGTGATCGTCAGTGCGCCAGCATCGTCGCGGATCTGCACATTGGCGAACAGTTCGGTCTCATAAAGATCGCGCAGCGCGCTATCGAGAGTTTCGCGGGTATAGGCGGAACCGACGCGCAGCTTGGTGTAGGAAAGGATCGTTTCCGGCTCCAGACGCTGTTGCCCATCGACAGTGATGGCCCTGATCGTCATCGCGGAGGGGGTGAGCGCGGGTGGCGCTGCCTGTGTATCCGTCGCAGGAACAGCTTGCTGCGCGCTGGCGGGAGAGGCAATGGCAAGACCGCCCAGGACCGTTCCGGTCAACAGGACTCTCATCATTGCTACAGAGGTCTTGTTTCGGACCATTTTATTCCTGTCTGTCACGCTCACCTCTAATATCTAACCCCGAACAGGACGATTTCCGTGCGAACCATCATTCCTGCTATCAAATGGAAAAACCGCCAAAAGAAAACCGCTAATGAAACCGAAAGCCTCCCTGCCCCAGACCGCTCAACCGATCAAGCCGGACAGGCTTTTCCATAAACCAAAAGACCCCAAATCATTGAATGTCACCAGCACCATCAGCGTGAGCAGCATCGCCAGGCCGGATCTGTAGGCCCATTCCTGCGTCGCGCTGCTGACAGGGCGGCGCTGCACCGCCTCGATCCCGTAAAAGAGCAAATGTCCTCCATCCAGCATCGGGATTGGCAAGAGGTTGATGAACCCCAAGTTAATCGAGATCAAAGCCATGAACATGATATAGCTGGCAAAACCCAATGACGCGGCCTGCCCTGAAATATCGGCAATTTTCAGCGGCCCGCCCAATTCCTTCATGGAACGCCGCCCGGTAATGATCTGACCCAGCCCATCAAGTCCGGTGCGCGTCATCGCCACCGCCTGACGAAAACCGACCGCGGGCGCTTCAAACAGGCTGACCGGGCGCTGTGTAAGTGTGGTCGACATGATGCCGAGTTGACCGATACGATAGACATTGCCGAAACGGTCTTCTTCGATCCGCGTGCCGGCGGTAATGGTCTTTTCGATCCGCTCGCCATCGCGTTCGATCACATAAGCCAGCGGCTCGGCCGGACGCAGGCCGATGATATTGGCGACATCTTCGAAGCGGGCGACATCCCGCCCCATGATGCTGACGATGCGGTCTCCCTTGCGCAACCCGGCATCCTGCGCGGCGCTTCCCGGCGCCACCATGTCAACGACCGGCTGCGCGACCATCTCGCCGCGCGCCATCGCCAGCCCGCCCAGCAGCACAACCGCGAAAATGAGGTTGATCAGCGGTCCGGCGGCGACGATCGCCGCGCGTTGCCATAATGGTTTCCCCGGAAAGCTCTCATTGCGTTCGGCGGGCGACAGCTCCAGCCATTTGGGATCGGCCTGACTGGCCGCATTCATATCTCCGGTGAAGCGGACATAGCCGCCCAGAGGCAGCGCGGCCACACGCCAGCGCGTGCCGCGCCTGTCCACCCAGGCCAGCAGTTCCGGGCCAAAGCCGATAGAAAAGACCTCCGCTTTCACCCCGCACCAGCGCGCGACCAGATAATGTCCCAGTTCATGGATGAAAACGAGCGGGCCTATTACAGCCACAAATGCCAGTAAAGTCATGAAAAATCCGGGAGATGACATCAGGCCTTCACACTTTCCATGAAGCGCATCGCGCTTTCGCGCGCAACGCGGTCGGCATCCAGAACATCGGCTATATTCGCCGGTTGTTCGCCGCTATAGCTCGATAGCACGCGCTCAACAATGGCGCTGATATCAAGAAAGCCGATATGCCGGGCAAGATATGCGGCCACAGCCACTTCATTGGCGGCGTTGAGCACCGCGGGAAGCGCGCCGCCTGCCTCTCCTGCCGCCCGCGCCAGTCGCAGGGCCGGGAAGCGTTCCTCATCCGGCGCCTCGAAGTCGAGCCTCCCTATCGCCACCAGATCAAGCGGCGCGCACGGGCTGGCCATGCGGCGCGGCCATGCGAGGCTATGGGCGATGGGTATGCGCATATCGGGTGCCCCCAATTGGGCGAGCGTCGAACAGTCCTGATATTCGACCAGACTGTGGATGACCGATTGCGGGTGAACAAGAATTTCGATGCGATCGAGGCCGACGGGGAAAAGATGCCCCGCCTCGATCAGTTCCAACCCCTTGTTCATCATCGTCGCGCTGTCGATGCTGATCTTCGCACCCATCGACCAATTGGGATGGCGCACGGCCTGTTCCGGCGTGACGCAGGCCATATCGGCCCGGCTCATAGTGCGGAACGGGCCGCCGCTTGCGGTAAGGATGATGCGCCGGACATCAGCCAGCGCGCTGCCAGCGAGACATTGGAAAATGGCGTTATGTTCGCTGTCTACGGGCAACAACGTTGCGCCGGAACGCGCTGCCGCCTCCATCATCAACCCGCCCGCCGAAACCAGCGATTCCTTGTTGGCGAGCGCAACCGTCCTGCCGCCTTCCAGCGCGGCGAGCGTCGGTTCCAGCCCGGCACAACCGACAATCGCCGCCATCGTCCAGTCTGCGCCGAGACGCGCCGCATCGACCAGCGCCCGCGCGCCCGCCGCGACCTCCACGCCCGATCCGTCCAGCGCCGTCTTGAGCGCGCCATAAAGCGCTTCGTCGGCAATCACCGCGAGTTTCGCGCGATGTTTCACGGCGAGCTGAGCCAGCGCCTGTGGATCGCTGTTGCCGGTAAGCGCCAGCACCTCATATGTATCGGGGTCACGGCCGATCAGATCCAGCGTCGAGGTGCCGACAGAACCCGTCGCGCCCAATATCGATATGGTGCGCGGCGCGGTCATGCCAGTTTCACCCATGCAAACAGGCCGGCGGCGATCGCCACCGGTAACAACCCGTCCACCCGATCGAACAGCCCGCCATGGCCGGGGATCAACGCGCCGCTATCCTTCACCCCCGCCCGCCGTTTCATCCAGCTTTCGAAAAAATCTCCGCTTTGTGCCAGTACGGCTATCAGCGCGCCCGCCACTATTGCGCCCGCAAATATCCATGGATCACGGTCGATGATCGCGGGGATAGACATTGCTTGCTGGCCAAAGGCGGAGAGCGCCATGGCAACGAACAACCATGCCCCGACGATGACGGCGGCAGCGCCCGCCATTCCGCCATACAGACCCGCCCATGTCTTCGATGGGCTGATCGCGGGAGCGATTTTCCTACCGCCAAAACGCCGCCCGGAGAAATAAGCCCCTGTGTCGGTGGCGATGACCGCGACGATAATGAGCCAGCGCAGCCAGGACGGCATGAACGCAAGGCTCGCGCAGGCCGCGCCGATATAAAGCACGCCGCCGATCATCCATGCTGTCCGCATCGGGATGGAAGGGTAACGCAGGCGCACAAGGCCCCAATATTCATACAACAAACCCACTCCGATCAGGGCGATAAAGCCCTTCAGCAGCCATCCGTCCTGCCACAGGACAAAGCCTGCCATGGCAAGCATGACGATGGCTGAGGCGACGCGGACGCCAAGATCGGATTTTTGGCTGCTCGATGCGTCGCTGGCCACTACAGCCCACCATAGCGGCGTTCGCGTGCGGCGAAATTGTCCAATGCCGCTTCCAGCGCATGTCCATCGAAATCAGGCCATAGCATGTCAGTGAAATAGAGTTCGGCATAGGCCGCCTGCCACAACAGGAAATTGGACAGGCGCTGCTCGCCCGATGTGCGGATAAGCAGGTCCAGCGGCGGCAAGTCGGCGGTATCGAGCGCTGCTGCGACATCTTCCGGGCCAATAGCCTGCGGATCAATTTCGCCTGCCACCGCTCGGGCGGCCAGATGGCGCACCGCGCGCACCAGTTCGTCCTGAGAGCCGTAATTCAGCGCAATGACCAGCGTGCATCCTGTATTTTTCGCTGTGCGTTCCAAAGCCATATCGATCAATGCAATCGCTTCCGGCTCAAATGCACGGTAATCGCCGATAATGCGCAAGCGCACGCCCGCTTCGTGAAATTCATCAATATCCGCCTTGATGAAGCGCTTCATCAGGCCCGTAAGATCGGCGATTTCCTGTTCCGGCCGCTTCCAGTTTTCAGACGAAAAAGCATAGAGCGTCAGGCATTCCAAGCCCAGATCACGCGCGGCGCGCACCGTTTTACGCACCGCATCCACGCCAGCCTTGTGCCCCGCTGCACGCGGCAGAAAGCGCTTTTTGGCCCAGCGGCCATTACCATCCATGATGATAGCGACATGCCGGGCGCCATGCGCGCTATTGCCCGAGCCGGTCCGAGAAGAAGCTGCCTTACTGGCCAAGGATCTCTTTTTCCTTGTGAGCGAAGGTGGCGTCGATATCGGCGATAGTCGCGTCAGTCAGCTTCTGCACCTCGGTTTCATGACGCTTGCGCTCATCTTCGCTGATCTCGCCTTTTTTCTCGTCCGACTTGAGGCTGTCCATGCCATCGCGGCGCACGTTGCGAGTAGCGACGCGCGCCTTTTCCGCATATTGACCGGCAAGCTTCGCCAGTTCCTTGCGGCGCTCCTCGGTGAGATCGGGGATCGGCAGGCGCAGCGTTTGCCCATCGGCAATAGGATTGAGACCAAGGCCCGCAGAACGGATCGCCTTTTCGACGGGCGTTATATTGCTCTTGTCCCATACCTGCACCGTGAGCATGCGCGGCTCCGGCGCGGAAACGGTCGCCACCTGATTGAGCGGCATATGCGCGCCATAGACCTCGACCGTGACCGGGTCGAGCAGCGCTATATTGGCGCGCCCGGTACGCAGGCCCGACAGATCGCCCTTGAGCGATTCCACCGCGCCCTTCATCCGGCGCTCAAGATCTGCCTTGTCGAACTGGGCCATGTTTTTCTCCTTATGCCAGAATGATCACGCCGCATCGGCAATGGCGCCGCCAACGGTGGTGGCTACACCCTCGCCGCTGAGCACGCGGGCGAGGTTGCCGGTTTCGCGGATGTTGAATACGACGATCGGAATATTGTTTTCACGGCAAAGCGCCACCGCCGAAGCATCCATAACCTTCAGATTATCATTCAATACCCGATCGAAAGATACTGAATCATAACGCTTTGCTGATTTCACCTTTTTGGGATCGGCGTCATAGACGCCATCGACGCTGGTGCCTTTATAGAGGGCATCACATCCCATTTCGGCCGCGCGCAATGCGGCGGCTGTATCGGTGGTGAAGAAGGGGTTGCCGGTGCCCGCAGCGAAGATGACGATACGCCCTTTTTCCATATGCCGCACCGCGCGCCTGCGGATATAGGGTTCGCACACGGTTTCCATGGGAATGGCAGACTGCACCCGAGTCGCATGCCCCATGCGTTCCAGCGCGTTTTGCACCGCCAGCGCATTCATGACCGTGGCCAGCATCCCCATATAATCGGCGCTGGTGCGATCAAAGCCCTTGGCTGCCGCGGCAAGACCACGAAAGATATTGCCGCCGCCCACGACCATGCAGATTTCAAAACCCGCATCTCTTGCAGCCGCGACTTCGCCCGCGATGCGATCCACCGTTGCGGGATCAATGCCGAACGCGCCCTCACCCATCAGCACTTCGCCGGAAAGCTTGAGAAGGATGCGTTTGGCTGGCGGGCGCGACATAGGGAAGGAATCCGATTATGACATGGAAATGGCGCGCACCTTAATCAGCACGCGCCATTGTGCCAAGCGCGGAGAAGCGCCTGGATCAATTAAATGAAATTCAGACGCCCGCAGCGGCAGCGACTTCCGCCGCGAAGTCTGTTTCTTCCTTCTCAATGCCTTCGCCGAGCTGGAAACGGACATAATCCGTAAGTGCAATCGATGCGCCTGCGTCCTTTGCCGCCTTGGCGACCACATCGGCGATGCTGGTCTTGTTGTCCATCACGAACAGCTGCGAAAGCAGCGCATTTTCCTTGGCATATTTGGCCACAGCGCCATCAACCATCTTGGCGACGATCTCGGCAGGCTTGCCCGAATCGGCGGCCTTCTCCGTGGCGACGGCGCGTTCCCGCTCCAGCAACGTGGGATCGATGTCATTGGCCGACAGCGCCAGCGGGAAAGCGGCGGCAATGTGCATCGCAAGCTGCTTGCCGAGTGGCACCATCACGTCGGCCGGGGCATCGCCTTCCAGCGCGACCAGCACGCCGATCTTGCCGAGCCCTGCGCCTGCGGCGTTGTGAACATAGTCCACGACGACGCCCTTGCTGACGGAGACCTGCCCGACGCGGCGCAATGTCTGGTTTTCGCCGATGGTGGCGATGTTGTTGACGAGCTTGTCGGCAACCGTACCGCCATCGGGATAAGCCGCCGCCCCGAGCGCATCGGCATCGACCGCACCGGTCTTCAGCGCCACTTCCGAAGTCTTGCGCACGAAATCCTGAAACTGCTCATTCTTCGCGACGAAGTCCGTCTCGCTGTTCACTTCAACGGCAACGCCCTTGGTGCCCGAAACTGCAACGCCCACAAGCCCTTCGGCCGCGGTACGGCTCGATTTCTTCTGGGCAGCCGCCAGACCCTTGGCACGCAGCCAGTCAACTGCGGCTTCCACATCGCCATTGGTTTCAGCGAGCGCCTTTTTGCAATCCATCATGCCGGCGCCCGAACGCTCGCGCAGATCCTTGACAGTGGCGGCAGTAATCTCGGCCATCATCACTTCCTTCAAATTTGAGAGTCATCTAAGCAGGCGGGCGCTTTTCGGTATCCCGACAAGCGCCCTGCCCTAAAAATATTGCAACCGTGCGAAACTTACGCTTCGGCGACGGCTTCCTCGGCGGGTGGCTCGTCCAGCGCGCCAATATCGACGCCTGATGCTTCCTGTGCGCCGCGATTGCCCTTGGTCGCGGCCGTAGCAACGGCCTCGCAATAGAGGCGGATGGCGCGACTGGCGTCATCATTGGCCGGAACCGGAAAGGCGATGCCGTTGGGATCGACATTCGAATCGAGAATTGCAACGACCGGAATACCCAGAACATTGGCTTCCTTGATCGCCAGTTCTTCCTTGTTGGCGTCGATCACGAACATCACGTCCGGGATACCGCCCATATCGCGGATGCCGCCCAGCGACAGCTCAAGCTTGTCGCGCTCGCGGGTCATCTGAAGAATTTCCTTCTTCGTCAAACCGTACATATCCCCGGAAAGCTTCTCTTCAAGCGTCTTGAGGCGCTTGATCGAACCGGAAATGGTTTTCCAGTTGGTGAGCATGCCGCCCAGCCAGCGGTGATTGACGAAATGCTGGCCCGATTTGCGCGCTGCATCGGCGATTGCATCCTGCGCCTGGCGCTTGGTGCCGACGAACAGAACCTTGCCGCCGGCGGCGACGCTGGACGCCACGAAATCGAGAGCGCGCGCGAACAAAGGCACGGTCTGGCTGAGGTCGAGGATGTGAACGCCGTTCCGCTCACCGAAAATATACGGCTTCATGCGGGGGTTCCAACGGTGAGACTGGTGGCCGAAATGCGCGCCGGCCTCGATCAATTGCTGCATGGTGACGACAGGTGCCGCCATAGTCTTTCTCCTTCCGGTTTTACCTCTGGGATTCAGTAACCGGACATCAGCCCGGCACCGGTATGTGCGAATCCCATGTGGAATGGTTGGAGCGCTTATCCTCTGATCGTAGCCAAGGCAAGCATAAAACGGGGTGTTGACACCCTTGGATAATTAGAACATAACATGAACATAACGTTTCGGGATGATATCCGCGCTGCTGTTCGAAGGGCGCAAGACAGAAAGGCCGAGATCATGATTGTATTACTGATTGCCGTGATTTTCTTCCTCGCGCTGATGATGGCCCTGGCAACTATCGGTTCGATGTTCCATCGCTATGGCGGAAAGATGATGGCAGCGCTGAAACTGGAGCATCAACCCCTCATGTATAAAGAGGTCGAGATGTTTCGCTATGCACCGATGAGAGACGCGCGCAGGGCGCACCCCCCGCGCTTGAGTACCCCGCGTTCTCCATCAACGATGCAGCAAGCAGCCTGAACCGGTCATTCCTGCCCGGCGCTTTTCGAAGATCGGCGCACCTTCCGATAGCTTGCCATTCCGAAAGGAATGAGGCCGAGGTAAAGTAGCGATATCGCCAGCAACGTGAGCCAGGGCACAGTGAGCAGCAACGCCGCGAGCAGACCTGCAACAGCAATCACCTCCAGCCTGACATGGCGCCGGATGCGCAGCGCTTTCCAGCTGAAGGTGGCGAGATTGGAAATCATCAGAAACGCAACGAAAGCCGTCCATGGAGCAACCACGATCCAATCGCGGAAAAGCGGTTCCCCGGTGATGAACCAACAATATAGCGGTACGAAAGCGAGGCCCGCTCCGGTGGGCGCAGGAACACCCGTCATGAAACCGGCGGATTTATGCGGCTGGTCGTCCATATCAATCGCCGCATTGAAGCGTGCAAGTCGCAATGCGCAGGTCAGCGCATGGGCCAGCGCCACGATCCAGCCGAATCTCGGCAATGCGTGCAATGACCACAAATACAGAATGAGCGCGGGTGCGACCCCGAAAGCGATATTGTCGGAAAGCGAATCCAGTTCCGCTCCGAACCGGCTTTCACCGCGCAGCAAGCGAGCGATGCGGCCATCGAGGCCATCGAGCACTCCTGCCAGAATGACGCAACCGACCGCCATCTCCCATCTGCTGTCCAACGCATAGCGCACGCCGGTCAGACCGAAGCACAGCGCCATCGCCGTGACAGCATTGGGCGCGAGCTGTCGCAACGATATGCCACGCCGGAGCCCGCGCGGTATCGAGCGGCCACGCGTCACTGGAACGTTCCGGTCACAAGCGCCGTCTCGCCCAGCTTCGCAATCACGGTTTCGCCTGCGATTGTGCGCTGTCCAAGGGTAACGCGCGGTTGGGTTCCTGCAGGCAGATAAATATCCACCCGGCTGCCGAAGCGGATAAGACCGATGCGTTGCCCCGCGGCAACGACATCGCCCGGCTTTACAAACGGCATGATCCTGCGCGCTACAAGCCCCGCAATTTGCGTGAACCCGATACGCAGCCCATCGCTGCGTTCGACAACGATATGCTGCCGCTCATTGTCCTCGCTTGCCTTGTCGAGATCCGCATTGAGGAACTTGCCCGAAATATAGACGACCGATTTCACCGTGCCACCAATCGGGGTGCGGTTGATATGCACATCGAACACGCTCATGAAAATCGATACCCGCGTCATCGGTTCGTTGCCCAGGCCATCGGTTCCCGCAATTTCGCGAGGCGGCATCACCTGCTGGATCAGCGTAATGAGCCCATCGGCAGGCGCGACCAGCAGCGACGGGTCGTTGGGCGTCACCCGAACCGGATCGCGGAAGAAGGCGAACACCCATATGCTGAGCCCCGCCAGCAACCAGGCGATCGTCTTCCAGCCTATGATGAAAAAGAGCAGCGTAATTGCCACGGCAATTGCGCCGAATTTCCGGCCTTCGGGATGAATGGCGGGGAAACGCCATTTCACGCCGGATTGCGGCAATAGTGGCGTTTCCGGGGACGAAGGCGATTGAGAGGATAAGCTGTCGGGATCTGGTTCCATATCGGATGTTTAGGCAGGGTTGACCGCCTTGACAACGGCGATGCGCAAAAAGCATTCCCGTCGCTGGCTTGCCTGGTCATTTTAATATTGTGTCGCAATAGCAATATTGCAATCATTTCTGCTTCCGGCAGTTGATAATTCCGTGCGCTTTGCCTAGAGCGCATGGCAATTCATCCCCAGACAGGAAAGCGGAACCCAGCATATGGCTAAGATAAAGGTCAAAAACCCGGTCGTAGAAATTGATGGCGACGAGATGACCCGGATCATCTGGGAATGGATCCGCGAGCGTCTGATCAAACCCTATCTCGATATCGATCTGCATTATTATGATCTGGGCGTCGAAGAGCGGGACCGCACCGACGACAAGATCACCGTCGATTCCGCCAACGCCATCAAGAAATACGGCATCGGCGTCAAATGCGCGACGATCACGCCGGACGAAGCGCGCGTCGAAGAATTTCACCTCAAGAAAATGTGGAAATCGCCCAATGGGACGATCCGCAATATATTGGGCGGTGTCGTTTTCCGCGAACCGATCGTCATCAAGAATGTGCCGCGCCTCATTCCGGGCTGGACCGACCCGATCGTCGTTGGCCGTCATGCTTTCGGCGATCAATACAAGGCCACCGATTTCCTCGTTCCCGGCCCCGGCAAGCTGCGGCTCGTATTTGAGGGCGAGGATGGCACCATCATCGACGAGGAAGTGTTTCAGTTCCCCGGTTCGGGTGTCGCCATGGGCATGTACAATCTCGATGAATCGATCCGCGATTTCGCGCGGGCATCGATGAACTATGGTCTGGGTCGGGGCTGGCCGGTTTATCTTTCGACCAAGAACACCATTCTCAAGGCCTATGACGGCCGCTTCAAGGACTTGTTTGCCGAGATTTACGAGGCCGAATTCGAAGACAAGTTCAAGGCGGCGGGCATCGTCTATGAACATCGCCTGATCGATGACATGGTTGCTTCCGCACTGAAATGGAGCGGCAAGTTCGTCTGGGCCTGTAAAAATTACGATGGCGACGTGCAGTCCGATCAGGTTGCCCAGGGATTCGGTTCGCTCGGCCTGATGACCTCGGTGCTGATGACGCCCGACGGCAAGACGATCGAAGCGGAAGCCGCACACGGCACCGTCACGCGCCATTATCGCCAGCACCAGCAGGGCAAGGCGACCTCGACCAACCCGATCGCTTCGATCTTCGCCTGGACCGGCGGCCTGAAATATCGCGGCAAGTTCGACGAGACGCCGGATGTAACCCGTTTTGCCGAAACGCTGGAGAAAGTCTGTATCCAGACCGTCGAGAACGGAGCCATGACCAAGGATCTGGCGCTGCTCATCGGGCCGGAACAGTCATGGATGACGACCGAACAATTTTTCGAGGCTATCCGTGCCAATCTTGAAACCGCGATGAGCGACTGGAAATAAGCTCTTTGCCTTCCATTACAGACATTCGCGCCCGCGCCTTCATGGTGCGGGCGTTGATTTTTGTGCAACGCCTGTAATTTGGACAATGACAGCCGCCGCTGCGCCTGATTAAAGTGCGCTCATGGCTATGGAACTTCATGAAAGCGGCTTGAGCGATGCGCTGGTGATCCTGGGTGCGGCAGGACTGGTCATTCCGACCTTCGCCCGTTTCCGCATCAGCCCCGTCATCGGTTTCATTCTCGTCGGCTTGCTGGTCGGGCCTTCGGGCCTTGGCGGAATGGTCTGGCAATATCCCTGGCTGGTGCATGTCACCATATCCGACCCCGAAGCCATCGCTCCCTTTGCCGAACTCGGCGTCATATTGCTGCTTTTCTCCATCGGGCTTGAACTGAGCTTCAAGCGCCTCTGGTCAATGCGCAAGCTGGTGTTCGGCGTGGGCGCGATGGAGCTGATCGGCGCTGGACTGCTGATCGCACTGGCCATGTATATGATGGGGACGGCGCCCGCCGCCGCCATAGGTCTCGGTCTTGCCCTCTCTCTTTCCTCAACGGCGCTGGTCCTGCCGATGGTAGGCACGCAATCGCCGGTCGGCAAAGCGGCCTTTTCCATGCTGTTGTTCGAGGATATTGCACTCGTTCCCATCATCTTCCTGCTCGGCGCCCTCGCCCCGACCGTCAATGAAGAGGGTCTTACCGACCTGTTTCGCATATTGGCGCTGGGGGGAGCGACGGTTATCGCCATGCTGCTGGCCGGCCGCTTCATCCTGCCGCGCATCTTTGCGCAGGCAGCGCGCACCAAAAGCCCGGAAGTATTTCTTGCGGCCAGCCTCCTTGTGGTGATCGTATCCAGCCTGTTGACTACGCTCGTCGGCCTGTCTCCCATCGTCGGCGCATTACTGGCCGGACTGCTCATCGCCGAGACGGATTATCATGGCGAGGTCGAGGTGATAACCGCGCCGTTCAAGGGCCTGGCCCTCGGCGTGTTCCTGCTCACCGTGGGAATGAGCCTCGATATCGATGTCATCATCCGGCAATGGCCGCAATTGCTCGGCGCGATTCTGGGCGTCATCGTCATAAAAACATTAGTTACGGCAATCCTGTTGCGTCTTTACGGCGTGCGCAGGGCGGTCGCGGCGGAGGTTGGCGTATTGATGTCCAGCCCCTCCGAAACCACGCTCATCGTTCTCGGGGCGGCGGCAGCCGCAAACATCATTGACAGCACAACGGCCGAGTTCTGGCAAATCGCTACCGCTATAGGCCTCACCCTCACGCCCGTTCTGGCGCGCATCGGCCATGATATTTCCCGGCGCATCGAACTGGCGTCGAGCGATTCCGAGGGGATGCTTACCATACAGGATGATGAGACGCCACTGACGGTAGTGATCGGTTTCGGGCGGGTGGGACAAATGGTGTGCAACCTCCTGCGCGGTCATAACCAGCCTTATATCGTCGTCGAATCCAATCCCGATGTCGTGGCCGAAGGCCGCCGCGATGGTTATCCGCTGATATTCGGCGATGTCACCCGTCCGGAAATGCTCGATCGCCTGCGCCTCGGCCATGCCCGCGCGCTCATCCTGACAATGGACGATCCCGTATTGTCGGTGAATGTCACGCGGCGCGTGCGCAACTGGGTCGCGGGCCTGCCGATTGTCGTGCGCGCCCGCGATACCAATCATGCGAGCGAGCTATACAAGGCAGGCGCCACTGAAGCCGTGCCCGAAACGCTGGAAAGCTCGCTTCAGCTTGCGGAAACCGCTCTCCTCGAACTGGGCGTCGCCATGGGGCCGGTGATTGCTTCCATCCATCAGACCCGCGAAGACCTTCGCGAAAATATCAAGGAACGCGCCAATCTCGATATAGCGCCCAAATTGCGTCGTTTGCGCCCGGATGAAGCAGCCCAATGACGAGCTGCCAACCAATGAGTGAAATCCATGCTTTTTTTCTCCGACAATGCGGCAACGGTTTGCCCCGAAGTGATGACAGCCCTGATCGACGCCAATATATCCGATCTGGCATATGACAATGACAGCTATAGCCGGAGACTGGATGACGCATTTTCCGAGCTGTTTGGAACCGAGGTTGCCGCGCTTTCCATATCAACCGGGACGGCGGCCAATGCACTGGCGCTTGCGGCGCTCTGCCCTCCTCACGGCTCTGTGATTTGTAGTCCATCGGCCCATATCCAGGTCGACGAATGTGGCGCGCCTGAATTTTACACTCATGGCGCAAAGCTGATACTCGCGGAGGGTGACGGCGCGAAACTCACGCCCGCAAGCGTGTTGAGCGTATTGGACAGTTTTCGTCCTGGTGATGTTCATCAGGCCCAGCCTCACGCGCTTTCCATATCCAACGCCACGGAGCTGGGCCTTGCCTACACCCCGGAAGAAGTCGCCTCTCTGGGCGATCTGGCCAAGGCGAAAGGGCTGGGCTTTCATATGGACGGCGCCCGTTTCGGCAATGCGGTAGCGCATCTGGGTTGCTCCCCCGCCGCGCTGACATGGCAGGCGGGCGTAGATATATTGAGCTTTGGCTTCGTGAAAAATGGCGGCATGTCGGCCGAAGCCATGATTTTCTTTCGCACCGACCTGATTGCCGAGACCCGCTACCGCCGCAAGCGCGGAGGGCATTTGCTTTCCAAAAACCGCTATGCCGCCGCCCAGATATTGGCGATGATCGAAGGAGACGTCTGGTTACGCAATGCGCGCGCGGCCAATACGGGCGCAGTGCGCATCGGCCAATCCGTGAACGAGCGTCTGCTATATCCCGTTCAGGCCAACGAACTTTTTATCCGCATCAGCCCGGAAGAGAGCGCCAAGCTGCGCGCGCAAGGCTTCAATTTCTACGACTGGAGCGAAGGGTGCGCCCGCTTTGTTGTTTCCTATGACCAGTCATCCGACAATATTGACCATCTGATACAGGCTCTTGCTGCCCTGTAGATATTTCTGCGCCGGGCAATCCGTCAGTCCCGCTGTTTTCGCCAGCGCCCCAGCGTGATTCCGATCGCTTCGCCGCGTTCGGACAAGGCGAGCTTGACGATCTTTACCTTCACATGACGCACTTTTTCGTCCTGAAGGAAAATCGTCTCGATAATATGATCGGCTACCGCCTCAATCAGCTTGAAATGGCGATCCTTGGGCAAAGCCTCCGTCGCCGCATGCTTAATATCCATATAATTTTTGGAATGGTTCAGCGGTGTATCCGGGTCATAATGATCCTCATGCCGCAACAGCGCCTGCACCGAAATTTTCAACGGCTGCGGCAGGTGTGTCTCTTCGGAATAGATACCCGTCAGCACATCGACATGCAGATCATCGACTTCCAGAACCAGAAAATCTTCCTGCGACACAGCCGTCATCATCGTCCATTTCTCTCTGGGGATCATGTGTCCCGCTGATTTTGCTTTTTCATTTGGCGCAATGACGTTACAGCGCGCCGCTTTGGGGCGCTCATGCCCTGTTATGGACAGAACGGCAAGCGTGACGAAGAGCCTCTCCCCCCTGAAACAATGGCCAGGTGCAGATATTGAAGCGGTACTGGATGCGGCCTTCGGCTCGGACCGCCATTTGCGCACGGCCTATCGCATCAGGCAACGCATGACATGGCTGCCGGACTATAGCTACGCGATCGCCGATGATACGGACAAATTGCTGGCCGTGCTGCAAAGCTGGCCGGTCGCCTTGCATGGGGATGATGGCCTCATGACGCCGCTCATCATGGTCGGGCCGGTCGCCGTGTTGCCCGCGCATCAGGGGGAAGGCTTGGGCCGCCTGATGATGGACCGGCTGATTGCCGATGCCGAAGCCACCGCCCAAGAGCATCTGATGATGATCGGTGATCCCGAATATTATGGCCGCTTCTGGGGGTTTCACGCGGATGATACCGGCGGATGGCGCACGCCCGGCCCTGTGGATTCGCGCCGGTTGCTGATGCGGCGCACGGCGCGGCTTGATCCCCTGCCCGCCTTGGACGGCATGCTGGGGCCTCGCCCCGCCTGACTGTCGTTTAGCCGAGTGCGCCGTGGCAGTGTTTATACCGCTTGCCCGAACCGCAGGGGCATTGCGCATTGCGGCTGATCTCCATGCCCGCATAGGGGTTGGCCGAACCGCTCGATGCCGCCGCAATGCCGGGGATGCGCGTAGTGACGAAGCCGTTCTCATCGACCGCACCCGCACTTTCGCCGGAATAATTGGTGATGAAATCGGGTAATGTCGGCAGCTCCGGTATTTCGGGTGCCTGCTGCATCTGAAACTGTACGCGTCCAATCGTCTGGGTTACATCCTCGCGGATATTGCCGAGCATGCGTTCAAACAGAGCGAATGCTTCGGCCTTATACTCGTTAATTGGTGTTTTTTGCGCATAAGCACGCAAATGCACGACCTGGCGCAGCGCATCGAGCGTCGCCAGATGCTCTTTCCAGTGATGATCGAGGTTTTGCAGCAAGATGCTCTTTTCGATGCTGTGCCAGTCGCTGGCATCAATCTGCGTGGTTTTTTCCTCTATCGCCGCATCTGCCAACGCGACAAGCCGCTCCTCGAGAATTTCAGGATCGACCGCATCTTCCGCCAGCCATGCGTCAAAACCGGGTTCCAGATTGAGCACATCGCGCACCCGGACCTTGAGCCCCTCAACATCCCATTGTTCGGGATAGGTGCCCGGCGGGCAGAAGGTGCCAACGATGTCGTTCACCGTCTCATGCCGCATATCGACAACGACATCGTCCACCGTATCGGCGTCCATGATGTCGCCGCGCTGCTCATAAATGACTTTGCGCTGGTCGTTCATCACGTCGTCATACTCAACGACCTGCTTGCGGATGTCGTAATTGCGCGCCTCGACCTTGCGCTGGGCGGTCTCGATCGCCTTGCTGAGCCATTTGGAACCGATCGCCTCGCCATCGGCCATATTGGCATTCATCATCCGGGAAAAGAGGGTATCCGGCCCGAAGATGCGCAACAGATCATCTTCAAGGCAGAGATAGAAGCGCGACAGGCCCGGATCGCCCTGACGGCCCGAACGACCGCGCAACTGATTGTCGATGCGGCGACTTTCATGCCGTTCCGTGCCCAGCACGAACAAGCCACCGGCGGCCAGAACCCGCGCCTTTTCTTCGGCTATCTCGGCCTTGATCCGCTCGATCGCGGCGTCACGCTCCGGCCCTTCGGCCACGTCCTTCAGTTCATCCTCAATGCGAAATTCGAGATTGCCGCCAAGCTGAATGTCGGTTCCACGCCCCGCCATATTGGTGGCAATCGTTACTACGCCCATGCGGCCAGCCTGCGCGACTATATGCGCCTCCCGCTCATGGAAGCGGGCGTTCAGCACTGCATGCTTGACCCCTTCCTCGTTGAGGAATTCCGAGAGCATTTCCGATTTTTCAATGCTCACCGTGCCGACCAGCACCGGCTGGCCTGTTTTGGCCTTTTCTGCAATCGCCCTGGCGATAGCCCTGAACTTGTCGTGCGTGTTCTTGTAGAACTCGTCATCTTCATCGATCCGCTTCACCGGCAGATTGGTCGGGATCGTCACCACGTTCATCTTGTAGATTTCATGGAATTCCCTGGCCTCGGTCGCCGCTGTGCCAGTCATGCCGCCGAGCTTGGGATACATGCGGAAATAATTCTGGAAGGTGATGGAAGCGAGCGTCTGGTTTTCCGGTTCGATATTCACCCCTTCCTTGGCCTCAACCGCCTGATGCAACCCGTCCGACCAGCGGCGCCCGTCCATCATACGGCCCGTGAACTCATCGATGATGACGATCTTTCCGTCTTTCTCGATATAGTCGATGTCGCGCTTGAACATCTTGTTCGCGCGCAGGGCCTGATTGACGTGATGGACGACCTGGGTGTTTTCGAAATCATAGAGATTGGAGCCGACCAGCAACCCGGCTGTTTCCAGCAACCGCTCGATATTTTCCGTCCCGTCTTCGGTCAGGGTGATATTGCGGGTCTTTTCGTCCTTCTCGTAATCTGTTTCGACAAGTTGCTTCACGATGGCGTCGACCGCAATGTACAGCTCTGATTTATCGTCAGTCGGGCCGGAAATGATGAGCGGCGTGCGCGCTTCGTCGATCAGGATCGAATCCACCTCGTCGACAATGGCGAAATTAAAGGGCCGCTGCACCATCTGGCTGCGGTCATATTTCATATTGTCGCGCAGATAGTCGAAGCCCAGCTCGTTGTTCGTGGCATAGGTGATGTCGGCCTCATAGGCCGCACGGCGCTCATCCTCGCGCATGTTCGGCACAATGACGCCGGTGGTGAGGCCGAGAAAGCGATAAACCTGCCCCATCCATTCGCAGTCGCGCCGGGCGAGATAATCGTTCACGGTCACGACATGCACGCCTTTGCCTTCAAGCGCGTTGAGATATGTGGCCAGCGTGGCGACCAGCGTCTTACCTTCGCCGGTGCGCATTTCCGCGATTTCGCCACGGTGAAGCACGATTCCGCCGATCAGCTGCACATCATAATGGCGCTGCCCCAGAGTGCGCTTCGCCGCTTCGCGCACGGTCGCAAAGGCTTCGGGCAGAAGAGCGTCGAGCTTCTCTCCGTTGGCCAGGCGTTCGCGGAATTTCACGGTCTGCTGGGCCAGATCAGCATCGCTCAACGCCGCCATGCCTTCTTCAAACCCGTTGATCTGTGCGACGATGCGCCCCAGCGATTTGACATAACGATCGTTTGAGGAACCGAAAAGGGATTTGGCTAGGCCGGCAAACATGCAATTTCCTGACTGATCCGAGGCAAAAGGCTCGCCTACAAGCCCCCGCGAGAAGTACCGCCGCGATGTAGGGTCGGGGGTGAGCGAAGTCAATTGATCGCGGGCAATTGACGCACCGCGCAAATCCGCTAATCCGCCGATATGGAACGCTCTCCCCTCGCCCCACCCGCTTTTCCCGCTCTGCCCGCGATCGACGGCGTGACGCTGCGTATTGCGCGTGCGCGATACAAGGAATGGGATCGCTGCGATCTGACTTATGTCGAATTGACAGAGGGAACGGTCGTAGCAGGCGTGACTACAAGGAATCTCTGCTGTTCCAGCGAAGTCGAATTGTGCCGGGAAGGAATAAAGGGCGGCAGCGCCCGCGCACTGGTCGTCAATGCCGGGAACAGCAACGCCTTTACAGGCTATCGCGGACGCGAAGCGGTCGAGCAGATCATGGATCAGGTTGCCGCGCATCTGGGGTGTTCGCCGCAAGAGATATTCGTCAGCTCGACAGGCGTGATCGGCGTGCCTTTGCCCAGGGACAGGGCGCGGGCGGGTGTCGAGGCCGCGCTTGGAGCTGAACCCTGTTCCTGGGAAGCCGCCGCCGAAACCATCGGCACCACAGACACCTTCGCCAAGGGTGCGTCAACCAGCGCCATGATCGGCGACCGGAAAGTGCATCTGTCCGGCATCATCAAGGGTTCAGGCATGATCGCGCCCGATATGGCGACGATGCTTGGCTATATCTTCACCGACGCCGCAATCGAACCCGCATTGTTGCAGCAGATGATGGACGACGCCAATGCCAAGAGCTTTTCCTGCATCACGGTCGATGGCGACACCTCGACCAGCGATACCGTGCTGGTTTTTGCTACCGGCAAGGCAGGAAATGCACCGCTCGTCGATCGGAACAGCCCCGGCGCTGATGCTTTTCAGGCGGCGCTCGCCGACATCTGCACCCAGCTTGCCCAGCTTGTCGTCAAGGATGGCGAAGGCGCGCAAAAGTTCATCGCCATCACGGTAACGGGCGCTGTATCAGACGAAAGCGCCCGCCGCATCGGGCTGTCCATCGCCAACTCACCGCTTGTGAAAACCGCGATTGCGGGTGAGGACGCCAATTGGGGCCGCGTCGTCATGGCTGTCGGCAAGGCAGGCGAACCTGCTGACAGGGACAGACTCTCGATCAGTTTCGGAACAACGCAGGTCGCCGCCAATGGATTTCCTGTGGAGGGCTATGACGAAGCCCCGGTTACCGCGCATCTGAAAGGCCGGAATATCGATATTGGCGTCGATCTGGGGCTGGGCGACGGACGCGCAACCGTGTGGACCTGCGACCTGACCCACGGATATATTTCGATCAACGCCGATTACCGAAGCTGACAACGGCAATGCAGGCGACCAATCTTTTGCTCGCCTATGCCGTCACCGAGCTGGTGGCGTGCCTCATACCCGGTCCGGCGGTGATGACCGTGACCGGCATCGCGCTTACCGGCTCGCTGCGCGGCATGGCAGGCGCCATTGCGGGCATCAATGTCAGCAATATCATCTGGTATGCGATGGTCGGTGCGGGACTGGTTGCACTGGTCCATGCGGCGCCGGGGCTGTTCATCGCGCTGCGATGGGCGGGCACTGCCTATCTGTTCTGGCTCGGCGTGCAGACATGGCGCTCCCACATCACATTGGCGGGAACAAGAAAGCGCCAGCATATCGGCGCGTGGCGCGGCTTTGCCGGGGCCGTTGCCGTGCAGCTTTCCAACCCCAAGGCGCTCATATTCTTCACCGTTTTCCTGCCGCCTTTCATTGATCTCCGCCATGCCGTCGCGCCGCAGATCATAACCCTGGCTGCCATAGGCGTCAGTATGGAGATCATGGCGCTCGGCGCATATGGTCTTCTCGCTTACAGATTGGGACGGCTTGCGCTTTCGGAACGAGCGCAAAAGCGTATCGCGCATATTTCCGGCGCGATTTTGATGGCCATAGCCCTTGCGATGGCGCTATCGCGGGCGACATGAGTCCTATATCCCCCTTAGTTGTTGACGCCGTTTCCGATCTGATGCGCACAGTATCGGCCGAAATCATCCTGCCGCGCTATCGCAATCTAGCGGCGCATGAAGTGATGGAAAAAGCCGCCGACGATCTCGTTACCATCGCCGACCGAGAAAGCGAAGAAAGGCTGAGCGAGGGGTTAGCGCATATCCTTCCAGACGCGGGCATCGTCGGGGAAGAGGCCTGCGCTGCCGATTCTTCCCTGTTGGATGATCTGGGGCGCGGCCTTCACTGGATCATCGATCCGATCGACGGAACAGGCAATTTCGCGGCGGGACGCCCGCCTTTCGGCGTGATGATCGCGCTCGTGCAAGATGGTGAAACGCTCGCGGGTTGGATATATGATCCGCTCGGCACCCGCCTCTGTCACGCGGTGCTGGGACAAGGCGCTCGCATCGATGGCGAGCCGGTGCGATCACGGGAAAGCGGAGCGGCCATCCCGATTGCCGGGATTTCAACGCTGTTTCTCGACCCTGTCCAGCGCGAGGAAATGAGCCGGCGCGCGCAGGGACGTCTCGACATGGCGCCGATCCCCCGCTGCGCCGCTGAACAATATCCGCGCATCGTGCTAGGTCAAAATGATTGCGCGCTGTTCAACCGCACGCTGCCCTGGGATCATGCAGCGGGCGTTTTGTTCCTTAACGAAGCGGGCGGGCGCGTCGCGCGCTTCGATGGCGCCCCCTATCGTGTTGGCACAGATGAGACGGGAATGCTCGCCGCCGCCTCGCCCCGGATGTGGGACAAGGCGGCGGAGATACTCTTGATTTAAAGCTGTTCTTCGAGCCACGCCTTGAGCTGGCTCTTGGGCGCCGCGCCGACCTTGGTGGCAACCGCCTCGCCATTTTTGAACAGGATCATGGTCGGGATACCGCGCACGCCCAGCTTGCCCGGCATTTCCGGATGATCGTCGATATTATGCTTGGCAATGACGACCTGCCCGGCCAGTTCTTCGGAAATCTCTTCTAATGCAGGACCGATCATTTTACACGGGCCGCACCATTCCGCCCAGAAATCGACAAGCACCGGCACGTTTGAACCGATCACTTCGACCTGAAAATCCTGATCGCTGACAGCCTTGGTCGCCATAATAATCTCCTTGTTTGTTACACGCTATGTAGGGGCAAGCGCACCGCCACTCAACGGTCGATCCGGACAAAGATTAATGTGCGCCGCCCAAGCCTGGCTTGTGGGGTTTCAACAGCCCGTCCGGGAGCGCAAAAAGCGCAGGCGTTGCTGTATACAGCAACGCGGCTTCTATGCGCCGGTTGGGGAAAATGGTCTCCAGCGCCGCGACATAGGCCGCCATTTGCCGCAGATGTGCAATTGGCACGTCGCTCACGTCCTTCGGCGCGCGGCTACCGGTCTTGAAATCGACAAGCCGGACATGATCCGCACCGATCACCAGACGATCGATCACGCCGCTGACGACCTCATCGCCCACCACGGCTGCAATCGGCGCTTCCGCAAGCGCGTTCGGCCCGAACAGATCGGCATAGGCGGGATCTTCGATGATGGCGAGCGCATGATCGGCCAGATCGATCGCTGCTCCCTGTCGCGACAGCCATGCCTGCGCCGCCTCACGCCGATTTGGGGGAGCAACGTCGGGCAAACGCTCGAACAGGCTGTGCAACCATCGTCCGCGTTCGGCGGCTTGCCGCAAGGCCGGTGATGGCGGCGGATAAGGCAGATCATCCTCATCGGGCGCAGTGGGAGAAAGCGGACGTGGCGGCCGTGCTTCCTGCGGCGCAGCGCGACTGGTCCAGCCGGGCAGCGGCGGAGATGGGTCTTCCATCCCGCGCCCGGACTTTCCACCGGATTTCTTCGCTGAAAAGCGTTCATGTCCATTCCAGACCATAGCCGCGCCCCAGCGGGCATCGTCTTGCCAGTCCGCGCCCAGTGTCCGCATCGCCTGCTCAACTGCGGCGAACCAGCTTTGCTCCGGCACAACGCCCCGCGCCCTTGGCCCCAGCGCGCCGGTGACGTATAATTTCTCTTCGGCGCGGGTCATGGCGACATAGAGCAGCCGCCAATGCTCCTGCCGGTCGATGTCGTCCTGTTTCTGCGCCGCTTCATCGATTTCCCCGAAACGCTCGACCTTGCGCGGCGGCACCAACGGCAATTTGAGGTTCCCGTCCGGTGAAATTTCAAGCTTGTCCCGTCCCCCCGGCCTGTCCGGGTTGCCGCATGCATCCGCCAGCAGGACGAGCGGCGCCTGCAACCCCTTCGCGCCATGCACGGTCAGCAATCGCACCGCATCGGCGCTGCCGTCATCCTCCCGCTTGATGTCGCCTTCCTCGCGGTCGAACCAGTCGATGAAGCGCTGCAACGAGGGCTGGTCCTGCTGCTCGAAATGCAGCGCGGCATTGAGCAGTTCGTCGATGCTGTCGAGCGCAGCCCGGCCCAGCCGTCCGGTCAGCCGCCGCCTGCCCTGCATCGGCCCGGAAAGAATATGCTCCAGCATGCGATAGGGCGTGATGAAATCGGCGCGGCGCAAAATGTCCTGAAGCGCCGTCATGCTTTCAGACGGTATCGCAGGCTGCGAGCGCAAATGTCGCCAGAGCCCCCCTCTGCGCGGCACGGCGCGGGCGAGTAATTCGTCCTGCGACCAGCCGACCAACGGCGAAACAAGCAGGTTGGCGAGGTTGAGATCGTCTTCAGGCTGGCTGGCAAAACGCAGCGCCGCCATCAGATCCTGCACGCCCAGCGGCGCCTGCAATCGCAGCCGGTCCACGCCCGCCACCGGCACGCCTGCTTCATACAGCCGTGCGACGATCAACCGCGCCAGATCGCCGCGCCTGCGCACCAATATCATGATGTCGCCAGGAGCGAGCGGCCTGCCCTTCGACTCGAGCATCATCCCGGCTGCAAGCCATTCGGCAATCTGTCCTGCTATGCGCTCGGCCAACAGACGATCCTGATCGGCCAGCCAGTCTTCTTCCCCTTCAGGTTCCGAATCATCGGTCAGATAATCGGCCATCGGTATGGCGCTTATGGGCTTCAGCAAGGCGACCGTGCCGGGCCAGGGCTGTGCGCTGCTATGGAGCACCTGTTGCGGCGGCAAGCCCAGAGCCTCGGCGCCCAACGTCGCCACGGCCGCATCCACGACCTCCAGCACGGCAGGAGTCGAGCGGAAGCTCTCGTCGAGCGAGAGATCGTGGAAATCATGCTCCGCCGCCTGCGCGCGGTCGCGGAAATAGTCATGCGCCAATGCAAAGGCGCGCGGCGACGTGCCCTGAAAACCGAAGATCGCCTGTTTGAAATCGCCAACGGTGAAAAGTGTCCGCGTCCGCTCACCCTTCGCGCCCGTTCCGGCGAAAAACTCCTCCACCAACGCGCCGATGATCATCCATTGGCGGCTGTTGGTATCCTGCGCCTCATCGACAAGAATATGGTCGATGCGCTGGTCGAGCTTGTAGCGGATCCATTCGGCTATGCCTTCGCTGCCCAGCAGCCGTGCCGCGTGCGCGATAAGATCGTCATAATCGACCGCTCCCACCCTCCGCTTGGCCGCAGCATAAGCGGCGCTATAAGCTCGCCCGGCGTGCAGCCCCTGCGCCACCAGATCGGCATAAGCGACGCGTATGCGCAGATTAAGCAGTTCGGAAATCGCTTCCGCCAGTTCCAACGACAGCGCTTCATAGTCTGGCTCGGCCTTCACCTGCCCTTTTTGCGGCGTGCGAGGATCGCCGTCCCTTTTCAGGAAGCATACCGCCATATCTTCCAGTGTAGCTGCCCGCACTTCGGGCGATGCCGCCAGCCAACGCGCAATGCTATCGGCATAAACCAGCCCGGTTTTCTCGGTCCCCCATTCGGCATTGGCGCGGGCAAGGCGCTGTAGCGTCGCCACATCGAACGCCTCATCGCTGCATTGCGCCGCGATTGCCGCTTCGATGTCGCCCTCGGGTAGTTCCAGCGCCGCGAACAACCAGCCGCGAACATCTTCATCCAACCCGGTCAACGCATCATGCGCGCGCGCGCACTGCATCAGATAGCGCTCCGCCTCCTGCTCGCCGAGCCTCAGCGACAGCGCTTCAAGCGCGCCGAGCAGCGCGGCATCCCCCTGCTCTTCGGCCTCGACAACCATGTCCTCAAGGCTTTGTCGCGCGAGTTCCTGCTGCTCGCGCTCTTCCAGTGCGCGAAAGCCCGGCACCAGCCCCGCCTCCAGCGGAAAAGCCGAAAGCAATTGCTGGCAAAAGCTGTGGATCGTCTGAATACGCAAGCCGCCGCCCGTGGCTTCGAGCACATCGGCGAACAGGCGGCGCGCGCGCTCCTGCCGTTCCGGGCCATGATCCTCGCCCAGCGCGATCAGGTCCGCCGCCAGCTCCGGCCCGTCCATCTGCACCCATGCGGCGAGACGGCTGTGGATGCGTTCGGCCATTTCGGACGCGCCCGCCTTGGTGAAGGTCAGGCATAATATCGCCTCGGGCGCGACGCCGCCAAGCAGCAGACGAAACACCCGCGCGGTCAGCACATGCGTCTTGCCCGTGCCCGCCGAAGCGGACAGCCAGACATGAGCATGGGGCTGCGATGCGCTCGCCTGCGCGCCCCTGAGCGGCAGCAGGGCCGAAGCAGGCTTAGCCATCGCCAGCCTCCCGCGCCCCGCCGTCCCTGGCATCGCCGCGCCCATACCATTCTTCCAGCCGCATCAACTGGTCATATTCGCCATAGCTGGGCAGATCGGGGTTGAGTTGGGCAATGAAAGGCGCATCGCCGGTCAGCCATTTTTCGGCGGCCACAAGAAAACAAGCGGCGGCATGCTCGGTAAGCGCTTCGGTGGCGACCATCTTGTCCGATCCACCCGGTTTTGCCGGGCTGATGCGATAGCCGAAATCGCCGGATCGCGCCTTGGCCGTCGACCAATATTCAAAAGCGCTCGCTATTTTCGCCCCGCCCAATTCCTTGAAACCGCCCTGTTCCGCAATCACGCCGAGCAACCCCAATTGCAGCGCATAGCCCGCTTTAACCTGTGCCCCGCTCGGTGGCTTGCCGGTTTTGTAATCGACAATGGCGATGCTCCCATCCGCCATAATGTCGATCCTGTCCGCCGTGCCGGTAAGCGCTATGCCGCCCAATATGGCCTCGCCCTCCGTCTCGACCAGCGTTATGCGCCGTCCTGCCGAAGCATCGGCGGCGACCTGTGCGGCGATCCAGCGCATCGACGCGACGAGACGGGGCAGCCAGAGCGCGCGCAGCACCGGGTGCGTATCGCCGCCCTTGAATAGGGCTCTGATGCGGGTTTCCAGCCTGTCCGGCGCGCAGCCATCTTCGCGGAACCACAGCTCCAGCGCCCGGTGCACATGCGTGCCTCGCCATGCCGGCCCGGGGTCGGCATCGACGGGATCGAGCGGCATCAGGCGCAATATCTGGCGCGCATAAAAAGCGAAAGGATCGGCGGCGAGCCGGTCGACCTGTGTCACTGCCACCCTTTTCGGTCGCAGCGCCAGCGCGGGGCGCGGTTGCGGACGGACGGCGGGGATATGAGTGTCCGGCCGATCCAGAACATCCGACCAATACCGATACCGATCGGCATATTTCAGGTTTTCGCCCGCAATCGCCTGCAATCGCAACCAGAAGCGCGAGGCGATGGCCGGGGCATTGCCGCTGCGCCGCGATCGCGTGACGATCACTTCGGGCGCGCCCAATGCGCTGGCGAAATCATGGGCGGCAAGGCCAATGCGCGTTTCGAGGTCCGGCAGCCCCAGCTCCTGCCGGATGCGCGGCGCAAGCCAGGGGTCGGGCGTGGGCAAGCCGGGCCATATGCCCTCGTTCAGCCCGGCAAGGATCATCAGATCGGCCTGTTGCAAGCGCGCTTCGAGCAGGCCGTAGATCGATATGCGTGGATGTCCGCCCTGCGGCGGACGCACGGCCACTTGTTCCATCAGCCGCTCCAGCAGATCGGGCACCGCGCGCATATCGATGTTGCGTGGCCCCAACGATGCAGCCTCTTCCATCTGCGCGAATAGATCGGCCAGCGCGCGCCCCTGATGCCCCGCCCATAGCTGGTCGTCGGTCAATGCGCCGCCGACCTCACGCAACATGGCGAACAGGGCGGGCAGATCGAATGCCTTGTCAGCCAAGGCATTGAGCGGTTGCACCAGGGCACGCTGAGCATCCCACCATTGCCGCACCTGCGCGCGCAGTTTCTCCTGCCGGTCTTTCTCGCCCGCCCCGCGCTCGGCAAACCGCATATCCAGTCCCGCCAACCCCGGGCTAGGGCGTGGGCCACGCAGCAACAGGTCCATCCCCCGCACCTGTTCCAGCCACTCGAGACGCGCATCGCCCTTGCGCACCAAGGGATGCTTGAGCAGATCGAGCAAGGCGACCGGCGCGAATTGCTCCGCCGCCACCCGTGCCATGGCGAGCATCAGTGTGCCGGGCGGCGTCAGCTTGAGCGGTTGACCGGCGCTGTCGTCCGCATCGATGTTCCAACGCTGCAAATGCGCCGATACGCGCGCGGCGAGCTCCCGGTCCGGCGTCACCAGTGCCGCAGTGCGTTCCGGCGTCTCCATCGCTTCGCGCAGCATCAGCGCTATCGCCTGCGCTTCCTGTGCCGGGGTCGCCAGCTCCAGCGCGCGCACGCCGTTGAAGGTGCGTTCCGGCGCCTTCAATGTGCGCCATTTGCCGGTGTGGGCCGGCGGCAACATCGCGTTGGAGATGTTCCTGCTGCGCGCGGCGCGGGCATCATGTCCGCCGCCCCAGCGCCAGAGCGACACCTCGTCGCGCGCGACACCCATGCGGTTCAGCATGACTTTCAGTGCATATTGCGGATGGCTTTCCTGCGCGCGCGGACGAAATCCGCTGGTCGGGTCCGGATCGAACGGCCCGATCGCTTCCCATTCCTGCGCATCCATATGCTGGTCAAGCTCCGCCACCACGACCTGCCCGTTCGCCATGCGGGAAACCGTGCGCAACACCGCGCAGATGGCAGGTGCGCCCGTCGCTATGCCCGCGGCGATGACAAAACCTGGCGGAGCCACCGCTTTCCAGCGCTTCGCCACATGCTCCAGCAAGCGATTGCGCCGGTCGGCAAGGTCGATCATGCCTTTCCGTGCCAGTTCCTGCGGCCATTGATCGAGCAGCAATTCCAGCAATTGCAACGACGCGTTCCAATGGCCGGAGAGGTCGGCCGACAGGTCGAGCGCACGCAGTTTGAGCGGATCGACCTGTTCGATCAGCATCTGGTCGATTACCTGCCCCAACGCCTGCCCCAGGCGCATCGCCTCGCCCGCATCGACTGGTTGCCCGGTCCGCGCGCGGGCATCCTGCACCATCCGCGCGAGGATCATCTGCCGTTCCATAGGCGGGATGGCGGGCGGAATATCGGGCGCGTCATCGAGCGGATCGAGCGCATTGCCCAGCCGCTCGCCCAGATTTTCATCGCCGATCGGCACCAGTCGCGGCATCAACAACCCACCGCCCGATGCGCGCACGAACGCATCGCTGACTGCCCGCACCGCGCGGTTATTGGGCAGCAGGACAAGCCCGCGCGCGAGCGCCAGCACATCCTTGCCATACTGTGCGATGATGCCGCTCGCCAGCGCATCGGCAAAGGCCCGATGGGCCGGAATAGTATAGACGGCGGGGCTTGCCCGCTCAACCATATCTCAGCGTGGCCTCGACAACCGGAATGGCCTGCGGCGTGCCGACATCGAACCACAGTCCCTGATGTGACGCGCCGTAAAGCCGCCCCGCCTCGATCGCGCGATTCCAGAAGATATTGGTGGAAAAAGCGTCACCCGGCGGATCGCGCAACAGGCGCGGCGACATGATCTGCACGCCGGTGAATACGAAAGGCGCGATATGGCCGGATTTGCGGCGGCTGAGACGGCCATCGGCCGCCATGTGAAAATCGCCGGGGCCACTATGGCAGGTCGCGCGGGCATGCGGCACGACAAGCAACAACGCGTCCATTTTCGCATCGTCCCACAGATCCGCAAGGATAGCGATGCTGTCGCGCGGCCCGTCGATCCAGAGATTGTCGCTATTGGCGCAGACAAAAGGCGCATCGCCGAGCATCGGCGCCGCCTTCATCAACCCGCCGCCCGTTTCCAGCAACGCGGCGCGTTCATCCGAGATCAATATCTCCATCGGCGATTTACGTGCCTTCAGATGGGCGATGATCGTATCGGGCAGATAATGAACGTTGACGATGGCACGCTCAATGCCGCCTGCTTCGAGCCGGTCAAGCGCATGATCCATCAGCGCCTTGCCCGCCACTTTGACCAGCGGCTTGGGCCGTGTCGCGGTGAGCGGGCGCATGCGCTTGCCTAGCCCCGCCGCCATCAGCATCGCGGTTGTCACCTTCATGCTCATGCTATTGCATGCCCCTCCAGCGCCTGATGACGGGCGGAAGGCGGAACATTCGTCTCGAACCAACGCGCCACGGGCTCAAGCGCGGGGTGCGCAAGGTCGCGCTCCAGCAAGCCCCACATGCGCGGCAGGAAGGAAAGATAACGCGGCTTGCCATCGCGCTTCCACAGCCGGGTGAAAATGCCTATGATCTTCGCATTGCGCTGTGCGCCCAGCACCGCATAAGCCGCATCGAAATCCTCGCCGGGCGTCGCCATCGCCTTGTAATGCGCCAGCATGTCGCGCTCCAGCTCAGGCCGCACATCGCGTCGCGCATCCTGCAACAACGAGACGAGATCATAGGCCGGATGCCCGACCAGCGCGTCCTGAAAATCGAGCAGGCCGAGGTCGTGCGAGCGCGGCCGTCCTGAAATCAGCATGATGTTCTCGGCATGATAATCGCGCAGCACCGTCACACTCGGCGCAGCGGCCTGTTCGACCAGCGGCAACACCGCATCCCATGCGGCCTGATACCCCGCCACATCAACATCGAGACCCGCCGCCGGACAATACCACTCGGTCAAAAGCCCGGCTTCCCGGTGATAGGTCGCGCTGTCATACGCCGGAGCATCGGCGGCAGGCAGGCGATGCAGATCGGCAAGCAACGCGACCGCGCGGCGATAGATGGCCTCTTCCTCTGCCGGATGATCGTCGAGATAGTCGCGCACCCGCGCATCGCCGAAATCTTCGAGCAACACGAGGCCGTGATCGAGGTCCTGCCCGTAAATTTCCGGCGCCGCAAAGCCATGAATGGCGAGATGCGCGGCGATTTTCAGGAAAGGGCGCGGGTCTTCATGCGGCGGCGGCGCATCCATCAGCACGGCATGACGCGCACCGTCGATAATACGGAAATACCGGCGGAAGGACGCATCGCCCGCCAACGGGGCGATTTCGGCATCGCCCCATCCTGTCGAAGCGAGGAAAGCGCGGCTTGCGGCAGGCGGCGACATCGGTGGAATCAGATCAGGGGCCATCGCTCTTTCCATGACGGCGGTAGCGTCGCTGTCAAGCGCCGCGTCCCCTCTGGCGTGATAGCAATGTCGATCAACAACGCATGCGGCCACAGACGCGCGCCCATGCGTTCCGGCCATTCCACCGCCACCACCCCGTCGCTCAGATACTCGTCGAGGCCCAGTTCCTCGATATCCGCCTCGTCGTCCAGCCGATACAGGTCGACATGGGCGAAGGGCAAGCACAGTTCGGGCGGTTCATAGGGCTGAACGATCGCAAAACTGGGGCTGGGCGCTTCGGATTGCAGGCCCAGCGCTCTCAATATGCCGCGCGTCAAGGTGGTTTTGCCGCTGCCCAGGGTACCGCACAGAGCGAGAACGTCTCCCGGCCCAAGGGCAGAAGCGAGGCGCGCACCAAAAGCCAGCATCTCCGTCTCGTCGGCGATGAGGATTTCCTGATGCGGCGCCCGGCTTGCCATCAGGCCTTATTCCGGGAAGAGGTGATGCGCGGCAAATCGCCACGCGGCAATTTCATTGTGAGAACCGTGCCTTCGCCCGGCTCCGAAATCAGCGTCAGCTTGCCGCCATGCGCTTCCACCAATTGTCGCGCCAGCGGCAGGCCGAGGCCGAGATTGCCCGTCCGATCCTGATTCGTCACGCTGCTGAAGCGGTCAAAGGCACGCGCCTGCATTTTGGCATCCATGCCGGGACCATTGTCGGAAACGACGATCCGCGCGCTGCTGGCCTGGCCATCGCTATGCAGCAACAGCCGCCCACCAACAGGCACTGCCTGCATCGCGTTATCAATGAGATGATCCAGCGCCTGCGACAGACGCCTGGTGTCACCCATAACCCGGCCTGCCGAAGATTTCACATCGACCGCGAATTCCAACTGCTTTTCCGTGGCGGCCTCGGCCCACCGCTCGCGGCAGGCTTCGATCAGCGTCGCCAGTTCAATGGGCGCCAGCTCCAGCGGCAATGTCCCCGCCTCGCCCTGCGTCAGGTCAAGAACCGTGTCGATCATGCCTGCAAGTTTGGTCGTCGAATCGAGAATGGCGTTCACATATTCGCGCGCCGTGTCGGAAAGCTCTCCTGCATATCCGTCCTTCATCATCTCGGCGAATCCGCCAATGGACGTAAGCGGCGTGCGCAGGTCGTAGCTCATATTGGTGAGGAAGGCCGTCTTGACCCTGTCCGCCTCGGCCAGCGCTTCATTCTGTTCGCGCAGCACCTGCTCGATGCGGCGGCTGTCGGTGACGTCCAGCATGGTGAAGAGCGCATTGCCGTCCGGCAAAGGAATGGCGGCGAAATCGAAGCTGCGGCCATCGGCAAAGGTGACGCGGCCGTTACGTTGCTTGCGATCGACCGTGCAGGAGCGCATCAGTTCGCGCACCAATCCGGCCTGTGGAGGACGAGCAAGCCGCGATGCCATGCTGTTCATGAAATCATCGATGCGCGGATGCGCGGCGAGCACCGACTCCTCCACGCCCCAAATGGTGCGGAATCGGTTGTTCCACAGCGCGAGACGCGCGTCGGACGCGAACACGCCGATCCCTTCGAACAGGCTGTCGAAGGTGGCGGTGCGCACGCGCAGCAGCGTGTCGCGCGCGCTCGACAGCTGCACCTGCTCGGTGCGATCTTCGAAAATCAGCAACAGGCCGCCATCTGGCAGCGGTTGCGCAAACACCCGCAAATGGGTGCCGTCCGCCAGCAACCAGTTTTCCTCCTGCGCGTCATGCGCCATGAACCAGCCCTTGCGCTCCAGCCGCCATGCCGGGAAATCGCGATGCTCGGGGATACGCCCGCCCTCGCGCATCCGGTCGAGCACGCGCTCAAATACCGGACGGTCCATCAGATGCTCGGGCTGGAGCGCAAACAGGCCAATAAACGCCTGATTCCAGAAGGTCAGCGAGCGGTCCGGTCCGAACTGCGCTACGGCTGCGGAAAGCCTGTCGAGCATATCCCGCTGAGAGGCGAGGAGCTGCGCCTGCTCGGTGCGCGCACGCTCGAAATCCTGCCGGTCGATGGCATATCCGGCAACCCCGCTCTTGCCCATCGGTACTTCGACAAGCTGCATCATTCGGCGCTCGCCATGCAGCGTCGCAGGAACGACCCGGCTGAGTATTTCGCCCCGTTCCAGCGTAAATCGGGCCGCGTCGCGCGGGGGCAAGCCGTCTATGGCTTCAAACAGCTCGATTTCCTGCTCGATCACCTCTGCCGCGTTATGGGCCTCGACAGCCTGCACATAGGCGCTGTTGACGAGGCTGAGGCGCATATCCTGGTTGCGATGCCACATCGGCAGCGGCGCGGCTTCGATCAGGCCGGATAACGCCTCCAGCGCGTCATGAAGCAGCGCCCCTTCCCGTTCAAGCCCGGCAATGCGCTGCTGACTTTCAGTTGCATCGAAAATCCAGAGCAGCACACCACCGCTATTGGCCAGTTCCGCTCCCGCCGGAGCACCCCGCACCAGCAGAGTCTTGCGCGAACCGTCGACTTTTAGCGACCGCACAAAGTCCTTCGCGCCGCGTTGGGCTGCAAGAATATCCTGTGTCAGAGTATCGCGGTCGGTCGCGGCGATACCTCCATCCTCTCCGATCCATTCCGACAGAAACGTCGGCGCTTCCGCCCGTCCCAGCCAGTCGGCAAGCCGGGACGGCGCTTCCATGCGGCCAT
>TARA_R110000782_G_scaffold13999_22_pt1 | contig 64194 bp, 67 predicted proteins | sample TARA_R110000782 | Tara Oceans TARA_R110000782 (sample SAMEA4397859) | marine metagenome | biome: Polar Biome; feature: [SRF] surface water layer (ENVO:00010504); material: water (ENVO:00002006), including particulate matter (ENVO:01000060) such as... | depth 5 m | reverse complement strand
TCGGCATACTGGAAGCTCGCCGAGCCGACATCGAACTGCACCCAAAGGACGACACCGAGCACCAGCTCGACAAGCGTGACGCCGAGCGCACCCCAGCGCGCCGTGCTGGCCCGCGCATTCTCGTCTCCGGGAACGAAGAGCAGCAGCGTTGCTGCCACAAGCGGCAGCAGGATCATCAGGGAAAGGATCGGAAAGCCCATTATTCGCCGCCCAGCATCTTCGGGAGGAACCACGCTGCCGCGGCGGCGAGGCCGATCAGCATCACGAACGCGTAAGTGTAGAGGTAACCAGTCTGCAGCCGCCGCGCGACGCCTGCGCCGCCCATCACCAGACCCGCAAGGCCATTCGGGCCGAAGCGGTCGATGGTGCCCTCGTCACCCTTCTTCCACAGGAAGCGGCCAAGCCACTTCGCCGGGCGCACGAAGATCGTGTCGTACAGCTCGTCGAAGTACCACTTGTTGAAGAGGAAGGCGTGGAGGCCGCGGAACATCGCGACGAAGCGCGCGGGTGCGCCGGGATCGCGGATATAGTTGTTCCACGCGATGAACAGGCCGAGCAGCATGACGAGGCCGGGCGACAGCTTCACCCACAGCGGCACCTCGTGCGAAGCGTGCGCGAGGTGCGCGTCGAACGCCAAGGCGCCCTTCCAGAACGCGACACCGCCTTCGGCATCGATGAAGGCATGGTGGAAGAGGAAGCCCGCGAACACCGCGCCGAGCGACAAGACGCCGAGCGGAATCAACATGCTCGCCGGGCTTTCGTGAGGATGATAGCCGAGTGTGCCGTCGCCGTGATCATGCGCATGAGCGGGGGCGTGGTGGTCATCGTGAGCGTGGTCATGCCCGTGATCGCCGTGCGCCGCGTGCTGGATGTGCTCGCTCTGCGACCAGCGCGGCTTGCCGAAGAAGGTGAGGAACACGAGGCGCCACGAATAGAAGCTGGTGAGCAGCGCGGCGAAGACGCCGACCCCGTAGGCGACATAGCCGGACTGCGTTCCCGCGGCGAAGGCGCTCTCGATGATCGCATCCTTCGAATAGAAGCCCGCGAAACCGAACACGCCGATGATGCCGACGCCGGTGATCGCGAGCGTACCGATCGTCATCGCCCAGAAGGTCAGCGGGATGTGCTTACGAAGGCCGCCGTAATAGCGCATGTCCTGCTCGTGGTGCATCGCGTGGATCACCGAGCCCGCGCCGAGGAACAGAAGCGCCTTGAAGAAGGCGTGCGTGAACAGGTGGAACATCGCCGCGCCGTAGGCGCCGACGCCTGCCGCGAAGAACATGTAGCCCAGCTGCGAGCAGGTGGAATAGGCGATGACGCGCTTGATATCGTGCTGCGTGGTGCCGACGGTGGCCGCGAACAGCGCCGTCGCCGCGCCTACATAAGTGACGACGGTGAGCGCAATCTCGCTGGTTTCAAAGAGCGGCGACAGGCGGCAGACCATGAACACGCCCGCCGTGACCATCGTGGCGGCGTGGATCAGCGCGGAGACCGGCGTCGGGCCTTCCATCGCGTCCGGCAGCCAGGTGTGGAGGCCGAGCTGCGCGGACTTGCCCATCGCGCCGATGAACAGCAGTAGGCAGAGCACGGTGAGCGTATCGACCTGCGCGCCGAGGAACGCGAAGCTGCTGCCAGCGAAGTTCGGCGCGGCCGCGAGAATGGTCGCGATGTCGGTGGTGCCGAACACCATGAACACGCCGAAGATGCCGAGCGAGAAGCCGAAATCGCCGACGCGGTTCACGACGAACGCCTTGATGGCGGCGGCGTTCGCGGAGGGCTTCTGATACCAGAAACCGATGAGCAGGTACGACGCGAGACCGACGCCTTCCCAGCCGAAGAACATCTGCACGAGGTTGTCCGCCGTCACCAGCATCAGCATCGCGAAGGTGAACAGCGACAGATACGCGAAGAAGCGCGGCTGATCGGGATCCTCCGCCATGTACCCCCACGAATAGAGGTGCACGAGCGCCGACACGGTCGTGACGACGACGAGCATCACGGCGGTGAGCGTGTCGAGCCGGAGCGACCAATCGACAACGAGACCGCCCGAGCGGAACCATTCCATGACCGGCTGGCCCTCGACAGGCGCGCCGGAGAGCACGGGAATGAAGATCGCCCACGACAGCGCGCACGCCAGGAACAGGCCGCCCGTGGTGATCGCCTTGGCGAGCGTGTTGCCGAGCACGCGGTTGCCGAGACCGGCAACGATCGCCGTGAGCAGCGGCAGGAATACGATGGTATGAAGCACGCCCGCTCAGCCCTTCATCATGTTGATGTCGTCGACCGCGATGGTGCCGCGGTTGCGGAAGTAGATGACGAGGATGGCAAGGCCGATCGCCGCCTCGCCCGCCGCGACGGTGAGCACGAACATCGCGAACACTTGGCCCACGAGATCGCCGAGGTACGCCGAGAACGCCACGAGGTTGATGTTCACCGCGAGCAGGATCAGCTCGATCGACATCAGGATGATGATGACGTTCTTGCGATTGAGGAAGATGCCGAGCACGCCGAGCACGAACAGGATCGCCGCGACGGTGAGATAATGGGTGATACCGATCATTTGAGTTTCACCCCCTCGCCCACAGGCACGCTGACGATATCGACCGCCTCTTCGGGCCGCACGGCGTTCTGGCGTGCGATGTTCTGCTTCTTGACGCCGGTGCGCTGGCGGTGCGTGAGCACGATCGCGCCGATCATCGCGGTGAGCAGAACCATGCCCGCCGCCTGGAAAATGTAGACGTATTTGGTGTAGATGAGCGCGCCGAGCGCCTCGGTGTTGGTCACGTCACCCGCAGCCGACAGCGGCGCGGCCGCGACGGCCTGCGCCCCTGCACCGAGCGTCCACGCCGTGCCCGCGATCACGAGTTCGGCAAGCAGCACGCCCGCGAGCATCAGCCCGAACGGCATGTAGCGCGAGAAGCCCGTGCGTAGCTCCGAAAAGTCGATGTCGAGCATCATGACGACGAACAGGAACAGCACCGCGACGGCGCCGACGTAGACGATCACGAGGATCATCGCGATGAACTCCGCGCCGAGCAGCAGGAACAGGCCGGCGGCGTTGAAAAACGCCAGGATCAGCCAGAGCACGCTGTGCACCGGGTTGCGGGCGAAGATCACCGCCGTTGCCGACAGGACAATGATGCCTGCGAGCATGTAGAAGATGATGGCCTCGATCACGGTTTCGACTTGCCCCTCTTTTGCCTGCGGCGAGTTATCGCCACTGCGCGTCCGCCGCAAGGTTGGCGGCAATCGCCGCTTCCCACTGATCGCCGTTCGCGAGCAGCTTCGCCTTGTCGTAGATCAGTTCTTCGCGCGTTTCGGTCGCGAACTCGAAATTCGGCCCTTCGACGATCGCGTCCACCGGGCAGGCTTCCTGACAGAAGCCGCAGTAGATGCACTTTGTCATATCGATGTCGTAGCGCGTGGTGCGGCGTGAGCCGTCCTCGCGCGGTTCGGCCTCGATCGTGATCGCCTGCGCCGGGCACACCGCCTCGCACAGCTTGCACGCGATGCAGCGTTCCTCGCCGTTCGGATAGCGGCGCAGCGCATGTTCGCCGCGGAAGCGCGGGCTGATCGGCCCCTTCTCATAGGGGTAGTTCAGCGTCGCCTTCGGCTTGAACATATATTTGAGCGTAAGCGCCATGCCGTGGATGAACTCCAGCAGCAGCATCGATTTGGCGGCGCGGAATATGGCGGTCATGATGCAAACCTGTCTGTAAAGAACATCAGCCACCCGGAAACCAGGAACACCCAGAAGAGCGACAGCGGGAGGAAGACCTTCCAGCCGAGGCGCATCAGCTGGTCATAGCGATACCTCGGCACGGTCGCCTTCACCCAGGCGAAGACGAAGAACACGAACGCCATCTTCGCAAGGAACCAGATGAAACCGGGGATCAGATAGAGCGGCGCCCAGTCCACCGGGGGCAGCCAGCCGCCGAGGAAGAGGACCGAGGTCATCGCGCACATCAGCAGGATGTTCGCGTACTCACCGAGCCAGAACAGCGCGAAGCTCATCGAGGAATATTCGACCTGATAACCCGCGACGAGCTCGGCTTCCGCTTCGGGAAGATCGAACGGCGGGCGGTTCGTTTCGGCGAGCGCCGAGATGAAGAACACGATGCCCATCGGGAACAGCAGCGGATTGAAGATATTGCCGTTCAGAAACAGGATGTTGCTCTGCTGGCTCATCACGATGTCGCTGAGATTGAACGACGATGCGTAGAGCACGACGTTGATGATGACGAGGCCGAGCGAGACTTCGTAGGACACCATCTGCGCCGCCGAGCGGAGGCCGCCGAGGAACGGGTATTTCGAATTCGACGCCCAGCCCGACATGATGATGCCGTAGACGCCGAGCGAGGACACCGCGAACAGGTAGAGGATGCCGACGTTGATGTCGGCAAGCACCGCGCCCGCATCGAACGGGATCACCGCCCAGCCGATGAGCGCGAGCGTGAAGGTGATCATCGGCGCGAGCAGGAACACGCCCTTGTTCGCGCCCGACGGGATGATGGTTTCCTTGAGGAACACCTTTGCGCCGTCGGCGAAGCTCTGCAGCAGACCCCACGGGCCGACCACGTTCGGCCCGCGCCGAAGCTGCATCGCCGCCCAAATCTTGCGATCCGCATAGACCGCGAAGGCGACCGCGATCAGCACCGGTAGCGTGATGGCGAGGATGAGGATGAGCGTGGCGACGAGGTAGCCGAAGGTCGGCCCGAGGATCGATGCCTGGAAGAATTCGGTCATTACTCCGCCGCCTCCAGAACCGGCTGGCCATGCAGTAGCGTCGCCGAGCAATCCTGCATCACCTCGGACGCACGCGCGACGGCGTTCGTCAGGTAGAAATCGTGGATGAAGCGGCCGATCGGCGCGGCGTCGAATTCGCTGCCGGTGCCGAAGTCGATCTCACCGGAGGCCGGCGCAATGCCTTCCTCGGCGAGGTGCGGCCATTCAGCGGCGATACGGGCGCGGAGCGCGGCGAAGCTGTCGTAGGGCAGCTTATTGCCAAGCACTTCGGAAAGCGCACGCAGAATCGCCCAGTCCTCGCGGGCGTCGCCCGGCGCGAACACGGCGCGGTAGGCGCGCTGAACGCGGCCTTCCATGTTGACGTAGGTGCCGTCCTTCTCGGCGAAGCTTGCCGAGGGCAGGATCACGTCCGCCCCGCGTGCGCCGAGGTCGCCGTGGTGGCCGATGTAGACCTTGAAGACGCCTTCGAGGTTGGTGTCGATCTCGTCCGCGCCGTGCACGATGAGCGCTTTCAGACCGCCGCCGAGCACTTCAGAGATGCCGCCGTCGTGCGTGAAGCCGATGTCGAGACCACCGACGCGCGAGGCGGCGGTGTGCAGGACGTTGAAGCCCTCGGCGTTCATCTTCGCGGCCTTGGCGATCTTGCCGAGCGCGGCGAGGACCGCGGGCGCGTCGCCGCGCGTGAGCGCTGCGGCACCGACGATGATCGCGGGCTTCGTGGCGCTTTTCAGCGCGTCAGCCGCAGCCTTCGGGAGCTTGCCGAGCACGGACGCGCCGTCGCCGAGCTGCGTGACCGGATAGGTGAGATCGACCTCCGGCCCCACGTTGAAGACCTTGGCGCCCTTCTTCACGACCGCCTTGCGCAGACGCGTGTTGACGAGCGGCGCATCCCAGCGCGGGTTCGCGCCGACGAGGAGCACGACGTCCGCGTCCTCGATCCCGGCGATGCCGGTGTTGAAGCGGTAAGCGCCCGCGCCGCCGGCGGGCAGCGCCATGCCGTCCGTGCGGCACTCGAAGCGGTCAGAGCCGAGCGACTTCATCAGGTCTTTGAGCGCGACCATCGATTCAACGTCGAGCAGTTCGCCCGCCACCGCGCCGATCTGGTTGCCGCTGAGGTCGGAAAGGCCGGTTTTCACGGCGTTGAAGGCTTCCGCCCAGCTCGCCGCCTCAAGCTTGCCGCCGCGCCGCACATAGGGCTTGTCCAGGCGACGCTTCGAAAGGCCGAGGGGGGCGTAGCGCGTCTTGTCCGACGCCCATTCCTCGTTCACGTCGTCGTTGACGCGCGGCAGCACGCGCAGCACGGCGGGGCCGCGCGCGTCGATGCGGATGTTGGTGCCGACCGCGTCCATCACGCAGATGCCGCTCGTCTTCGTAAGCTCCCACGGCCGCGCCTCGAACGCATAGGGCTTCGAGGTGAGCGCGCCCACGGGGCAGAGATCGATGACGTTGCCCGAAAGCTCCGACTTCACCGCCGCTTCGAGGTACGAGGTGATCTGCATGTTCTCGCCGCGATAGAGCGCGCCGATCTCGTCGGTGCCCGCCACTTCCTCGGCAAAGCGCACGCAGCGCGTGCAGTGGATGCAGCGCGTCATGGCCGTCTTGATGATCGGGCCCATGTACTTCTCGGTGACGGCGCGCTTGTTCTCCGTGTAGCGCGTGCGGCCGCGCCCGTAGGCGATCGACTGGTCTTGCAGGTCGCACTCGCCGCCCTGATCGCAGATCGGGCAATCGAGCGGGTGGTTGATGAGCAGGAACTCCATCACGCCCTCGCGCGCCTTCTTGACGAGCGGGCTGTCGGTGCGGATTTCCTGTCCTTCGGCGGCGGGAAGCGCGCACGATGCCTGTGGCTTCGGCGGCCCCGGCTTCACTTCGACGAGGCACATGCGGCAGTTGCCCGCGATCGAAAGCCGCTCATGATAGCAGAAGCGCGGGATTTCCTTGCCCGCAGCCTCGCACGCCTGAAGCACGGTGGCTCCGGCGGGGACTTCGACCTCGATGCCGTCGACGGTAAGTTTGGGCATCAGACTTTCCTACTCTGCCGCCACGGCGAGGGCAGCGCCCTTGCGTTCGTTGATGCGGCGCTCAAGTTCCGGGCGGAAGTGGCGGATGAGGCCCTGGATGGGCCAAGCGGCCGCGTCGCCGAGCGCGCAGATGGTGTGGCCTTCGACCTCGGTGGTGACGTCGAGCAGCGTGTCGATTTCCGAAAGATCGGCGTCGCCGGTGCGCAGCCGCTCCATCACGCGCCACATCCAGCCGGTGCCTTCGCGGCAGGGCGTACATTGCCCGCAGCTTTCGTGCTTGTAGAAATAGGAGATGCGGCTGATCGCGCGGACGATGTCGGTCGACTTGTCCATGACGATCACCGCCGCCGTGCCGAGGCCGGACTTGAGTTCACGGAGCCCGTCGAAGTCCATCGGCGCGTCCATGATCTGTTCGGCGGGCACGAGCGGCACGGACGAGCCGCCGGGGATGACCGCGAGCAGATTGTCCCAGCCGCCGCGAATGCCGCCGCCGTGCTTTTCAATGAGCTCGCGGAAGCTGATGCCCATCGTTTCTTCAACGACGCAGGGCGTGTTCACATGGCCGGAGATCTGGAAGAGCTTGGTGCCGAGGTTGTTCGGGCGGCCGAAGCCCGCGAACCATTCGGCGCCGCGCCGCAGGATCGTCGGGACGACCGCGATGCTCTCGACGTTGTTCACTGTCGTCGGGCAGCCGTAGAGACCTGCGCCCGCCGGGAACGGCGGTTTCAGACGCGGCTGGCCCTTCTTGCCTTCAAGGCTTTCGAGGAGCGCGGTTTCCTCGCCGCAGATGTACGCGCCCGCGCCGCGATGGACGTAGACGTCGAAATCATAGCCCGAACCGCAGGCGTTCTTGCCGATGAGGCCCTTGTCGTAGGCCTGCTCCACGGCCGCGAACAGTGTCTCGGCCTCGCGGATGAACTCGCCGCGAATATAGATGTACGCGGCCTTCGCGCGCATCGCGAAACCGGCGATCAGCGCGCCTTCGATCAGCTTGTGCGGATCATGGCGGATGATCTCGCGGTCCTTGCACGAGCCGGGCTCGGACTCGTCGGCGTTGATGACGAGGTAGGACGGGCGATCCTCGCGCGGTTCCTTCGGCATGAAGGACCATTTGAGCCCGGTGGGGAAGCCCGCGCCGCCGCGCCCGCGAAGGCCGGACGCCTTCACCTGCTCGATGATCCAGTCCTGCCCCTTGGCGAGGAAATCCTTGGTGCCATCCCAGTCGCCGCGCTTCAGCGCGCCTTTGACGCCCCAATCCTGGAACCCGTAAAGGTTCGTGAAAATCCGGTCCTTGTCCTCAAGCGGCGCAATGGTCATGCCATGAACTCCTTGAGAACACGGGGTCCGCCCACGGGCGCGCTGTTCTGGCGATCGACCTGCGGGCCGGGCTTCGGCGTCTTGCCGGCGGCAAGCTCGTCGAGGATGCGCGTCATGCTCGCGTAGTCGAGGTCTTCGTAATTGTCGTCGTTGATCTGCACCATCGGCGCGTTCGCGCAGGTGCCCATGCATTCGACCTCGGTGAGCGTGAAAAGGCCGTCCTCGGTCGTGTGCCCCTTGGCGAGCCCCTTGTCCTTGCACGCCTGCATCACGTCGTCCGAACCGCGCAGCATACAGGGCGTCGTCCCACAGACCTGCACATGGTGGCGGCCGACGGGCGCGAGGTTGTACATCGTGTAAAAGGTCGCGACCTCGAGCACGCGGATATACGGCATGCCGAGCATCCCGGCGATGAATTCGATCACCGGGATCGGCAGCCAGCCCTGCGTCTTCGTCTGCGCGCCGACCTGGCGCTGCGCGAGATCGAGGAGCGGCATCACGGCCGATTGTCTGCGCGCCTCCGGATAGCGCGCAAGGATAACCTTCACGCGCTTGGCGTTCTCAGGAGTCCAATCGAAGCCATCGAACGCGTGATGCTGTTCGGGCGTTGCTGAAGCGGCGTGACTCACCGGTCGACCTCACCGAAAACGATATCGAGACTACCGAGCACGGCGGGTGCGTCGGCGAGCATGTGACCCTTGCAGAGGAAATCCATCGCCTGCAGGTGCGAGAAGCCCGTTGGGCGGATCTTGCAGCGGTACGGCTTGTTGGTGCCGTCAGCCACCAGATAGATGCCGAACTCGCCCTTGGGGCTTTCGGTGGCGACGTAAACCTCGCCCGCCGGGACGTGGAAGCCTTCAGTGTAGAGCTTGAAGTGGTGGATGAGCGCCTCCATCGAGCGCTTCATCTCGCCGCGCTTGGGCGGCACCACCTTGCGATCGAGGCTGGCGATCGGGCCTTCCGGCATCTCGTTCAGGCACTGCTTGATGATGCGCAGCGACTGCTTCATCTCCTCGATGCGGACCATGAAGCGGTCGTAGCAGTCGCCGTTCTTGCCGACCGGGACGTCGAATTCCATGCGGTCGTAAACCTCATAGGGCTGCGACTTGCGGAGATCCCACGGCAGGCCGGAGCCGCGAATGCAGGGGCCGGAGAAGCCCCACGCCACCGCGTCCTGCTCGCTGATGATGCCGATATCGACGTTGCGCTGCTTGAAGATGCGGTTGTCGCAGATCAGCGCCTCGAAGTCGGCGAGCGCCTTCGGGAAGGCATCGGCCCAGTCGGCGATGTCGGCGATCAGCTTCGGTGGCAGGTCCTGATGGACGCCGCCCGGACGGAAGTATGCCGCATGGAAGCGCGCGCCGGAGGCCCGCTCATAGAAGCCGAGCAATTCCTCGCGTTCCTCGAACAGCCACAGGATCGGCGTCAGCGCGCCGACATCCATCGCGTGCGCGGTGGTGTTGAGGATGTGGTTCGCAATGCGCGTCAGCTCCGCGAACAGCACGCGGATATACTGGGCGCGCAGCGGCACCTCGATATCGAGCAGCTTTTCGATGGCGAGCACGTAACTGTGCTCCATGGACATCGGCGACACGTAGTCGAGCCGGTCCATGTAGGGCAGCGCCTGCAGGTAGGTCTTGTACTCGATCAGCTTCTCGGTGCCGCGATGGAGCAGGCCAATGTGCGGATCGCAGCGCTCGATGATCTCGCCGTCCAGCTCCATGACGAGGCGCAGCACGCCGTGCGCCGCCGGGTGCTGCGGGCCGAAGTTGATCGTGTAGTTCTGGATTTCGACGTCGCCAGTCGTGGGCGTCGTGGTTGCGACTTCGGCCATCAGACAGGCTTTCCTTCCGCCTTCTCATCGCCCGGCAGCACGTATTCGGCGCCTTCCCAAGGGCTCATGAAATCGAAGCTGCGGAAATCCTGCGCGAGCTTCACGGGTTCGTAAACGACGCGCTTGTGCTCTTCGGAATAGCGCAGCTCGACATAGCCGGTGAGCGGGAAGTCCTTGCGGAAAGGATGCCCGGTGAAGCCGTAGTCGGTGAGGATGCGGCGATGATCGGGGTTGCCGTCGAAGCGGACGCCGTACATGTCCCACACTTCGCGCTCCAGCCAGCCCGCGACCGGCCAGAGGTCGACGACGGACGGCACGGCGTGCTTTTCGTCGGTGAGCGTCTTCACGCGGATGCGGCGATTCTTCGTCAGCGACAGCAGGCAGTAGTTCACTTCGAAACGCTCGGGGCGCTCCGGATAGTCAACGCCCGCGATCTCCATGAGCTGCTGGTATTCAAGGCCGGGCGTATCACGCAGCGCTTCGAGCGCCTTGTAAAGATCGCGGCGATGAACGGTGAGCGTCACCTCGAAGGCGTGCTCGGCAGCATCGATGACGAGATCACCGAGCGCGGCGCGTGCGGCTTCGACGACGCCTTCGTCGGAAGAGGTGCGGGGCGCGGGGCTTTTCATCGTTCGAACGTCCCCACGCGGCGGATCTTCCGCTGCAGCTGCAGGATGCCGTAAAGCAGCGCTTCAGCAGTCGGCGGGCAGCCCGGCACGTAGATGTCGACGGGCACGATGCGGTCGCAGCCGCGCACCACCGAATAGCTGTAGTGGTAGTAGCCGCCGCCGTTGGCGCAGCTGCCCATCGAGATGACGTAGCGCGGCTCCGACATCTGGTCGTACACGCGGCGCAGCGCCGGGGCCATCTTGTTGCAGAGCGTGCCCGCGACGATCATCACGTCCGACTGGCGCGGAGATGCGCGCGGCGCAGCGCCGAAACGCTCAAGGTCGTAGCGCGGCATGCTCGAATGCATCATCTCGACCGCGCAGCAGGCAAGGCCGAAGGTCATCCACCACAAGGAGCCGGTGCGCGCCCAGTGGAACAGCTCCTCGGTCGAGGTGACGAGGAAGCCCTTGTTGGACACCTCGCTGTTGATGTCGTCGACGAAGCCCTGGTCCGGCATGATGATACCGGAGCCGGCAGGCGCCATTTGGGTCTCTACTCCCATTCCAGCGCGCCCTTCTTCCATTCGTAGATGAAACCGATGGTGAGGATACCGAGGAACACCATCATCGATGCCCAGCCGAACACGCCCGTCGCCCCGAGGCTGACCGCCCACGGGAACAGGAACGCGACCTCGAGATCGAAGATGATGAACAGGATCGACACCAGATAGAAGCGCACGTCGAACTGGCGGCGCGCGTCTTCGAAGGCGGGGAAACCGCACTCATATTCCGCAAGCTTGTTGGGGTCCGGCTTGTTGGTTCCGGTGAGGTTCGAAACAAGCACCGGCAGGCCGACGAAAACGCCCGACAGCACCACCGCGACGCCCAGAAACAAGAGGATCGGCAGATACTCCGCCGCGACCGATTGCATACGCGATTCCCTGATGTTCGCGGCGCTTTTAGGCGCGTGTCAGCGGGCTTGCAAGGCTGTAAGCCTGCCTTTTGAAATCACTTTGCTGCGGTGCGAAGAGCCCCGCCGATGAGTTTATGCAAACGCGTCTGAATAGCGCTGTTTGAAGCGATGATCTCGCGCCGTTCGAGCGGCCGGTCGCCGCCGCGATAGTCGCTGACGAAGCCCCCGGCCTCGCGCACCAGGAGGATACCGGCGGCGACATCCCAGAGGTTGAGCCCCGCCTCCCAATAGCCGTCGTAGCGCCCTGCCGCGACCCAGGCGAGATCGAGCGCGGCCGAACCGAAGCGGCGAATGCCTGCGACATTTGGCGCCACCGCCTGCAGGATGGAATCGAACTGATCGAAGTCGCCGTGGCCGCGAAACGGCACGCCGGTGGCGATCAGGCTGTCGCCGAGCTCCTTGCGCGCCGAAACACGCAGGCGCTGGTTCTGAATCCAGGCGCCCCTGCCCGCCTCCGCCCAGAAGCTCTCGTCGGTCATCGGCTGATAGACGAGGCCCGAAATGATCTGGCCGTCCTGCTCCGCCGCGATGGTGATCGCGAAGTGCGGGATGCCGTGCAGGAAGTTCGATGTGCCGTCGAGCGGATCGACGATCCAGCGCGGACGCGAAGGATCGCCTTCGACCTCGCCGCCCTCCTCCAGCACCAGCCCCCAGTCGGGACGTGCCTGTCGGAGGATTTCGACGATGGTACGCTCGGCGGCGTGATCGGCGTTGGACACGAAGTCCGACGGCCCCTTGCGGGACACCTGAAGCTGCGACACCTCATTGAAATCACGGCGCAGCCGCGGCGCGGCCTTGCGCGCGGCCTTGTCCATGATGGTGATGAGGGCGGAATGGGCTGGCATGACGGTTCCGATCAGTCCGCGCGGCGGACGTAGGTCTGCTCGTAGACGTCGACGACGATGCGCGTGCCCGATGCGATGTGCGGCGGCACCATGATGCGCACGCCGTTGTCGAGCACCGCGGGTTTGTAGCTGGACGAAGCCGTCTGGCCCTTCACCACGGCATCGGCCTCCACGATCGTGGCTTCGACCTGATCGGGAAGCTGAACGGAAAGCGGCTTTTCTTCATAGAGTTCCATGACGACGTCCATGCCGTCCTGAAGGAACGCGGCGGCATCGCCGAGAAGATCCTGCGGCAGCGAGACCTGTTCGTAGGTCTCCTTGTCCATGAAGGTCAGCATGTCGCCTTCGGCGTAGAGGAACTGGAAGTCCTTCGTATCGAGCCGGACGCGCTCCACGGTTTCCGACGAGCGGAAGCGGACGTTGGTCTTGCGGCCGTCGACGAGGTTCTTCAACTCCACCTGCATGTAGGCGCCGCCCTTGCCAGGCTGCGTGTGCTGGATCTTCACGGCGCGCCACAGCCCGCCTTCATATTCGATGATGTTGCCGGGACGAATGTCCACGCCGCTGATCTTCATGGGTGCGTTCCTGAGAAAGAAAGGTTGGGCGGCATCTATCAGCGCGCGGGCGCGGGCTCAAGGACGCTCTGAAACGCTTTCACGCCCGCCCCGGCGCCGTCCGGATGCGCCCAGACAGCACTGGAAACGGCCAGAAAGTCCACACCGGCAGCAACGAGCGGCGCGGCGTTCTCTGCCGTGATGCCGCCGATGGCGACGCAAGGAATCTCGCTGATCGTCGTCCACCACGAGAGGATCGACGGATCAGGACGATGCGTCGTTACCTTGGTCGTGGTGGGATAGAAGGCCCCGAACGCCACATAATCAGCGCCCGCCTCACCCGCTTCCATCGCGAAATGACGGCTGTCGTGACAGGTGACGCCGATCTGCGCGTCGTGGCCGAGCAGACTGCGTGCCGCAGCGACGCTGCCGTCGGCTTGCCCAAGATGCACGCCATCGGCGCCCAGTTCCTTCGCGAGGTCGGCGCGGTCATTAAGGATGAAGGCGACATCGTAGGCCGCGAGGATCGGTTTCAGCGCGGCTCCGGCGCGCAGGATTTCCATGTCCTCCACACCCTTCAGCCGAAGCTGGAACGCCGCTACAGGCCCCGCATCGAGCGCGGCCTTCAGCGTTTCGGGAAAGCCCGGATCATAGCGCTCCGGCGAGATCAGATAGAGCTGGCACGGCGGCCGCCTATCCTGCTCGAAACGATCGGCAAAGCCGGGATCGAGCGCCACATCGTCATCATTCATCATTCACCACCGCGATCATAAACCCGTCCCAACCCTTGGCACCCACGGTCTGAATCGCCGTGGCCGTCAGCCGCGGCTCCGCAGCGATGACATCGAAAAGCGCACGCGTACCGAGGATCGCAGCGTCCGTGCTCGACGCATCCGTCACGCGGCCCTCGCGCACCACATTGTCGACGATGATGAGCGATCCCGGCCTCGCGATTGCGAGCGCCGCCTTCAGATAAGCAACGTTGTTCGGCTTGTCTGCGTCGATGAACACGAGGTCGAAAGGCCCTTCGCCTTCCGCCTCCATGCGGGTCAGCATCTCGACGGCCGGCCCGACGCGGATCTCGACCTTGTCGCCGACGCCCGCCGCATCAAGGTTCGCGCGGGCGACTTCGGCATGGTGCGGATCAATTTCCAGCGTCACCAGCACGCCGTGATCGGGAAGCGCACGCGCAAGCCAGATCGTCGAGTAGCCACCGAGCGTGCCGACCTCCAGAATCCGCCACGCGCCGATGGAGCGCGCGAGGATGTGGAGCAGCTTGCCCTGCGCCGGCGATACATCGATCGCAGGCAAGCCTTCGGCCGCATTGCGGGCCAGGGCCTCGTCGAGCGCCGGATCGTCGCCGATCAAACGGTCGGCGATCCAGGCGTCAACCTCGGCCGAGGCCACGGACATCGGGCCTATTCCTTGCCCTTGTAGATGTTCACCAGCTTCGCGAGCATGGCCATCGCCTCGTCGCGCGGGCGCTGGAAGGTGTTGCGGCCGATGATCGAGCCGTTGCCGCCGCCGTCGCGAATGTCGCGCGCGTCCTGATAGACGGCGTCAGCGCCCTTCGCAGCGCCGCCCGAGAAGACGACGATGCGGCGGCCGTTGAAGCACGACTTCACGACGTGCGCCACGCGCTTCGCCTGCGTGGAGGCATCCAGCTTCTCGTACGCCTTCTGCGCATCCTTCTGTTCGATGTGCGCGCTCGGCAGCTTCACCTTGATGATGTGCGCGCCAAGCAGCGCAGCCATGTGCGCGGCGTAAGCGCCGACATCGAGCGCCAGCTCGCCGTCCTTCGAAAGATTGCCACCGCGCGGATACGACCAGATCACCGTGGCAATGCCAACCGACTTCGCCTCGGCGGACATTTCGCGGATTTCCTCCATCATATCGAACACCTCGTCGGCGCCCGGATAGATGGTGAAGCCAATGGCCGAACAGCCGAGACGCAGCGCGTCGTCGACCGTGCCGGTGACGGCCTGGTTGATCGAGGTCGCCCAGCTGTTCGAGCTGTTCACCTTGAGGATCGTCGGGATCTGGCCCGCGAACGTGTCGGCGCCCGCCTCGATCATGCCGAGCGGCGCGGCATAGGCGGAAAGCCCCGCGTCGATGGCGATCTGGAAATGGTAGTGCGGGTCGTAAGCCGGCTCGTTGACCGCGAAGCTCCGCGCCGGGCCATGTTCGAAGCCCTGGTCGACCGGGAGAATGATGAGCTTGCCGGTGCCGCCGAGATGGCCCTGCATCAGGATGCGGGCGAGGTTCGCCTTCGTGCCGGGGTTGTCGCTTTCATAGTTCGAAAGGATGGCCTTCACGGCTTTCGTGATCTTCATTCGTCGTCCTCGTCGCTTTTGGCTGCTGTGTTGGGAACGCTGTAGCCAATGCCCCGGTTCATCGCAACGCCGTCTGGGACCATCTGGACGGGGAAATCCAAACGTCTATCCTGCCCTGACGTTGCTTATGCGTGCCTGTACCTTCTCATTTGGCAAGGAAGACCGCATCATGACAATCCCCCGCACCATCAGCCTTCTCGCGGCGTGTTCCCTGGGGCTTTCAGGCTTTCCGGCCCAGGCCAACACGCCGGGCGACCTCAGCGATCTCGTGGGCGCCCGCGGCAGCTCCGGTGAAAACGAAATGATCTCGCGCGGCTATTACAACCACCACACCGCCGAGGCCGACGACGGCAAGTACAGCTATTGGTGGAACCAGTCGAAAAAGAGCTGCGTCCGTGTGCTGACGAGCGACGGGCGCTATCAAAAGATCAAATCGGTAGGCGGATCGGACTGCGGCCAAAAGGGCTCCGACGGCGACAAGACCGCTGCAATCGCGATAGGCGCTGCCGCGCTCATCGGGGTCGCGGCGCTTGCGTCGAAGTCCCACCATCGCGGCGACAAGGACTATGATACGCAGGACACCGCGGACTTCGAGCGCGGTTACCGCGACGGGCTTTATAGCCAAGCCTATCACAACTACGGCCGCAGTGACGTTTACTCCGACGGCTACAATGCCGGCGTGAGGGAGCGCGGCTACCAGACGCCTTACCGCGAAGGCTATTCACATAACGCCGGGTACAGCCCTCATGCCGGCTATCAGGATGTTGTGGGCCATTCCAATGACAGGGCGGACTCGATGCTCCGCGATCGCGGTTATGTCTACATGGGTAAGGACGACACCGGCGGCGGCCACGAGCGGACGTACTGGAGCGCGGTAAGCCGCCAGTGCATTTCCGTACGCACGAGCAGCGGAAACGTGGTGGACGCGCATTCGATAAAGGCGCGAAACTGCCGGTGAGCCGCTAGTACGCGGAGAAAGCCGCCGCGACCTGCATGTCCGCCTCGCGGCGGCCGAGGACCATCGTCCAGAAGCGGCCCTTGGTGGGTGAGCAGGCGTAGCCGATGCCGACGTCGGTGACGTCTTCGAGCATCATGTTGTCGCGGTGGCCGGGGCTCCTGTCCCACGCGACGACCACGGCCTCGGACGTCGGCAGGTTCCACGCGACGTTTTCCGCGCGCGGCACACCGTCGAAGCGGGCACGGTCCGCACGGTCGACGAAGTTGCTGCCGTCCGAGCCGCTGTGAGAGAGCTTACCCCATCCGGCGAGGTCGTCCGAATGCAGCTGCGCGGCGCGGGTCAGCGCGCTGCTGACGCGTACGGGTCCAAGCCCCTGCCCGCGGCGCAGATCATTGAGCGCGGCCACGGCATCGGCGGGGTTCACGTCGCCCGCCGCGCACCAGCTGTGCTTCGCGACCGCAACGGTCGAAAAACCCGCAGCGACGGCCGGGGTGGCGATCAGGAACGCGGCAGTGGCGAGACGCATAAGCATGGCACCGACCTTCGCCCTGAAGACTTAAGGTCGGGTTTTAAGATAAGGTTAATTTCCGGCTTACCGTCGCTGAACCGACGCATCGCCGCGGCAAAAACGGGTTCGTTACGCCCGCAGCGCGTCCACGCCCGGCAGCGGCTTGCCTTCCATCCATTCAAGGAACGCGCCGCCTGCGGTCGAGACGAAGCTGAAGCTTTCCGCCACGCCCGCATGGTTGAGCGCCGCGACCGTATCGCCGCCGCCCGCCACCGACACGAGGCTTCCCGCTTCGGTAAGCGCCGCCGCCGTGCGCGCGAGCGCGACCGTGGCCGCGTCGAACGGTTCCATTTCGAACGCGCCGAGCGGACCGTTCCAGACAAGCGTGCGGCAGGTCTTGAGCGCGTCCGATAGCGCCTCGACGGCGGCGGGACCGACGTCGAGGATCATCTCGTCCGCTGCGACCTCGTGCACGTTCACCGTGCGCACCGGCGGATTGGCGCGGAATTCCTTCGCCACGACCACGTCGTAGGGCAGGTGCACGGTGCAGCGCGCCGCTTCCGCCTTCGCGAGGATGGCGAGCGCGGTGTCCTTGAGATCGTGCTCGCACAGCGACTTGCCGACGTCGACGCCCTTCGCGGCGAGGAAGGTGTTCGCCATGCCGCCGCCGATGATGAGATGATCGACCTTACCGACGAGGTTGTTGAGCACGTCGAGTTTCGAAGACACCTTCGCACCGCCGACAACCGCCGCGACGGGCCGCTCCGGCTCGCCGAGCGCTGCTTCCAGATGCTCCAGCTCCGCCTGCATCGAGCGCCCCGCATAGGCCGGGAGCACATGCGCCAGCCCTTCGGTGGAGGCGTGCGCGCGGTGCGCGGCGGAGAAGGCGTCGTTGACATAGATGTCGCCGAGCTTCGCGATCGCGGCGACGAGCGCCGGATCGTTCTTCTCCTCGCCCGGCTCGAAGCGCGTGTTCTCAAGCACCGCGATCTCGCCTGCTGCCATCAGGCTTACCGCCTGCTCAGCCGCCGGTCCCTTGCACTCGGTGACGAAGCCGACCGTGCGGCCGAGCACCTTCGCAAGCGCGCTGGAGATCGGCGACAGGCTGAGCATCGGGTCTTCGCCCTTCGGACGCCCGAAGTGCGACAGCACCAGCACGATCGCGCCCTTGTCGGCGAGTTCGGCGATGGTCGGCTGCGCCGCGCGCAGGCGGGTGTCATCGCTGACCTTCCCCGCCTGCATCGGCACGTTGAGATCGGCACGGACGAGGACGCGCTTGCCGCGTACGTCCCCGATGTCGTCGAGCGTCCGGAACTTGGCCATGGTTAGAGGAACGCCGCGATGGCTTTCGCGGTGTCGACCATGCGGTTCGAGAAGCCCCACTCGTTGTCGTACCAGGAAACGACGCGCACGAGCTTGCCTTCGAGAACCGCGGTTTCGAGGCTGTCGATGGTCGAGGACGCGGCTGTGTGCTGATAGTCGATCGAAACGAGCGGCTCATCCGAATAGCAGAGGATCCCCTTCAGCGGGCCGGATTCAGACGCCGCCTTCAGGATCGCGTTCACCTCGTCCTTCGTCGTGTCGCGCTTCGGCGTGAAGGTCAGGTCGACAAGGCTGACGTCGGGCGTCGGAACGCGGATTGCCGAACCGTCGAGCTTGCCCTTCAGTTCGGGCAGCACCTCGCCCACGGCGCGCGCGGCGCCCGTGGTGGTCGGGATCATCGACATCGCGGCAGCGCGGGCGCGGCGCGGATCGTCGTGGATCTGGTCCAGGATTTTCTGGTCGTTGGTGTAAGCGTGCACCGTCGTCATCAGGCCGCGCTCGATGCCGAGCGCATCGTTCAGCACCTTGGCGACCGGCGCGAGGCAGTTCGTCGTGCAGCTCGCGTTCGAAACGATCTTGTGCTCGGCCGAAAGCTTGTCGTTGTTCACGCCGAAAACGACCGTGAGGTCGACGTTCTTGCCCGGCGCGGAGATCAGCACGCGCTTGGCACCCGCCGCCATGTGCTTTTCGGCCGAGGCGCGGTCCGTGAAGAAGCCGGTGCATTCGAGCGCGATGTCGACGCCGTTTGCCGCGTGCGGCAGGTTCGCAGGGTCGCGCTCGGCCGAAACCTTGATGCGCTTGCCGTCGATGATGAGGTCGTTGCCGTCAACCTCGACCGTACCCTGCCAGGTGCCATGCACGGAATCGCGCTTGAACAGCAGGGCGTTCGACTTCGCGTCGGAGAGGTCGTTGATCGAAACCAGTTCGAGGCCGCTGTCCGGACGCTCCAGAATAGCGCGCGCCACGAGGCGCCCGATGCGGCCGAATCCGTTGATCGAAACCTTCGCCATGTCTCTCGTACTCCTGTTCCTAATTTAAGCGAGCTTGCCCCGAACCGCCTTCGCGATGGCGTCGGCGGTCAATCCGAACTTCTCGAACAAGGCCTCGGCGGGCGCGGACGCGCCGAAGCGGTCGATGCCGAGCCGCAGGCCTTTGCGGCCCGTGTAGCGTTCCCAGCCCACGGTCGTTCCCGCCTCGACCGACACGATAAGCGCGTCTTCGGGCAGGATGTCCGCCTGATAGGCATCGCTCTGCAGGTCGAAGAGTTCCCAGCAGGGCATGGAAACGACGTCGCAGCCGATGCCGCCGGCTTCGAGCTGATCGGCGGCTTCGAGCGCGGCCTGCACTTCGGAGCCGGTCGCGAGGAACACCACCTTGCGTGCGGCAGAGGCGCTGCGCAGGCGGTAGGCGCCCTTCGCGGAAAGGTTCTCGCTCCCATCCGTACGGACCTGCGGCAGGTTCTGACGGGAGAGCGCAAGCACCGTGGGGCCACTGTCGTTTTCAAGCGCGAGCGCCCAGCATTCGGCGGTTTCGACGACGTCGGCCGGACGCATCACGAGGACGTTCGGCATCACGCGCAGGCTCATCACGTGCTCGATCGGCTGGTGCGTCGGCCCGTCTTCGCCAAGCCCGATCGAATCGTGCGTCATCACGTAGATCGCCTGGGCCCGCTGCAGCGCGCTGAGGCGGATCGCCGGGCGGCAATAATCGGTGAAGACGAGGAAGGTGCCGCCGTAAGGCACGATGCCGCCGTGCAGCGCCATGCCGTTCATCGCGGCGGCCATGCCGAATTCACGGATGCCGTAGTAGACGTAGCGCCCGCCATAATTCGCGGCGTCGAGCGTGCCGAGGCCTTTCGTCAGCGTGTTGTTGGAGCCGGTGAGATCGGCCGAGCCACCGATCGTGTTCGGCACGGCCGCGTTGATCGCGCCGAGCGCCATTTCGCTCGCCTTGCGCGTCGCCACCGTCTGGGGCGCCGCAATCAGGCTATCGATATGCGCCTTCAGCGCGGGGCCTGCGGCTTTCAGCGCGGAACCATCGAGCCAGCTCAGGAATTCTGTATAACCCTCTGTTTTCGCAGCATTCGCCTTCCAGTCGGCGCTGACCTTCGTGCCGCGCGCGCCCGACGTGCGCCACGTATTCAGGATATCCGCCGGGATCTCGAACGGCGCGTGATGCCAGCCGAGCGTTTCGCGCGCCGCCGCGATTTCCGCCGCGCCGAGCGGCGAGCCGTGCGTGGCCGCGGTGCCCTGCTTGTTGGGCGCCCCGAAGCCGATGATCGTGCGACAGGCGATCAGCGACGGGCGCGGATCGGCCTTCGCGGCCCGCAGCGCCGCGTCGATGCTCGCTGCGTCGTGGCCGTCGCAGGAAACGACGTGCCAGCCCGAAGCCTCATAACGCGCCTTCACGTCTTCGGACGTCGACATGGAAGTCGCGCCGTCGATCGTTATGCGGTTGTCGTCCCAGATCACATTCAGGCGGCCGAGCTTCAGGTGCCCGGCAAGGCCGATCGCTTCGTGGTTGATGCCTTCCATCAGGCAGCCGTCGCCGGCGATCACCCACGTGTGATGATCCTGCACCGCGTCACCGAAGCGCGCGTTGAGGTGACGCTCCGCGATCGCCATGCCGACGGCGGTGGCGAGGCCTTGCCCAAGCGGGCCGGTCGTCGTCTCGACGCCGGGAAGCTCGAAGTTTTCCGGATGGCCGGCGCAGGGGCTGCCGAGCTGGCGGAAGTTCCGAATCTGGTCGAGCGTCGGCTTCTCGTAGCCCGTGAGATAGAGAAGCGCGTAAATCAGCATCGAGCCGTGACCGGCGGAAAGCACGAAACGGTCGCGATCAGGCCATTCAGGCCACTGCGGATCGTACTTCAGATGTTGTGTGAAGAGAACCGTCGCGGCATCCGCCATGCCCATCGGCATTCCAGGGTGGCCGGAGTTCGCGGCCTGTACGGCATCCATCGCCAGCGCACGGACAGCGTTGGCGAGATCGGCGTGATTGACGGTCATCTTCGGCTTGGGTCCCCAATATTTCGGCCGGGCGGCGAATCGGCGCGCACAATGGAGAGGGGCTTATGCTGCGTCAACGTCATGTCAAGGCATGGCGGCCATGCACACATGAAACAGGCGGGAATCCGGCTGAATCGGGATGAATCGCCGAACCGTCCCGCGCTTGCCTTGACCGTCATTCGGATTCGTTCTTATGTTCCTCGCCCAAACTGCTGTTTTCGGGACTTTTCGGCATGGATCAGATGACCGGTTTCGCGTCGGCGCTGACACGCCTTGAAAGCGCACTCGACAAGCTCGAGCGCGCCGCCGGGGGCGTACACGATGCAAGTGGGGCGCTCACCGAACTGGAAGCACTGCGCCAGAAGCACCGCCGCCTGAAGGACTCCACCGAACGCGCCGTCGCCGATCTCGACGCGCTGATCGCGTCGCGGAGCTAGGCGCGTGGGGCAGATCAACGTCAGCATCGGCGGCCGTTCCTATCCCCTCGCCTGCCGCGATGGCGAGGAAGAGCGGCTGAACCGTCTCGCAGCGCATGTCGACGCCAAGGCGGCCGATCTGCAGGGCGCGCTCGGACAGATGAGCGAGCCCCGCCTGCTGCTGATGTCCGCCATCCTGATTGCCGATGAATTCTTCGACCTCAAGGAACGCGACCCCTCGCTTGGCGACACGATCGCGACGGGTGCGCTCGAAAAGGCGGCACAGCGGGTGGAAGCGATTGTCGCGGCCCTTGAGAAGCGTCGCGCCAACGCCTAGATTAGCAACGGCGGATACTGCCTGGTGCGCGCGATGCGAACATCCCTGAGGCGATATCGACATCCAAGGGTGCTGTCCCTGTGCGGATCCTGGTCCGACCATATGGTGCCCACCTGACGTTACTGGCGTCAGAGGATATTCCGGCAAACGGCCGAGGCGGTTCCGCCACCCATTTTTGACCTGTCGCCCGGATTCCCGTTTGTCCACCGCCGCCCTTTTCGACAAGGAAACCCTGCGCCGCGATGCTCGTGCAGCGCGCGCGGCGTTCGTGCGCGGCCTGTCCGCCGAGGAACGGCAGGCGCTGGAAGCCGCGCTCGCCGCGCGCGCCCTTCCCTTCCTCGCGAATGCCCGCGCCATCGGCAGCTACGTGCCGATGGGCCACGAGATCGATCCCGCGCCGTGCCTCTCCCACGCAACAGTGCTGCTGCCATGGTTCGCGAGCCGTGATGACGTGATGCGCTTTCGCGTCGCTGGCGGCCCGCTGGAGCCAGGCCCCTTCGGCACGATGCAGCCGCTTGCCGACGCCGCCGAGGGCGTGCCCGATACGCTCCTCGTGCCGCTCGTCGCAGCCGACGCGCACGGAAACCGCATCGGCCAGGGCAAGGGCCACTTCGACCGCGCGCTTGCCGCGCTCCGGGCCGTTCAGCCCACGATTGCCATCGGCCTCGCCTGGGACGTGCAGATCCTGCATACGCTTCCGGCGGATAGCTGGGACCAGCGCCTTGATGCGGTGGTGACACCCACAAGGACACTCACCGCATGACCGACCCCAAGCCGAGCCTCAGAAAGCCTTTCGGCGTGCTGCTGCTGATCGTCCTGATCGCGGTCTATGCCGCTGTCGCTGTCGCCGTGGCTGAGCCTGTCACACGCCTTCACGTGCTCTTGCAGCTTCCCGTCTGGATCTTGCTCGGCATCGCCTGGGTGTTCCCCGCCCGCCCCCTTGTTCGCTGGATAGAAACCGGACGCTTCCGCAAATGACCGATATCGTTCCCCCCGACGCCTGCACCACCATGCCGGAGATCCGCACCGCGATCGATGCCCTGGACCGCGAGATCGTCGCGCTGCTGGCAACGCGGATGCGCTACATCGAGGCGGCGGCGCGCGTGAAGACGTCGCGCGGCGCGGTGCGCGACGAAGCCCGCAAGGCGGACGTGATCGCCAAGGCCTGCGATGCCGCCGAGACGCACGGGCTGTCGCGTGACCACGTGGCGGCGCTCTATGAACTGCTGGTGGAGCGTTCGATCGCGCATGAGTTGAGGGTCTTCGACAGCGTCGAAGCCTGATTTCGTTTCCTGCGGGGAAGCGCCATTTCTGCCTGTGAGAAATGGCGCGAGTGACGGGGCTCGAACCCGCGACCTCCGGCGTGACAGGCCGGCACTCTAACCAACTGAGCTACACCCGCGCGTTGCTTCGTATTTCGAAAGCCGGGCGTACCTATTGGCGGGGCCGGGCGCTGTCAAGAAGCATCTGCCGGATTTTACCGCAAGTGACGCGGAACTGCGAAGCACTTTGAAAAAAGCGGTGAAAACGCATAAATTTTGCCCCGCATGTCACACACGCCGAGCCTGTCTCGTCATGTCTGCAAGCGCGCATGGAGCGCGCCGCCAAGGAGAACGGACATGACTGCCCGACTGAACAACGCACACAGCTATGCCCCCGAAGCCGTGAAGGCCATGATGGCGCTCGAAGAGAGCTTCAAGGCCAGCGGCCTTGAGCAGAGCCTTATGGAACTGGTGCGCCTGCGCGCTTCGCAGATCAACGGCTGCGCCTTCTGCATCCACATGCATTCCACCGACCTGCGCCGCGCGGGCGAGGACGAGATGCGGCTCTACATGCTGAATGCGTGGCGCGAATCGACGCTCTACACCCCCCGCGAGCGCGCTGCGCTCGGCTGGACGGAAGCGCTGACCCGGCTTTCCGAAACCGGCGCGCCCGACGCCGACTACGCGCCGGTGAAGGCGGAATTCAGCGAGGCCGAGCAGGTAAACCTCACGCTGCTCATCGGCTCCATCAACACATGGAACCGCCTGCAGGTCGGCTTCCGCGCCCCGCACCCGGCGCTCCGCCGTGACGCAGCCTGAAAACACGGCCCTGTTCGAGGCGCAGCGCCCCCGGCTGCTGCGCCTCGCCTACCGGATGCTCGGCTCGGTCGCGGAGGCCGAAGATGTGGTGCAGGACGCCTGGCTGCGTTGGTCCGAAGCGTCGGGCATCGACTCGCCGCCCGCGTGGCTGACACGCGTCGTCACGCGCCTCTGCCTCGACCGTATGAAGTCGGCGCGGGCACGGCGCGAAACCTATTTCGGGACATGGCTCCCCGAACCCCTGCTAGAAGTCGAATCCGAATCCATCGCCGATGATGTCACGCTCACGCTGATGCTCGCGCTTGAGCGCCTCTCACCATTGGAACGGGCCGCCTTCCTGCTCCACGACGTGTTCGAGGTCAGCCTCGGCGACGTCGCGGCGACGCTCGGCCGCGATGCGGCTGCGGTGCGCCAGCTTGCCGTGCGCGCCCGGCGGCACGTGCAGGAGTCGAAATCGCGCTATACGGTCGAGGACGGCGAGGCCGAACGCATCGCGCAAGCCTTCTTCACTGCGGCGCGCGATGGCGACACGGCCGCGCTGCAGGCGATGCTCGCCGAGAACGTCGTGATCCATGCGGACGGCGGCGGGCGCGTCCTTGCCTTCCGCAACCCGATCCGCGGCATCGCGCGTGTGCTCCGGCTCTATGCGAGCCTGTTCCGCAAGTTCGGCGGCGCCGCAACCTTGCTGCGTACGCTGCGCATCGACGGCCTTCCGGGCTTCGTCAGCCTCGATCGCGGCGACGTGCTACAGACGACCGCGCTCGCGATCGAGGACGGCCGCATCAGCGCGATCTATATCGTGCGCAATCCCGACAAGCTCGGCCACGTCGTGCAGGCGCTGCCCGTAAATTGAAGCCTCAGCGCGGCTTTACCGCGAACGCCTGGATCTCCACCTTCGCGCGGTCCTCGACGAGCGCCGCGACCTGCACCAGCGCCATCGCCGGGAAGTTCTTGCCCATGGTGTCGCGGTAGGCGGCGCCCACGCCCTTCAGATTGGCGAGATACTCGGCCTTGTCGGTCACGTACCACGTCATCGAGGTCACGTGCTCCGGCCCTGCCCCGCCCGCCTTCAGAACCGCCACGATGTTTTCCAGCGTCTGCCGCGTCTGCGCCGCGAAATCGTCCGTCTCGAACTCTGCGTTCGCGTTCCAGCCGATCTGGCCGCCCACGAAGATCAAAGTACCTTCGGCGGCGACACCGTTCGCGTAGCCGACCGGCTTCACCCAGCCTTCGGGCTGCAGGGTTTCAAACATTCTCGCTCTCCAGATGCTGTTCGAGGGCCGCGCGCAGGTCGTCCGGCCAGGGACGTGCGCGGTGGGTATCGGTGTCGGTGGCAACGACGCGCTGCTCGGCGGACCAGAGCAGCGTGCCGCGACACGTGATGCGGTGCAGGAAATCCAGCGAGCTTCCGCCCACGCGTTTCACGCCCACTTCGAATTCAAGCACGTCGCCATGTACGCCCGGATAGCTGAACGTGATGTCCAGCCGCACGGTCGGCACGGAGATGCGGCGCTCGCCCATCATCACCGGCCACGGCGAGCCGATGGAGGTGAAGAACTCCTCCATCACCCCGACAAGCAGGTTGAGATAGGACGGGAAGTAAGCGATCCCCGAAGGGTCGCAGTCCCCGAACCGCAAGGGCCGAACCGTCGTGAACGCCATGACGGGCCGCCTAGTTCGCGAAGGCCGCGATGCCGGTGATCGCGCGGCCGATGATGAGCGCGTGGACGTCGTGCGTGCCCTCGTAGGTGTTCACCACCTCAAGGTTCACGAGATGCCGCGCGACGCCGAACTCGTCGGAAATGCCGTTGCCGCCCAGCATGTCGCGCGCGGTGCGGGCGATATCGAGCGCCTTGCCGCAGCTGTTGCGCTTCAGGATCGAGGTCAGCTCGACAGGCGGGTGCCCCTCGTCCTTCATGCGGCCAAGCCGCAGGCAGCCCTGGAAGCCGAGCGAAATGTCGGTCACCATGTCGGCAAGCTTCTTCTGGATGAGCTGGTTCGCCGCGAGCGGACGCCCGAATTGCTTGCGGTCCATCGTATATTGCCGCGCCGTCTTGTAGCACGATTCCGCTGCCCCCAGCGCACCCCACGCAATGCCGAACCGCGCCGAGTTAAGGCAGGTGAATGGCCCCTTCAGGCCGCGCACCTCGGGGAACATCGCCTCTTCAGGCACGAACACCTCGTCCATCAGGATCTGGCCGGTGATCGAGGCGCGCAGGCCCACCTTGCCGTGGATCGCAGGGGCCGAAAGCCCTTCCATGCCCTTTTCGAGCACGAAGCCGCGGATCGCGCCGTCGTCCGTCTTCGCCCACACGACGAACACGTCGGCGATCGGCGCGTTGGTGATCCACGTCTTGGCGCCCGAAAGGCGGTATCCGCCGGGCACGCTCTTCGCGCGCGTCGCCATCGACCCGGGGTCGGAGCCGTGGTCCGGCTCGGTGAGACCGAAGCAGCCGATCCATTCGCCGCGCGCGAGCTTCGGCAGATACTTCTGCTTCTGCGCGTCCGAACCGAACGTCTCGATCGGCACCATCACCAGCGAAGACTGCACGCTCATCATCGAACGATAGCCGCTGTCGATCGCCTCGACCTCGCGCGCGATGAGGCCATAAGCGACATAGCCGAAGCCCGCGCCGCCATACTCGGGCGAGATCGTCGCGCCGAGCAGACCAAGCTCGCCCATCTCGCGGAAGATCGCCGGATCGGTCTTCTCGTGCCGGAAGGCTTCGACGACGCGCGGCGCCAGCCGGTCCTCGGCATAGCGGCGCGCGGTTGCGGAGATCATCTGCTCTTCTTCGGTGAGCTGCTGCTCAAGGCCGAAGGGGTCAAAGGGATCGAAGATTGCCAAGGTCGTGCTCCACTAGAGTTCGGTGCGTACTTTCCAGAGTTCCGGGAACAATTCCACCTCAAGCATCTTGCGGAGGTAGGACACACCCGAGGTGCCCCCCGTGCCGCGCTTGAGGCCGATGACGCGTTCCACGGTCGTTACGTGGTTGAAGCGCCAGCGGCGGAAATAATCTTCGAAATCGACGAGTTTCTCGGCGAGTTCGTAAAGCGCCCAGTGTTTCTCCGGCGCGCGGTAGACGATCTTCCAGGCTTCAACGACATCCTGGCTCTCGGCGCGCGGGCTCGCCCAGTCGGTGCGCTCTGCATCCGCCTTGCCGATCGGGATGCCGCTGCGCTGGAGGAGGAGCAGCGCCTCGTCGTAAAGACTCGGTTTTGCGAGGATGTCCTCGAGCTGCGCCAGGATCTCGGGCCGGTGCGCGTGCGGTTTCAGCATTGCGGCGTTGCGGTTGCCGGCGAGGAATTCGATCGCCCGGTACTGGTAGGACTGGAAACCCGAAGACTGGCCGAGTGAATCCCGAAACTCGGTGTATTCGCTCGGTGTCATCGTCCGCAGCACGTCCCATGCGCTGTTCAGCTGCTCAAAGATGCGCGCCACGCGCGTCAGCATCTTGAAGGCGTTCGAAACGCGGCCTTCGCGCACCGCCTCCATCGCAGCGCGCACCTCGTGGATCGCAAGCTTCATCCAAAGCTCCGACGTCTGATGCTGGATGATGAACAGCATCTCGTCGTGCGCGGTCGAAAGCGGCTTCTGCGCGTTCAGGATCGGATCGAGCGACAGATAGTCGCTGTAGGACATACGTTCCCGGAACGACATCTGCGCGCCGTCTTTGGCCGGGTCATAGGGTTGCTGGCTGGTCAAGTGACAAGTCCTCTTCTGTGATATTCGGGTTTGTCCCAGCTCCTTTTGCTCAGCACGTCCTCCATGATGGAGACCGCGCCGAGTACCTCCTCCTCGCCGATATAGAGCGGCGTGAAACCGAACCGCAGCGCATCGGGCGCGCGGAAATCGCCGATAAGCCCACGCGCGATCAGCGCCTGCATGATCGCGTAGCCCTGCGGGTGACGGAACGACACCTGGCTACCGCGCACCGCGCCGTCGCGCGGCGAGGCCAGCACGAGGTCAGGACAGCGCGCCTCGACCTCGCGAATGAACAGCTCGGAGAGTTCGACCGACTTGCGGCGCACGTCCGCCATGTCGACGCCTTCCCAAGCGTCGAGCGCGGCGTCGAGGACCGCAAGCGCGATGATTGGCGGCGTGCCGACCCGCATCCGCTCGATGCCACTGCCGGGGCGATAATCCTGGTCGAATGCGAACGGCGCCTCGTGGCCCATCCAGCCGGAAAGCGCAGGGCGCGCCGCGTCCGCATGTTCCGCCGCCACGTAGATGAAGGCGGGCGCGCCGGGTCCGCCGTTCAGATACTTGTAAGTGCAGCCGACCGCGAAGTCCGCGCCCGCACGTTTCAGATCGACAGGAATCGCCCCCGCCGAGTGCGCGAGGTCCCAGATTACCAGAGCGCCAACGGCGTGCGCCTTGGCGATCAGCTTCGCCATGTCGTGCTTCCGACCCGTGCGGTAGTCGACCTCGGTGATCATCAGCGCAGCGACGCTTTCGTCGATCGCGGCTTCCACGGCTTCAGGGTCCACGACCTTCAGTTCATGCCCCCGCCCTAGCGACGCGATAAGGCCCTGCGCCATGTAAAGGTCGGTCGGGAAATTGCCGTTATCCGACACGATCACGCGCCGGTCGGGGCGCATTTCGAGCGCGGAGGCGAGCGCCTGATAGACCTTGATCGAAAGCGTATCGCCCATCACGACGCTGCCTTCGGGCGCGCCGATCAGCCGCGCGATACGGTCGCCCACTTTGCGCGGCTGCACCATCCATCCGGCGGTGTTCCAGCCCTTGATAAGCTCGCCACCCCATTCCTCTTCGATCACCTTCGCCGCGCGCGCCTTCGCGGCGATCGGCAGCGGACCCAGAGAATTGCCGTCGAGATAGATGATGCCGTCGGGGATATGGAACTTCGCGCGCGTTGCGCTGAAATCGGTCATTTTTGTCTCTATGCCTTCAATCGGAAGCGCTGGATCTTGCCGCTCTCGGTTTTGGGAAGCGCGTCCGTGAACCGCACCGAGCGCGGGTATTTGTAAGGCGCGATCGTCGCCTTCACGTGGTCCTGCAAGGCCTTCACAACATCGTCGTCGGGCGCGAGGCCCTCCACCAGCACGACATGCGCCTCGACGATCTGCCCGCGCGCCTCATCGGCAACGCCGATCACCGCACATTCGAGCACGTGCGGATGCTTGAGCAGTGCGGCTTCCACCTCCGGCCCGGCGATATTGTAGCCCGCCGAGATGATCATGTCGTCCGACCGCGCCGCGAAGTGGAAGCGGCCTTCCGCATCCTGCGTGAAGGAGTCGCCGGTGAGGTTCCAGCCGTCTTTGACGTACTTCTTCTGCCGCGTGTCGGCGAGGTAGCGGCAGCCTACGGGGCCGCGCACGGCAAGCCGTCCGATTTCGCCGCGTGGCAGTTCGTTCATGTCCTCGTCGACGATCTTCGCTTCATAGCCGGTGAGCGGCCGCCCTGTGCAGGCGGGGTGCATGTCATCCAGGCGATTGGAGATGAAGATATGCAGCAGCTCGGTCGCGCCGATGCCGTCGAGGATGGGCTTGCCGGTCTTGCGCACCCAGTCCTCGAACACCGGCGCGGGCAGCGTTTCGCCCGCAGACACGGCAATGCGCAGCGAGGAGAGGTCCGCGCCCTCGTCGAACGCTGCGAGCATCATCCGGTAGGCCGTCGGCGCGGTGAAACTGATCGTCGCCTTATAGGTCTCGATGATCTCGATCATGCTTTGCGGGGAGGCATGTTCGAGCAGCGTCGCCGCGGCGCCGAAACGCAGCGGGAAGATCGCGAGCCCGCCAAGGCCGAAGGTGAACGCGAGCGGCGGCGAACCCACGAAAATGTCGTCCGGTCGCACGCCGAGCACTTCCTTCGCATAGGCGTCCGCGATGATCAGAAGATCGCGGTGGAAGTGCATCGTCGCCTTGGGCTCGCCCGTGGTGCCCGAGGTGAAGCCCAGCAGGGCAACGTCGTCGCGTCCCGTGTTCACCGCCTCGAATGTTACGGACTTGCCAAGCGCGACGCGATCAAGTTCCGCATCGTGGTTGGCGGTGCCGTCGAAACCGACGACCGCTTTCAGGAAGCGGCTGTCCTTCGCGCACAGCACCATCTCGTCCATCAGGCGCGTGTCGCAGAGCGCGAGGCTGATCTCGGCCTTGTCGACGATCTTCGAAAGCTCGCCCGCGCGCAGCATCGGCATGGTGTTGACGACAACTGCGCCCGCCTTCGTCGCGGCGAGCCAGCACGCGACCATCGCGGGGTTGTTCGCCGAACGGATGAGCACGCGGTGGCCTGGCTTGATGCCGTAGTCTTCGACAAGCGCGTGCGCGATGCGGTTCGACCAGTCGGTCAGTTCCTTGTAGGTGCGGCGGCGCCCGTTGCCGATCAGCGCGGTGTGATCGCCGAAACCCTTGACGACCATCGCGTCCGTGAGTTCGACGCCGGCATTCAGGTAATCGGGGTATTCGAAGCCGTCGAGCAGCAGGTCCGGCCATTCCGCGAACGGTGGCAGATTATCCCGCGTAAACGTATCGACATGGGCAGACGGCCCCAAAATCATGCTCCCGCTCCCATCACCTGACGCGCAATCACCACCTTCTGTACGTCCGATGCGCCTTCGTAGATGCGAAGCGCCCGGATCTCCCGGTACAGGCTTTCGACGATGTGGCCGTGGCGCACGCCGTCCCCGCCATGAAGCTGTACCGCTTTGTCGATCACGGATTGCGCGCGGTCGGTGGCGTAGAGTTTCGCCATCGCCGCTTCGCGCGTCACGCGCGGTGCGCCCATGTCCTTGGTCCACGCGGCGCGGTAGACGAGGAGCGCGGCCGCATCCACGTCGAGCGCCATGTCCGCAATGTGGCCCTGCACCATCTGAAGGTCGAACAGCGGCGCACCGAAGAGTGTGCGCTCGCCCGTCCGCTTGATGCTCTCTTCCAGCGCACGCCGCGCGAAGCCGAGCGCGGCCGCGCCCACGGTCGAGCGGAACACGTCGAGCACCGACATGGCGATACGGAAGCCTTCGCCGGGTTTCCCGATGAGCGCTGACGCAGGCACGCGCACGTCATTGAAGCGCAGCCGCGCGAGCGGGTGCGGCGCGATCACGTCGATGCGCTCGGCGATTTCCAGCCCCGGCGTATCCGCCGCGACGACGAAAGCCGAAATGCCCTTGGCACCGGGCGCTTCGCCCGTCCGCGCGAACACCGTGTAGACGTCGGCAATGCCGCCGTTCGAAATCCACGTCTTTTCGCCTGAAAGCACATAGTCGTCGCCGTCACGCAGCGCCGCCATGTCCATGTTGGCGACGTCCGAGCCCGAGCGCGGCTCTGAAAGCGCGAACGCGGAAATCGCCTTGCCCGCCCGCGTCTTCCGCAGCCATTCGCGGTGTCCGGCATCGCCGAACAGGCTGATCGTCCCGGTGCCTAGGCCCTGCATCGCAAAGGCGAAGTCGGCCAGCCCGTCATGCCGCGCCAGCGTCTCGCGCGTGATGCACAGCGTGCGCACGTCGAGCGGCGCAGGCGTATCGCTATCCACCGCCGTCGCCAGCAGCCAGCCGCCTGCGCCCAACATGTCCACAAGACGGCGGCACGCCGCGTCTGTGTCGCTGTGGTCGATCGGCAAATTCTCCCGGCACCAAGCCTCCAGCTGCTCGGCGTAGTCGCGATGCCGGTCCTCGAAGAACGGCCAATCCAGAAAGCTGCGGTCCGCCATCAGTCGCCCTCGAATACCGGAGTCTGCTTCGCCACGAACGCCTTGTAAGCCCGTTCGAAGTCTCGCGTCTGCATACAGATGGCCTGCGCCTGCGCCTCGGCCTCGATCGCCTGGTCGAGGCTCATCGACCATTCGTGGTTGAGCTGCGTCTTGGTAATCCCATGCGCAAAGGTCGGCCCGGAAACGATGCGCCGCGCGATCTCCAGCGCATCCGCCTCCAGCGTCTCCGCCGCCACCAGCCGGTTGTAATAGCCCCAGCGCTCGCCTTCCTCGGCGCTCATCGTGCGCCCCGTGTAAAGCAGCTCCGCCGCACGCCCCTGCCCGATGATGCGCGGCAGGATCGCACACGCGCCCATGTCGCATCCAGCAAGGCCGACACGCGTGAACAGGAACGCCGTCTTCGCCTGCGGCGTGGCGATGCGGATGTCCGACGCCATGGTGATGATCGCGCCCGCGCCCACCGCGACACCATCCACCGCCGCGATGATCGGCTTGCCGCAGTGGATCATCGCCTTCACGAGATCGCCGGTCATGCGCGTGAAGGCGAGCAGCTGCTTCATGTCCATCGCGACCAGCGGCCCGATGATGTCGTGCACGTCGCCGCCCGAGCAGAAATTGCCGCCGTTGGGGAGGAAGGCTACCGCGTCAACGTCATCGGCATAGACGAGCGCGCGGAACGTATCGCGCAGCTCGGCATAGGACTCGAAGGTCAGCGGGTTCTTGCGCTCAGGCCGGTCGAGCCGGACGCGCGCGATGCGGTCCTCGACCTCCCAGAGGAAATGCTCCGGCTTCAATCCTGCCATCTGCGTCAATGTCCGCCCTCCCACTTGCTCTGGAATGTTCTGAGTGTGCCCGCAAGGTGCGCGGCCTCTTCGGGGTCGATGTCGGCGAGGAGCGCGTCGATCCAGCGTTCATGCGCGGCGGCCATCGCCTTGAACTGTGTGGCACCCGCCTCCGTCAGCTTGACGATGAAGGCGCGGCGGTCGCCGTCGCGTGCGGTGCGGGCGACCAATCCATCCGATACCAGGCGGTCGACGATGCCGGTGACGTTGCCGTTGGAGACGAGCAGGAAACGCGACAGCTCGCTCATCATCATGCCACCGGGCTGGCGGTCAAGCGCCGCCATGACGTCAAAGCGCGGCAGTGTCGTATCGAACTCCGCCTTCAGCCGTTCGCGCATTTCCGCCTCGATCAGGCGTGTCGCGCGGAGCAGGCGCAGCCAGAGGCGGACGCGCTCCTTCCCGTCTCCAGCCGTGAGCGGCGCGCTTACCATGTCTCGCCGCCCGAAACGGAAATGGCCTGGCCGGTGACGGACGCCGCGCCTTCGCTCGCGAGCCACAGCACGGTGGCCGCGATCTCGTCCGGCGTTATGAAACGGCCTTGCGGGTTCGTGGCGGCAAGGCTGGCACGCGCGTCTTCGCGGCTGCGGCCCGTGGTCGACATGATGCGCTCGATCGACTCTTCGAGGAGATCGGTCTCCGTGAAGCCGGGACATACGGCGTTGACCGTGACACCCGATTTCGCCGTCTCCGCCGCGAGCGCGCGCATCAGCCCGACGACGCCATGCTTCGCCGCTACATAGGGCGCGACATAGGCATAGCCCTTGAGACCCGCCGTGGAGGCGATGAAGATGATCCGCCCGGCGCGGCGTTTCACCATCGGCGCGATGGCAGGCTGCACGGTGAGGAACGCGCCCGTGAGATTCACGGCGAGTGCTGCCTGCCAATCCGCCTGCGTCACCTTGTGCGCGGGGGCGCTTTCAGCCGCGCCGGCGTTCGCAACGACGATGTCGAACGGGCCGTGCGCCGCGTGGAGCGCGCGCATCGCGTCTTCGTCGGTCACATCGGCCTGCACGGCGCTTATGCGTTCGTTCTCCTGCGCCACCGTTTCCAGTGGCGCGAGGCGGCGGCCGCAGATCGTGACGTCAACACCAGCCTGCGCAAGCGCAAGTGCGATGGCCCGGCCCGCGCCGGTGCCACCACCCGTGACGAGAGCGCTTTGCCCTGCGATCATACCTTGCCCGTCATCTGCTCAGGCCCGCGCTCGGCGAGACGGAACGCCTGATCGCGCCCGGGGAGATAGGGCTTCGGCCATTCCGTCTGCTTGTCGCCGAGCGTCGCCGCCGCGTGCAGCGTCCAGTAGGGATCGGAAAGATGCGGGCGTGCGAGGCAGACGAGATCGGCGCGGCCCGCCATGAGGATCGAGTTGGCGTGGTCGGGCTCGTAGATGTTACCCACAGTCATCGTCGCCATGCCGGTCTCGTTGCGGATACGGTCAGAGAACGGCGTCTGGAACATGCGGCCGTAGACAGGCTTCGCGCGCACCGACGTCTGCCCGGCAGAGACGTCGCAGATATCGACGCCCGCGTCCTTCAGGATTTCGGCGATCTGCACGGCTTCTTCCGGCGTCACACCTTCGTCGCCGACCCAGTCGTTCGCGGAGATACGCACAGAGATCGGCTTTTCTTCCGGCCACACGGCACGGACGGCGCGGAACACCTCCAGCGGATAGCGCATTCGGTTTTCAAGGCTGCCGCCGTATTCGTCCTCGCGCCGGTTGGTGAGCGGGCTGATGAACGACGAGAGCAGATAGCCGTGCGCGGCGTGTATCTCGACCATGTCAAAGCCGGCGCGGTCCGCCATTTCGGCCGCCGCAACGAACTCGTCGCGGACCCGATCCATATCGGCACTGTCCATGGCCTTCGGCACCGTGTTGCGCTCCGACCACGGCACGGCAGAAGCGGCAAGCAGCGGCCAGTTGTCCGCGGGGAGCGGTGCATCCATCTCTTCCCAGCCGACCCGCGTTGAACCCTTTGGGCCGGAGTGGCCGAGCTGCGCGCAGATCTTCGCGTGAGTTTCGGCATGAACGAAATCGACGAGCCGCTTCCACGCCGCCTCGTGCTCGGGCGCGTAAAAGCCTGGGCAGCCGGGCGTGATGCGGCCCTCGGGGCTGACGCAGGTCATCTCGATGAACACAAGGCCGGCACCGCCCTTGGCGCGCTCGGCATAGTGCACAAAGTGCCAGTCGGTGGGGCAGCCATCGACCGCCTTATACTGCGCCATCGGCGAGACGACGATACGGTTCTGCAGCGTCATGCCGCGCAGGCTCAAAGGCGCGAACATCGGCGCTCGGCGCACGTTTCCAGCGCCCGCTTGCTGCTGGAACCAGATCTCCGCACTATCGAGCCACGCGCGATCACGCAGGCGCAGATTCTCGTGGGAGATGCGCTGCGAGCGTGTGAGCAGCGAATAGTTGAACTGCACGGGATCGAGATCGAGGTAGCGCTCCACCTCCTCGAACCATTCCATCGAGTTGCGCGCTGCCGATTGCAGGCGCAACACCTCGACACGGCGCGCGTCCTCATACTTCTGGAAGGCCGCCGCCAGCGTCGGTTCGCTGTGGATATAGTCCGCGAGCGCCACGGCGCTTTCCATCGCGAGCTTGCTGCCCGAACCGATCGAGAAGTGCGCGGTTGCCGCCGCGTCGCCGAGCAGCGCGACGTTCTGGTAGGACCAGCGCTCGCAGAGCACGCGCGGGAAGTTGATCCACGCCGAACCGCGCACATGCGCCGCGTTCGACATCAACGAATGCCCGCCGAGGTGCTTTGCAAAGATGCGCTCGCACGTCGCGATCGACTCTTCCTTCGTCATCTCGCCGAAGCCGAAGGCCGCCCACGTGTCTTCGGTGCACTCGACGATGAACGTCGCGGTATCGGCATCGAACTGGTAGGCGTGCGCCCACACCCAGCCGTGTTCGGTCTTTTCAAAGATGAAGGTGAACGCGTCGTCGAACTTCTGGTGCGTGCCGAGCCAGACGAACTTGCATTTGCGCACGTCGATGTTCGGCTGGAAATGGTCGGCGAACTCGGTGCGCGTGCGGGAGTTGAGCCCGTCCGCGGCAACGACGAGGTCGTACTTGTCCATGTAGGCCTGCGTCGGCTCGGCCTCGGTTTCGAAGCGGATTTCGACGCCGAGCTCCAGAGCGCGCGCCTGGAGCAGCAGCAGGAGTTGCTTGCGTCCGATACCGCAGAAGCCGTGACCGGTCGAAACCGTGCGCACGCCCTTGTGGACGACGGCGATGTCGTCCCAATAGGCGAAATGCTCGCGGATTGCGGCAGCGCTGACGGGATCGTTCGCGGCGAGGTTGTCGAGCGTCTCGTCGGAAAGCACGACGCCCCAGCCGAACGTGTCATCCGGTCGATTGCGTTCGATCACCGTGATGCGATGCGCCGGATCGCGCAGCTTCATGCTGATCGCGAAATAAAGCCCCGCGGGTCCGCCGCCGAGTATAGCCACATCCATCGGATGACCTCCCTTGTCGATGAGTCGGAGGCTGACATGGCGACTTCATTATTTCAAGCCTAAAGTTTCAGGGTTGAAATATTTTTTGGGTCGCGCATTGTGCGCAAACCTGAACAGGAGTGGACATGATCACCGACTGGGATGACGCTTACGCCAACGCCGCGCACATCGTGGGCGGCGATCGCTGGCCGGACGCATGGGTCGAACCCTCCCGGCGCTGGCGCGACGCGTGCGGCGCGCGCGCGATTCTGGACCTTTCCTATGGCGACGCGGCCCGCAATCGCTACGACCTGTTCCTGCCCGAGGGCACGCCGCGCGGCCTCGCTGTCTTCATCCACGGGGGCTATTGGCTCGCACTCGACAAGAGCTACTGGTCGCACCTGTCGCGGGGGCCGCTCGCGCGCGGTTTCGCCGTGGCGATGCCGTCCTACACACTCTGTCCGGACAACCACATCGGCGGCATCACGCGCGAAGTCGGCGCCGCGATCGCTGCAGCCGCGGCGCGCATAAGCGGCCCGATCTTCATCACCGGCCACTCGGCGGGTGGACATCTGGCCGCGCGCATGGCCTCAGCCTCCTCGCCGCTGCTGCCAGAGATTGCAGCACGCGTCGCCCATACCGTGCCGATCTCGGCGCTCGCCGACCTGCGGCCGCTGATGCGAACGGAAATGAACGATACGCTCCACATCGACGATGCGGAGGCTGCCGCCGAAAGCCCTGCCCTGCTCGCTCCGCTCCCCGGCGCGCGCGTCACCTGCTGGGTCGGCGCGGAGGAACGCCCCGAGTTCCGGCGCCAGTCGGCGCTTCTCGCCAACATCTGGACCGGGCTCGGCGCCGCCACGGCGCTCGTGGAGGAAGCGGGTCGCCACCACTTCAACATCATCGACGGTCTCGAAGACCCCGATCACCTGCTGACACGCACGCTGCTCTGCGAATAGCTCAGTCGGCCTTCATCCAGCGGTCGTACCAGTCGATGTTGGCACGGATGCGGTGCGCAAGGTAGCTCGGCACGGTGAGGCTGTGGTTCTCGCCCGGATAGACGATGAGCTTGGTCGGGATGCCCCGCGTCTTCAGCGTCAGATACATCTGCTCGGCACCCGGGCACGGCACGTTGTCATCGGCATCCGCGCACTGGAACAAGGTCGCTGCTGTGATGCGTTCGGGCTCGAAGAACGGGTAGGCGAGCTTCTTCCATGTGTCGAAATTCTCCCACGGCGTGCCGAGTTCGAGGATGTACTCGCGCTGGTACATGTCGACGCCCCACGTCGCGAAGATGTTGGAGACGCCGGCGCCCGCCACGGCCGCCTTGATGCGCTTGTCGTAGGCGATCATGTAGCCGGTGAGGATGCCGCCGTAGCTCCAGCCGCCCGCGCCGATGCGGTTGGGGTCTGCGATGCCGGTTTCGATCGCATTGGTGATGCCCGCGCTGATGTCCTGCGCATCGACATTGCCCCAATCGGCATAGATCGCGCGCGAGAAATCGAAGCCGCGCCCCGATGAGCCGCGCGGATTGATCTTGAGCACGACATAGCCCTCTGCGGCTAGCGCGCGCGCGTCGAGATCGAACTCGTGGCTGTGCTGGTACACGGGACCGCCATGGAGATCCGCGATCAGCGGATAGCGCTTCGCCGGGTCATAATCCGGCGGCAGCACGTAAAATCCGTGGATTTCAGCATCGCCGCTCTTGAAGCTGACGTCACGCGTCTCACCGAGCGCGCGGTCCTTCAGCCACGGATTATGGTCGGTGAGCGGTCGGGCTCCAGCCTTTTCCAGCGCGAAAAGCTCGGCAGGCTTTTCATTCGTGCTTTCGAGGATGGCGATGCGTCCGTCATTCGCAACGGCATAGTCATAGGCGAAGCGGGTGCCCTTGGTGAGATAGCTGATCTTGCCGCTCTTCGTGTCCACGCGCGCCAGCCACGTGTCCCGGTCACCCTCGATCTGCGTGAGGATCGACCCATCCGGCGCGAAGCGCGGGTAGTAGAACCAGAGGTCGAGCTTCGCGGGACGCGTCACCGCGCCTGTCGTCACGTCGGCAACGGCAAGGTGCGGCGTGCCGTAGTAGAGCCACTTGTCCTCCATGCCTTCGAGCCACACGATCCGCTTCGAATCCGGCGACCAGGAGACGCCCGCGATCCAATCCGGATCGTCATCCGCGTTCTCGGTGGGGCTGAGCTTGCGCGGCTCGCCGCCTTCGGGGGACTGCACGTAGATTTCGGTGTTGAGCGTCTTGTCGGTCTCGCCGTGGTCCTTCGCGGTGTAGGCGATAAGTTTTCCATCGGGCGACCATGCGGGGCGCCAATGATCGCGCGCACCGCGCGTCAGCTGCCGCGCCGCGCCCGTTTCGAGGTCCACAATGAAAAGCTGCTGCGTGCGGTCATCGAGATAGCCGCGACCGTCCTCTTTGAAAAAGAAGCGCTCGGTTTCGATGGGCGGCGGGTTCTTCGCCTTGCTGCCAACCGCCTTGCCGACTTCCGCGACGACGACGGCGTATTTGCCGTCGGGAGACAGATCGTAGTCGCTGATCCCGCCGGGGAGGCTGGAAATGCGCTTCCCTGCGCCGCCTGCGGCCGGCATCGTCCAGAGCTGGTCGCTGTCATCCTCTTCCTCCTCGCCCGCCGGCTTCTTGCCGGCATCGCTGAGGAACACGATCGTCTTGCCATCGGGCGTGTAGCGCGGGCTGTATTCGCTCACCTCCGGGGTGCTGGTGAGCGGTTTAGCGGCTCCGCCCTTCCACGGCACAGTCCACAGGTCGCTCGTCTTTTCATCGCGCGCCTGATCGGGGGTCGAGACCGTGTAGGCGACCGTGCCGCCATCGGGCGCGAAGGTGGGCTCGCTGACATCCGTGAGCCGGTAATAATCCTCCGGCACCACGGCGGAGGGGGCCGCTGAAGCAAGGCTGGACGATGCCAGCAGCAAGAAACCGCCCAGAATCCGGTACATAACCCCTGCCCCTCTCATGCTGCTGCGCTCAGAACGAAACCGTCGCACCCATGTAGAAATAGCGCCCCATCGCGGAGACGGGGTAAGATGTGAAGTTGAACGCCGGCTTCTCGTCGAACAGGTTGTTGACGCCGCCGTAGATGCTGAAGCGTTCGCCGATGTCGTAGCTGAGCTGCACTTCGTGCTCCCACTTCTGCTTCGCCCAGAAATATTTGGGATCGGTGTAATCGGGGTCTCCCGCGAGATCCTCGGTCGTGAAGCGACGGGTCTTGTCGAACCAGGAGATGCCGTACGCGATCGTCATCGGCCCCTTGTTCCACGTGAGGTCGAGCGTCGCCGAATAGCGCGGTGCATAGGCGAGCGCCTCGTCACGGTCGGAATCGACCTCAGCCCCCGGCGTCGCCACGTACTCCAGACGGTCGAGATAATTACCGGTGAGCGCCACGTTGAACGTTCCTGCGGTATCCGTACGGATTCGGTACGCGAGTGTGACGTCAAGACCAGCAGTGCGGAACTGCGCAACGTTGTCGGGCCGCGAGGTGAAACCGGTGATGAAGCCCGTGTCGGGATCACGCGTGATCGCCGAGCAGAACGGATTGTCGAGCGTAGGTTGATCAACGCACAGCTCGGCAAGCTCTTCCGCCTGCGGCGTGTTGATCGCGTTCTTGATCTTGATGTCGTACCAATCCGCCGAAACGCTGAAGCCAGGCAGGAAACGCGGGCGAAGCACCACGCCCGCCGTCCATGTCTTCGCGGTTTCCTCCTGAAGGTCGGGGTTGCCGCCGCTCAAACCCTCGGTAAAAAGTGACGAGCTGGGGTCGCTCGTCGGGCTGAACGTCGTCGGATCGATGCCGAGCGCGCCGATCAGCGCCGCACAGTTCGCCTCGCGCGTGGAGGTGCCGTTGTTCAGCTCCTGCGTGTCGCACGGATCGACGATGAAATTGAACGAGGAGCTTTCCGGCGCGAACAGCTCGGCAATGTTCGGCGCGCGCACCGCCTGCGAATAGGTCGCGCGGAACGAGACGTCGGGAATCGGTGCGTAGACGCCGTCCACCTTCCACGTCGTCGTGGAACCGACCGTGCTGTAGTCGGAAAGCCGGATGGCGCCGCCGACCGACAGCAGATGCGCGCCCGGCACATCCTTTAGCAGGGGCAGGTTGATCTCAGCGAACACCTCTTTCACGTCGAAGCGGCCGTTCGACGGCTGAATCGCACCGTACCACGTCAGGCCATCGCGGATTACCGGGTCAGGATCAAACGTGCTCTTCTCCTTGCGATATTCGGCGCCGAAAGCGAAGCCAACTGCCCCGCCCGGGAGATTGAAGAACGCGCCGGTGTCACCCGAAATGGAGCCCGAGACGACGTGCTGGGTCACCTTCGCACGGCTGAGGCTATCGGTCGTCACGAAGCCGATCGCTGCCGGATCGCGCACGTACTCGCCGAAGATGTTGTAAGGTACGCAGTTCGGGAAGGGATTATCGGGATCGAGCATCGTCCGGCAGATCGGCGCGCCCGTGTCGGGATCGGAAACAACGTCGATCGCTGCCTGCCATTCGGCCTCCAGCCGGTTGCCCTGGCTGAACGTGCGCGTCTTCGTCTGGCCGTAGACGTATGACACCTCGTATTTCAGGTGCTCGCTGAAACTGCCGCTGGCACCGATAACGCCGCGCAGTGTCTGGCGAACGTTTTCCTCGAAATTGATGCCGAGATCGAAATTGTCGCGCGTGACCCATACACCGTCCGGCATATCGGGGTCTTCAAATGCCGCCGCCGCCGCACCGGGCACGATCGCATTGCGGATCGAATCCGGCATGAAGGGGTTTTCGGCCGTCTGGAACAGGTAGAAATCGTAAGTGGGCTGCTGCTGCGTCCACGCCTTGCTGCGGACGTACTTGCCCTCGGCAAACAGCGTGAAAGCGTCGCTGAATTCATAGCGGCCAAGGACGTTGACGAGGTGGCGTTCAAGGCCCGGCAGGACGTCGCCCTGGTAGCCATCCACCGGCGTGCTCGAACCACCCTGCGCGTAGCCGCCGGATTCCTCCAGCACGAGGCCACGGTCATAGATATCACCGTCGCCCTCGAAGTCAGACGCATAGTCGAAATCGACATCGACAGCGCCCATGCGCGCGGTGTCCGCGTAACGAACGTCGTTATAGGGGATATAGTCCGGCACGTTGGGATCGTCAGGCAAGTCAGCCTGGTTGCGATAAAGGCCGGCGGCGCGCGGATTCCGCAGCCGCGCGCGGCGCAGTTCGTTCAGCCGGTCCTGCTTGTTGTATTCATAGGCGGCAGCGATGTTGCCTCGGCCTTCCGAGAAATTGGTGCCGGCGGTGATCGCTCCGTAGCGGTTGCCGCCGTCGCCGCGCTGCGAAATGCCGATCTGGCCGCGCGCGGTGATGCCTTCGAAATCGCGCTTCAACCGGAAGTTGACGACGCCCGACACGCCATCGGCGCCGTAGATCGCCGACGCGCCGCCGGTCAGTACATCGACCGCTTCGATGAGGTCGGTCGGGATCGCGTTGATGTCCACCGCCGCCGAACCCGCGAGCGCGGACACATGGCGGCGACCGTCCACCAGCACCAGCGTGCGGTCGGTACCGAGGTTCCTGAGATCGAGGAGGTTAAGGCCCGCCTCGCCGAAATCCGACTCAGAGCCACCAGTGAGGCTTCCGGTCTGCGACCCCACGAGGGCGGGACTCTGCGTCAGGAAATCCGCGATATTGGTCTTGCCGGACTGGGCGATGGCTTCGGCGGAGAGCGTGGTGACGGGGTTTGCGAAGTCAAGCTCGGGGCGGCTGATGCGCGTGCCCGTGATGATGATGGTTTCGGCGACTTCCGCTTCGGCGGTGTCCGCCTGCTCGCCTGCCTGCTGCGCAAAAGTCTGCGCGCTCCATGCGGTTGTCGCCATCAGGACGGCAAAGCCGGTGATCGTCTTCATAGCTGCTGCTCCCACCCTTTTGCCGGTTTCCGGCGTTCTTCCCGAACTTCTCGGAGCGGAGGATGTCGCAGCCTCTGTAGTTAGTCAATTGTCCAATTCGTAAACGGAAGGCGCCACCCCCGAGCGGGATCGGGAGTGGCGCGACCGAACTTCGGACGGAGTATCAGAATGAACCGAGCGGGTTCCGCGCGCGGTTCCAACCGAGGGCCGCGAGACGTTCCGAGCGTTCGAAACGGCGGCGCTCTATGATGCCGTTCAGCTTCATCGCGAGACCGATCGCGAGAAAGGCGCACACGGCCTGTGAATAATTTTGCAGCGCGAAGCTGGCAGTGCCGACAACGGCGCAGATAATGATGATCATAGGGAAGACGCGGGCATACACCGCGTCAGCGAGTTCAACCTTGTCCATGGCCCCTAGACTCCCGAGCATTTTCTTGACCCGGCACCCATTAGCGGCCTCAATACCTAACGAGGTCTTGCCGAACGCGGTTAACATCCAAACTTTGATGGTTAACCTTACGGGCCTGTTATCATTTCTACTGCGTCCCTGCGATCAGGCTCGCTGTGCTTCCGCCGCCTTCCTTCGCCGAGGCATGGACCTGCAGGCTGCGCCCGCCCGCCTTGTCCTCCGCAGCGACCATGCGCATCTCGGGCGTCGTCATCTCGCCCGCGATCTTGAGCCCCGCCTTCTCGGCCTGCGCCTTGTACCAGGCGACCACCTTTTCGGGCGCATCACCGGTTTCGAAGTTGACCATGCCGCCCTTGCCCGTGTTCGAGTCGCCGCCCGCACCGCCGACGACCTTCGCCCCCGGATAGAGCGGCGCGAAATCGGGAAGGAAGTCAGCGGCGCCCTCCCCGCTCATGAACTTGCCGGTTTGCCCATCGGGTCCGGTAACGGTGACGGTGGACGTATCGCCGTCCTGACGCACGCTGTATTGCGCCTCGCCGTCTTCGGTCGCAACGCTGCCGCTGGCGATCTCCTTGCCCTCTCCCTTCGAGGCTTCGCTTGCGTCGTTGCCGCCGCACGCCGTGAGCGCGAGCAGCGCGGCGCCCGCGATAAATCCCTGTTTCGTCATGAGAATACCTCCTGTCCGGCAGGCACATTATCAAATGCCTGCCGGAGCGGAAGCCTTGTTATTCCATCAGCTCAGCGGCATTTGATGCCGTCGTCCAGGCTCTTGCCGAGGAGGCCGCCCGCGACCGCGCCGAGCACGGCGCCCACGGTCTTGGAGCCGCCCGGAGCGATCTCGTGGCCGAGCACGCCGCCCGCCACGCCGCCGATGATGAGGCCGGTCGTGCCGTCCTTGCGCTTGCAGTAATAGCGCCCGTCGCGACCGCGATAGATCTCCTCGTCACGGCTGAGGCGACGCTCGCGATAGTTGCCCTTGCGGTAGTAATCATCCGGATACCAGCGATCCCGATCCTTGGCGCGCTTTCCATGCGCGGGCGCCCAGTGCGGCGGATCGGCAAGCGCCGGAGCCGACCACACACCAGCAAGCGGGATCAGCGAAGCCGCGACTGCGGCGAATACGACCTTTTTCATAAACCTCTCCAAACCTTATCAATGAAGCGTTCGCTTCGGCTGCTCAACGCAGGAGCAGGCAAACGGCTCCCCACACACCATGCGACGGAACGCTTTCGGATAGCTGAACAGCCGTGGCGGGCCGCCCGCGCGCGCGCTAAGACGTGCATCCATGCAGACGATCGTCCTCCTCACCCTTTCGAACATCCTGATGACCTTCGCGTGGTACTGGCACCTGAAAGCCGGCGCGGCGGGGGCGAAGCCGATGTTCGTGATCATCCTGATCAGCTGGGGCATCGCCTTCTTCGAATATGCGCTCGCGGTCCCTGCGAACCGTATCGGCGCCGCCGCGGGATGGACGCCGGGGCAGCTGAAGATCGCGCAGGAGGCGATCGCGCTCACCATCTTCGGCGTGTTCATGGTGACGTACCTCGGCGAGCCGCTGCACTGGCGCCACTTCGCCGCCTTCGGCTGCATCATGGCGGCGGTCGGCTTCCTGTTCGTCGGCCGGTAACCGTGGACACCGCCCTCGCCGCACTGGTTTCGCCGGGCGACACGCTCGCCGTGCGGGTGACGCCGAAGGCGCGCGGCGGCGAGCGCATCGTCGTTGAAGACACGCCCGAAGGTCCGCGCGCCCGCGTGTGGGTTTCCGCCCCGCCCGAGGACGGCAAGGCGAACGCCGCCGTCTGCCGACTCGTCGCGAAAGCGCTCGGCCTTCCCAAATCCGCCGTCAGCGTCGCACGCGGCGACACCTCGCGCGAGAAGCTGCTGCACATCGCGCGCTGACCGGCGGTTTTCTTTCGAAAGAAAGACCGGCACCGCAATGCGAGTTTGACTCAGATCAAAGTCGGAAGGTGCCGATGGCTTACCACCAGAGGCGAGGTTCCGCCGGCGACTACCGTCCCACCACCCTCCGCAAGGGGCCGGCGGACCCTCCCCGCAGTAAACACCTCCTCCTTGGGGGATAGCGCGCTCCTGCTGTCCCCCGCATTTCTTTCCTGTCGTTTTGAAGACGTTGCGCCGCGCCGCGCGGCGCATCACGATCCGCTTCCGTTCGGGACGGGTGCAGACAGGGGGGAACCAATCATGACCGCTGATTTCATACGCAGGCTCGCAGGGACGCTGATGCTGCTGACAGGCGCGGGACACGTCGCGCTGCTCGCCATGCGGCCGATGAGCCCGGAACTCGCCATCACCGTCGCGTTCGGCGCGGGCTATTTCCTGATCGGCGTGTTCCTGTGGCGCGGCGACGGGCGACAGGCGCTCTGGGCGGGGGTTATCTTCCCGGCGATCGGCGCAGCGCTCTCCTTCGCCGCGAACCCACCCGGCAAAGGCGGCTGGACGCCGATCGGCACGGCGTTCGTCGCCATCGACATCGTGGTCGTGCTCGCCTGTCTGTGGCTGCTGATGCGGCGTGCGGGCTGAACGGCGGGAACAGGAACGGGCGGCCGCCGTCGCGGAATTGGAGGCCCACAGCCTTGACAGCGTGTTGACTGCCTGTGTGCCGCCTCAGGCCGCTTGCGTTCGCGGTGTCGGCTGCGATCGCCGCGCACACGCTCGGCGGGCGTGCCGCCGAGAAGACGCGTGAACCATGCGAGTGGGATGCCGAGCGTGCGTCCGTCGTCGAGTTCGACCCACATCTGATCGTCATCGAAGCGAACCGTAGTTGCTCTAGGCGAATGGCTCATGCCACGCCCCTTCGATACACCCAATTAGGGGACGACTTTCGTCGCCCCCTAACGAGTGGTTATGCACAGTCTGCATAATTCAGACCGATTTCATCGGACCATACAAGCGAGAAATTCGCCTGAGCATCCAAAAGCGTTGGAAAAGAAAGCACCGATTCAGCGATCGGGTCGCCATCAACGGTAGTTGCATACCAGCGCCATCCACAACCACTCTCCAAATAGTAGTAGACGTACATGACGCCTATCCTTTCTTGGAATGTGGTTACTCAATACGCCTTGCGCTTTTCGACGTGCTAACCAGTTGTCCTGAAACCGCATCGTATGAGCCCAGATTTAACTCATAAATGAGAAAAATTGGATGCTAGAAACCCGCGGAGTCCCGTGCAAGTTAACAGCTATTAGCGCTACACTCCCTCGTCAGGGGCAAATACTTCAGACGGGCGCCTCCTCTCCCAATAGCCTTGGAATTTGTAGTAATATTTACTCCGCCACCCCCAGCATCCCCTGCTCATCCCCCGCTTCGTTGGCGGCGGTGGTGATCTTGGCGGATTTGCGTTTGTCGAAGGCGTCCCACACGTCGTTCCAGCTGCCCTTGGTGGCGGCTTTGGAATATTCGGTGGCGCGGGTTTCGAAGAAGTTGGCGTGCTCGACGCCGTTCAGCAGCGGCGCGAGCCACGGCAGCGGGTGCTCGGCAATCTTGTAGATCGGCTTCAGGCCAAGCTGGCCGAGGCGCCAGTCAGCGATGAAGCGGATGTAATTCTTGATGTCGTCGGGCGTCATGCCGGGCACCGGGCCCATTTCGAACGCCAGATCGACGAACGCGTCCTCCAGATCGACCGTGTGATAGCAGGTGTCGCGGATTTCCTTGCGCATCGCCGGGGTCAGGCAGTCCCGCTCCTGGCAGAAGGTGTGGAACAGCTTGATGATGCCCTCGCAGTGCAGCGACTCATCGCGCACCGACCAGCTGACGATCTGGCCCATGCCCTTCATCTTGTTGTGGCGCGGGAAGTTCATCAGCATGGCGAAGCTGGCGAAGAGCTGAAGCCCTTCCGTGAAGCCGCCGAACATGGCGAGCGTCTTCGCGATATCCTCGTCCGTATCGACGCCGAAGGTGGCGAGGTAATCGTGCTTGTCCTTCATTTCCTTGTACTGAAGGAACATGCCGTACTCGCTTTCGGGCATACCGATCGTGTCGAGCAGGTGGCTGTAGGCGGCGATGTGCACCGTTTCCATGTTGCTGAACGCGGTCAGCATCATCTTGATCTCGGTGGGTTTGAAGACGCGGCCGTACTTCTCGTGGTAGCAATCCTGCACCTCGACGTCCGCCTGCGTGAAGAAGCGGAAAATCTGCGTGAGCAGGTTGCGCTCGTGATCCGAGAGCTTCTGCGCCCAGTCGCGGCAATCTTCGCCCAGCGGCACTTCCTCCGGCAGCCAGTGGAGCTGCTGCTGGAGCTTCCAGTAGTCGTATGCCCACGGATATTCGAAGGGCTTGTACTGCTTGGAGGCTTGCAGAAGAGGCATCGCCGTTACTTTCCCGTTGCGGGCCGAAATTCAAACCGACCCGAATTTACACCGTTTCCCAAGATCAAAGTATCGCTTTGATCGCGCCTACTGGCAGGCCAGGCACTCGTCGTAATCCTTCACCTCCACCTCGATCTGCTTGAGATCGATGGTGTTGTCCGCCTCCACGCCGCCCGCGAAGCCCGCGCGCTGCATGGATTTGGAGCGGCAGTAGTAGAGCGACTTGATGCCCAGCTCCCACGCCCGGTAGTGCATCATCAGAAGATCCCACTTCTCGATGTCCGCCGGGAGGAACAGATTAAGGCTCTGCGCCTGATCGATATAGGGCGTGCGGTCGCCGGCGAGTTCGAGCAGCCAGCGCTGGTCGATCTCGAATGCGGTGCGGAACGTCGCCTTCTCGTCGGGGGTGAGGAAATCGAGGTGCTGCACGGAGCCGCCGCGCTCAAGGATCGTGCTCCACACCTTGTCGCTGTTCTTCGCCTTCTCATCGAGCAGCTTTTCAAGGTACGGGTTCTTCACGGTGAAGCTGCCCGACAGCGTCTTGTGCGTGTAGATGTTCGCCGGGATCGGCTCGATGCACGCCGAGGTGCCGCCGCAGATGATGCTGATCGACGCGGTCGGCGCGATCGCCATCTTGCAGCTGAAGCGCTCCATCACGCCCATGTCCTCGGCATCCGGGCAGGCGCCGCGTTCGCTCGCGAGGAGCATCGAGGCTTCGTCCGCCTGCGTGCGGATGTGGCGGAAGATCTTGAGGTTCCACGACTTCGCCATCGCGCTTTCGAACGGAATCGAACGCGCCTGCAGGAAGCTGTGGAAGCCCATGACGCCAAGGCCCACCGAACGCTCGCGCATCGCGGCATATTTGGCGCGCTCCATCTCGTCCGGCGCGCGTGCGATATAGTCGGAGAGCACGTTGTCGAGGAAGCGCATCACGTCCTCGATGAACAGCTTGTCCTTCGACCACTCGTCCCAGGTTTCGAGGTTGAGGCTGGAGAGGCAGCAGACCGCCGTGCGGTCCTTGTTGTACTGATCGACGCCGGTGGGCAGCGTGATTTCCGAGCACAGGTTCGATGTCGTGACCTTCAGGCCGACGTCGCGCTGGTGCTTGGGCATCGTGTTGTTCACGTGATCGATGAAGATGATGTACGGCTCGCCCGTCGCCAGCCGGGTCTCGACCAGCTTCTGGAACAGCGCGCGCGCATCCACCTCGGCCCGCTTCGAACCGTCCTTGGGGCTGACGAGATCGAAGGGAAGACCATCTCGCACGGCCTCCATGAAAGCGTCGGTAACGAGGACGCCGTGATGGAGGTTCAAGGCCTTGCGGTTGAAATCACCGGAAGGCTTGCGGATTTCGAGGAACTCTTCGATTTCCGGGTGCGAGATGTCGAGGTAGCAAGCTGCGGATCCCCGCCTCAGCGATCCCTGGCTTATCGCCAGTGTCAATGAATCCATCACGCGCACGAACGGGACGATGCCCGACGTCTTGCCGTTCAGGCCCACGGGTTCCCCGATGCCGCGGACATGACCCCAATAGGTGCCGATGCCGCCGCCCTTGGAGGCGAGCCAGACGTTCTCGTTCCACGTGCCGACGATGCCTTCGAGGCTGTCCGACACGCTGTTCAGGTAGCAGGAGATGGGCAGGCCACGCCCGGTGCCGCCGTTCGACAGCACAGGCGTCGCGGGCATGAACCACAGGCGCGAGATATAATCGTATAGCCGTTGCGCGTGGGCATCGTCGCCGTCGTCCGCATACGCTGCGGCAACCCGCGCGAACAGGTCCTGCGGCCTTTCGCCAGGCAGCAGGTAGCGGTCCTCCAGCGTCTGGCGGCCGAAATCCGTGAGCAGCGCATCCCGGCTGTGATCGATCTCGATCGCGTGCGCCGCCGCACCGCGCGGGCGCGCCGTGGCTGCAACGTCATCGCCGTCAAGAGTCGCCGTATCCACGCCACTGAAATCCATCTGAGCCGACTCCCCTATGTTCCTGCTTCGTTCCACATCCGTCAAGGGGTGCTGCGAATATGGGGTAGCGGGTCTTTCCCGCAACGGATACGGGCGATGTCGCGCCGTCCCCGATATCCTCGTAATTCACAGGCTAGGCGATCTCTCGCCAACCGAGGGGACAAAACCGGCCCTGCCCCGGGAACGTATCGTTTCCCGTGTGACACAAGCTGTTGTGGTGACCCCCCGGTCCCAGAACCAGACTTTGTGGTGAAGCGCCGCCTAACGCAAGGGGGTTTTTACACAATTTAAGTTTTTGTGACGAGATCAGGCACTTAGCTGAATCGCTTGAAGAATCCGTGCAAGACACTGGTGGACGCAGGCGCTTCGGCTGGCTAATCACCGCCCCAAACCGGTCTTTTCGAGAGGGCTTTTGCATGGCGGTGATCCGCGAAGAAGACGTCATTGAGTCGGTGGCCGACGCACTTCAATACATCAGCTATTATCACCCCATGGACTACATCCGCGCACTCGGCCGCGCGTATGAGCTGGAGCAGGGTCCGGCCGCGAAGGACGCGATTGCGCAGATTCTAACGAACAGCCGCATGTGCGCCGAGGGCCACCGCCCGATCTGCCAGGACACAGGGATCGTCACCGCCTTTGTGAAGATCGGTATGAACGTCCAGTGGCAAGCCACGAGAACTGTTCAGGAAATGGTCGACGAAGGCGTACGCCGCGCCTACTTTCACCCCGAGAACCGCCTGCGCGCTTCGATCGTTTCGGACCCGGCATTTTCGCGCAAGAACACGAAGGACAACACGCCCGCCGTCGTCCATGTCGAAATGGTGCCCGGCGACACGGTGGAGATCACCGTCGCGGCCAAGGGCGGCGGCAGCGAAAACAAGTCGAAGTTCAAGATGCTGAACCCCAGCGATTCCATCGTCGACTGGGTGCTGGAGATGGTGCCGCAGATGGGCGCGGGCTGGTGCCCGCCCGGCATGCTCGGCATCGGCATCGGCGGCACGGCGGAAAAGGCGATGCTGCTTGCCAAGGAATCGCTGATGGAAGCGATCGACATGTCGGAACTGAAGGCACGCGGGCCGCAGAACGAGATCGAGGCGCTGCGCATCGAGATCTACGACAAGGTGAACGCGCTCGGCATCGGCGCACAGGGCCTCGGCGGCCTCGCGACCGTACTTGACGTCAAGATTTACGACTGCCCGACGCACGCCGCCTCAAAGCCCGTCGCGATGATCCCGAACTGCGCGGCGACGCGCCACGCGCACTTCGTGCTCGACGGCTCCGGCCCCGCCTACCTCGAAGCGCCGGACCTCGCCGACTGGCCGAAGGTGGAATGGACGCCTTCGAAGGAAGCGATCCGCGTCGACCTCGACACGCTGACGCCCGAGGTCGTGCAGGGCTGGAAGCAGGGCGACCGCCTGCTGCTCAATGGCAAGATGCTCACCGGACGCGACGCCGCGCACAAGCGTATCCAGGACATGCTGGCGAAAGGCGAGCCGCTGCCGGTCGAGTTCAAGGGCCGCGTGATCTATTACGTCGGCCCGGTCGATCCCGTGGGCGAGGAAGTCGTCGGCCCGGCAGGTCCCACCACGGCGACGCGCATGGACAAGTTCACGCGCATGATGCTGGAACAGGGCCTCACCGCCATGGTCGGCAAGGCCGAACGCGGCCCGATGGCGGTGGACGCGATCCGCGACCACAAGAGCGCCTACCTGATGGCGGTGGGCGGCGCGGCCTATCTCGTCGCGCGCGCCATCAAGGGCAGCAAGGTCGTCGGCTTCGAAGACCTCGGCATGGAAGCGATCTACGAATTCGAGGTGAAGGACTTTCCCGTCACCGTCGCGGTCGACAGCGAAGGCAAGAACGTCCACCACCTCGCCCCGCTGGTGTGGCGCGAAAAGATCGCCAAGGAACGCCTGCTGGAGCCTGCCGAGTAGCGCGCGCCGAGCCGCCTGCATTTCGGGACGGATCACAAACGCGACATGGGAACCCCTGGTTTGGTGGAACCGTTCGTGATCCGTGCCTTGACGTTGGCGTGGACATGAAAGGGGACGCGTGAATTGATGCGGAGCGAACCGCTCTCCCCGCGCCTTTCCGACACGATTGCCGTCACCCGCGTGCTGTGTGTGCTCGGCATCGTCTATGTCCATGCGTGGACCGGTCTCGGCGGCGATGAGCTCGCCGCCGCCGCCGGGACCGGCCAGGGCATGTTCCGCCTCGTGTTGATGGAGGTATTCGGCCGCAGCGCCGTGCCGCTGCTCGGCATGATCTCCGGCTATCTCGTTGCGGGCGCCGCGATCCGCTCCTGGCGCACCTTCATTGAGCGCAAGGCACGCACGATTCTGCTGCCGATGGCGCTTTGGAACGCGCTCGCCATCCTGCTGGTTTCAGGCACGGCATGGCTCGGCTTCCTGCGGGCACCGATACCCGAAAGCGTCTGGTGGCTGATCGACGAGCTATTCTCGATCCTCACCCCCAATCACATCAACGTGCAGACGCCGTTCCTGCGCGACCTCTTCGTTTGCATGGCGATGACGCCGCTGCTGCTCCGACTGCGTGGCCCGTGGATGACGGGCGCGATCCTGCTCGTTGCGGCGTGGAGCGTCTCAGGCTGGTTCTTTCCGCTGATGCTGAGGCCGCAAATCTTGCTGTTCTTCCTGCTCGGCATCGCGGCACGCCGCCACGATCTCGGCGCGCGCATCGCCGGGGTGCCTTTCACCGCAGCGCTTGCGCCGTTCACCGCGATTGCCGTCATCAAACTTATCGTCAGCGTTCCCGTGCCCGGCGGAACGGTGATGTCGCCAGCGCTGATACCGCTCCTCGACCTCAGCCTTCGCCTCGCCGCGGCGCTCGCCTTCGCGCGCATCGCGTGGGGTCTGGCGGCGCGCGCCACGATGTTCCGCTGGCTGGAACCCTACGCCTTCTTCCTGTTCTGTTCGCACATGATCCTGATCTGGCTTTCGACGCCACTGTTCGAAGCGCTGACCGGCCCGCTCGGATCACCGGCCTATCCGCTGCTCCTCCTCGTCCACCCGCTGCTCGCGCTCGGCTTTGCGCTCGGCCTTGGCCAGATGCTGATGATGTTTGCTCCCCGTGCAGCGGAAATCCTGAGCGGTGGGCGACTAAAAGTAGAAAGCGAAAGCGCAGCCGCAATTCGCACGGCATCTTGAAGATACGGAGGCGACGAACAATTTTCGCCTTGTCGGGTGACGGGGTGACCTCCGCCTGTATAAGATGATGAGAAATCAATTCTAATCGAAATGCGAGGCGCGTGCACCACGACAACCTGATCCTCATCCTCGTCGGCGGCTTCGTGCTTGCCTTTCTGTTCGGAATGCTGGCGAACCGGCTGAAACTTTCGCCGATCGTCGGATATCTTGTTGCCGGTGTGGTCGTTGGACCGTTCACGCCAGGCTGGGTCGCCGACCAATCGCTCGCGCCTCAGCTTGCCGAAATCGGCGTCATCCTGTTGATGTTCGGCGTCGGGCTGCACTTTTCCCCGAAGGAACTGATGCGCGTTCAATCGATCGCGCTGCCCGGCGCCCTCGTGCAGATAGCGGTTGCCACCGCGCTCGGCTGGGGCACAGGCTTGCTGATGGGCATGTCCGGGCCGGAAGCCGCGATCTTCGGCTTCTCGCTCTCCGTCGCATCGACCGTGGTGCTGCTGCGGGCGATCGAAAGCCGCGGACAGTTGAAAACGAGCATCGGACAGATTGCAGTCGGCTGGCTGCTTGTCGAGGATCTCGTCATCATCATTGCGCTCGTCCTGCTGCCGCTGCTGGCCAACATGGGCGACATGGGCGGCGGCGCGGCGATTGCGCGCGAAATTGCCTGGACCTTCTTCAAGATCGCCGCATTCCTTGCCCTGATGTTTGTTGTCGGCGTGCGCGCCATGCCGGTGATCCTGACGTGGATCGCCCATACGCGCTCACGCGAGCTGTTCACGCTCGGCGTGCTTGCCATCGCGCTCGGCATTGCCTGGCTGGCTTATGCGGTGTTCGGCGCCTCGTTCGCGCTCGGCGCCTTCGTCGCAGGACTCGTCCTCAACAGCACGCCGCTCGGTCACAACGCCGCAGAGCGGTCGCTGCCGCTGCGCGATGCGTTCGCCGTGCTGTTTTTCGTATCCGTGGGGATGCTTTTCGATCCGGCGACGCTCATTCGGGAGCCGATCGGCGTCGTTGCGACGCTGGCGATCATCCTGATCGGCAAGTCCATTGCTGCCGTGGCGGTAACGAGTCTGTTCAAACGAGAACGTGGCGAAGGCCTTACGATTGCGGCGAGCCTTGCGCAGATCGGCGAATTCTCGTTCATCCTCGCCGGGCTCGGCGTGACGCTCGAACTGATTTCGCACGATACGAACAACCTGATCCTCGCCGCCGCGCTGCTCTCGATCGCGCTCAACCCGTTCATGTTCAAGCTGGCGGACAGGCTGGGGAAGCGCGAGGATGCGCCCCCTGCCGAAGCCGCTTAGGAGGCCTGGGGGCGCAGGATCATGTCTGCAGGCTCGAACCGCTGATCCGTCGGGTAGTCCAGAAGCCCCTCGATATATTGCTCGGCCTGAAACGCGCCTGACACGCGGCAGCGCCCGCCGTGCACTTCAGTCTGCTCTCCCCGAACCTTCTCGAGCAGTGCCGAATGACATTTCGGAATCTGCATATGGAAGGCTCCATCATCATGCAGATCGACAAATGTGAAAACAGCCATGCCCTCCGCCTTCACCAGCGTGATCCACTTGCGACCGCCGCCCCAGGCATCCATCTGAATCGTATAGTCATCGCCCTTGTGCCTCAGGATCATCTCGGCATCGCCGTGCCTGATCGTCACGTCGGAACAGCTCTTCTTTGGCGTTTCACAGAGCTGATATGATCCGGCCTGCAAGGGCATATCCCTTAATGCGCGTATCATATTGTAGGACGGGTCGGCTTCCAGGCAGCCCCCAAGCAACAGGACGCCCGGCAGCGCCATTGTGTGCAGCCGTCGCAGCATACGCCTTCAATGCCTCTCCATCAGATGCTCCGCCAGCGCCTGATATGCCGGAAGCGATGTCGGATCAAAGTTCACGTTGCCCGCCATCGGGTGCGAGGCAAAGCGGGCAATGACCATTTCGGCCTTGGGATCGATGTAGATCGTCTGCCCGTGGATACCGCGCGCGGTGTAGGCGCCGTGCGCGTTGTGGCTGATCCACCACTGATTTCGGTAGCTCCAGCCCGGCAGCGTCGCGTAGCCGGCGCTCGCGAAATCTTCCTTGCGGGCGCCGCGCACGATGTCGGCGATCGCCGCTTCAGGCACGATCTGCTTGCCGCCCATGCGTCCGCCAAGCCGCATCAACTCGCCGAAGCGCGCGAGATCGCGCAGGCGCATGTTGAAGCCGCCGCCCGCGAACGGCGTGCCGATCGGGTCCACCTGGACATAGCCGTCGGCTTCCGCGCCCATCGGCGCCCAGATCCGCTCAGAAAGCTGCTCGGTGAACGGCTTGCCGCCGACCCGGGAAACGATCCAGCCGAGCACATCCGTATTGACCGTGCGATAGGTGAAGCCTTCGCCGTGCGCGCCCGCCTTTTTCACGGTGGCAAGATAAGCATAGTCACCATTCGGCCCCGCATAGTCCGCCGGACGCGGCCCCGCCCCGATCGCCGCGACATAGCCCGCGAACGAGGAATTGGGGTCGCCGTATTTCTCGCTGAAATCGAGACCGGTCGTCATGTCCATCACCTGCCGAACGGTCGCGTCACCGAAGCCGCTGTTCTTCAGTTCGGGTAGATAGAACGCTACGGTCTTCGCCGGATCGATCTTGCCTTCCACGACCAGCATGGACGCGAGCGTGCCGACGAACGACTTGGTGACGGAAAAGGCGATGTGCTCGCCTTCGGGCTTCAGCGCGCCGAAATAGCGTTCGTACACGATCCGCCCCTTGTGAAGCACGACGATGCCGTCGGTGTAGTTGACGGCGAGCGACTCTGCCCATGTCATCGGCGTGGTGCCGCCCATCGGCATGAACGTTACGCCGTCAATGTCGCCGCGCTCAGCGCGGGGCAATGCGCTGACCGGCCCTGCCCCGCGCGAAACACCCGCCGAGGGCATCAGCTCGCGCCAGTGCGAAAAGCTCCAGCGCCATTGCGGGAAGGTGAAGAAGCTGTAGTCGTCGAACGCGATCCGCTTTTCGGGCGGTGGCGGCGAGCCCTGCATCCAGCCGCGCTTTACGGGGTCGCTGGCAGCAGCATCGGGAAAAGCAGGCTCCGCACGCGCGGATACGGCAAGGATCGCCGCAACAAGGGCGATTCCGGTCATGGCTTTCATTGTGCGTCCTCCCCAGGTGCGGGAAGGCTATGAAAGCGTTGGCACTTCCACAAGCGGAGAGGTTTGAGAGGTAGGCCTAGCAGGCGCCCGTGCGTTTGCCGCTGATCTTCGAGGTCATCTTCATGTTGCCGCGCGGGCCTTCCACGACCATGACATTGGTCGATTCATAGCTGGCGGCGCTGTAGGTGCCTTGCATCGTCATGGTCATCTTGCCCTGCGGCCCCTTGCACTGCATGACCGCGTTCAGCCTGCCGCCGGCCATGCTGAACTTCGTATATTCGCACTCCCCATTGTCGCCTTTGAACATCTGGCGCGGATCTTTCGCCGCCTGTTCGGGTGTCAGACAATAGCTGTGGCTGATCGGGCGCTTTTTCATCATCGCCAGCGCCTCCGGCGGCATCCCCGGCATATCGATGGAAGTGATCGCACCGGCCGAGGCCCATTGGCCCGGCGAGAGTGCGTTGCCCGCGAAGGCTGCCAACGGCACCGCCGCGCTTGCTGCAAGCAGGAGCCTGAACACGGCGCGCATGATGAAGCCCTTTGTGTGAGAAATGACGCCCGCGATTATAGTGCGGGCGTCATCAAGGTAAAGATAACAGGTTCTTAACTGTGAAATATCCTCATTTCGGCTTCAGCAGTTCGAGCGCCGCACTCACCATCGCCTCTGTGCCGAGCTTTACCGCAGGCTCCGGCGCGACCTTGAACAGTGGTGAGTGGTGCGAGGGCACCGGCGGTCCGCCCGCCTTCGCCGCGTCGAACGCCGCCTGCGGCGTGCCGCCGACGCCGAAATAATATCCCGGCACCTTGAGTTCGGGCTGAACGAAGAAGGCAAAATCCTCCGCGCCCATCGATTCCTGCACGAACGGGATCATCACGTCCGGCCCAAGGTCGCGCGCGAATGCCGCGTTCATGCGCCGGGCGAGCGGCCCATCATTGATCGTCGTGGGCGTGCCCTCGCTGACCTTCACCTCGGGCAGCTTGTCCTCGGCGACGCCGTTCGCGCGCGCGACGTTCTTCGCCACGCGCTCGATCGCGGCGATCAGCTGCGCGCGCGTCACCTCGTCGTTGGCACGCACGGTGAGCTGGAGGTCGGCGCGGTCGGAGATGATGTTGTGCTTGTGACCCGCGTGGAACGCGCCGACCGTGATCACCGCGGGCGACAGCGGGCCGACCTCGCGGCTGACGATCGACTGCAGCGCCACCACGATCGCGGAGGCGATGTATACAGGATCCTTGCCCGCGTGCGGCGCGGCACCGTGTGCGCCGACGCCGTTCACCTTGATGTCCACGCTGTCCGCCGACGAATACTGCAACCCTTCAGACGCGCTGATCTTGCCCGATGGCAGGTTCGAGGCGACGTGGAATGCAACCGCGTAGTCGGGCTTCGGGAAACGCGTGTAGAGCCCGTCGGCAAGCATCGCCTTCGCGCCGCCCACGCGTTCCTCGGCGGGCTGCACGACGAACAGGATCGTGCCTTTCCATCTGTCCTTCATCGTGGCGAGGCGGCGCGCGGTGCCGACCATCGCCGTGATATGCGTATCGTGGCCGCAGGCGTGCATCACCGGGTAAACCTGCCCGTCGAGCCCCTTCTGCGTGACCTTCGAGGCATAAGGCAGCCCCGATTTCTCCTCGACAGGAAGCCCGTCCATATCCGCGCGCAGCAGCAGCACGGGACCTTCCCCGTTCGTCATCACGCCGACGACGCCGGTGCCGCCAACGCCCGTCGTGACGGTCGCGCCGGCCTTCTTCAGCTCCGCCGCCATGCGCTTCGCGGTCTCGGTCTCGAGGTAGGACAGCTCGGGAGTCTGATGGAAATGCATGAACAGTGGACCGAGATAGGCATCGTAATCGGCCTTGATCGCCGACTTCAGCGCCGGGTCCGCAGCGACGGGGGCAGCGAGGGCCGCAGCCGCCACGGCGGCAAGCAGAAGGCGCTTCATGCGGCGCCTCCGATGCGGAATACGCAGAGTTTGTTGCCGTCGGTATCGCGGAAATAGGCGCCGTAGAACGCCTGCGGCCCCTCCTCTCCGCGAACGCCGGGCGCGCCTTCGTCGGCGGCGCCGAGCGAGCGGGCTTTTGCATAGACGGCGTCCACCTGCGGGCGGCTTCCCGCGACGAGCGCGATCATCGTGCCGTTGCCGACGGTCGCGGCCTTGCCGTCGTAGGGCGGTGTCACGGCGAGCATCGGCGCGTCATAGCCCGTGCCGTACATGGTAAAGCCATTGTCGAACGCCATCAGGCGCTTCGCGCCGAACTCCGCGAGCAGCGTGTCGTAGAAGCCCCGCGCCTTTTCGATGTCGTTGGTGCCGACGGTTGCGTAGCCGAGCATGATTCCCTCCCGTTTCCCAAGGATACGAGAGGCAAGGCTAGCAAGGCGCGGAGCGGACCGCCAGCCGGTCCACCCCGAAAAAGCATCAGCAGCTGCCGCCGACCTTGCCGCTGATATTGGAACGCACCGTCAGATCGCCCGTGTTGGTCTTGAACACGGATGTGTTCGATCCGTAATAGGTCGTGCCGTTGAAGGTGCCGTTGAACGCAATGCTGGCGTCGCCGTAGAGGCCGCCTGTGCACTGCGCCTTCGCGGCCACACGGCCGACCCGAACCGCGAAGGTCGAGTACTTGCAGGTGCCGAACGTCGAGCCGATCACGGATTTGATCTCGCCGTTGCCCGGCTTTTTCGCGGCGCAGACGGTGTGATTTATCGGCATTGATTTCAGCGTTTCCTGCGTTTCCGCATCCGCGCCCGGCCCGGTCACGGAGACGATCGTTCCCGTCGTCGTCCAAAGCGAGTTGCTGGCGGCCTCGGCGCCCGCCGACAATCCCGCTGCGGCAAGAATCGGCAGTATGAATTTTACAGTACGCATCATTTCAAAGACCCCTTGTCGTTTACACACTCTCAGCAGTTGCCGCTGATCTTCCCGCTGATCACCGACTTCACGTAAACATTGCCCCCCGTGTTCGGGAAAACTGCGTTGTTGGTGCCCGAATAGCTCGTCGAGCCGCGCGAGCCGACGAAGTCCGCATCCATCGGGCCATAGGCGCCATCGCACTTCATCGTTGCGCGAATGGTGGTCTTGGCGAGACCGAACTTCGAGAAGGTGCACGATCCGAACGTGTTGCCGATCGCGGTCTGGATATCCGCGGGCTTTGGGCTGCGTGCCATGCAGGTCGTGTTGGAAAGCTTCTGCTGTTTGATCGTTTCAATCTGTTCGGCGGTAAGGCCCGCTCCGGACACGCTGACGATCGACCCGGTCGTCACCCAAAGCGCATTTGTGGAGGTTGGTGCCTTCGTCGCGGTCGACTTCGACTTCGGCGCCGCGGCGGCGGACGCTGCAACGAGCGCGATACAGGCACCGGCAAGCACACGTTTCATCTCTCTAGACCCCTTATCGTTCACCAGACGGGCTTTCCCATCCCCGACTCAAGGCACACGGCGCCCATCTGGCATTCGCGGCCTACACCCCCCATAGTTAAGCAATGACCAACATCCGGATTCGCACGTCGCTGACCGACCCATCGGAGCAGCCCGTGTTCCAGCCCCATCGTCCCGAGCGTCCGGAGAAGTCCGAAGGCGGGCGGCGGTTCGAACTGGCGAGCGACTATCAGCCCTCCGGCGACCAGCCGCAAGCGATCGCGGAGCTCGTTTCGGGCCTGAACGCAGGCGAGCGCGACCAGGTGCTGCTCGGCGTCACCGGATCGGGCAAAACGTTCACGATGGCGAAGATCGTGGAGGCGCTGCAACGCCCGACGCTCGTCCTTGCGCACAACAAAATCCTCGCCGCACAGCTCTACGGGGAGTTCAAGTCGTTCTTCCCGAACAACGCGGTCGAATATTTCGTCAGTTATTACGATTATTACCAGCCCGAGGCCTACGTTCCCCGATCGGACACGTACATCGAGAAGGAAAGCTCGGTGAACGAAGCGATCGACCGGATGCGCCACTCGGCGACCCGCGCGCTGCTGGAGCGCGACGACGTGCTGATCGTCGCCTCCGTCTCGTGTCTCTACGGCATCGGCTCGGTTGAGACCTACTCGGCGATGACCTTCAAGCTCAACAAGGGCGAGAGCGTCGACAACCGCGAGCTCATCCGCAAGCTCGTCGCGCTGCAATACAAGCGCAACGACGCGAACTTCGTGCGCGGCTCCTTCCGCGTGCGCGGCGACAGCCTGGAGATTTTCCCGAGCCACCTCGAAGACATGGCCTGGCGCATCAGCTTCTTCGGCGACGAAATCGAGGAAATCGCCGAGTTCGACCCGCTGACCGGCGAAAAAGGCGCACGGCTCGATACGGTGAAGGTCTACGCCAATTCGCACCACGTAACGCCCGGCCCGACGCTGAAACAGGCGACCATCGCGATCAAGGCCGAACTTGCCGAGCGCCTGAAGGAGTTCGAGGCGGAGGGCAAACTGCTCGAAGCGCAGCGGCTGGAGCAGCGCACCAATTTCGACCTCGAAATGATCGCCGCCACCGGAAGCTGTGCGGGCATCGAGAATTATTCACGCTTCCTCACGGGGCGCATTCCGGGGGAACCGCCGCCCACGCTCTTCGAATATCTCCCCGAAAACGCGCTGCTTTTCGTCGACGAAAGCCACCAGACCGTGCCCCAGATCGGCGCGATGTCTCGCGGCGACTTCAGGCGCAAGCTGACGCTCGCCGAATACGGCTTCCGCCTGCCCTCCTGCATCGACAACCGCCCGCTGAAGTTCGACGAGTGGGACGCGATGCGGCCGCAATCGACCTTCGTATCGGCGACGCCGGGACGCTGGGAGATGGAGCGGACGGCGGGTGTGTTCACCGAGCAGGTCATCCGCCCCACCGGCCTCATCGACCCGCCCGTGGAAATCCGCCCGGTGGAAAGCCAGGTCGACGACCTGATCGGCGAAATCCGCGAAACGACGGCGAGAGGCTATCGCACGCTCGTCACCACGCTCACCAAGCGCATGGCCGAGGATTTGACCGAGTTCCTGCACGAAGCGGGCATCAAGGTGCGCTACATGCACTCCGACGTCGAGACGCTGGAGCGGATCGAGCTGATCCGCGACCTGCGGCTTGGCGTCTATGACGTGCTGATCGGCATCAACCTGCTGCGAGAGGGGCTCGACATCCCCGAATGCGGGCTCGTCGCGATCCTCGACGCCGACAAGGAAGGCTTCCTGCGCTCCGAAACGAGCCTCGTGCAAACGATCGGCCGCGCCGCGCGCAACGTTGACGGCCGCGTCATCCTCTACGCCGACACGATCACCGGCTCGATCGAACGCGCGCTCGCCGAGACGGACCGCCGCCGCGCCAAGCAGGTCGCCTACAACGAGGCGCACGGCATTACGCCGCAGACGATCAAGAAGAACATCGGCGACATCATCGCCCACGTCACCGACCGCGGCGACCGCGTGACCGTGGACATCGACGACGAGACCCCGCACCTCGTCGGCCACAACCTCAAGGCTCACATCGCCGAACTCGAAGAGAAGATGAAGGCGGCGGCCGCCGACCTCGAATTCGAAACCGCCGCCCGCATCCGCGACGAAATTCGCAAGCTGGAGGCCTCGGAGCTTGGGCTGCCAGCGGACTTGCAGGTATTGCGACCCAAGGGCCGGGCGATGGAGGGGAAGCCGGGGACGCGCAAGACGCGGTTCGGGAAGACGCGGCCGCGGAAAATGGGGATTTAACTCTTCGCCGAAGGGGTTTCGGAGAGTCTGGCTAGCTGGTTGCAGACGACAATTCGCAAAACGATAGGCCGCATATGTACCCACTTCGCTTATGCGCACTTATAATCGCAATGCTCCTTACCGGTTGTAGTGAATGGGAGCAGGAAAACTCCGTTCGTTCGCCAGACGGAAAATTGGTTGCAATGGTCGAATATAAGAAGAGTGCAGCTTGTTGCAGCGACCATAGTCGCGTTCGGCTAGAAAACGCAGAGGGCTCGACGCTTGCTGAGCCGGTCCTTGCAGCCAAGATTACAAGCTCAAAGGCGCACGTGCGCTGGATAAATGACGAAACGCTGGTGATTGAAGCGTGTTCGGCAACTGAAACCGAAGTGCAAACACGAGTGCTACGGGAGCCTGCTATTCGAGAGGATGGTGCGCTCAATGCAATTTACGTCAGCGTAGTGACTGGAGCCAAAACAATCCTTGATGGCGAAACCTACTGCTCCGAGCAGTAAGCCCTCTACCCCTCCACCAGCAGCTTGAGCCGAGCCAGACGCTGGCGCCATGCCGCTTTCAGGCGTTCGAACTCCGCTTCCGCCGTCGCAAGCCCGTCGGCATCGAGGGCCCACACATGCTCGCGGCCGCGCATCGTGCCTTGCACCAGCCCGGCCCCTTCCAGCACCTTGAGGTGCCGCGTTACCGCCTGACGCGTGACGCCTGCGCCGCTGCTGAGGTCGCTGATCGAGGCTTCGCCGCGCTCCGCCAGCGTTTCCACAAGACGCAGCCGCTGCGGATCGCCGAGCGCGGCAAATTGCGCTGCGCGTTCAGCCTGCGCTTTCAAGATATTTCCTCAGCGATGCGGCCTGTTCGAGCCAGCCGTTGACGTTGTCGCGGAACACCGAGGGCCGCCGCGCTGCATTGATCGCGTCGAAGCCGGTTTCGGTGACGGTGAGCATCGTACCCTCGGCGTGCGGCACGAGATCAAAGGCGGTCGTGGTCTTGGGTTCCTTCGCATAATCGAGACTGTGATCGACCCATCCAGGATGCCAGCGCCACACGAGGCGGCGCGGCGCTGTCATCTCCACGATGTCGATCGCGAAGCGCTCGCCGAGGCATGTCATCGAAACGGTGCGCCCTTCCGCGAAGGGCTGATCCAGTTCGCTCGCGAACCATGCGCCGAATTCCGCCGTATCCGTCAGCGCGCGCCATACGCGCTCGGGCGTCGCGGCCAAATAGACGCGCTGTTCGATTCTGTCGGTGTTGCTCATGCCTGCCTCCGTTATCACGCAATCATTTTGTTGCACGTCGGCATATCGTCATGCAACCGATTCGTTGCGCGAAATCATCAGCTGCCCTTGCGCGGCGGGTGCCGATAGAGTTGCGCCCGTGGAGGACGGGTCATGACAGAGACGGTTTTCGGCGAGCGGATGCTCATCACACGCGGGGCCATAGCCGTGACCTCGCGCGACACCGCGCCGCTGCCGGAGATGGGAGACGGCGACGTGCTGTTCGCCGTCCGCCGCATCGCGCTTACGGCGAACAATGTGACGTATGCGGCGGCAGGCGAGATGCTCGGCTACTGGCGCTTCTTTCCGGGCCCTGAAGGTAAGGGCATCCTCCCCGTGTGGGGCTTCGGCGAGGTCGTGGAAAGCCGCGCGCCGGGCTTTTCCGTAGGCGACCGCTTTTATGGATACTGGCCGCTCGCGACGCATCTTCTCGTCCGCGAGGCCGTATCGGCTCCGGGTGGTTTCATGGACGCCGCACCGCACCGGCAGGGCCTCGCCGACATCTACAACCGCTACAGCCGCGTGGAGTCGCGCCTTGCGAGCGAAGAAGCGCTCGATGCGCTGTTCCGGCCGCTGTTCATGACCGGGTGGCTGATCGACAGCTTCCTTGAGGGCGCGGACGATTTCGGGGCTGAGCAGGTGATTCTGTCGAGCGCTTCATCGAAAACCGCCATGGCGGCGGCGTTCAACCTTTCAAGGCGCGGCGGGCTTCAGGTGATCGGCCTGACCTCCGCGGCAAACCGCGCCTTTACCGAAAGTCTCGGCTCCTACGACCGCGTGCTCACTTACGATGATGTCGATACGCTGGAACAGAAACCCTCGGTGTTCGTGGACTTCGCGGGCGACCGGGCGCTCACGGAGGCGGTCCATGCGCGGCTCGGCGACGCGCTCAAACACAGCGCCATCGTGGGCATGACGCACTGGAGCCAGGGCGGCGATACGCCCCTCCCCGGCCCCACGCCGACATTGTTCTTCGCGCCCGCGGTCGCCGAAACAACGCTCGCGAAGCTCGGGGCCGCCGGTTTCGCAGACGTGACGGGACGCGCGTGGACGAAGTTCGTGCCGACCGTGCGGGAGAAGCTTGCGATCGAGACGCTGCACGGCCTCGATGCCGCAGAAGGCGCTTACCGCGATCTCGCCGCCGGCAGGATCGGCGGCGCCTCGGCGATCGTGGTGGAGTTCGACTGAATCAGGTGCCGTCCGGGCCGAGCGCGGGATCGAGATCGCGAGGGCGGATGAAGCGGACGAGATCGCCGGTGGCTTCGTCGATATCCTCCCAGCGCTCCACGTCGAAGCGCATCTCGGCGAGCGTCGCGGTCGGGTATTTGATGTCGACCTCCTTGCGGAGCGTGCCGCTGCCCGCGGGCGTCAGCAGGAAGATCAGGTCTTCGAGGCCGGGATTGTGGCCGACGAGGAGCAGCGTTTCCGCCTCGGCATCGGTTTCGTGCACGATATCGAGCAGCGTCGGCGCGGAAGCCATGTAGACGCGCCTGTCGAAGGTCGCGCCGAGGCGGCGGCTGGCGCCCGCTTCGACGCCGTCCAGCGTTTCGATGACACGCACTGCCGGAGAGGCGACGACGCGATCGAACGCGAGGCTTTGCTCGCGAAGATAGCGTCCGATCGTCTCGGCGGCGCGGCGGCCGCGCGTGTTGAGCGGCCGGTCGAAATCGCGCTCGACAGGGTCGTCCCAGCTGGATTTGGCGTGGCGGAGCAGGAAGATCGTCTTCATGTCGCGGCGCTGATGCCCGATGTCGCGTCCGGTGTCATCGGAAGATTTCGTGTCGGCGCAGACATTTCCCGCACGATGCGAACCGCCTCGTCAAGCGGCACGCGCTCGACCGTCACGCCGTCCGGGAAGGCTTGGCAGAGTCGGCTCGGCACGGCGGCGCCCAGCAGCACGAACGTGCCCTTGTCGCTCGCGCGGCGGATGAGCCGCCCGAACGCCTGTGCCATGCGGCCCGAGGCGACAAGGTCGTCGTAGGTCTTGCCGCCGAACGCGATGCGGCGTGCGGCGTGGAGCACGGTGGGACGCGGCCACGGCACGCCTTCAAGGACGACGAGGCGCAGCGAATCGCCGGGGACGTCGACACCGTCGCGCAGCGCATCGGTGCCGAGCAGCGATGCAGCGGGATCGGCGCGGAACATGTCGACGAGCGTGCCCGCGTCCACGGGATCGATGTGCTGCGCGAAGAGCGGCAAGCCTTCGCGCGCCAGGCTCTCCTCGATGCGCGCGTGCACCGCCTTCAGCCGCGAGATCGCGGTGAAGAGGCCAAGCGCCCCACCACGCGAGGCCGAGATCAGCGCCTTGTACGCACCCGCGAGCGCAGGGACATTGCCGCGCTGCACATCGGTGACGATGAGGACGCGCGCCTGCCGGGCGTAGTCGAAGGGGCTGTCGGCGGAAAAGCGCACGGGCGGCAAAGGCAGGTGCGAGGCGCCGGTGCGCGCTTCACTGTCGCGCCAGTCAGCGTCCGGCGCGGCGTCGTCGGTGATGCGCGAGCGCAGCGTCGCCGAGGTGATGACCGCGCCGTGCGCCTGTTTCAGCACCGCTTCGGCGAAGGGCTTCGT